>Ga0208283_10029_pt1 | contig 108103 bp, 103 predicted proteins | sample AntRauMetaRauer1_FD_184785 | JGI IMG/M metagenome (GOLD analysis project Ga0208283, IMG submission 184785) | Saline lake microbial communities from Rauer Lake, Antarctica, in enrichment culture - Antartic Rauer Lake 1 Metagenome Rauer1 (SPAdes)... ...
GCCTCCCGATCGGGCGAGCGCACCGTCGAGGACCTGCGCGCGATCCCGTGGGTGTTCTCGTGGACGCAGTCGCGGTGTATCCTGCCGGGCTGGTACGCGATCGCGAGCGGCGTCGAGGCCTATCTCGAGGGCGAGGAGCCACGCTCCTCGGAACAGTCGAGTAGCGCGGAACGCAGTTCCGCGGACAGTCGAGCGGCGGAGTCGTTCGAGACGGCAAAGCCGTCTCGTGATGACGGAAGCCGCGAAGCGGCTTCCGAACCACCGCGAGACGACGGCGATGCGCCGCGAGACGACGGCGGGTCGATGGAAACCCTCCAGACGATGTACGAGGAGTGGCCGTTCTTCCGAACGACGCTCGACAACGCGGCGCTCTCGCTGTCCCGAACCGAACTCGAGATCGCCGAGCGCTACGCCGAGATGGCTGAACCGACGCTTCGCGATCGGTTCTTCCCGCGCGTGACCGACGAGTACGAGCGGGCCGCCGACTACATCACGGAAATCGGGCGGCGCGATCAGCTACACACCCGCGACTGGCTCGGGGAGAACCTCGAGCGCCGAAATCCCTACGTGGATCCGCTGAACATGCTACAGATCTACTTGCTCGACCGAACCCATCGAACGGACATCGAGGAACGGACGTTGCGGCTGACGGTCAAAGGGATCGCGGCCGGAATGAAGAACACCGGCTGATCGAGCCGATCGGTTCCATCTCATTTCTCGGACGTGAATCAATCACAGGGGGCGTCACGGATCGAAACGGGTAAAAACGTCTCTCGAGTAGGGAGTAGTGAGCCGAGATAGCCTAGCCCGGCCAAGGCGGTAGATTCGAAATCTACTGTCCTCACGGACTCGGGAGTTCAAATCTCCCTCTCGGCGTTTTTGCAGCAACAAACTGATGAGCGCCGCGTAGCGGCGCGAATTAACTTCCGTTGCTGCAAAATGGTAAACGGGAGATTTGAATCAGGGAGTGAAGCAACGCGGAACGACCGTGGTTCAAATCTCCCTCTCGGCGTTTTCACGACGACAACGACGGTGAGCGGAGCGAACCGTCCATCATCGTGAAACCCACACGGAGATTGGAACGAGACAAGTCGCAGCTCGCGCAGCGACCAACGGAAGCGAGCAAGAACGTCTTGGCGTGGTTCAAATCTCCCTCTCGGCGCTTTTGCAGCAACAAACTGATGAGCGCCGCGTAGCGTCGTATGACTGTGAGCGATGCGTATACGAGTCCGGTCATCCTCGAGCGATACCGCCTCGAGGAGCATGAGCAACCAGTCGGGTTCGATACACTGGTGGTCGGAACCGAGACGTGCGAGTTGTAATTGGGTCTGTTGCAGTCGCTCGATGGCTTCCTGACACGTCAAACCGACCGAAACCCCATCATTCGCAAGGGGGTCCACTATGCAAATTCTCGTCGTATATTCCGTGTCACAAGCCACCAATGTACGTAACTATAGTGCAGGCCGTTCCGACGAGGTGGGTGCGATGAGTTCCGACGAACCGACCGATGAGACAGCCACGAGCGACGAGACGTTTCATCCGCTCGGCGAGGCGTGGCAGGACGACCTCGAGGACGTGCTCGACGACACCGAGTACGACACGGAACTCGGGATGGAGATGGGGAGGGACGCCATGCGGGTTACGAAAGGGGAACTCTCGGAGGAGGAGTTCCACGAGCGCTATCACGACGACGTGATGGAGGAGTTCGGCGAAGACGGGCGACCGATCGCCAGCCCGGACGACGTCGACGACGGAGAGACGGGATCGCTGCTTTCGTCGCTTACCGGCGACGAGTCCCGTCGCGAGGTACTCAAGAAGGGGGCTGCCGGTGCAGGGTTCGCCACTCTCGGGTGGGGTGCGGTCGACCAGCAAGAGCCGGAGGAACCGGCCGTCGAAGATCCGGGGGAAGTACATCCTGACGAGGACGCGACGCAGTGGGGGATGACGATCGACCTCGAGCACTGCGACGGCTGTCTCTCCTGCGTGACCGCCTGTAACGCGGAGCACCAGTGGGACGAGGGGGCGAACTGGATGTACGTCCTCGCCTTCGAGGACGGTAACGTCGAGTCGCCCGAACCCGACAATTACGAGAGCGTCCACGATTTCAACTTCCTTGTCCGGCCGTGTCAACACTGTACCGACGCACCCTGCGAGAAGGTGTGTCCGACGACGGCCCGTCACACCCGCGATAGGGGCGGGCTGGTACTGACCGACTACGAGGTCTGCATCGGCTGTCGGTACTGTCAGGTCGCCTGTCCGTACGGCGTCAACTACTTCCAGTGGGGGGAACCGGACGTGGAACGGGAGGAGCTCAGCGAGGAGGGTGTCTACGATTACCGCGACCGGCCTGTCAGCCGGCGCGCTCCCCGCGGCGTCATGTCGAAGTGCGTCTTTGATCCGGCTCGGCAGGACGGCAATCAGGGCGAGGAACTGGTCGGGACGACCGCGTGCGAGTCGGCCTGCCCACCGAGCGTTATCCAGTTTGGCGACAAGAACAATCCGAATAGCGATCCGGAGCGCTACCAGGACAATCCCGCCAGAGCGCGAACGCTAATCCGGGTGAGTACGGGGCTTCCGTCGCCCGACGAACTCCCGGGGATGCTCGAGGGAGTGGACTCGAACCTGGACGCGGTCAGCGAGGCTGTCGACGGCCTCACCGAGGAATCGATCGCCCTTGCAGTCGCGGTCCAGCTTACGAACGTGGAGTACGAGGAGGAGGCACCGCCGGGCGATACCCTCCCGGAGCAAGAGCAAACGATCCTCGACGTCGTGGGGATCCTTCAGGATCACGGGCTCGATCTCACCAGCGAGGAGACCCTTCGCAGACTCGGTCTCACGGTCGATCAGTTCGAGGGGCCGTCCGAAGACGTCGAGGTCTCCACCAATGAGGACGTCGCGCAGGAACGGTTCGAGGACTACATCGACGCCCCCGAGGAGGAGTTCGAACTCCTCGCGGACATCGGGACGAATCCGAACGTTACCTACCTCGGAAAACAGCCCGGACCGAACGCCCATCAGGTTCCCGGGCCGACGTCCTACGAGGAAGTCGACATGCTCAACGTGCGACAGAAGGCCCTCGACGACGAAACCGTCAGCATCGTCGACCGAGACGTGGACTTGGGCGTAGGAGAAGAGTCGAATTCGTCACACTAACGCCGTGGGCAGGCCCCCATCCTCACGGAGCGAACGACGCGTACCGGAAGCGAGTCGAACGAGTTGTTCACACGTCAAAGCCGACGGTGAAGTCGCCTTGCCATCCCTCCCGCCGGCCGCCGAAGTCGGTTTCACCGTAGTGCCGATTGCCAACTCACAGCACCGACGAGAGCGTCGTCTCGAGGTCGCTCATCACGACTCCCCCGAAGAACGAGCTTTCGACGGAGTGGTCCGCACCGCTCTCGGCGAACCGGAGGCTCGCGCCGTCGGCGTCGATCGTACAGCTATCGAGCCTCGCCGGCAGACGGGAGGCAGGTGGCGTTACGACTGGTTGATCGTCGCGGGACTGGACCACTCGCGATCGGCGACTGCTGACTCGGGCTTGGCAGCGTCCTGAGAGAGGGCCGCGACGAGCGTCAGCAGGAGGTACTGCTGGTGGGTGTTGTAGCCGCCCTGCGACCAGGTGATTCGCCGGACCGCCTCGCTCGAGAACGGGCTGGCCAGCTCGTCGGGTTTGCTCGTCGCGTCGACGAGGGCAGTCGGTGGTTGTCCGGACGAGCCGCCGCCTCGCCCCAGCATCTGGAGGACCCGTTTCTTGAGTTCGGGGTGCTCGGACAGCCACTCGTAGCCGGCATGTTTGACGCGGTACTCGAGGGAATTGATTGGCGCGCCGTAATCGACGTACTCGACGTCGAGGGTGTTCGGATCGAGCGCGGCGAGGAACTCCCGGTAGAGGTTCGTCCGCCGCTTCTGTTCGGGCGGACACGCCATCGCCTCGGTGAAAAACGGGAGGGAGTAAAACGGCGTCGTCGACCACATGTAGTATCGCGTCCGGTCTTCGCCGGTGTTGAGGTAGTTGAACCCGCGCTCGCGAACGAGGAAGTGAACGAACTTCCCGTCGTGGTCGGATTCGGGATACGAGACGAGTCTGTCCCGGATCGACGCGCGGAGCGTATCCGGATCGGCGTCGATGAGGGAAGCCACGTCCTCGAGCGAGTACACCTGCTGATAGTCGAGAACCGCGTCCACGAGTTCGTCGATCGAATCGACGTTTTTCGACGGTGTCAGGTCGGGAAACGCCTTGTCGCCGCCGTCACCAGTGATGAACGTGGCGCGGGGATGGTCCACCGACACCTGTTCGGCGAAGTTGAGACCCAGGGACATGCTCAAGTTGTTCATTCCCTGTGTCATGTCGAGCAGCGCTTCGCGGTGGTGATCGGTCCTGTCGACGACGTACGACTCCCAAGGAACGTCGAGCGCGTTCGCCACCTGTCGTGCAACGTTGACTTCGGCGGTGTTCGCGCCGTCGGCTCGCATCGATGTCGCGGCCGTCAGTGTCCCATCGACGCGAGTGTACCCGGCGATCGCCGCCCGCGAGTCGAGGCCACCGCTGAGGGAGATAAGCGTTTCCTCGGAGACGCTGGCGCGGTTTTCACACGCTTCGACGAATTGGTCCCGGAGCCGTCGGGCGTTCGCCTTGACGCTTCGATTCCCGTTCGCGTGGACGTCGAACTCGAACTCGTGTGTCGACGTCACCGACTCCGCGCCGACCTCGAACAGCGATCCCGGCGGAAGCCGTTCGACGCCCGCGTACAGCGTTCGCGTCCCGAGCGGATAGCCGAGGAGCAGCAACTGCCCGAGGGCGATCGGGTCGGGCTCGAGTTCGTCGCCGAGTGCCCGCCCCAGTTCCCGAACGACCTTGAGCTCGCGCGTGACGACCGTCGTCCCGTCGATCGTCGCGCGATAGGTCGGCAGTCGTCCGAACGCGTCGTTGACGGCCCACATCGTTCCGTCCGCGTCGTCGATAACGAGGAGCAGGAAGTCGCCGTCTCTGGCGGCCACCCACTCCGAGAGCGCCTCGGTGTCGCCTTCCCGTACCAGTGTCGCGGCTTCCGAGACCGCCGCGTCGACGTCTGCGGTACCGTAGAGATACCCTTCCAGCACGACCGTCGACGCCTCCGTTTCGAACACGGATACCGGATACTCGTCGTACTTCGTGTACGCGACGATGGAGTCATCGGTCCGGACGTCGTGGCGCTGATACGCGTCGGTAAACCGAACGGAATCGAAAACGTCGTCGACGACGTCGTTGGGAGTCGGCTCTCCGAGAACCGTAATTCCAGGCATACCGGAGTGGAGCCACTCGAGGGGGATTATTATCCTCCAGTTAAATCCGTCGAGCGGATCTCTCACGGTGATTCGACCGTACTGGTCGGTGCGACGGGGCGTCGCAAAAGCGGGTCGACTCCCTCGCAGTGCCCTCCCGATTACCGATCGACAGGTCCGAGCGGACGCGGGCGGCGCGTCGGCGGCGATGCCCGACGGTCGGCGAGCGCGGGACTAGAGCTCGTACCCGAAATTGAAGTCGCCCTGCCACTGCACCTGTTGACCGCGGAAGTCGGTTTCGCCGTAGTGGCGGTTCCCCGTCCACAGCACGTTCGAGAGTTCCGTATCGGGATCGCTCATGACGAGCCCGTCGAAGAACGAGCTCTCGACCGAGTGATCGGCCCCGCTCTCGGCGAACCGGAGGCTCGCGTCGTCGGAATCGATCAAACAGCCGTCGATCCTGATCCGATTGATGCTGCCGTCACCGTCGGTGACGAAGAGACCGTGGCGATCGGTAGACGACTGCGACGAAACGTCGAACTCGCAGTCGGTGAACGTCACCCGCGACGATCGGACGGAGACCGCGTAATCGGAAACCGACGGGCTCGTCCGATCCGTCAGCGAACAGCAATCGAAGATCGCCTGTGCATCGCCGCTGTCGTCGATACGAATGGCGCGGCCGTCGGTTCCCTCGTCGGTGAGAGACACGTTCGTCAAGCGGGCTGGACCGTCCTGCGTCAACCGAACCAATTCGGTATCCTTCCTGACCTCGTTCGCCACGTTCAGTCCGTCGATCCGTTGGTTCCCGCCGTCATCGAGCCAGAGGCCAGTCCACGGAACCCCGGGGTGTTCGGTCATCGAGATCCGGCAGTTCCGTGCCGAATCGTTCGTTCCGAGCCGGATGTGCGCGGCGGCACAGTTGTGCGTGTGGCAGTCGGAGAGAACGTTTCGACCGGAATCGTGCGAGAGGTAGAACCCGTGAGAGATGTACCCCGCCGCCTTGCAGCTCTCCCAGTGGTTCGTCCCCCTGTTGTAGGTCTCCGAAGCGAAGGGGATCGCGAACCCGAAGTGGGAGTCCCGATCGTAGTACGTATCACCGTTGACGAGGTGACAGTTTCTGATGACGTTCGTCGTGGTCGGTAGCCTCCCGTCGACCATGATCGTGTGGAGGTCGCCACCGTAGGTCGGTTCCCGCTTGTTGCGCTGCCCGCGCATGGAGACGTTCTCGATGAGGCCGTACCTGTAGGTGAACCAGCGACAGATGCCGGTGTCGTACTCGCCGCGGATGTCGATCTGAACGTTCCGAAGGACCGTTCGCTGGGCGTTCGGAAGCGACGTGTCGATGGTTCCAACGGTCATCAGACGGTCGACGTCCTGATCGGTCACTTCGAGGACGGCGAACGGTTCGCCGACGATCCCCAGAAACTCGTGGGCGTCGAAGTGGACGTTGTCGGTGTCGACGTACCACGTCCCCGCGGGAATCTTGTAACAGTGGTTTCGTTTCGTTGGCTCGAACGAGTAGTAGTGATCTTCGATCGCGCCCCACAGGTCGTCCGCCTTGGGTTCGACGCCGAGATCGTCGCGGACGTCGACGACGTTCGGGTTTGTCTCGCCGCGAACGGTGACGGCGTCCGTATCGGTGCCGGTCACCGAAATCGACGCTCCGAAATCGAGGTGCGACACGTCGTCGTCGACCGTCGTTCCCGAGTCGCTCACGGCTATCGACGCGGCCTCCTGACTCTGGGCCGCGGCGATACCGGTGTTCCGTGAATTCGTCGCGGCGACACCGCTAAGAGCGCCACCGAGACCCAGGGCACCGAGCATTCGTACGTACGAACGACGCGACGTCTCACCGATAGCGCTTCCCGATCGATCTTCCTGATTGTCTTCCTTCATCACGAGCATACCGTCACGAATTCCCGGATTTGTTATGACTATTCTACTGATACTTGTACACCAGCGAACATCGATCGGTCCGTTTCCTCCCTGCAACGGTCGCCGAGGCAGTCGGTAGGTAGCCCCATCTGAAAAGTCACCCACCCCATCGCCGTCGGTGAGAGACCGACGGTTATAGCCACCCACCATTTAGACGGCCCGAGCGTACGAAGTACGTTCCCGAATGAAAATATACGAAATCAACTGTATTTTGAGCGATGCGAGCCGAATTATCGACCAGGGACCGTCGAAAGCGACTGATCGTCGGACGGCTCTTGATCGGGGTCGCGGCCGTACTGGCGACGACGCTCAATCTCGGTGTGCCGTCCTCAGCGACCGAGGTTGCTCACCTGTTCGTCGTCGCCCTTGCCCCGTTTCTCGCGGGCGTCTCACTGTTCGATTCGTGGAACGTCGTCAGCGATCCCTTCCGGCAGGCTGACCGCGATCGGCCAGGCGGCGCCGCTCCAACTGCCCGTCCGAATCGTGAAAAACGAGTTGCTCAATCGCCAGCCGACTCGCTCCCGGTCAGTCGTCGGCCGGTGCGAGCGGCTGCTGGTCGGCCGCAAGCAGTCGATCCAGCGCATCAACCATCGCTTTCACGCTCGCACGGGTGATGTCGGCTTCGCTTCGAGCGACCGTCACCGAACGGTCGTTGCGCGCCATCGTCACCTCGACGGTAACGACGGCATCGGTGCCGCCCGTGACCGCGTCGACGTGATAGGACTCGAGTTCGGCGTCGGCCATCGAGCCCAGCGCCTCGCGGACGGCGGAGACGGCGGCGTCGACGGGCCCGGAACCGGTGCCGCTGGCGACGCGCTCCTCACCGTCGACGTCGAGTCGGATACTGGCGGTCGGGACCGCTCCGCCGCTGGTGGCGGTGAGATCGAGCAGGTCGACGACGCGCTCGCGGTCCTCGCCGGTGACGTCCTCGGCGATGGCCAGCAGGTCGGCGTCCGTCACTCGACGACCGCGATCACCGAGTTCTGTCACGCGGGTCGCGATTTCGGCGACCTCGTCGTCGTCGGCCTCGACGCCGTGTTCCTCGAGCGTCGCTGCGACACCTGCGCGACCGGTATGCTTGCCGAGTGCGAGTCGGCGCTCCCGGCCGACGGTCTCGGGCGCGTAGGGCTCGTACATCTTGTCGTCTTTGAGCGTGCCGTCGGTGTGGATGCCGCTTTCGTGCGTGAAGGCGTTCTCGCCGATGACGGCCTTGTTCGGCGGGAGCTGAACGCCCGTCGCCCGTGAGACGATCTGTGCGAGGTCGTACAGCTCCTCGAGTTCGAGCGTCTCGAGATCGTACACGTGCGAGAGCGCGATCGCGACCTCCTCGAGGGCGACGTTGCCGGCGCGCTCGCCCAGTCCGTTGACGGTGCAGTGAACGAGGTCGGCACCGGCCGAAACGGCCGCGAGCGCGTTGGTCACACCCAGGCCGAGGTCGTCGTGCGTGTGAGCGCTGACGGGCCCGAGTTCGGCGAGCCGAGAGACGGCCTCGTGGGTATGTTCCGGCCCGGTGTGGCCGACGGTATCTGCGAAGCAAAAGCGATCCGCGCCCGCCTCGAGGGATGCCTCCGCCAGTTCCTCGAGGTAGTCGAGATCGGCCCGGGAGCCGTCCTCGCCGATGACCTCGACCCAGAGGCCGTGGTCTTTCGCGTAGGCGACGAGTTCGGCGGTCTTCTCGAGGTTGTCCGCGCGAGAAGTACCGACCTTGCCCTCGACGTGGCGGTCGCTTGCGGGGACGACGATGTGGACGCCGTCGACGTCGCACTCGAGCGCGAGGTCGACGTCGTTCGTGATCCCGCGACAGAAGCTCGTGACGCGGGCGTCCAGATCGAGGTCGGTCACCCGCGAGATTGCCTGACGCTCACCCGCACCGGTACAGGCGCTGCCGGCTTCGATGACGGAGACGCCGGCGCGCTCGAGGGAGCGAGCGATCTCAACTTTCTCGTCGGGCGAAAGCGAGACGCCCGGGGCTTGCTCGCCGTCGCGAAGCGTCGTGTCGAGAAGGCGCACTGTACGGTCCGATTCTATCGTCTGTTCGGGGGAGTGAGTTACAGGCAAGAGTGGTAAGTTTCGGGTACTGCGGTTACGTTCGTCGGAGAATTTCGCATCCAGCCGGGTCGCCCCGACTTCCTCTATCCTCGGAATGCGGCGTTGAGACTGAATCTCGTGCCATTGTACTGTGGGCTAACGTATCATGCCGACTTAAATCCGCCGGTCGCGGCTCGACCGGTCGCTCTCGGTTCTACTCGGCCTCGAGAACTAGCCGATCGCCGGGTTCGACATCGGTTGCGGTGCCGGCTGGGAGTTCGACGATCAGATTTGCTTCTTCGCGAGCGAATCCCCGCCACGGCCGCAGGGTCTCGACGCGCCGGACGACGCCGTCGACGATCCAGATGGCATCGATCGGGAAGAAGACGAACAGCATGTGGAGGTCACGTGTTTTGGTCGAACCGAACTGAAAGGCCAGCGCGTAGTCGTCCGGGATCGATCGGCGAAACATGAGTCCGCGCGTCTGGCTGACGATCGAATCCGCGAGATCGACCGTCGTCGCCAGGGTCTCGCGGTTGGTCCCGTCGCCGGACGGACTATCGGCAGCCGGATCGTGGACGAGTCGCACGCCCTCGAGTGCGAAGCCCCACACAAAAAGTGTTCTCGCCGCGGCTCATCGTCGAGTCGGTACCGCCCGGTCGGTCCGTCGTCTCGAGCACGCGCGCCAGAGCATTCACATCGGCTCGCGCGTAACCCGCCTGTACGCGCACATGGAGAAAACCCCGCAGGGAACCTCGGTCGGCGTCGACGACCCCTACGAGTTCGCGGGCGTCTGCGACCACCTCACCGGCGATGGGAAGTGCCGGTACGCCTTCGACCACTACGAGCACGACCCCGAGTTCGCTCGCGAGCGCGCGGATGAGGAGTACGAGTGTCCTGTCGTCGACCCCGAATCGGACTGGTCGTGGGCCGACTGCCCGCACTTTCGCTCGCGCAACCGCGACCGCGAGTGCGTTCGCTGCGGGCTCGAGGAAAAGCGAATCGCACACGACGACGAGCGGCCGCTGCTCGAGGAACACCATCTCTCGTACGAACGCGACGGCGAGACCCTCTCCCACGAGATCACGATCTACCTCTGTCGGTGGTGCCACTCGAAAGTCCACAACTCGTGGGCACGGATCACGGACGACGCCGGGCTCGATCCGGCGGCGATCGCGGCGCTCGAGGAACGCCGGAGTCGCGAGCAGTCGGAACTGGGGTTCGAGTCGGCGGCGGAGCGCTACGACGACGAGCGATGACGTTCGCGGCGCGCCGGAACGGAACTCAGGCCAGTTTTCGAAGAATGCCGTACACGGCGTCACGAAGCCGGTCGGGCAGATAGCGAGCGTAGAGGCCGTACTGCGCCAGCGGCCCGACCGGATACCGTGCCGGTGGATCGGGGCTGGTCGCCGACTCGAGGATCGCTTCGGCGATGTCCTCGGGATCGGAGGCGAAGGGCCCGCCGCTCCCGCCGCCGATCAACTGCGCGTCGTCGTACAGTTCGTACAGCGACTCGTAGGCCGGCGTCCGCTCGTCTTCCGGGAGTTCGTCGTCGACCCGATCGGAGAAGTTCGTCTCGACCGGCCCGGGTTCAATCACGACGACGTCGATCCCGAACTCGTCGGCCTCCCCGCGAAGGGCGTCGCTCATCGCCTCGAGCGCGTGCTTCGAGCCGGCGTAGGCACCCGCACCGGGCATCGATATCCGGCCGATGACGCTCGAGACGTTGACGATACACCCCTCTCCCTGGGCGCGCATGTGCGGCAGGGCGGCGCGAGTGAGCCGGTGGGGGCCGTAGACGTTGACGTCGAACTGCCGGTGGAGGTCGACCGTGGCGACATCCTCGAGGGGGCCCATCTGGGCGTAGCCGGCGTTGTTGACGACGCAGTCGATCGATCCCGCGATATCGACGGTCTCCTCGACGACAGATGCGACCTGCTCCGGATCGGTGACGTCGAGCGCGAGGGTCTCACAGCCCGCTTCCTCGAGGTCGTCGATGTCGTCGACGTTGCGCGCCGTCGCGAAGACCTGCCAGTCCTCGGCGAGGAAGGCTCGAGCGGTCGCCCGACCGATACCCGAGGAGCAGCCGGTGATGAGGACCGATTTCTTGCGCGTATAGCGGTCCTCGTCGGTCGTCGCGGTCTCGCGACCCCGGTCGTCCTCGACGACGGTTCCGTCCGGCCCGTCGTCGTCTGTCCCGTCGACGTCCTCAGCGGTAGCCATACGTGACCGGTTCGAGAGACGATACCTAAGTATCGACGGTTTGTCGCGCTATTCGTAACGTTCGTATTTGGATAGAGTCGCGGAAGAGAGAACGGGTGTGTGAGAGCACTGTACGGCACTCTGAAAGCCCCCAGCCCTTTCATTCCCACCCGCGGCAGGCGGTTGGCCGGGCGGCTGTAACCGGTGGATAGTCGGGTTACCCCGTGAGTTCGTGTTTGGCCTCGTCGGCGTACTGATCCGCCAGCCGAACCGGCTCGGGGAGTTTGTACGACGAGGCGAGCTCGAGGACGATTTCGGCCGCCGTCTCGGGTCCGACGCGGTGGCCGGAGCTGACGTACAGCGGATTGATGTACTGGTTCGGCGAGTCGTACTGCCGGGTCTGGACGGCGTAGCCGATCAGGGTGCCGTCGGGCGCGTCGACTCTCGAGTTCGATTCGATGGGGATCATCGACCCCTCGGGAAGGTCGTCGGTGTCCGCTCGCGGGGTTCCACAGAGCAGGCTCTTCGCGACCCCGATGCTCGGCACGTCCCGGACCACGCCCATGTGCGTCGCGATACCGGCCTGTCGGAAGTGAATCCGACCGCTGCCGTCGAAGAGGAGGAGGTCAGGGTCGACTGACAGCTCCTCGAGCGCCGCGAGGATCGGTCCGCCCTCGCGAAAGGAGAGAAGGCCGGGGATGTAGGGGATCTCGAGGGGCGTCACCGCGTGGACGCGCTCGACAACCTCGCCGCCGCACATCGCGACGACGGCGCTCAGTGCACGGTCCTGGTCGCCGTCCTCGTTGGTGAGAAAGGACTGATCGACGCCGACGACGATCGGCGGATCGCCGTCGCTCGCGGTCGTTGCGAGCGGGTTCGAGAGCGCGTCGGGATCGAACACGAACTCGTCGTCGAAGACGGCGACGGACGCGATTTCGCGCTGGAGGTCCTCCATCTCCTCACGCGAGAGACCGGAGCCGGGTGCGAGATCGGGGCGGGGATTGCTCATCGGTGTCGCAGTGATAGACGGCGAGCGAAAATCAGTTACGGGGTTTGCGAAAGCCCGTCGGCGATGCGATCAGAACCGACCGCGTCCGGGGCCGCCGGGACCGCCCGGGCCGCCTGGTCCACCGGGGCCGCCACCGCCGAACTCGAGGCGGTTCGGGGCGCTGACGTTCCGATTTTGCTTGAGGTACTGGCCGTACGCGAGGCCGATCACGAGGCCGACCAGATGGGCCATGTGTGCGATACCGCCCCCGAGCCCGCCGCCGGCACCGGCGAGGAAGAAGACGCTGATGAAGGCGTAGCCGGCGGTAAGAAGCCAGATCGGAACGGGAATGATGAAGTAGAGGTACACCTTGAGACCGGGGTTGAGGACCGTCAGAACGCCCATGATGGCGAGTGCAGCACCGCTAGCGCCGAGGACGGCGGTCGGGGCTCCCTGCGCGATCGAAATTGCGACCTGTCCGAGTCCGGCGAGCGCGCCGCTGACGAGGAACAGGATCGCGAACTTCCTCGAGCCGACGTACCGCTCGACGAGGGGTCCGAAGAAGAAAATCACGATGCTGTTCCCGACGATGTGCATGAAGTTGCCCGTACTGTGAGCGAAAATCGACGTGAACCACGTCCAGACGTACTCGACGTTCCACGACGTCAGCATGAAGAGTGACTCGTAGAGAACTGGGCCGCCGAACGATCCAACGACCAGTTGTGCGAGGAATGTGATCCACATCAGCGCGAGGACCGTGTAGGTCGCGTTCCCGCGGAAGTACGCCAGCGGCCCACCAGTGCCCGTATTAATCGGAATCTTGTCCGTGAGACTCGAGGCACGGGATGAGCTCCCGCCCGAATTGACGTTGTCGTCGAAGCCGCTGTCGAAGACGCCCTTCGGGTCGTTCCAGTTCTCGAGTCCCGTGCAGTTGTGGTTCTCGGGGAGCCGATGGTCGCCACAGTACGTGCCACCGCAGTGCCGACAGTTGTACGGCATGTTTTCGTCCTTCCCACACACGTCGCACTTGGCCATTGACCGGGGATATGTGCGGAGTCGCTAAGGGATTTGGGGTTTTCGCCGGATTATTTCGCCGCGGCCGACCCGATCAGTAGGCGCGGTGTACGGTTCGTTTCGCTCTCGCTACCGACCGGCTGGAAGCACACACAGCGGCTATTACAGCGTATTGCTGTGTGGAGTTACACTCGCTATTTTCGGTCAGTCCCAAATCGACGGCAGTCAGGTTCCGCACTGACCACCGTGGACTGTACACTTTTGGCTCCCCGCCCCCATATCCGACTGTGCAAGAGTACGAGCGTAAGCAACTGCTCGAGCGAGTCGAGCGCGAGGGCGCGACCGTTGGCGCGGACATTCCGGAGACGATCGAGATTCAGGGGGAGGCAATCGACCTCCGGACGTTCGTCTTCGAGATCAAGCGCCGTGAGACGGTGCCCTCGGGCGAACGCGACCGCGTCGAGCAGGCCAAGAAGAACCTGCGACGCGAGCGGCTCGAGCGACTCGAGCGGATCGAGGAGGGCGATATCACGTGGGCCGAGGGCGAAGAGCTCGCCGGCAGCATCATCGGGATCGACCGGGCGCTGAACGCCCTCGAGAGCCTGGGGCCGACGGATCTCGAGCGCGAACAGCAGGTCCAGCAAGCCCAGGACCGCAAACGCTGGATGTCGTTCCTGAAGAAGGCGCTGGGACAGGAGGACGATGCCAGCGCTCGGAGGGGCCGATGACGACCAACGCCGAACTCGCCGCTCGCTTCGAGGAGTTCGCGGACCTGCTCGAGGCCGACGATGTCGAGTACAAACCCCGCGCCTACCGCCGGGCGGCCGAGAACATTCGCGCCCATCCGTCGCCGATCGCCGATCGAGTCGAGTCCGGCGACCACGAGGCCGTCGAGAACATCGAGGGCGTCGGCGACGCTATCTCCTCGAAGATCATCGAGTACGTCGAAACCGGTGGGATCGACGAACTCGAGGCGCGCCGGGAGGAACTGCCGATCGACATCGCCGATATCACCCGCATCGAAGGGGTCGGCCCCAAAACCGCAGGGACGCTCTATCGCGAACTCGGCGTGCAGACGTTAGACGATCTCGAGGCCGCGGCCGAAGCCGGCGAGGTACAGTCGGTCAAAGGGTTCGGGCCGAAAACAGAGCAGAACATCCTCGAGAACGTCGAATTCGCACGCACCATCGGTCAGCGCCAGCTGCTCGGCGAGGCGCGACCGCTCGCCGACGACGTGCTCGCCTTCCTCGAGTCGATCGACGCGGTCGAGCGCTGCGAAGTGGCGGGCTCGATCCGCCGGTGGCGAGAGACGATCGGCGACGTGGACGTCCTCGCGGCGACCGAGGCGAACGAGGCCGTGATCGAGCGCTTCGTCGAGTGGGAGTCGGCCGACGACGAGATCGAATCCGGTCCGGAGAAAGCCAGCATCCGCGTCGGGGAAATCCGCGTGGATTTGCGCGTCGTCGTCCCCGCGGAGTTCGGCTCCGCGCTCCAGTACTTCACCGGGAGCAAGGACCACAACGTCAGCCTCCGAAACTACGCGATCGACCGCGAGATGAAGTTAAACGAGTACGGTGCCTTCGACGTGAGCGAGGTCCCGGACGCGGAAGACGGACAGCGAGTCGGCGACCGCGTCGCCGGCGAAACCGAAGCGGGGATGTACGAAGCGCTCGGACTGCCGTGGATTCCGCCGGAACTCAGGACGGACCGGGGCGAGATCGCCGCCGCGGAAAACGGGGAGTTGCCGGACCTCATCACACGCGACAACATCCGCGGCGACCTGCACACCCACACCGAGTGGTCCGACGGTGCCACGCCCATCTCAGCGATGGTCGAGGCCGCCGCCGAGCGAGGGTACGACTACTTCGGAATCGCTGACCACGCAGAGGGTCCCGGAATCGTCGGCGGCATGGGACTCTCCGATACCGATATCCTCGAGCAGGTCGAGGAGATCCGCGCGGTTGGCGACGAGGCCGATATCGAGGTCTTCGCGGGAATCGAGGCGAACGTCGACGCTCACGGCGAAATCGACCTCTCCGAGGCGGTGATCGAGGCCCTGGACGTGATCGTCGCCTCGACGCACAGCGCACTCGGGCAGGACGCCGAAACCGCCACGGACCGACTCGTCCGCGCTCTCAAGAATCCGGCGATCGACGTGCTCGGCCACCCCAGCGGTCGACTGCTCAACGAGCGCTCCGGCCTCGAGTTCGACGCGACCGCGCTCGGGCGGGCCGCTGCCGAACACGATACCGCCCTCGAGGTCAACAGCAATCCCCGCCGGCTGGATCTCTGGGGCAGTGCCGTCCAGGCTGCTCTCGAGGAGGGTGCACCAATCGCGATCAACACGGACTCCCATCGACCGTCGACGCTCGAGTACATGCGCTGGGGAGTCCACACCGCTCGCCGCGGCTGGGCTGAACCGGTCGACGTGATCAATACGTGGGAGCGTGCGGCCCTCCGCGAGTTCTTCCACTGACAAATGCCACCGGTTTCCTCTCCCATGCGCTTGCTCGTCGACGTCATGTGTGGCGGCATCGTCTCCTATCTGCGAATGTGCAATCACGACACCGCGTACGCCGGTGACCGTGGACTCGAGGCCGACGATGCCCTCCTCGCCGTCGCTCGGGACGAAGAGCGGACGGTCGTCACTCGAGACGTCGAACTCGCCGGGCGGGCCGACGAGTCGATCCTCCTCGAGTCCCGCGATGTTGAGGCCCAGCTCGCCGAACTCGAGGCGGCCGGGATCGACCTGACGCTCGCGGACGAGCCCCGGTTCTGCGGGCGGTGTAACGGCCCGCTCGAGCCCGTCGGTTCGACGGCGTCGACGCCAGAGTATGCGCCCGATCCGGACGACTGCGAGGTGTGGATCTGTCGAGATTGTGGTCAGCACTTCTGGCGCGGAAGTCACTGGGACCGGGTCGCGGAGACCCTGTCTCGAGTCCGCAAATCAGCCGAAGAAGCGTAGTACACGTTCTGTGCTCAGCACGGGTCGAAACTGAGTGAAGCAGTTCGGTAACTATGCGGGCGAATCTATCAGTTGATGACCGAAATCCCACTAGATGGGCGACATATTTTTGTAACTCTTTATACAATTCCCGGCATGGCAACTCGAACGGGGACTGGACTGGGCCAGCCGAACGCAGAGTCCCCGGATGCTTCGTATGCAATCGTCGCTGGCCTATACGTCGCCGTTCTTCTCGCTCCGATAGCTGTTCTCGTCCTCTCACGTGTGACGTCGAACGGCGGTATCCTCTACCTCGGGTTTCTCGCCGCAATTACAGGCTTCGCCACTGTGACCGGCTGGATCGTCTCCCGGACGTCCGGACTCGCGGTCAACCTGGGTGGACGCACCGCAGCATGGCTGCTCGCTGTCCTCCCGTTCGTGTGGTTCATTGGCGTCCTCAGTGTCGTTTCCATAGGTCCTGAGCCACCGGGCATTACGGTTGGCCTCGCGATCGTCAGCACGATCGGTGGGATGTTTCTCGGCTTCTTCTTGACTGTAATGAGTCGGACTCGGTACGCGGCAGCCGTTCTGATCGGTGCTGAGGAATTCGTCGAATGGGAGGCGCGCTGGCCGCGGCGCTGGCGCCGTCTCTCCCTGGGCGGAATGGTCGTTACAGGTGTCGTCGGCGTTGCCGGCGTCATCGTTCAGCTCGTATGGAGCGACTGGTCCTGGGCGGGGAATCTCTATCTCCTCTTCTTCCTGTGGACACCCTTCGCAGGGGCCACAAATCCACGAACCTTTCGCGTGACCGATGTGGGGCTCGTTGTCGAATATCCGCCCCAGCAGCGTCTCCGGCCGTGGTCTGAGTTTGCGAGCTACACGCTTACAGATACCGCGCTGATTATCCACCCGTCTGCATGGTGGCGCCCGGCCTACCGATCCGACCGTGGGGACATTGAGGATCTGGATGCTGCTGTCAAAACACTTGAGGGAATTTTTGGAGACGACGAGTAGTACGGCGCGATAGAGGCCGATATCGGTGTTCGACGAGTTCTATATCTCACGCGTCGCTCATGAAAATATGGCGATTAACTCAGCAGGCGAATCGATGTGTGCGCCTCCTGTACTGAACACGAGTTTCACACCACACTTCGAACGAAGAAATCGTATCACCAACGACTGACAGAAGCCGAGGCTGCGTGTCTCTCAGTCGAAACCGTCGGTCCCGGGCAGTAAGTGCTCCTCGACGACCGCTTCGTCCAGTTCGATGCCCAGGCCCGGCGCGGTCGGCACGTCGATGAAACCGTCCGCGATGAGCGGCTCGTCGCGCACGAGCAGGTCGTCCCACCAGTCGACCGCGAGCGCGTGGTACTCGAGCACGTCGGCGTTGGGGACGGCCGCACAGAGATGGACGCAGGCCATCGTCCCAACGGGGCTACAGACGTTGTGCGGTGAGAACGGAATATAGCGTTCCTCGGCGCGTTCGGCGATCCGCTTGGACTCGGCGAGCCCGCCGCAGGTCGTCGGATCGGGCGTGATCACGTCGACCGCGTAGTCGTCGATCAGGTCGCTCAGTTCGTGAATTCGGAACCGATTCTCGCCGGTCGCGAGCGGCGTCGCCGTCCGCCGGGCGACCTCGCGCTGCGCGTCCGTCTCCTCCGGCGGGACGACATCCTCGAGCCACATGAGATCGTACGGCTCGAGTTTGCGCGCTAGGCGGCTTGCGCTCTCGACCGTGTAGTCCCAGTGGCAGTCGAAGGCGAGATCGATCTCGTCGCCGACGGCATCCCGGACGGCGTCGACGACCGCGACCTTGTGGTTCACGGCGGCGTTGGTCAGGCGACCGTTGTACGGATCCGGATCGGTATCCCGCGGCGTGTCGAGGTCGAACTTGATCGCGTCAAATCCCATGTCAACGACGCGCTCAGCCTCGGCGGCGTACGCCTCGGGCGTATACGCGTCCGCGTCGGCGTACTCCGTGGCTCCGCCGTCGTCGACTGCGTACGCCTCGCCGGCGTGACAGTCGCAATAGATCCGGACCCGGTCGCGGTAGCGCGATCCGAGCAGTTGGTAGACCGGCAGATCCAGAATTTTGCCGGCAGCGTCCCACAGCGCGATTTCGATCCCGGAGGCGGCGGTGACAACCTTCCCCGTCGTACCGCCGTGGCCCGACATCTCCTGAACGAGGCGCCGGAACAGCCGCTCGACATCGAGCGGATTCTCGCCGACGAGAAATCGATTCGCGTACTCGACCAGTTCGGGAACGCCACCGCCACGGTAGGCTTCCCCGATTCCCGTCACGCCCGCATCCGTGTGGACCGTCACGAGATTCCATTCGAAGTTCCCCTCGACGACCGCTGCTTCGATCCCGGTGATTTCGACGTCGTGGCCCGCGGGTCGATCGGACGCGTGGTTCGAAAAGTCCCTCATCGGCGATCAACTCCGGAGACCGCGGCGGCTACTCTTCGATCGAACGGGTTCGGGGACGGACAGTTCGAGCGCATCGGTACTCGTAGTGGTATGTGTTGGCACGTGTAGCTATCGCTCGGTAGGTGGGATAACACGCAGCCGGAGCGTGCCTAATAGACGGACACGTCGTCGAATCGACCGTCGTACGCGATGTGGGTGGGATGGGTCGGCTCGGTTCCCGACAGGAAGAGTCGATCGACCTTCTTCCAGGTGTTCTCGTAGACGAGGTGGGCGAGTTCCGACGCCGTCGTCGTCACCCGATCGAGGCCATTGTTGTAAACGACCCGGCGTGCGATCCCGTCCCTGAGCGCGGTCACGAGCTCCTCCTTGCGTTCGATAGCCGCCTCGAAGGCGGTGTGGCCGACGCCGACCGTTCGCGGGAGATGGGCGTACGAGGAGGTAAACGGCGGGAGCGAGAGCGACTCGGCGAGGGTGCGTGCGCGGCGATTGTGCAATCGAAAGTGCTTCGGGTTGAATATCTCGATCGCGTCGATCGTCTCCGCGTGCGCTTTTAGATCGGCTTCTTCGAAGCTGACGTTCGCAAAGGTCGGATGCGGGACGAGCACCGCCGCGCCCTGTCGATCGAACTCGGCCATCGCCGTCTCGAGCGGGATGTAATCCGGAACGGGATCCTCGAGACCGATGGCGAGGACGTGTCTGCGCTGTCGCCACGACCCGGTGAACACCTCGCGGGCGGGGATCACCAGTAACTCGTCGTCGGCGTAGTTCGCCGCGCGCTCGCGGATCTCCGGGAGGCGGGTGAAGTGAGGTGCGTAGACAAGCGCGTCGAGGCCGGCTCGCTTCGCCCGCTCGACCACGCGGTCGTTGAGCACCTTCACGTGGCAGTCGACTCGGAACGTCATCCGTCGGTCACGTCGCTCACTTTCGTCAGCGCCGAGTTATGAATTCTGATTTTCCGGCCACTCGACGGTGGCCTTGATCGCGTCGACGATCGGGACGACCGGTTCCGCCGGATCGACCGAGATGAAGAGACCGTCGTCGCCGACGTAGACGCGGAGGATCTTCAGGAAGTCCATCGACGTCGTGATGTACTCCACGCGTTCGGCGTCCGGAAACAACGTGTTTCGGAAGAGCTTACTCTGCATGAAGTCCATGTGAACGTTCGTGTGGATCGTCTCGAAGTGCTCGAGCATCGCGTCTCGACTCTCGTACATCGAGACCGTCTCGTCGCTGAGGTAGAGCGGCCGAAACGACTCCGTGTCGTACTCACAGAACGCGTACAACGGTCCAGAGACCGTCTCCTGGACGGCCTGACGGACGCGATCGGCATCGAACGCCGCCAGCTCCGACCTATTAGTCGCCGGCATACCTCGAGCGGAGGGACTCGACGGCCGAAGGTCTGTCGGGCACATGTTTCTGGCCGATGACATCCGCTGCGAAAGGATGATTAGGGCGGCCGTCCGAGTGATCGTATCGAATGGCCTGGAAATGCGGGATCGACGGCTGCGGGTCGGTGTTCGAAGACGTCGAGTCTGCCGTCGTCCATCAGGCGACGGATCACCAGCGCCGCGAGTGCAAAGTCTGTGGGACCATCATTCCGGACGGCTATCTCGCGATTCGTCACGCCTTCACCGAACACAGCCGGGCCGAATACGTCCGCGCCTACGGTGCCAGTTCCGAAGCAGTTCGGGAGCGCGAGGAGTTGCTCGAGGAGATCGAGTCCGTCGCGGACATGCAAACGATTGCCACGAAACTGAAACGATAACGAACGGCGGCAGTATCCTCTGCACCCTCAGTAGTGATGTCGGCATCAGCGAGTATCGATGCCGACCAGCATCGGACCCCGTTCTCAGCGTCGAACCAACAGTACTCTTCTCATGGCGATAGCGATCGACAGTGAGGGACCACGTCGATATATACATCGCTGGCCGGCGTGATACGCCTGGAGAATCACCAGCCACGATCGACCGGACCGTCTCGAGCCGGGCGATACGGTCCGTACGCGAGTAGGTGATCGTAGCAGTAGCTGAGAAGCGCGTTAGCGCTCGTCGGAATCCAGCACGCGAATCTGGTCGCCACGCACTGTCACCGGAATTGGAACCGTCGCACTCCTAAATTTTACATCGTCGGGGAGCCTCGCTTCGCATCGGCTCCCACTCCTCGCAAAATTTAGTATAAAACTTCCTCGGCGCTCACTGCTCACGGGTCGTTCCTCCCCGTTCGCTTTCCGAGGCCCTCGCAGCGCTCGCGCCTCGCTCCGCTCGCGCCGAGCGAACCGACTCGCTACCGCTCGTCGGAATCCAGCACGCGAATCTGGTCGCCACGCACTGTCACCGGAATTGGAACCGTCGCCTCGTAGAGTTCGACCGTCACCTGATCCTTCCCCTCGTCGATTCGCTGGACCTGGGCCTTCTCGCCCTTGAACGGACCGGCGATGAGTTCGACGATGTCGCCCTCGGCGATCCCCTCGACGTCCGGCTTCGGCGAGAGGAAGTGTTCGACCTCAGAGATGTCTGACTCGCCCGGAACGATGCTCCGTGCGTGTGGAATGTCCTCGAGGACACGGTTGAGGACCGCGTCGCCTTCGGCCTCGACCATCACGTAGGAGGTCAGCGAGTCAGGAGCGAGCGCGGCGTGAATATCCGGCTCCTCGCGGTTGATAATCATATCCGCGACGGTTCGCTCCTGGCTCGCCGTCGTTTTGACAGCGAAGATGCCCATTAGAGGCCACCACCGCTGGTCAGGAATACCATGATCGTACCGATGAGGAATCCAACGAGACCGATCAGCAAGACTCCTGCACCGGCAATTTTCGACACCTGGAGGAACTCCTCAGTAGTGGGTGTCGTCGCCATTTTCAACACCCGAACGTACGAGGTGAGGTCGTACGGAACGTCCATGTATGTCTGTTCACAGCGCGGGGTCTTTTATCTGTCTTTCGTGTCCGCAGACGAATCGCGGCTATCTCGGGCTCAAAATGACGCTCGATCGGAGTCAGCAGCGACCGACCTGGGGACCCAGAACGCGCCCCGCGAGAAGGCGGCCAATCTCGAGGACCTCGAGGGGCAAGCAGAAGCGACCGACGAACGCTAACGGCGGCGGCCGTCAGAACGGCGAGTGAACTGGGTTTCCGCATATTCGACGAAGCCGACCGAACCGTCCTGAAACCAACCGTCTGCACCCGGTATCTGTCACGGGCCTGTCGGCGGTCGTTCGCCCGGTGTCCCCGGAATCGGTGTCCGTGGTAGCCGGGGTTCCGGCCGCGTCTCGAGCATCACTTCGACCGATCCCCGTTCGCCGTCCCGGACGACCGTGAGCTCGATCGTGTCGCCGGGCGACGTCTCGAGCGCGAGATACGAGAGTAGCTGCGACTGGTTCTGGATTTCCTCGCCGTCGATGGCGACGATCACGTCGCCGCTACCGGGCTGAGTGGGAACCGCCGGCTGGAGAACGCCGTCGACGGGCGCATTCGGGACGACTTCCGTGACGAGGACGCCGGTGGCCTCCTCCAGTCCGATCGTGTCCGCGATGTCGGGTCCGACGGGTTGGACGGCGACGCCCATGAACGGGTGTTCGTACGTGCCGTCCTCGATGAGCGCAGGGATGACCCGATTCGCGAGGCGCGGGGAAATCGCGAACCCGATCGTCTGGTCGGCTCCAGCGAAGACGATGCCGAACACCTCTCCCTCGAGGCTCACCAGCGGGCCGCCGCTGTTGCCGGGGTTGACCGATGCATCGGTCTGGATCGCGGCCGGAATCGAGAAGCCGGCCGGGCTGGGCAGCACCCGATCGACGCCGCTGACGATCCCCTGTGAGATCGAGGCATCGAGTCCGAGCGGATTGCCGAGGACGAGAACCTCCTGACCGATTACGGGCTCCCGATCGACGATCGACAGTCCGGACGCAACGTCCGGCAGCTCCTCAACGCGAAGGACGGCGAGATCGCTGTAGGGGTCGGTGCCGACGATCGACGCGGTCCGCCACTCCTCGTTGCTGAACTGCAGTTCGACGCCGCCCTCGGCCGCGCTCTGGACGACGTGGTTGTTGGTTACGACGTGCTGATCGTCGATGACGAACCCCGATCCCAGTCCGCCGCGGCCGCGAGGGCCGGAGACGGTGACCAGCACGACGGACCCGATAGTGTCGCGATACGTCGCCGTATACGGACTGTCGACACCGTCCCCGTTCTGTCCCTCCTGTCCGTCCTCCCCTTCCTGTCCGTTCTGCGCAGCACTCGAGCCGACCCCGAGGACGCCGATCGCTACAGTGGCCCCGACCGTTCGAAGCACTCGTCTGCGCGTGCGCTGATCTGGAGTCACGCCCATAGCGACTCCGACAAGTGACATAAAACGGTAACCAGCACACTCAGACGGTCGTACTGCGGCCGTCCGCGAGAGAGGGAGAGAGAATCTGCCGGGAGTGCCGCCGTTCGACTACTCGCTGCGCGCCGCCTCGACCGCGTCGACGAACGACGCCGCCGTCGCTCGAACCCGATCCATGTCGCCGTCGGCGATGGCTGCGTCGTCCACGATCGCGCCGCCGACACCGACGACCACGGCGCCGGCGTCGAAGAAGTCCGCGACGTTGTCGCGCGAGACACCGCCCGTCGGAACGATGTCGACGTCGCCGAGTGGCCCCGCGAGCGCACCGATGTGGCCCGGGCCGACCGTCGACGCGGGGAACATCTTGAGGAGATCCGCGCCGGCTTCTATCGCCGTCACGGCCTCAGTGGGCGTCATCACGCCGGGTGCGACGGGGACACCGTGTCGGTTGCAGGTTCGGACCACGTCCGCGTCGGTGTGGGGCGAGACGACGAACGACGCACCCGCGTCGATCATCGACTGTGCAGTCGGCGCGTCGAGGACCGTCCCCGTCGCCGACGACGCTCGCGGTCGTCGAGAGGCGGACCCAACCGTCCGCGACCGTCGCGTCCAGTTCGACCCGCGGTCGCGGCGCGTCCGCGTCGGCCGCGGGAAACGCGCGGACCGTCAGTCCGTGCGTTCCGTCGGGTGCCTCGAGCGCGAGCGTGTACTCGCCCGGAACGTCCGGTTCGAACTCGGCGACCGGAGCGTCAGTCGGTGCCGCGGTCGAACCGTCGAGAGCCTCGAGCACCCGCCACGCGTACGTTCCGTCGCCGTCCGGGTTCCACGGTGCGAGATCGTCGCGGCTCTCCATTTCGTCGCCGTTCGGATCGACGATTCCCTCATCGACGGTGACGAACCGCGGCGGACCGGGGTGGTGCGATCCGTCGCCGCTCCGAAACGTGCGACCGGGCTCGGGTCCGGCTTCGCCCCCGTCTGCGCACAGTCGTCGCTGATCCATGGGATTCCTTTCGGCCCGGTGGATAAATTTGTGGTGTAGTAGTACACCACAATTGTAACGTGGCGGGTTTGCAGTCACCGTCGCTGTCGACGATGGGACGATCTCGTCTTTCGTCAAACGGTGCAAAGGCAGAGAGTTGCTGGCCCTGACGCGGCTTACGCCGCGTCGAACAACGCTGAGCGAAGCTCAGCGAGCCCGACGAAGCTCACGCTTCGTCGAACAACGCAAATCGGGGATTTGCTGGCTCAACGCGGCTTATGCCGCGTCGAACAACTCCTCGCCCTCGACCATGTGCGCCTCGACGGCGTCCATGTCCAGCGTGACGCCCAGGCCGGGTTCCTCCGGGATCTCGATGTAGCCGTCCTCGATGACGTCCTCCTCGACGAGGTCCGACCACCACCCGAGTTCATAGGAGTGGTACTCCACTGCGAGCGAGTTCGGGATGGCCGCGCCGACGTGTGCGCTGGCGACGGTCGCGACCGGTGAGGCGACGTTGTGCATCGCGACCGGGACGTAGTACATGTCCGCGAGATCGGCGATCTTCTGCGTCTCACGCATGCCGCCGACCTTGGGCATGTCCGGCGCGATAATGTCGACGGCCTGTTCCTCGAGCAGTCGGCGCTGGCCGTGTTTCCGGTAGACGTTCTCGCCGACCGTGATCGGCGTCGTCGTCGACTGGGTGATCTCCCGCTGGACGTCGTGGTTCTCCGGCGGGACAGGGTCCTCGAGCCACCAGATATCGTACTCCTCGAGACGCTTCGTGAGTCGTTTCGCACTGCCACCCGAGAAGCTCCAGTGGCAGTCGAAGGCGACGTCGGCCCGAGAGCCGACGCGCTCGGTGATCGCTTCCACGATCGAGGCCTTGTGCTCGATCTCGGGGCCGCGGAGGTGACGGTTCGCGCGGTCTTTCTCGTGACCGCTGGGCACGTCGAGGTCGAATTTCAGGGCGTCGTACCCCAGTTCCTCGACGACGCGCTCGGCCTCGTCGGCGCAGGCGATCGGGTCGGCTTCCTCCTCGGTGTGACAGTCGCAGTAGACGCGGACCTCGTCGCGGTACTTGCCGCCCAGCAGCTGATAGGCCGGGACATCGAGGATCTTTCCGGCCAGATCGTGCAGCGCGACCTCGATCCCCGAGATCGCGGTAACCGTGACGCCGCCGATCGAGCCTTCACCAGACATCTTCTGGACGAGGTGCTCGGTCAGCCGGTCGATATCCAGCGGGTTTTCGCCCTGCAGGAAGGGCGTCATCCGCTCGATCAGTTCCGGCGCGCCGGCTCCCCAGTAGGCTTCACCGGTGCCGACGATTCCCGCATCCGTGTAGATTCGGACGAGGGTCCACGGGAAATTCCCGTCGACCATCGTCGTCTGGATGTCGGTGATCTCGATGTCACGGCCGCCGCCGCGTTCACGGGTGACTCCCATCGTCTCGCTCGAGAGATCCCGCATCGTGTACTCGGCGTTCGGATCGTGCAGCTGTGAGTAATCGACTCCCATAAGATAGATTTTCACTCCTAAGGTAGTAATAGTTTCTACCTTCCGTAAGCAAGGTCCGGGACGCGCGTGGTCCGTGATTGGGTATCGACGAAAATGAACCCACTGCTTGCGAGGGGAATCTCGTCCACTCGAGCGAGAATCGCTGACCGCCGTCACCTCACGCCCGCTCGAGTTCGTCGCTCACGTCCTCGAGGTCGACGTCTAGCGCCGCGGTCGCAGCGAAGGCGGCCCGTTTCTCGGCCGTTCGGCGGTTGATCGCCTGCGGACCGACGGCGAACTCGATCCGGCAGACTCCCGCCGACGGACTCGAGTGGCCCAACACGGTGACGGGGCCGACCTCGCGGGTGTTCCGGACGTGAGTGCCGCCGCAGGCCGTCACGTCCCACGGATCCGTCGAGCCGGTCATCCCGGAGAGCCGATTCCCGCTTCGGTTGTCGGTTTCGTCCTCGACCGTGACCACTCGGACCCGGCCCTTCTCGACGGCACCCGCGTCGGCCTCGGCGTCGAACGCGAGCATATCGCGCTCGCGCGCCTCCGAGACCGGGGCGTCGTCCCACGATACCGGCCGCGACTCCCAGATGACGCGGTTGACCGTTTCGTCCAGTTCGATCAGCGTCTCGTCGTCGACGGTCGCGTTCGTTTCGAGGTCGACCCGGACCGTCTCCGGACCGATATCCAGGCCGGCATACGAGCCGTCCTCGAGCAGCCGCCGCGCGGCCCCCGCGAGGATGTGGCTGGCGGTGTGAGCTCGCATGCAGTACATTCGGAACGACCAGTTGACCGAACACAGCACGCGGTGGCCCGGCCGAAACGATGGCTCCTCGGCCAGCATGTGAACCTGCTCGCCGTCAACCAGTTCGACGTCGGTCACGGCGATATCGCCGATAGTCCCACGATCGGACGGCTGGCCGCCGCTCGCCCCGTAGAAGTGACTCCGCTCGAGCCAGACCCGCCGCCCGTCGATCGACGTCACTTCGGTCTCGAACCGCGTGGCGTACGGCTCCGCCGCCGCCCGTTGCCCGGTCATCGGTTGGAATCTGTCGTCCGCCACTAAAAGTCTGCTCGCCGAGCGCGTCAGCGAATTCGGATACGTGATCGATTACTCGGCGAGCGTCACGTCCAGTCGCTCCTCGAGGGCCTCGATCAGGCCGCCGCCGACGCCGGCCTGCGTCGCGCGTCCCTGTTCGACGGCGAGGAGGTCTTTCTCCGGTGCGCCGAGTTCGTCGGCGAGTTCCTCGCGCTGGAGACCGGCGTCCCGTCGGGCCTCGACGAGCGTCTCGCCGTAGTCCGAGACGAGATACGGGAGCTGATCGTCGTCGTAGTTGGTTCCCTCGCTCTCCCAGTGTTCGGAGTCGCCGTCCCAGACCGGGTTCGCCTTCGCGACGTTCTGGGCTGCCTTCTGCGTGCGGCTGGGTCCGTCGCTCGAGCTCCCGCCGCTCGAGCCGCTCCCGCTCGAGTTGCCGCCGCCCCGGTTCCGATCCCGGCCGTGAGTCTGCGAATCGTCGTGTGGCGCACAGTCCGGACAGACCTCGAGTTCGGCTCCGGCGACCGTCGCGAGCCTGAGCGAGTTGCTCTCGGCACCGCAGAGTTCGCAGTTCGTCCCGCCACCGCCGCCGGACGAACCGGTCGAGTATTTGGCCATGCGACACATTGGCTACTGGCGCATTTTAACCGTTCGGTACGGGGGATGGCAGAGGGTACCGGCTCGACAGCAGTCACTCGAGGGGATTTGTTCGAAGGAATTCGTTCGGGACCGGAACTCAACGGCCGAAGTGTTTCCGGACGGTCGTCCGCAGGGGCAGCGCCAGTCCGCCGAGCAGCGGCAGGATCACGAACGCGGCGAGATCGACGGGAAGCGTGGCGCCACCGACCGCCGCAGCGCCGAAGCCGGCGGCCGGCGCGAGCACGGGAACCACGTACAGATACGACGGTGCCCAGCCGGGCAAGCGCTTCGTGTGGCGGATGATCACGGCGAACAGGAGCGGCATGAGCACCGCCCCCGCGAGCAGGGGACCGCCGATCAGCGTCGTCGTGGCCGCCACCGCGAGGGCGACGACGATCGTCTCGTTGATCGTCACTGCCCCCCATGTCTCCTCCCGGCGGACGGCGCGGGTCACGAGCAGGGCACTCAGCGAGAGCGCGACGACACCGGCCAGTGCGCCGTACCACAGCGTCTGCTCGAGCGGCGGTGTCACGAAATCGACGCCCCCGACGAACGTCGTCACCGTCTCGATTCCGTGACGCCCCTCCGAAAGCAGCGACCAGATCCCCGATGGATCCGCGCCCGTCGCACGGACATCGGCCCAGAGTGACTCGAGTGGATCGGCGTTCTCGAGCGCGAAGTGTCCGAGACCGACGGTGTAGACGATCACGGACAGCCAGATCAACGGCAGCGAGAAGTTCTGTCGCCGCCACCAGCGAACGAGCGGATTGGGAGTCGTCGGTTCCGATCGAGAGCCGGACGCAGTTCCAGTTCCGCTCGACTGGCCGGTTCCGTGAGCCGTTCCACCGGCTCGACCCGTCGTCCCCGAGGTGCCCCCACCGGGAGTTCCCGTCCCTGTTCCGGCCCCGGTTCCCGTCGCACTGCCGGCCCCGGTCGCGCTCGAGGTGCTTCCGGCGGTCCCGGCCGAGGCCGCGCCGGCCGCCGATGTCGCCCCGGTAGCACCCGCTGTTGTCGACGACCGACTCGAGCTCGTTCCGCTCGACCCGGCCGTCTCGGAGCCGGCCGTCGCCGACGACGCGGTCGACGCGGAGGCGGATTCCGTCTCCGATTCCGAGTAGCTCAGCTCCGTCCCGTCTGCCATCTCCTCGTCCTCGTCGCTCTGCCAGACGTCGGGCGAGGGGAGGCCGCTAGTCCGTTTCGCGACGTAGTCCCTGTGACCGAGCCGATCGTAGGCCTGGCGCTCGACCGGATCGCCGAGAATATCGTAGGCCGTCTTGACCGCGGTGAACTGGGCCTGCGCGCGGTCGTCGTCATTCAGGTCGGGGTGATAGACCCGGACCTGTTCGCGGTACGCGTCCTTGATCTCGTCCTGGGAGGCATCGGAGGAGATCTCGAGAAGGTCGTAAAAATCATCTGTCATGTGAGCGTGGAGATGGTATCGTCTGTGAGTGGGATTGTGGGGGAGGGGTTATAATTTCAGTGTTCTTTCCGGTTTCCGTCCGAATCATCCTCACTCGAGTACCGTGGGTATTTCGGCCGTTGCCACGAGCGCCGGCTTACGAGAAATCCGCGAGCGACGACTGCCCGGCTGACGGGTCGTCGCCGGCTGGTTCCGGGTCCGATTCCGGTTCCTCATCGGATAACCCATCGCCCGCGTCGGTCTCGAACCCATCCCCGCTCCGCTCCCAGCTCTCGAGGCTGGCCTGATCGGCGGCGACGAACTCGAGGTTGGCCACCCGGACGCCGAGTTTGCGCACGGGATCGGACTCGAACTCGGTGAACAGGTCTCGAGCAATGCGGTCGACGAGCTCCGGGTCGTCGACCGGCCCGGAGAGGGATCGTTCGCGCGTGTTGACGTCATATGGCGGCGTAACGGCTTTGACGCCGATGGTCCGGTACAGCGCCCCTTCCCGCTGTGCGCGATCCGCGACGGCAGCCGCGAGGGTGTCGATCAGTTCGTACTTCGGATCGGGCGCTTCGACGGGCTCGGCGAACGCGGATTCCCGAGAGAAGCTCTTGGGGTCGCCTTTCGGCTCGACTCGGCGATCGTCCTCCCCGCGGGCACGGTCGTACAGTTCCCGACCGCGCTCGCCGAATCGTTCGACCAGCGGCTCGGGATCGGTCGCGGCGACGTCACCCGCCGTCTCGAGGCCCATCTCCCGAAGCTCGCGGGCGGTCACGGGGCCGACGCCATGGAGCAGGTCGACCTCGAGCGGCGCGAGAAACTCCCGGATTTCGCCGGGTTCGACGACTGTGAGCCCGTCGGGTTTGTCGAAATCGCTGGCGATCTTGGCTGTGCTCATCGTCGGAGCGACGCCGACGCTGACGGTGACGCCGACCTCCCGGCGGATGCGGTCCCTAATGTGGCGGGCGAAGCCGTCCGCAACCTCCCAGGCGGTGCGTTCGGTCACGTCGAGGTACGCCTCGTCGATACTGACCTCGCGGACCGTGTCGGCGCACTCGTGGAGGATCTCCCGGACCTCACTTGCGACCGACTCGTAGTAGTCCATGTCGACGGACCGGTAGTAGCCGGTCTCCTCCCGCTCGACGTCGTCGTCCGTTTCGCCGGCCTCGTACGCCGTGCGTCTGGGGAGGCGCTCGAGAGCTGTCGAGATGGCCTGGGCGCTCTCGACGCCGAACTCGCGGGCCTCGTAGCTCGCGGTGGCGACCGCACCGATGGTGTCTCCCTCCTCGTAGCCCATTCCGACGACGAGGGGTTCGCCACGGAGGTCGGGCTCGCGCAGTCGCTCGCAGGAGGCGTAGAAGCAGTCGGCGTCGACGTGGCAGACGATACGATCCTCGTCGTCCTCGCCGTCGACGCCCGGGAGCCGCGGCCCATCAGACATTCGTCTACCGGTGGATTCGTCCGGACCGATGTGAACGTTGCGTCCCGATTCGAGGGCCGGGGGACAGGCCGTACTCGGTCACGGTAGCAACGTTACAGTTCGTAGGCCATCATCACTTCGTCGACGTACTCGCCATCGATCGTGTAGTGGTCCTTCCGGATCGCCTCCGTATTCCAGCCGTGAGCCGTGAGGAACTCGAGTGCGGTCTCGTTGATGACGGGGATGCTGTTGTAGAGTTTCCGATACCCGTTCGCTTCGGCCCATTCGACCCCTCGCTGGAGGAGCGTGCTTCCGATCCCGTGCCCCCGATAGGTGTCGCGAACGCCAACTGTCTGTCGGGCGACTTCACGAACCGGATCGACCTGCTGAAGATCGAGGTGGGTCCACCCGATGACATCCCCGTCGACAGTCGCGACGAAGAACCGCCGGGACTGCACCGCGTTGTGTCTGGTGACGGCGGTTTCGTACAGGAGTTGCTCGGCGATCGTCTCGGCGACGACGTAGGTCTCTTCGGCCGTAACGTCTCGGATCGTCTCGATGAGACCATCGAAGTCCCGCTGACGACCGGGGCGAACGGTGACGGTAAACTCGTCCAATTCGTGCTTTTCGATGGCACCGAACTCGAGTGCGATCCGGAGAGTTCCGTTCTCCTCTTCAAGGTAGCCGTCCGATTTCAGTTGCTCGAGACACGTTCGAAACTCTTCGGACGGGAGGGAGACAATGTCCGGTAGTTTGCGTCGTTCGGCGGTCCCGTGCCGTTCGACGTACTCGTAAATGCGCCTGCTGGCATCGGAGGCGAACGCCGGCTGTTCTCTCGCGTCCATACGGACAGTACGGGCCACTCTCGCTTATTCCTTGTTCATTGGCAACTCATCACATTCAAATCGGGCCGGTCACAGTTGGCCTCGGTACGAACCACCGACGATCCAGCCGTGAACTACCCCACCCTACTCAGCCGCTGGTGCGGCTTCGTTGAGGGTGGGGCTTCCTGTTTCGATGACGCGCTTTGCAGACACCGAATGGGTGTCCGTAGGGAGCGCAGTCTCCACAGGCGTGTCTTTGGGCCATCCCAGCCCTAGTTCAGAAAAGCCGCGCTTGAGGACGTTCATCGCCGCGTTCGCGTCCCGATCACACTCGAGCCCACACGACGGACAAGAGTGTTCTCGAATCCAGATGGGTTTCGCCGTCTCCACATTACACTTCGCGCACTCCTTCGTCGTACCTGGTGCTTCCACCTGAACGACGTGACAGCCGTACAAGTCTGCCTTGTATTCGAGGAGCGTGATGAACTGACGCCACGCCGCATCCTGCTTGTTCCGAGCGTTCTGTGACTGCTCCAACATCCCCTTCACGTCCAAGTCCTCGACGAACACAGCATCGTACTCGCGGACGAGCCACGTCGTGATTTTGTGCTGGTAGTCCAGCACCTTTCGACGGATGTGCCGCTTGACCGTCGCCACTTCTCGGCGTTGCTTCTCGTAGTTGTTCGACCCCTTCTCCTTCCGCGACAACTTCCGTTGCTCGTGGCGGAGGCGGTCGTACTCGTCTTCGAGGTCGATCCAGTCCACGATCTTGCCGTCGCTAGTGTGAATGTAGTTCTGGATGCCGAGGTCAACGCCGACGCTGTTGCTCGCATCGAGCGAATCAACCGGGGGTTTCTCGGGAAGGTCGGCCTCGTCGGTTTCGAGGCCGAAGGAGACGAACCAGTCGCTAGTTGACTCTTTCTTGACCGTGACTTCTTTGATGTCGGCTTCGTCGGGGATTTCGCGGTGGTAGCGGATCGGGATGTCGCCGATTTTAGAGAGCCAGAGCGTCGCGCGTCGGCCACTCGTGTTTTTGAGTTCGAAGCCAGACTGCGAGTACGTCATACTCTGGAACTCCTGTGGTGACTTCCACTTGAGCTTCCCGACCTTGCGCCCGTTTTGTTTCTGCTCGGAGAGCCCGTTGAGGTTCTGGTAGAACCGAGTGACGGTTCGTTGCAGTGCTTTGGAGTTAACCTCCGCGAAGACGGGGAATTCGTCTTTCCAGTCGGTGAGTCGGTAGTGGTGTTTGTACGCGGAACCGATGTCATCAACGTCCACGTTCTCGTATTCGTAGAGAGTGTAGTTGTACGCTTGGCGATGAATGTCGATGTGAGAGTCCAGTCCAGCCGCTACCTTTTGTGTCGGGTATGCGGGATAGCGGTGACTGTACTCCATCGCTATCCCCTGATTAGAGATGTGTTCACTTAATGGCTTGTACTGTCGTGCGGCGATTCATCCCCTCCCTACTCGCTCGCAATACTCGCTCCTTGAGGAAGGGGCATTCTCGCCTCAATTCTGGTAAAACCGCGTCTCGACCGACTATTCCGCCGGCGGTTCGGGGAACTCCACCAGGAGCCGTTTGCTCTCGGGCATGAGATCGTCCCAGCTGATGGACCCCTGCTCCGCGATCGTCGCCGGTTCCAGCATCGGATCGTCGTATACCAGTGCCGCGGTAAGCGCCGGGGGGCGAAGCTCTATCTCACCGCCTTCGGTCTCGACGGTCCCCTCCGGGCCGAACTCCGCCGTCGGTTCCCCGACGACGATCCGCATCACCATGCCGAAGATCTCGTGGGGCGCACAGAGCACGTCGTAGACGCCCGGTTCGTCGAAGCGGTACAGCCAGAACGCGTCCGTTCCAAGTACCGGCGAGGAAAACGGCGGGATGCCCTCCGGAACGCGACGCTGGCGACCGAGCCGTGGATGGTACGCGGTGACGGTGTGATCCGGCGTCGCGAGATTGAATCGCACGACGTCTCCGGCCTCGACGAAGAGTCCCGTCGGCTCGAAGTAGAACTCCGGCACCGGTCGCCCCTCCTGCGGGCGCGTTTCCAGATCCACCTCGTGGTCGGGCTGCAGCGGTTCTGGCAGTTGCCCGTCGCCCTCGAGGCCCGAATAGCCGAGCACCGGATGGATGCAGTTCGACTGCGGACACGCTCGCTGTTCCTGACCACCGCCTCGGTTGTCGCCCCCGCTCGCTGCGCCGAGTCCGGACGCGAACGGAATCGTCGACGTTACACCGGCCGCTTTCAGAACCTGTCGTCGGTCCATGCCCGCCATCTGTCTCGACCCCGAATTAGTTATGAAGCGACATTGGACGGCTAATCCGTTCTTATAAATGGATTGTTACTTGGATCTGTACGTTATCGTTTCCAGAGTCTCGAATACTCGAGAGACCGTCTCGAAGTCGAAACCAGCAGTATACGCACGCGTCTCGACTCGAATCACAGAATTAGTCTCGAGTCACGGAATCAGTTGTACTCCCGCCAGCGGTACCCACACTCGGTACACTTGAAAAAGCGCGTCGGCGGCTCATCGGCCGAGGCGGTCTGCTTGAGCGTGTACCACGCCTCCTCGGCACCGCACTCGTCGCAGATGATGTCCGTCGCCTTCGGTTTCCCCTCGAAGTTGGCCTCCTCGCTGGATTCGATCACCTCGCCGTCGGTCTGTGACTCCGTCGTGACAAACGCGTCTTCCTGCTCGCGGTCACGTTCGCTCGAGGCCCCGCAGTCGTCGTTCGTACAGACCATGCGGTCGCCGCGGGCTTTCATCATCGAACCGCAGTCGTCGCAAAACTGCATGATGGATGGCTACGAACTGGGCACGCAAAAAGACACCACTTCACTCGAGCCGCGTCGTCAGCGCCGGTTTTCGAGCGCTTCGTCCTCGAGGACGAACGGACAGTCCGCAACCCGGAACGTCTGCATCGTCGTGACGGCGAGGATATCGGTTCCGTCGCGAGTACAGTCGACATCGGGTGGCTCGGTGAAGTGCTCGCAGCCCTGGCAGTACGAGCGCTTCTCGACCTCCCGTATTTCCCGCTCAGCCAGCCGGAGCGCACCACCCGGCTCGGCCGAGTCGGACGACTCGCCCGTCCCGCTCGAGTCGGCTGTCTCGGTCGTGTCATTTGTCCCGCTCGACCCGTCTTCCCCGACCGACCCGTCTTTCCCGCTCGATCCGTCTCCAGCAGCCGATTCGCCCGCACCGCTTGACTCCTCCGTACGATCGGCCTCGAGTCGCTCCCAGAGCCGGTCGCCGTCGATATCGGCGGCGTCGTGTCGATCGAACAGGTCGTCGAAATCGGGCGTACTCGAGTGCTCGCGGTCGTCGTCGGAGACCGTCGCGGCGAGATCCTCGAGCGGATCCGATCGGCCGTTCGCGTCCTCGCCGTCGTCGTCCGACTGGTCACCCTCTTTGCCGCCATCGACCGTTTGAGACCCGTCGTCATCGGCGTCGATCATCGGACTCTCAGTCTCGTCGTGGATGAATTCCGTTCCGGTCGCGTCGTCGCCGTCACCCTCGTCACGTCTCGCGTCGTCGGTCATGGATCAGTCGCTCCGGAGTCGGTCTCGGTCATATCGGTCCCGTCTCCGTTGTCACGGTTCCTCATTTCGGATTCCGCCTCCGACTCGATCGCCTCGAAGACCGCGTCGGTCGTCGAGCCTGCCGGATCCTCGATGTGGCCTTCGAGCGCCGGCGGCTCATCGGTCTCGAGCCGGTGGGAGCCGAAGATCGACGAGCGTTTCACGACGTCCGAAAACCGACTTTTGCAGTGAGGACACGCGGGGGCGGTCAACAGCGCGAGGTCGACGCTCGAGCCACAGTCGGCACAGGTCGCCGTTCGAACGCCTAGTTGGTTCGCCACCCGCTGGAGTCGCTCGGTTGCCGCTCGCTGCCGCCGTTCGTCCGCGATCGCATCCCGCTGCTCTCGAAGTTCGATCACCGCCCGCGCGAGCAGCGTCGATCTATCCTCAAGTTCGTCGGTGTCTTCGAGGAGCCCCTCGAGAATCGTCTCGTAGTTATCGAACCCGCGATCGACGGTTTCCTCGAGCGCGGCGAGATCGTCGCGAACCGCCGCGAGATCGTCAGCAGTCGCGGCGGTGGGGTGGTCGTGATCGATCGGTGCCTTTCCGTCGGTCTCCCGTTTAACCTGAATCACACGGGAGCGGACGTCCTCGAGGAGGTCCGTGAACTCCTCGCGCTGGGTCTCGAGCCGGCGCCGGACGGCCGACAGCTCGTCTGGGTCAGTAACCGCCAGGTCGTCGTCCGTCGCGGCGGTGTGCGCTGCGGTCAGCAGCCGGCGACAGACCTCGTCTCGGCTCTCGTCGCGTCGAGCCGCCTCAGTAGTCAGCCAGTCGTCGACGTCGGCGGGCAACGGAAACGAGAAATCACCCTCGTCGTGGTCCTGGCTCGACATCTGCTCCTAGTAGGGCGATCGGTCGGATAAGCGTTGGTCCGAACTCAGTTGCTGAGTCGGTCGACCGCTACCGAATTTTCCTGACGTTGCTGATATCGAACCCGCCGTCGTGGATCTCGGTCTCGAACCTGACGATGTCCTCGTCCTCGAGCCGGGAGAGCACGCCGCGAAACTGCTCGACGACGAGCGTGCGCGCTCGCTCCGAGCCGCCGCTCTCCCACTCGAATAGCAGCGTGCCGTCGGTGGCTTCCTTGATTCGGCCGAGCTCCGTGGGCTCGAGGAGATCCGAGTTGATGAGCAACAAAATCACGCCACCCCAGCGATGTGAGGCTCGTTTGAGCCCCTTCAGCAGGACGGTCAGGTCCGACAGCCCGAGCCGGTCGTCGGCCACCGCGACGAGGTCGGTCAGCGAGTCGATCACGACGAGGTTCCCCGTCGCGTGCTCGGTCAGGTACTCGCCCAGCGCCTCGAGGACGTCGGTTCGTTCGTTGTGCGAGCCGAGTTCGGTGATGTCGGCCATCCCCTCGGCGTACCAGGCGGTCGGAACCGGCGTCAGCTGGAAGTACTCCTCGGCGAGTTCGACGAACGAGATGTCGTCCGTCCCCGCCCGGACGAGTTTCTCGTCCATGACGAACTCCATCTCGCTGACGATGGCGCTTCGTTCGTCCGTAAACGAGACGTAGTGGACGGCCTCGGGGACCGTCGTCTCCGGCTCGAGGTCGCCGTAGTAGAGGTCGAACAGTTCGGGATCGGCGTCGACGAGCCCGTTCATCGCGGCGCTCGTGTAACAGAACTCTCGCGCCCCGGCACCGGATTCGCCGGCCAGGAGGACGACGCTCCCGGTCGGTGCACCGCCGCCGATCGTTCGGTCGAGCCGTGAGATTCCGAGCGGCATCCGCTCCATACGAGTCCGTTCGGACGGACCGAGTTACCTGTTGTGGCAGTTTCGGGCGGAGAGCAGATCGAGCCGACCGGCCCCCATCAGCAAAGCCAGTAGGGCGCGTACCGGTCGTATGGCTATCATCGCCGAAATATCGATCGAGGCCGACGAGTTCCTCCTCGGCCAGATTATCGCCGAGTACCCCGGCCTCTCCGTCGAGATTGAACGCGTCGTCCCCGCGGCCAAGCGGGTCATGCCGTACATCTGGGGGTACGGATCGGATCTGCAATCGTTCGAAATCGCCATGAGCGAGAGCCCGAACGTCAGATCGATCACCGCCCTCGATGAGTACGACGACCGGGCGCTGTACAAGATCGAGTGGGAGGATCCGGCCGAACAGCTGATTACCGGCATCGCGCAGACGGACGCGACGATCCTCGAGGCTCACAGCGACGAGGAGTGGCTCTTTCGGATCCGCTTCGAGGAACACGCGGGGCTCGCGCGCTTCAATCAGTACTGTAGCGAGCACGATATCGCGTACCGGCTCAATCGCGTCTCGTCGCTGGCCGACATCGACGCCAACGGAGACGACTACGGACTCACGGAGGCCCAGTACGAAGCGGTCTCGCTGGCCGTCGAGCGGGGCTATTTCAAAGTCCCCCGCGAGGTGGAGTACGAGGAACTCGCCGACGAACTGGGAGTCTCGGTGCAGGCGTTCTCGGAACGGGTGCGTCGCGGGGTGGACAAAGTGCTTCAGGCCGTTTTCCTCCGCCCGGATTCGCGAAATTCGTAACGCGATAGTCAGAGACGCCATTACTACTGAGATAAAGGTCATGAGTAGCCCGGCCGGCAGGCTATCGTGGTCCCGAACCACTGATCGAGCATGGTAGAACGACTCCGGCTCGAGCAGGTAGACACGCCCGAATTCCTCGACACGATACACGCGTTGCTGGCCGATTCGACGCGACGGAACGCGCTCCGGTACCTGACGACGCACAGCGGCCCGGTGACCGTCTACCAACTGACGACCGAACTCGCGGCGACCGACTACGGGATACCGGCAACGGATGTCCGGCCGGATCAACGTCGGGAGATCGATCTCAGCCTTCGACACGCACACCTGCCGGCGCTTCGCGACGCGGGCCTGCTCGAATGGGATCGAGACCGCGATCTGGTTTCGCTGACGTCGCTGCTGGATCACCTGTCGGTAACGATTCCGAACCCGCACAACGTGCTCGATATCTCGGTTTCCTCCCGCCCGGAACTGTCCTGAGTGCGGTCACGTTCGAACCCGAGAACCCGCCGATACCGCGATGGTGCCCTCCTCGTCACGGAAAATCAAGGAGAAAGCCCCGCCCTTCAGGGCAGGGTTGAATCCGACACTCCCTTCTGCAAACCACCGTTCGATGGCACGGCAGGATATTCCACGCTACGTAATCCATATCTTTAAATATATTTGTTTACATATGTTACGTATGGCGAAGGAGGTCGTCATCCGAACCTACACTGCTTCCATCAGGAACCAGTCCGGGTGTCCGACGACCTCGATTCGCTCGGGTTCGCCGCGTCCAAACTCTGGAACGTCGGACAGTGGACAATCAGCCGCGTCTGGGATGAAATCGACTACATCCCAGAACACGATGAACTCACCGCGTACCTCAAGTCGCACGAACGCTACGATGACCTGCATTCTCAGTCAAGTCAGCGAGTCCTTCAAGAACTCGCTGAGGCGTTCAACGGCTGGTACGGCAAACGTCGTAACGGAGATCCGAGAGCGAACCCGCCCGGATACCGCAAACACGGCGACAACCACCCACGAAGCACGGTCACGTTCAAGCAGAAAGGCTTCAAACTCGACACCCAGTACAACCGAGTCCGACTCTCCAAAGGCTCGAACTTGAAAGAGTATTGGTCGGACTTCATCCTCTGCGAATACCAGACCCGGCCCGACGTTGACTTCTCCACCGTGGAAAGCGTCCAACAAGTACGGGCGGTCTGGACAGGTGATGAGTGGGAACTACACTTCGTGTGCAAAGTCGAAATCGAAGTGGCTGAATCACCCGGTGAGAAGACTGTGGGTGTTGACCTCGGCATCAACAACTTCGCCGCGCTCGCCTACGTGGACGGCCACAGCGAACTGTATCCGCTGAACTGCCTGAAGCAGGACGACTACTACTTCAGCAAGCGGATTGCCCGGTGTGACGATTCGGACTCCGAGCAGGCCACCCGGTTGAACCAGAAGAAGTCTCGACGGCGCACCCACTACTTCCACACGCTCTCGAAACACATCGTTCAGCGATGCGTCGAGGAGGAAGTCGGAACCATCGTGGTGGGCGACCTCTCCGGTATCCGTGAGGACGAGGAGAACGGCGAGGTGAAGAACTGGGGCAAACACGGCAACCTCGACCTGCATTCGTGGGCGTTCGACCGCTTTACCGACCTCCTCGAATACAAGGCCGAGATGGAAGGCATCACGGTCGAACAGGTATCCGAGCGGGATACCTCGAAGTCGTGTTCGTGTTGTGGTCGCAAATGTGACGCGAACCGCGTTGAACGCGGGTTATACGTGTGCGATGAGTGCGGGATGACGGCGAACGCAGACGTGAACGGTGCTGAGAACATTCGGCAGAAAGTATCTCCGAGTCCCGCCACGGATGGCGTTGACGAGACGCTTTGCGTCTCGTCCGCACATCAGAACGCTTCGCGTTCTGAGGACGGTGATAGGAGTAACGGCTGGTTGGCACAGCCTTCGACGTTCCTGTTTGACAAGGAAACTGGTGCGTTCGAACCTCAAGAACAGGTCACGTCGTAAACCACAATATCCCAACGTGGGAATCCTCGTCCTCGAAAACGCTCTGCGTTTTCGGGTGCAACGAGACGCGTTGCGTCTCGTCATGCCCCTTCAGGGCGGGGAGGATGTCAATCGTCGAATTCGTATCGAGCCCCGCCCCCCGCTGGCTCCGCGAGAATAACCCGGCCCTCGAGCCCGCGGTCGGCGAGTGCGTCCTCAGCCGCGGCTTCGGCCTCGTCGGCGTGTCCGGTATCGGTCACGCCGTAGACGACCGGTCCCCACGACGACTGGCCGACGCCGGAGAGGACCTGACACTCCTCGAGCGCTTCGACGAGTTCGCCCGCGGGCGGCCGGAAGACGCCGCCCTGCGCGTCGGCGTACCAGGCACCGTTTTTTCGGCCGATTTCGGCGACGGCCTCGCCGAACGGCTCGAGTCGACCCGCGGCTGCGGCCGGCAGCAGTTTTCGGGTGACGACGCCGGCGATCTCGTCGGCGATCGCTGGATCGGCTCGCTCGACGACCGCGCGCATGCTCGCGTCCTCGTCGTCGCCGCTGCGACCGGGATCCGCGTCGGGGATGACGACGAGGAATCGCCAGTCAGCGGGCAGGTCGTGGCGGGCGACGACCGGCGGCACCGTCCAGTCGCCTTCCGCCGGCGGCTCGGTCGTAAAGCGGTTCGTCGGGTGACCGGCGTCGACGGCGAACCCGCCGCTCTCGAAGGTCGCAACGCCGACCCCGCTGCGACCGCCCCGCCCCATCGCCGGCGCGCGGGCCCGAACTCGAGGCTCGAGGCCGTGGGCCCGCGCGGTCGCCGCGAGGACGGCCAGTGCGATCTGTGTCCCGCTACCGAGGCCGACGTGGCGCGGTAGGGACTCCTCGGCGTCGACCGCGACGCCGGTGACGTCGAGGATATCGACAGCGCGGCTCGCGTACGTCCGGACGAGCGGATCGTCGGCCTGGACGGTCGGGGCCGGCTCGGCCGTGACGGTTACCCGGGGCTCCGCAAGGCCGACGCCGATACCGCCGTAGAGCCGCTCGCGAGCGAGCGAGAGGTTCTGAAAGCCGACGTGGAGTCGCGCACCCGCGCTGACGGTCGCGGTCGCCATGATGATATCCACCGCTACGAAATCCCTCGGGAAGGGGGTTTCGACGGTGGCAACGACTGGGACCGTCGCGACAGTGTCACCGCTGCCCACGCGGTCGAGTCGACGGGACACAGCGGTTATGTCGTTGCCGCCGACAGTCACCGACGATGCGGACAGTCGACGCGTCCGTCGTCGTTCCCGCCCGTGACGAGGGTGCACGAATCGAACGAACGCTGGACTCGCTGGCCGCCCAGCGGTTCAACGGGAGTCTCGAGGTGATCACCGTCGCGAGCGGTGCGGAGACGCTTCGTGTCGCTCGAGCACATCCGGCCGTCGATCGGGTGCTCGCCGACGCCCGCAGGGAGGGGCCCGGGGCGGCCAGAAATCGCGGTGTAGCGGGCGCCAGCGGGGATGTCCTCCTGTTCACGGACGCCGATACTGTCGTCCCGCCGTCGTGGGTTCGCCGCCATTACCGCCACTACGCCACCCCCGAGGTCGTCGGCGTCGGCGGACCGCTCCGTCCCCTCGAGAACGGACTCCGTCACCGGGCGTGCTTTCGCGTGCTCTCGGACTGGTGGTATCGCGCGTGTTGGCCGGTCGGCTTCGTCCAGCAGCCGGGATGTAACTGCAGCGTGCGACGGACGACGTTCGAGGCGATCGGCGGCTTCGACGACTCCCTGGGATACCTCGAGGACACCGACCTATCGTTGCGACTGCGCCGCGAGGGGACCGTCGCGTACGACCATACCTGCCCCGTCGATACGTCGACTCGCCGGCAAGAGCGGGTCGGCTATGGACGGCTCTGCTGGACGTATCTCATCGGCTACCTCGAGTACGCACTGCCCGGTCTGTCGCCGACTCGAGAGTACTTTTAGCCTCTGCGGCGACCGTTACTGACGCGGGAGTCGGTCGGAACGCGGGCACCGACGCGACTGATTCGGCCGGTCCGAGCAATCCGAACGACGACCCCCACCAACGAACCGAATCGATTCGGTGGAACCGAATCACCACGAACGATTGACCGAGAAAGGACAACTTATGCCCCTTCGACGCAAGATCCGACCATGAGCAGCGACGACGAGTTCGACTACGGAAAGGACGAGCGGCTACGAAGCCGCGAAGTGACGGAGGGACCGGACAAGGCCCCACACCGCGCGATGTTCCGCGCCATGGGGTTCGACGACGAGGACTTCGGCGCGCCGATGATCGGCGTCCCGAATCCGGCGGCCGACATCACGCCGTGTAACGTCCACCTGGACGACGTCGCCGGCGCGGCGCTCGAGGGCGTCGACGAGGCCGGCGGGATGCCCATCGAGTTCGGGACGATCACCATCTCCGACGCCATCTCGATGGGGACCGAGGGGATGAAGGCCTCGCTGATCTCCCGGGAACTCATCGCAGACTCCGTCGAACTCGTCTCCTTCGGCGAGCGCATGGACGGACTGGTCACCATCGGCGGCTGTGACAAGAACATGCCCGGAATGATGATGGCCTCGATCCGAACGGACCTTCCCTCCGTCTTCCTGTACGGCGGCTCCATCATGCCCGGCGAGCACGAGGGCCGAGAGATCACCGTCCAGAACCTCTTCGAGGGCGTCGGCGCCGTCGCCGATGGCGAGATGGAAAGCGATGAACTCGACGAGATGGAGCGCAACGCCTGTCCCGGCGCTGGCTCCTGTGGTGGGATGTTCACCGCCAACACGATGGCCTCGATCTCCGAGGCGCTCGGGTTCGCACCTTTGGGCAGCGCCGGTCCGCTCGCCGAGGACGAAGCTCGCTACGAGGTCGCCCGCGAGGCCGGCGAACTCGCCGTCGAGGTCGTCGAGGAACAGCGCAAACCCTCCGACTTCCTCAGTAAGGACTCGTTCGAAAACGCCATCGCGTTGCAGGTCGCCATCGGCGGCTCGACCAACGCCGTCCTCCACCTGCTGGCGATGGCCGCCGAAGCCGGCGTCGACCTCTCCATCGAGGAGTTCGACGAGATCAGCCGGCGGACGCCGAAGATCGCAAACCTGCAGCCCGGCGGCACGCGGGTCATGCAGGACCTCCACGAGGTCGGCGGCGTCCCAGTCGTTCTGAACGCTCTCTACGAGGCGGACCTGCTCCACGGCGACGCGCTCACGGTCACGGGGAACACGATCGGCGAGGAACTCGAGGCGCTCGACCCGCCGGCGATCGGAGACATCGACGCCGACTTCCTCTACACCGTCGACGAGCCGAAGGACGAGCAGGGTGCCATTCGGATCCTGACGGGGAACCTCGCACCCGGCGGCTCGGTCCTCAAGGTCACGGGCGACGACGAGCTCCACCACGAAGGACCCGTCCGCGTCTTCGAGGACGAGGAAAACGCCATGGCGTACGTCCAAGAGGGACGCGTCGAGAGCGGCGACGTGATCGTCATCCGCAACGAGGGGCCACAGGGCGGGCCCGGCATGCGCGAAATGCTGGGCGTCACGAGCGCGGTCGCCGGTCAGGGCCACGCCGAGGACGTTGCGCTCATCACCGACGGGCGCTTCTCCGGCGCGACGCGCGGATTCTCGATTGGCCACGTCGCCCCCGAAGCGTTCGCCGGCGGCCCCATCGGTCTCATCGAGGACGGCGACGTGATCACCATCGACATCGCCGACCGAACCCTCGCGGTCGACGTCAGCGACGAGGAACTCGAGGCGCGCCGCGAGGAGTGGGACCGGCCCGAACCCAACTACGAGACCGGCGTCCTGGCGAAGTTCGGTCGTGACTTCGGGTCGGCCGCCAACGGTGCCGTGACCAACCCCGGCGTCAAAGAGGACTGATCGGGGGACGTGCCCGGCCGGCCGCATCGGCTCACCCGCCCGGGTGACGGTTTCGCGATACCACTCCCTTCGCTTTCCTGCACGAGTCTTTCCCGCCTTTGTGATCGACTACCAGCTAGACCGACCGATGAGGAAGTACTGCCTCGAGTGTGACTGGCAGATCAGCACCGACGACGGCTACACTGAAGCGGAGGTCTCGGAAAAGGCGATCGAACACTTCGTGGAGACGGGACACACAGTCGATTCGCTCCGGCTCCCGCCGCCGGTCATCCTCGAAAACTGAACGGGACCAGCACACCGGCCGCGACTCGAGACGGCCGTCTCCGTTCGATCGGACGACCGATTCCGCTCGAGCGACCGCTTACGCGCGTCGTTCGAGGATCCGATCGATGATCAGTCGAGTCGAGAGCAGTTGCTCGTCGTCGGTCGATTCCAGCGCGCTCGCCCGGCGGACCGAACAGCCGATCCCGCGGCGCTCGAGTTCGGCCGCGATGGCCTCGTCGTCGTGGTGCTGGTCGTGGCCGAGCGCGATCACGTCGGGATCGATCTCTTCGATCGGGACGAAGATGTCCTCCTCGTGGCCGAGTATCGCTTCGTCGACGGCCTCGAGCGCGCCGACGACGTCCCGCCGTTGCGTCGCGGGGCAGATCGGCGCCTCCTTGTGGTCGACGTTCGCCTTGCGGGCGACGATGACGTACAGTTCATCGCCCATCGCGGCGGCCGCCTCGAGGTAGTGGACGTGGCCGGGATGGAGAATGTCGAACGTTCCCTGGGCGATGACTGTCCGCGTCATCGCCCCATCGCCCCCCGTTCGGCGGCGGGCGCCTTCCATGTCGATCCCGTCGTAATCGGTGCGGTAGTCACTGATAGCATCGTCTCGAGTATAGCGGGTCTCATCGTCGAAGTTCCTCGTCGATATCCGCCTGCGTGAAATCGAAGAAGTCCTCGGTCTCGGGGAGGTCGACGTCGATCACGGTGAGTTGGGTCGGCTCGCCCTGCGAATCGAACGCCTTCCAGTCCGTTTGGCGATAGGGCGCACCGATGATGACGTGAACGCTCCCGCGACCGAACGTGTCCAGATCCGCGTTGCTCGGGCGGATCACGCCGTTGGGATGGGAGTGAATGCTCCCCAATGCCTTCACGTCGTTGGGAATCTGGTTCGTCTTGACGGTCGCGCTGACGCTGTTGGACTCGGTGCCGGGCACCACGAGGATATCCGTGATGACAAGGCCCTCCCGATCCAGGTCCAGGCGCTCGGCCTCAGTCCCCCGAAGAAACCCCATGTACTCGTTCGGGTGGGTCGCCTCCGAGGACTCGAGGGCGAACTCGAGGGTCTCCTCGGCGATACCGAGGATCTCGCTCGAGCGGAACAGCGCGTCGAACAGCCCCATACACCCACCTGCGGCCTTGCGGTTGCTAAACGTTCCGATGCGCCGGTTCGCCTCGAACCTCCAGTACACCCCTATTCGTCGACTGGAATCCCATCTTTCGGAACGAGGCCGTCGCGCTCGGCTACCGACTCGAGTCGCCATCCCCTCTTGACAAGGGTTATACGCGACCACCCCCAAACTGCAACTCAAGATGACGCGTGACTCCGCCGGGGAACCCGGCGCAGACGACGGGGATTCCGTCGTTTACGATCTCGCTCCCGATTGTACCGCTGACGACGTTGAGACCGGTCGCTCCTATCTCGCCGAGATCAACGGCATCGTCGACTACGGCGTCTTCGTCGATCTCTCCGACTCAGTCTCCGGACTCGTCCACGAATCTGTTCTCGAGGGCACCTACGGCGTCGGCGACGAACTCGTCGTCACACTCGAAAGCATCCGCGAGAACGGTGACCTCGCCTTCGAGCCGGTCGACATCGACGACTACGCGCTCGAGACGGTCTCTCACGACTACTCCCTGACCGGAACCGACCGTCTCGAGGCAACCGTGGGCGAACAGATCCACCTCGAGGGCGTCGTGACGCAGGTCAAACAGACCGGCGGGCCGACGATTTTCCACGTCGCCGACGAGAACGGCGTCGTTCCCTGCGCCGCCTTCGAGGAGGCCGGCGTCCGCGCCTACCCCACTATCGAAGTCGGCGACGTCGTCCGCGTGACGGGAACGCCGGAACACCGCGAAGGCTCGGTCCAGATCGAGGTCGACGGCCTCTCGAAACTCGAGGACAAAGACGCCGCCGAGGCTCGCGACCGCCTTGAGGTCGCCCTCGAAGCCCGCGCCGAACCCCACGATGTTGACCCGCTGATCGACTGGCCGGCGTTCGAGAAACTTCGGCCCGACCTCGAGGAAGTCGCCCGACTGCTCCGCCGGACGGTGCTCGAGGGGCGTCCGATCCGCGTGCGCCACCACGCTGACGGCGACGGCATGTGCGCCGCCGTCCCCGTCCAGATCGCGCTCCAGCGGTTCATCGCCGAGGTTCACGAGGACGCGAACGCGCCGCGCCACCTAATCAAGCGCCTCCCCGCAAAGGCTCCCTTCTACGAGATGGAAGACGCCACCCGAGACCTGAACTTCGCGCTTGAGGACCGCGAGAAACACGGCCAGCAACTGCCGCTCCTCCTCATGCTGGACAACGGCTCGACGGCCGAGGACGTGCCAGCCTACGAGACGCTGGCCCACTACGACATCCCGATCGTCACGGTCGACCACCACCACCCCGATCCGGACGCGGTCGAGGACCTGCTCGACGCCCACGTCAATCCGTACCTCCACGACGAGGATTACCGAATCACGACGGGGATGCTCTGCGTCGAACTCGCGCGGATGATCTACCCCGATCTGGGCGACGAACTCCGCCACGTCCCTGCCGTCGCCGGACTCTCGGATCGATCGAAGGCCGACGCGATGGACGACTACATCGATCTCGCCGCCGAGGAGGGGTACGACGAGGACCGTCTCCAGAACGTCAGCGAGGCGCTGGATTACGCCGCCTTCTGGCTGCGCTATAACTCCGGCGACCAACTGATTCAGGACCTACTGCAGGTCGACAGCGACGATGAACAGCGCCACCGCGACCTCGTCGATTTCTTCGCCGATCGCGGTCGCGAGGAAGTCGACGAGCAACTCGACGCCGCGATGCCCCATCTCGAGCACGAGACGCTCGCAAACGGAGCCCACCTCTACCGGATCGATGTCGAGAACTACGCCCACCGCTTTACCTACCCCGCGCCGGGGAAGACCACCGGCGAGATCCACGACCGCAAGATCGAGGAGACCGGCGACCCGGTCATTACGGTCGGCTACGGCCCGGACTTCGCCGTCCTGCGCTCCGATGGCGTTCGACTGGACATTCCGAACATGGTCTCGGAACTCGAGGCCGAAATCGCGGGCGGCGGCGTCTCCGGCGGCGGCCACCTCGTCGTCGGCTCGATCAAGTTCGTCACCGGCAAGCGCGAGGAAGTGATCGACGCCTTAGTCGAGAAGATGGCCGAGGCCGACATCGACGAAGCGCTCTCGAGCGCGGCTCCCATCGACGACTGAGACGGACTGCTGTCAGTCGGTGACGGTGCAATCGTCGGACGGTCGCCGTTGCGCCGGGAACCCGGTACAACGATCGGGACGCGGCGACGCTTGAGCAACGAAGCGACACGGGAAAAGCAGTCGGTTTTCGGTTCGATTCTTTCGACAGCAGTGATCGCTTTAGTCAGCGCCGTGACGCGGCGTGTAGCCGCAATCGTCACAAGCGAGCGAGTCGTAGCGAGTCGCAAGTGTCCCCGAACAGTCCGGGCATTGATATTCAGTTTCGAGCGAACGTTGACTTATTGCCATACATAAATCGAAGAACTGGACGTGTATAAGCTCGCCTATTATGACGGTTGAATAATACAATGGGACTAGAACGCATAGTAATACACCTCGAACCGGTATCGCAGAGCGGAGATCGGTCGCAAGCGGGATACGGCCGTCAGAACTGGTAGCGTCGCTCGTCGTCCATCGACGGATACTGATCCGCACCAGTCATCTCCTCGAACGTCATTCCGGAGAGATACTCGTCGTAGGTCACGTCGTAGGCCGACCGCAGCTGGAAGTCGAGTTTCCCGGTGTCGACGGTCGACTGAAAGAGCATGTGGATCGCCCGGCGAACAAGTTCGTCCGTCTCCTCGGGTTCGAGGGCTGTCTCGAGCAGTGCGAGTTCGTTGCGCGTTTCGCGATCCAGCGAGACGGTGAGGTCGTCGCCGATACCGGTGTAGGAGTCCGTCACTTCGTCGGTGAGATCATCGAGGCTCATAGGGGAGAGGACTCGAGCGCGTCGGATAGACCTTTCGTGGTCGGTCTGGTGGGACGTGGTTTGCGGACACAGTCGAGTCGGTCCGGACCGCCACCAGTAAGGTGTCGCAGTCGCTAGCGGAACCGATGAGTGATGCCGAGGCATCGACCGACGAGTGGGCGTTGCCCGACGACCCGGCGGCCGTTCGCGAGGCGCTGATCGGGTGGTACGAGGACGACCACCGCGATTTCCCGTGGCGGCGAACCAACGATCCCTACGAAATCCTCGTCAGCGAGGTGATGAGCCAGCAGACCCAACTGGGCCGCGTCGTCGAGGCCTGGGAAGAATTTCTCGAGCGCTGGCCGACGACCGCCGAACTGGCGGACGCCGATCGCGCCGATGTCGTGGGCTTCTGGACGGACCACAGTCTCGGGTACAACAACCGGGCGAAGTACCTCCACGAGGCCGCCGGTCAGGTTCAGGAGGAGTACGACGGCGGCTTCCCCGAAACGCCCGAGGAACTGCAGGAACTGATGGGCGTCGGTCCGTACACCGCCAACGCGGTCGCGAGCTTCGCCTTTAACGACGGCGACGCCGTCGTCGACACGAACGTCAAGCGCGTCCTCTACCGCACATTTGCAGAAATCCATAATGCGGATGACCCAGACTACGAAACCGTAGCGAATGCCCTCATGCCAGCCGGAGAGTCCCGAATATGGAACAACGCCATCATGGAACTCGGCGGGGTGGCATGTCAGAAGAAACCTCGGTGTGACGAGGAAGGGTGCCCGTGGCGCGAATGGTGTCACGCATACCAGACCGGTGACTTCACCGCGCCTGATGTCCCCACTCAGCCGAGCTTCGAGGGAAGTCGTCGCCAGTTCCGTGGTCGTATCGTTCGTGTTCTGAGTAACCACGACGAGATGGGTCTCGATTCTCTCGGACACCGTATTCGCGTGGACTATACGCCAGACGGCGAACACGGACGCGAGTGGCTTCGAGACCTTCTCTCAGATTTGGCTAAGGATGAGTTAATCGAGGTTGAGGAAACAGGCGATGAGACGGTCACTCGCCTGGGGTCGTGATTGTTTTCCTCGTATGAGTTCCTATAACGTAACTAAAATGGAGGGTTAAATACAAATCCTGTATCTAGTACAAAGGCGCCCCAATCCAAGAAGTGCTTACCTCCTGTGCTCAAGGAGAAGATACCCCAGAGCACCCACCACAAATGCAATACCGATGTTCGTCGCCACACCAAGCAATCCGATTCCAAGCGTGAGTGGCAGGTGATCCGTGTCGAGACCCGCTCGCCCGAGCTCGATTGCAATCAGACCGAGGACGATCCCGAGCATCGGCAAAGGGAACGCAGTCACAATACCGACCGCCAGCACAGCGGCAACCGCGTAAATCACGCCGAGAATCACGTTCGCTCCGGCGGTTCGAGCACCGAAGGCGTACTTTCCAGCGACACCCCCGCTCCCGTGGCACATCGGCATCGCCCCGAGCGGGATGGCGAACAGATTCATCACGCCCATACTCGTCGAGAGCTCGTCGGCAGACACATCTGCATCGTAGTAGTCCGAGAGAAGTAACGAGGTGGCGACGGCGGCGTTTCCGACAGTCATTGCGAGTTGCGCGACCGTTCCTTCGAGGGTCGCCACAGAGACCGACGATAGACTCGGAAGACCAACCGTAAACGCGGGAAGCTGCGGAGACGGGACGCCAACCTGAGTAATTGTGAAGACGACGCCGACACCGAGGACGACGAGCGCGCTCGCCTTCTGGTAGCCCGCGACAATCACGACCACTGCGACGCCCACCGAGAGGAGTGCGAGCGTCACCCCGTCGAGACTCAGTTGAATGCCGGTTTCGAGAAGAAGGAGCCCCACACCGAGTTGAACGCCCCGAATCACTGGTTGGCCCACGTACTGCTCGATTCGACCGAGCGTACCCGTCCATCCAACTACGAGAAGAACAACGCCAGCGAGGAGACCTGCGACTGCGAGTTCGCTCGCTGTGAGAGCGCCTGCGATCACGAGCGCGGCGAGTGCCTTCATCGGCTCGACCGATACCGGTAGGCCGTAGTAGAGCCCCCAGACAATCTGGAACACAGCAAACCCGAGAAGGAGATGGGTCAACGAGAGCTCAGTGAGAGCGGCGATAGCGACAACCACCGGAAATACCGTAACCGAATCCCCTATCGCGCCGGTAAATTCACCGACGGAGAATTCGACCGAGTGCTTGCGCCAAGAATCACTTGAGAACGCCACTATCTCCGGCAAAGGACTCAAAAGACATTAACCTGTTCAGAAACTAGATCTGCCTATCCTCTCGACGTTTGTAATTGATTCTGGTTTCGTGTGTTTGCGCTATGACTCGCCAAATCGGAACGGTATGCGTGCTACCTAAAACAGCGAGAGAGTCCCGCCGTTTACAGTAGACGCCGAACCTAATTTGGGGCGTTGCTGGTAGGGTAGTTATGGTCGAAACAACTGAAGCAAAACAAGTCTGTCGCGCCGCTTCTACCGTAGTTTACCCAGCACTCGATTTCGGCATTAAACCCTGTGGGAGCTACACGAGAGAGGACTTTCTAGAAGTCCTCTCTCGTGTTGCCTTTGAGCAAGAGTTCGCTACCACCGCTGGGAAAACGTGCCAACTCGATCACGGCGAGTCCGTCGACGTCACGTCGACGGCTCGCAATGGCCTCGCAAAATCACTGCTCTACCATCTCCGAAACTTGGAGACGGACGCCATCGACGATCAGTTCGATGGCGTCCGTGACGATCTCTTCGAGATTCTCCGGAAACAACGCCTCATGCCCAACTGTGTCGATGTTGCGATCGATCTCCACGAGTGGCGGTTTTACGGCGACGCAGGCACTGACCACGTCCTAATCACCTATCCCGATCAGGGAACAAATCGAACGTACTGTTTTGCGACGATCTGTATCGTCGCACCAGGAACGCGATTCACGCTTGACGTGCTGGCGCTGGAGGCAAACGGCTTTCGCACCAAGCGCGAAGCCGTTCGCTCGCTACTCGAAACGGCACATGAATACGTCTCGATCAGACACGTCTACCTTGATAGAGGTTTCTATCAAGTTCACGTCGTTGCAGAATTTGAACAATTCGACGTCGATTATATCATCCGTGCACGCCCGAGTAAAGGGATGAAAGCCCGTCTCAGCGCCAGCGCTGAGACGGTCGTCGATGAGTATCTCATGCAACGAAAGCGTGACCCGACTGCCTCAGTTGCAGTGACTGTGTTTGCCGTTCCACATCGGACAACCGAGGACGAGCACGTCTGGTTCATCACAAATCTCGAACTCGAACCTGAGGCAGCGAAAGCGTACGCGGCGGCGTTCCGCCGCCGCTGGGGGATCGAAACCTCCTATCGCCAGATCGGAGACTTTCTCCCGAGAACGTCGTCGCGCCTTCGACGTGCCGGACGGCGACGCGGTCTTCGAGGAAGCCGCGAGCAAACACATGCCCGACGACAAATCTCGAGTCTGGAACAACGCGATCATGGAACTCGGCGGCGTCGCCTGCGAGCAGACGCCCCGCTGTGACGAGGCGGGCTGTCCGTGGCGCGAGTGGTGCGGGGCCTACGCGAGCGGCGACTTCACCGCTCCAGACGTCCCCACCCAGCCGAGTTTCGAGGGGAGCCGCCGGCAGTTTCGCGGCCGCGTGATCGCCACCCTCCGGGAGTACGACGAGCTCGACGTGGACTCCCTCGGTCACCGCGTCCGCGTCGACTACACCCCCGACGGCGAGTACGGACGGGAGTGGCTCGAGGGGATAGTAACCGATCTCGAGTCGGACGGACTGGTCGAGTTCGATTGCGACGGAGACACTCCTATCGCACGGCTTCGGCGGTAGAACGCGCCTCACGTGAAGAATAACGCCGAACGGCCTGCATTCCCTGTCGGCCAGAGTTTCCCGTTGGCCGGGTGAAACGACGATTCCCTCATACTTGTAGCTACTCGGGAATTACAGGAACTGAGAACGCTCTCGGAATCCGCCTCGATCCCGTTCGGCCGTTTCATCGGCCCGAAAATTCGGCACTGAGGCGGTGGTCCTCGTCTCGCGAATCGGGCGTGACGATCGTAAAATCGACTGATTACACCGGATCCCCCACAACAGCAACTAATTAGCGGATTGGAGAGTCCGACGGAAGCGATAGTCATCGGAATTGGGTGGCGGGAAAGGCTACCGGAAACCAAACCCGTCTATACGTCTTCGTGGTGGACTTCGGTGATGACCACAGTCGTCGAACTCGAGATTCCGGCTGCGCGACTCGGCTTCGCCCGGACGTTCGATCGAGTGTCGACGTTCGAGTTTCAGGTCGGCGGGATGATCGGTGGGTCGTCGCCGCTCGTCTGGACGAACGGCCCGGACCGCGAGACGGTCGAGCAGGCGCTCGAGGCGGATCCGTCGGTCGACGTGATCGCGAGCATCGCCGACGACGCTGATGAGTCCGCGGCGGACGACGGAGTGACGCCGGGGCAGAACGATCGCTGGTTGTTCCGACTTGAGTTCGGAGACGGCGTGAAACTGCTCGAACAGATCGTCACCGAGACCGACGGCGCGATCCTGACGGCTCGAGGAGCGAACGAGCGGTGGATGCTGAAGTTACTGTTCGACGATCGGGAATCGGTGTCGACGTGTCACGAGTTGTTTGAGCAATACGAGTACCAGGCCGTCGTCACCCGAATTAGCGGTATCGACGATCTCGCGAGCGCGCAAACACCCCTGACCGAAACGCAGTACGAGACGATCTGCAAGGCGCACGAACTCGGCTACTTCGACATCCCGAGGGGGGTGACGCTCAAGGAGTTGGCCGCGGAGCTCGACGTCTCACATCAGGCGCTCTCGGAACGACTCCGGCGGAGTCACGCTGCCCTCGTCAGCGCGGAACTGTCCGAGCGAACTGCACCGATGGAGATAGATCCCTAATTGGTCCGTCCGTTGCTCGAGTATACGACTGCGGTGAATGCATCATCCCGTACCGACAGTATTGTTGCTGTATCCAAATCCTGCCCTTATTTCTTGTAACAGTTTTATTCTGAGCTACTTATCAGCGTATTTGTTCCAATAGATAGCTTTAATATTGGACAGAGACACTAGGATGTCGGCGTGGTGCCGACCGGCCGAAACACCGAGAAGCGCTGTGACGCCGGTAGATCACCCGTGCTCAAGGTAGATCACCCGTGCTCAATTACGATGCGCGGTCATTCGTGGCTGTGTGACCGCGCTGGTACCGGATCCGTGACGGGTCGTCTCACGACCCACACACTGTTTCCGTCGCCGAACGACCGATCCTGCAGGTCAACGAGTGAATAGTTTTATCTGTTGAACGATAATACTGTCAGTCGTGAATTCGAGTGGTCGAACGCAGCCAGACGGATGCCGTCAGTAAATCACCGCACGCATCCGATGCCGTCGACGGTCCAGCTGATCTCTCACTCGACGATATTTATCACCTTCTGCAGACGAAGCGCCGTCGGGACGTGCTCCGGTACCTCCACGAAGAGGGCGGACGGGTCCGGTTGCGAGACCTCTCTGAACAGGTCGCCGCCTGGGAGCAAGAGACAGCGATCGAAAACCTGAGTTCCAACGAGCGCCAGCGGGTCTACATTTCGTTGTATCAATCTCACCTGCCGAAACTCGACAATCACGGAATCGTCACGTACGACAAAGACCGCGGTTGGGTCGAGCCAACGCCACTCGTGGCACGGCTGCGTCCCTATCTCGAGCCCCCGCATCAGGCCCCGTCATCCGAACGGTGGCCGCGACGGTACGCGGCGACAATCGCCCTCTGTGGGCTGCTTCTCGGGATGATCGCGGTGGGGATCGTTCCGGTTTCCGGACTCGTCGGTGCGGGACTCGTTCTCGTCGCGTTTGCCACCGTGACGGGAATACACGCGTGGTCGACCGGCGTGTTCCGCCGATAGCGCCTCGGCGGGGACGTTCCGACGATACCGCTCCGGTGTTCTCCGAGCGCGATAGTCGAGCGACGACCGTCAATCGGCGCGGGACGGTGCAATCGCGTTCGTTTCACGGGACCGCTCGAGGAGCCGGTGGACGTGGAACGCGACCGAAAAGTCCTGCGGGCTGGGAAGCGCGCAGGCGAGCCAGCCGATGGTCGCGGCGGCGACGATCGGCGTGTCGCTCGTCACGTAGCCGGCGGCGGCCAGTCCGAAAGCCGGAATCGCGAGGAGGGCGGGTGCGAGTGCAGCGAGGCGCAGCGCCCAGGGCGATTCGTTCCCGGTCGGCCGAGGATAGACGGCGGCCCACGGACGGGTCGTTACCAGTGCGACGATCCCGTCGGGGCGGCCGGGGAAATAGGAGACGGAGTACTCGACGCGAGCGAGTCGAAGGACCGTCGCGTGTGCCCACTCGTGGGCCACCAGACCGATCGCGACCGCGAGGGCGAGCGCACAGCCAGCAACCACCACGTTTGTGCCGATCATAGGATGCGTGAGATGCATACCATGGCTGGTGCCTCCATAGCGGAGGCGTCTCACGCGTCCGAGTCGAGGAGCTTCCGGTGGAAGGCCCTCCGGCTGTACCAGTTGCCGTCTTAAGGGCGAGGAGTCTCAGACTGATCGGAACGTCCAGCGCTGGTTGGCACCGCCGGTGTCGGGCCACTGCATGACGTTCGCGCTGATACCAGTGATAAATCGAGTCGCTCCCGATCGGCCGGCCAAAGGTTAAGTAGCGGTTTGTGGTAACAATCATCATGACGACTACTAACACGCTCGAGTTCGGTCACGCGGATCGCAAAGAGATATACGAGTACGTCGAGCGCCGCGGAGCGGTCGATCCCGAAGAAACTCGAGACCAGCTGGGTCTCGATCCAGGTGGCTTCCGCCACCACATCGCGATCCTCAAGCGAGACGGCCGAATCGAGGAAGAAGACGGCACGCTCAGAGTCACGATCAACGCGGGGGCGGAAGAGGAGTACGTCTCCGAAGCGCTCGAGTTTCATATCCGGCCGGCGCGCCAGGAGGACCTGACGGGGATCGTCGGCGCGATCCGGCAGGTCGCCGAGGAGAAAACGTACATCGAGGCGGAAAGCGTCGCCGACGAGATCGACCACGAGAACGCGTTGCTCCGACACAACGAACTCCAGTCCCGGATGTTTTTCGTCGCCACGGTCGACGGCGATGTCGTCGGCTGGGTCCACCTTCACGCACCGGAGTTAGAGAAGCTGAGTCACACCGCCGAACTCACCGTCGGCGTCCTCGAGGAGTACCGCGACCACGGCATCGGCTCGCATCTCCTCTCGCGCGGCCTCGAGTGGGCCGGCTCCAACGGCTACGAAAGGGTCTACCAGAGCGTGCCGTCGACCAACGAGGAGGCGATCTCGTTCCTCGAGATGCACGACTGGGAGACCGAAGCGGTCCGCGAGGATCACTACAAACTCAACGGCCACTACGTCGACGAGGTGATGATGGCCGTCGATCTGTAGCCCCAGTCACGTTCGATTCGGAAAACGTGTCGCTTTCTAACCAATCCATTTTATATGACCGTCTCTGGAACCGAGAGGTATGCGTCTTGCCACCCCCGTGCAGTCCGAGTGGGAGGGATGGGGGGAATCGACCGCCGTAATCGTCGCAATGGGGCTCGCGCTCGCGGTCGCCGGAATCGTTCAGACGCTCGAGACGCCGGTTTCACAGCCGGTCGTCGCGTTCGAACTGTTCGTCTCGCTGCTCGTGCCGACCGGGCTGGCCACTGGCGGCTATTGGCTGGCCAGTCAGGACATCTCGCCGGACGTTCGCTGGCGAGCCGCGACCAGGGTCTCGATCGGAATCGTCGTCGCGTGTGCGCTCGCCGTCTGGCTCATCGGCTACGTCACGCTCGAGGGCGGAGCGATCCGCGATCCGCTATCGCTGGTGACGGTCCTCGCGGCGGTCGGCGGTGCGACCGGCTTCGCCAGTGTCGTTCGGGAACCACTGCGAAACCAGTCCAGTTCGATGTGTGACTGTGCGGTCGACGGAGACACAGCGGCGGCGCCGTCACCAACCGCGGCCGCCGCCGATATGAAATCAATGGCTGGAGAATCGACAGCGGGTACGACCGAAACGACGGCACCGACCGACGAGCGGATTTCGGACGCGATGGATACGACTGACGAGACAGCGACTCCTCGTGCGTCGACAGCCACCACTGCATCGGCAGCCACCGATGCTTCGACAGCCGCCACTGCATCGGCATCGACAACAACGGAGGCGACATCACGCGCTGGTGTGTCCCCGGACGCTGACATCGCCGTTGGTCCCGGCGACCCGACACATCTTATCGATTCGGCCGGGGACCCGAAGTCCGAAGAGTCCGACGCACCGCCGCTGCCAGCGCGGGATCCGGGCATCGATACCGTCGCAGCCGTTCCGTCGACGGCGGAGACGGTCCTCGACGTGCTCCAGAACGAGCGCGCTCGAGTCGCACTTGCCGTGCTCTACCACGAGTGGAACGGCGAGACCCGGTCGGTCGACGACCTCGCTCGCGCGGTCGCTTCGCACACGGACGACTCCGCTGACGCCGTTGCAGCCGTGCTCCGACACACTACCCTCCCGAAACTGGCGGCGATTCGAGCGATCGACTGGGACCCCCACACGAATCTCGTCTCGGAATCCGACCATGCCGTCTTCGAAGAGGGGGTTCGCGAGGCGTCGGTCCTCCTCGAGGCGTTCGAACCGGGAACCAGATAGCCGGGGCCGCCCGCTGTTCGGGTGGCGACGCGGGATTCCGGAACTGGGATCCAAAAATCCATCCCCCCGCAGCGAACGCCGATCACCGCGGTGCCCGAAGCGGAGACGGCCGAATCGGTCCCACCCGTGCGTAGTAACGGAATCGAAAGGTAGTTTTCCCGGACCCTGCTACGCTGAGTCATGCTTTCGATCGCGCTTGCCGGAAAGCCAAACGCCGGCAAGTCTACGTTCTATACCGCGGCGACGATGGCAGAGGTCGACGTCGCCAACTATCCGTTCACCACGATCGACGCCAACCGCGGGGTGAGCTACGTCCGGACCGAGTGTCCCTGCCTCGAGCGCGACGAGCGCTGTACCGCCGATAACTGCAAGGACGGCAAGCGCTACGTCCCGATCGAACTCCTGGACGTGGCGGGGCTCGTCCCGGGCGCTCACGAGGGAAAGGGGCTGGGAAACCAGTTCCTCGACGAGCTCACGAATGCGGACGTGATCATCAACGTCGTCGACGCCTCCGGCGGGACCAACGAGAAGGGCGAACCCGTCGACATCGGCGACCACGATCCGCTCGAGGACATTGACTTCATCGAGGAGGAGATGGATCTCTGGCTGGCTGGCATCGTCGAGAACAACTGGGAGTCCGTCGAGCGCAAGTCCCGCTCGCCTGACTTCGATATCGACGACGTGCTGGCGGACATGCTCTCTGGCTTCGGTGCGTCGCCAAAGCAGATCGCCATCGTCCTCCGCGACCTCGAGTATCCCGACGACCCGATTCAGTGGGAGGACGAGCACCGCGAGGCGCTCGCACGTGACGTCCGCCAGCGGACCAAACCGATCGTCGTTGCGGCGAACAAGATCGATATCGCGCCCGAGGAGAACGTCGAACGCCTGCTCGAGTTGGACAAACCAGTGATTCCCACGACAGCGGAGGGCGAACTCGCGCTCCGCCGGGCCGCAGAAAACGGGCTGATCGAGTACGATCCCGGCGACGAAACGATCGCGATCGGTGATGACGTCAACGACGCCCAGCGCGAGGCGCTCGAGGGGATCGCGGACACCATGGACGAGTGGGGCGGCACCGGCGTTCAGGCGGTGCTCGATTACGCGGTCTACGATCTGCTCGACCACCTCACCGCCTACCCGGTCGAGGACGCCTCGAAGTGGTCCGATGGGAGCGGCAACGTCCTGCCGGACGCGTTCCTCTTACCTGACGGATCGACACCGGTCGACCTCGCCTACACCGTCCACTCCGACATCGGCGACGGTTACCTGCACGCGGTGAACGCGAAGTCGAATCGCGAGATCAGCGAAGAGTACGAACTCGAGGAGGGCGACGTGATCAAGATCGTGAGCACCAACTGATCGCAGTCCTCGTCGACCCGGATTCCGGAGGCCTTTTGTAGCGATAGCAAAGAGAAGGTGGTAGGCGGCACGGTCAGGCAGCACCTTTCAGCCCGCGTGGTTTCCACGTGTGGCCACCGTTGACTGACCTACCCCGTCTCTCTAATACTTGTGAGCGACTGCTGTTGCGCCCGTAGCGGCGCTTCACTGTCCGACAACGTGTGAGTTCAGTCGCGCTACCTGAGATCGTGAGCGGGAATCGTAACTGAGGGCCGATAGCCTGCCAACAGGAGTCTCACGACGGCTGTCGGGTAGAGATGAGTATTTGCTCACTGGCGACCTACACCGACTATGACGCCTCGTTCAACCCGCGTTTCCGACCCCCGTCGCGAACGAACGACGGCACAGTTGGCCGTCCTCGCCGATCGCCTCAAGGCGACGGAGCAGCGCCAGCAGCACCTGCAGAACACGCTGGCCGGGCTTGCCCGGGAAGTCGGCGTCTCCGTCGGCTGTGTATGTGGGCACTGCGATGAGAGTCACACGCTCATCAAAGACGGCACGATGTACTGTCCGAGATGTGGCTACCGGCGATCGGTGTAGGCCGCCTCAAGTACCCGAAAGTCGGACCAAGGGCGCTCACACCAGGCGGCCGAGCGGATCGAACCGAACCGCGGCCACGAGGACGGCGAGGAAGACGTACGAGCCGCGGATGAGGAGCATCGTCGCGAGTTCGGGATCCGCCCGTCGCGCGACCCCGGCGACCGCGACGAACGCGAGAACCGCGAGGAGGGACGTAAGGGGGAAGAGACGAGCGATGGCGAAAGCGACCACGACCAGTAGTGCGACAGTCATCAGTCCGTAAGCGACGCTGTACGCACGGTCGGGGCCGACGACGACCGCGACGGTCCGTTTCTCGATCGAGCGATCGTACGCGTAGTCCTGCGTGTCGTCGATCACCTTGATCCCGGAGAGGAGCGTGAGGAAGACGACGGCGAAACCGAGCGGAACGACCCCAATCGTCCCTGCTTGCACGTAGAACCCCCCGAGCATGGATAGGGCAATACCCAGGGGGTAGCCAGTCGTCGCCGTCACCGGGTTCATGTCGAGTTGCGGCGCGTGGTGGTAGGCGATCAGCCACGTCGGAACGACCAGTACGACCGCGACCGGCTCGACGAGAAGTCCCAGGACCACACAACACAGCGCGAACACCGCCGTCGACAGTCCGAGTGCGATCCGACAGCCGCGTTCGGTCAACGGATGGTCGTCGTCCTCGCCGCGGACGTGGAAATCGACGTAGCCGTCTTTTACGTGTGCCGTGTAGACCGCGGCGAACATCGCGACGACGTGAACCGCCGCGGTCAGCGGGTCGACGGTTCCGGCGAGGATCGCGCCGAACAGCGAGGCTGCGAGCGGCGGCGTCATGAAGACGGGATGAACCTGCGACCAGAGCGCTCGAGCGGTCGTGTCGACTCCGGCGGTGTCCCTGGCGAGGGCCATATGCGGGCGACAACGAACTGAAGTATAATACCCGGGCCGGGGCCGCACGAGCTGGAACCGGCCCGCCGGAACACACAATTTGATGTGAGATGACGTGCCACGAGGGAGCATGGCAGATAGCTATACGGGTGCGGATCTCTTCACCGACGCCCTCGAGTCGTACGGCGTCGACTACGTCTTCGGCAATCCGGGAACGACCGAACTGCCGATCATGGACGCGATCGGCCGGAGCGACCTCGAGTACCGACTCGGGCTCCACGAGGACATCGCAGTGGGAATGGCCGGTGGCTACGCTCAGCGCAGGCGATATCACGCCCACCACGACGACTCGATCACCCCGGTCGGCGTGGCGAATCTCCACATCGCGCCGGGATTGGCCCACGGACTGGGGAACCTCTACGCGGCCAAGATCGCCGGCGCGCCGCTGGTCGTGACGGCGGGGAATCACAGCACGGACTTCCGCCACGAGGAGCCGATTCTCTCGGGCGATCTGGTCGACATGGCCGACCAGTTCTGCAAGTGGTCCGACGAGGTACTGGACGTCTCGGCACTGCCGACGATGCTCCGCCGGGCGTTTCGGGTCGCGATGACGCCCCCGACCGGCCCTGTCTTCCTCGGACTGCCCCTCGACGTGATGCTCGAGGAAACCGACGCTGAGCCCGAACGACTTGGTCCGATTCCGAACGCGGGCAGCGGCGATCCGGCACAACTCGAGCGCGCTGCCGACCTGCTGGCCGACGCAGACGATCCGGTGATGGTCGTCGGGGACCACGTCGCCCGCTCCGGTGCCGACGCCGTTGCCGCGGCGGTCGAACTCGCGGAGGCGACGGGTGCCCGCGTCCACGGGGAGATCCTCTCCTGCGAAGTGGACTTCCCCACCGACCACGAGCAGTGGGTCTCCTACCTGCCGACCAGCGAGAGTCTGGCCGCGATGTTGATGGACACCGATACGATCTTGTTCGCCGGCTGTTCGACGAACACGACGCTGACCCGCCACGAGGAGGCGCTGGTCGATCCCGACACGACCTGCATCCACCTGAGCGACGACGCCTGGCAGGTCGGCAAGAATCAGCCCGCCGACGCGGCAGTGATCGGCGACCCGGGGCTCGGTATGCAGGATCTCACCGAGCGCGTTCGCGGGAAACTCTCCGATGACGTCGTGGCCGACCGGCTCGCGGAAGTCGCGGAGGTCAAGGAGACCGTCGAGTCCCAGATGGCCGGCTACGGCGAGGCCGACGGGGACGATCCGCGGTCGTCGAAGGCCGAACTGGTCGACGCGATGGAGCGCGTGGCCGGCGACGCGGCCATCGTCGACGAGGGTGTCACCTCGAAGTACGCCATGCTGACCCGGTGGGATCTCGGCCCCGAACAGTACATGTCGAACAAGGGCGGCGGCCTCGGCTACGGGCTGCCGGCCGCGGTCGGCGCGGCCGTCGCCGAAGAACAACTCGAGGAGCCCCGCGACGTGGTCGGCTTCATCGGCGACGGCTCCTACCAGTACTACCCGCACTCGATATACAGCGCCGCCCGGTACGATCTGGACCTGACGGTCGTCATCTCGGACAACCGCAACTACCGGATCCTGAAGGACAATACGCTCCACCTCATGGGCGGAGAAGAAGACGACTACGAGTTCGTGGGAATGGACTTCGAGCCGGCGGTCGATCTCGTCAAGAACGCCGAGAGTCACGGCGCGCGCGCCGAACGTATCGAGACGCCGGACGGGATCGAGGGCGCACTCGAGGACGCGCTCGAACGCGAGGGACCGGACGTCCTGGACGTGCTGGTTCAGGACTGACGGTCCAGATGGCACCGGAGAACCGGCGCCCGGGACGACGCTGTCGGCGACCGCGGGACCCCTCACTCGGCGGCCTCGAGCGACCGACCGAGCGCGACGGCCGTCGCCTCGTCGTACCAGTCGGTCACGAGCTGACAGCCGACCGGATCACCGTCCCCTCTCTCCGTCGCGACCGGAACCGAGAGCGCCGGATGGCCGGTGAGGTTGAACGGACCGGTGTTGGCAATCGTTCGCAGGAGGTCCGCGTCCTCGCTGATCTCGCCGTAATCGGGCGCGCTCATCGGCGTCGTCGGCAACAACAGCGCGTCGCAGTCCGTGAGTCGGTCGTCGATGACGCCCTCGAACTCCCGGCGAACGTTCTGCGCAGCCACGTACCCCTCACCGTCGTCGACCGCGGTTAGCGCCCGCCCGAGGACGAGTCGAGCGCGCACGTTCTCGCCCAGTTCGTCCGCGTCCATCGACGCCACCGCCTCACGCCAGGGCTCGCTGTAGCCGGTTCCGACGCCGTAGTCCTGCCCCGCCTGCGCGACTAGCGTCGTGAACTCCGTGGCGGTGACGGCGGCGTTGACCAGCGACTGGGTCTCGAAGCCGGGGAGCGACGCCGGTTCGACGGTCGCGCCCGCCGCCGCCAGTCGGTCGGCCGCTCGCTCGACGGCCGCAGCGACATCGTCGTCGGCGCCGTCCTGTGCCTCGGTCACGAGGCCGACCGTCAGCCCGTCGATGTCTCGATCCAGCCCGTCGGTCGGGGTCGGTTCGCGCGTCCCGACCGTCGACGGATCGCGGCGGTCGGGACCGTTGATCGCCTCGAGGACGGTGGCCGCCGTCTCCACGTCGGGCGCGAGCGGGCCGATATGGTCGAGCGAGGTCGCCAGGTCCGCGAAGCCGAACCGCGGCACGGTCCGGAACGTCGGTTTGAACCCGACCACGCCGCAGAAGGAGGCGGGGATGCGAACCGAGCCGCCGGTGTCGGTACCCAGCGCCGCGTCGACCAGCCCGGCGGCGACGGCCGCCCCGCTCCCGCTCGAGGAGCCGCCCGGCACGCCCTCGGCACTCGGGTTCTCGACGGGCCCGTGCGCGCAGGTCTCGCTCGTGGTGAAGTAGGCGAACTCGTCCATGTTCGTCGTCCCGACGAGGTCCGCGCCCGCGTCGAGCAACCGCTCGGTGACGGCCGCGTGGTACTCGGGCTCGAAGGCGAGCGCGTCCGAGCCGCAGGTCATCGGGACGCCCGCGACGGCGATGTTGTCCTTGACCGCGATTTCGGTCCCCGCGAGCGGGCCCGACTCGGCGCCGGGCAGCTCGCACCGATACAGGAAGGCGTTGTACTCGTCGTCGTCTTCCCCGACGTTCGCCGCGGGATCGGACCGGGTCGTCGTCGGCTCGAGGTCACCGATCAGGGCGGCGGTCGCCTCCGCTTCGGCCGTGTAGCCCTCTCGTTCGGCCTCGGAGAGTGTGAGTCCGTAGGTCGTCGCCGCCGCCTCGATCGCCTCGGGAATGGTATTTTCTACCATGGGGGATGGTGACAGCACCCGCGTCTTAACGGTTGGGTCGCCGGCAGGGGACGAGGGTCGTCAGGAGCGCCAGTACGCCGGCGTCAGGATTACCAGCACGGAGAGGATCTCGAGTCGGCCGATCCACATCAGGAAGGTCATGTACAGCTTCGCAGCGTTCGAGAAGGGTTCGTAGCTGTTCATCGGCCCGACGACGCCGACGCCCGGGCCGACATTCCCGAGCGTCGCGATCGTCGCGCTGATCGCCTCGAGTCCCGACAGCGAGAGGTCGGGTGTTCGGTGCGCATCGAGAAGGAGCAGGACGGTCGAGACGACGAACAGCGTCAGGAAGAGAAGAACGAAGACGAAAATGCCGTGGATCGCTTCCTCGTCGATAACGTCGCCCGTGTCACCCATCCGAACCGGCCGGATTGCCTGCGGATGGACGGTCGTGAACAGCTCTCGCTGAATCGACTTCCCGACGACGTACCAGCGGATGATCTTGATCGAACCGGCCGCAGAGCCCGCCGAGCCACCGAGGAACATCGCGAACAGGAGAATCACCTGCGTCGACTCGCTCCACGTGTTGAAGTCCATGCTGGCGTAGCCCGTTGTCGTCACGATCGCGAGCGTCTGGAAGAGGCCGTGGCGCAGCGAGCGCTCGAGACTCCCCGGAATCGCGGCGACGCTCTCCGGCACCGTCTCGAGGCCGACCCCGAGGAAGAGGAGCAGGGAAAGGAGACCACCGACGACACCCATCGACAGAATATACGATCGGAACTCGGCGTTGCTCGTCAGACGTTCGGGGTGGCCGCGCCAGGCGTACCAGTAGAGCGCGAAGTTCGCCCCGGCGACGATCATGAAGACCATGACCGCCCACTGGACGATCGGTTCGAACGCCTCGACGCTGCGCCCCTCCGGCGAGAACCCGCCGGTCGGCAGCGACGTGAGCGCGTGGGAGACGGCGTTGTAAAACGTCATGTTCGGGGCTAGCCCGGCGAGATGGAGCCCGTAGTAGACGGCCACCGCTGCGAGCGTGAACCAGGCGTAGATCAGCCAGAGCGCCCGCGCCGTTTGCCTGATTCGCGGCGTTAGCTTCTCGACCTGTAGCCCCGGTGATTCCTCCCGAATGAGCTGTGTGCCACCGACGGAAAGCTCAGAGAGGATCGCGACCATGAGCACGATGATTCCCATCCCGCCGAGCCACTGGGTGAGCTGTCGCCACAGCATGATCGACCGCGAGTGGGTCTCGACGGAAATCTCGCCCATGACCGTCGCGCCGGTCGTCGTGAACCCGCTCATGCTTTCGAACAGCGCGTTGACGGGATGTGCGATCGTCCCCGTCCCGGCGACGAGATACGGAATCATCCCGACGAGCGGAAGCACTAACCACGTCAGTGCGACGAGCAAGAACGCTTCGCGGTGCTCGAGGTCCGGATCGGGCTCGAGGCGCTCGAGACCCGTCCCGACGGCGACGGCGACGACGAGCGCGACGAGAAACGGAAGCGGACTCTCCCGGTAGAACAGTGCGACGGCCGTCGGAACCAGCAGGGAAAGCGAGAGATACTTCAGCACCGTGCCGAGGAGACTCAAACTGGATCGGACATCAACGTGAATCCTTCCTCTCATTCTAAATACCAATCTGGCGGAAGCGAGACGCGCTTCTCGCTCGACCGAACGTAACTACCTCCGACAGATTCGATGTACAGCAATAAAAACTGTGTCTCGAGACCGCCTCGGCCGAGAAACGGGGGAGTCCACGGGCGTCACAAAAAGAACTGCCGGTGGTGTTCGCCCATTGCCGCTCGAGACGTTTCCGAGAACGCGGCGATGTAGTCCATGTTGAAGTACGACCAGGCCTCGTCGGCGGGATCCGCGTAAACGTCGATCGCATCGGCTTCGGTCGCAAACCGGTGATTTCGCGGCGTGTTCCGACTTTCCATCGCTGAGTAGCCCGTGGCCATCGGCGTGATCCCGTGTCGGACGAACCAGCCGCTGGCTGCGGGATGGTCCTGAGCGCCACAGCTGTGTGCGCGAACCACCGGCGAGCGGTCGCGGTCGGGCTCGTCGGCCGGATAGTACGGAAAGTCGGCCCAGCCGATGACAGCGTGCCCGCACTCGTGGGCCGCGAAGTTCCGAACGAGTTCCCGCGGCGTCCCGAACCGCCAGCCGAGCAGATCGACGAGTTCGGTATTGACGTAGCCGTACGCTCCGGGCGCTGCGTATTCGCTCCCGTCGTGTCCCGCGTACGAACGCATTGCACCCGCGGTCGTCGTTCCGTCTTCGACGACGAACAGCGTCACCGTTTCCGGCGTCCGATCGGCTCTGAGTACGTCGTCGGTTTCGATCGCGTCGAGCGTTTCACCGTGGGACGGCGACACTCCGAACGTCGCGACCGAGGGTTCGTCCGTCGTCACCTCGGCCGTCCCCGGGGTCGCGTCCGTCCACGTCTCGGCGAACAGTTCGACGCCCTCGAGGACGGACTCGAGCGCGTCGTCGGTCGGCTCGACGGAGTCGTGGCGGACGACTTCGATCGTCAGATCGCCGTCGCCGACGGCCGCCGAGCCGGTTCCCGATGCGACGGCCGTCCCGGCGACTGCGGCACACGCACACGTGAGAAATCGGCGGCGGTCAAGCGCGGGCCGCCGGTGGTCCATCGGAGTCATAATTGAATCCAATACCGTTCGAGAGAAAAGACAGACCAGTCATATCGTCCTTCCGGCCGACAGCAACGGTGACGCCGGCGACCGGATGTCGTGATTCCGGTCGACTGCGAGGTCACCGCCGAGCGAGGCGGTTGCGCTATCGGTCCCGACCGTTGATCCGTTCGCCGGCGGCCGTTTCGGGGAATATCTTTCCCGGATTGAGCGTGTCGGTCGGATCGAGCGCTCGCTTGATCGTCCGCATGGCCTCGACCGCGCCGCCCCCGTGTTCGGGCTCGAGGTATTCCCGTTTGCCCTGTCCGATACCGTGTTCTCCCGTGGCTGTTCCGCCCAGTTCGATCGCGAGCTCCACGATCTCTCGGTAACACTCCTCGCCGCGTTCGACCTGCTCGGCGCTGTCGGGGTCGACGAGAACGCTGTAGTGGAGGTTGCCGTCGCCTGCATGACCGAAACAGGGAACCAGGAGGTCGTACTCGTCGGCCAGCCGTTTCGCCTCCCGGACCACCGTCGGATAGGAACTGATCGGTACCGTCACGTCGCCGGGGTGAAGCGGCTCAAGGGCGGGATCGTAACTCCTGACGGCGTAGGCCAGTTCCCTACGTGCCCGCCAGAGGGCGTCCATCTCGTCATCGTCGTCGCTCATCTCGAAACGGGCGACGCCGTGGTCTTCGAAGATCGTCCGGCAGAGGTCGATCTCTTCTTCGACGCCGTGATTGGCGTGAAACTCGAGGAAGACCATCGGCGCGTCGGGGAGATCGCTCCCGAGATATTCGTTGGCCATCGTCGCGCTCAGCCCGTCGACGAGTTCGATTCGGGCGACGCCGACGTCTGTCCGGACCGCGTCGAACACTGCTTCGGTCGCGTCGTCGAGCGTCTCGAAGATCGCTCGGCCGCCGCGGATCTGTTCGGGGCGACCCGCGAGTTCGAGGGTCGCCTCGGTGACGACGGCCAGCGTCCCCTCGCTGCCGACGATGAGGTCGGTCAGGTTGTAGCCGCTCGAGGTCTTGCTGGCCCGCGAGCCCGTCCGGACGACGGTGCCGTCGGCGAGGACGGCCTCGAGGCCGAGTACCCAATCGGCAACCTCGCCGTACCGGACGGTCTGCATGCCGCTGGCGTCGGTCGAGATCATTCCGCCGACCGTCGAGATGTCGCCGGAGGAGGGTAACGGCGGGAAGAACAGGCCATCACCGGAGATGTACTCGCCGACATCGGAGCCGATGATCCCCGGCCCGACGTCGATTTGGAAGTCGTCGGGCCGGTAGTCGGCGACTGCGTCCATCCGCGTGAGATCGAGGCTGATGCCGCCGTGAGCCGGGACGGCGTTGCCCTCGAGTCCCGTCCCAGCGGCGTAGGGGGTCACGGGGACGCCGCGGTCGGTCGCAGCGGCGAGCACGGCCGAGACGTCGTCCGTGCACTCGGGCCAGACGACGGCGTCCGGGAGAACGCCGCCACCGTCGTTTTGCTCCGTCCCGAAGTCCGTAGCGTGCGATTCACGTCGTCCGTCTGCAAACGAGAGCTGATCGTCCGCGAGGTCGAGCGCCTCGAGGAACGAACAGTCGTGTGTCATACGCCCACGTTAGTCACTATCGGTATCAACGTTTCCCACCGTTTCGAAGGGAGCGGAAGTCGAACGGGTCAAACGCGTCCGACACCACCTCGCGGAAGACGACAACCCAGTCCGCGACGAGGCGCGCGAGCACCTCGAGGCAGCCCGGTAGCTGTGTGCCGAGACCCTCGATCGGTGACAGCGGCGACCGTTCGTCCCGGGAGACTGGATGGAAACGCTACAAATTTATGTGAATGGGTGACGCGGTGTGTGGTGATGGCAGTACGACGAGCGATCCGACGGCAGACGCGGAGGGGAGCACTGTGAACGCTGAACTGGACTTGCTAGTTCGACTCGGCGACTACGATCGGCCCCAGGGCGTCGCCGAGCGGGCCGTTCAGGCCGAGGAACTGGGCTTCGACCGGATCACGGTCGGCGAGACGACCGGCTGGAACATCGTGCCGCCGCTGACGCTGGCAGCCGAGCGGACCGAGGAACTCGGTATCTCCAACGACGTGATCTCGCCGTACGGGCGAACGCCGTCGATGCTCGCCCAGACGGCGCTCACGATGCAGGACGTGGCGGACGGCCGGTTCCGATTCGGAATCGGCCCGAGTTCGCCCGCGATCACCGAGCGCTGGCACGGCCAGGAGTTTGACCGACCGCTGCGCCGAACCCGCGAAGTAATCGACGTGATGCGAAACGTCTACGAGGAGGGCAACCCCGCCTACGACGGCGAAATATTCGACATTCCCGGATTGGGATACGAACGCGGCCCCCACGAGAACCCGCCGCCGATCGACGTGGGGACCCTCGGCCCCAAGGCCACCGAGATGGCCGGTCGCTTCGGCGACGGATGGGCCCCCCAGCTATTCACGAAAGACGGGCTCCGCGAGCGCCTCGAAGATCTGGAACGCGGTGCCGAGTTAGGGGGCAAGGGGCTCTCGGACCTGCGGGTGGCTCCGATCGTCCGCGGGATCGCGATGGCAGATCGCGAGGCCGCACGTGAGAAGGCCCGCAGCACCGTTGCCTTCCTGCTCGGGGCGTATGGCCCCTACTACGGGAACTCGGTCGCCGAACAGGGCTATTCCGACGTCGTCGAGGAGATTCGGGCCGCCTGGGAGGAGAGAGATACCGACGCGATGGCTCAGGCGCTACCCGAAGACGTACTCGACGAGTTGGCTCCCGCAGGTACACCCGAGGAAGTCCGCGAGTGGGTCGAGGCATACAGCGAGATCGACGGCGTCGATGCCGTTCGGCTCGGGTTCGTCAACGGAATGTCCGAGGACGACAAGCGGACGACGATGGAAGCGGTCACCGACCTCGTCTAGACACTTCCTCGAATACGGGGGTAGTGTTTCGATCGGACTCACACGCTGCATATATACCGTCTATCTCCTACTGGGGCTATGATACCACTACTAAATTCGCCCGAGAGTCTCACTGCGTTCGGCGATTCGCGTGCGGACGCCGTAGATACGGTGATGGATCTGTTGACGAATCGACGCCGACGCGCAGTTTTGCAGTATCTCGAGGCGAACGACGGCTCCGCGACGCTAACGGAGCTCGCGGTGGAGATCGCCGCACAGGAGACCGGCTCCGATCCCAACGCGATTTCGGATCACGGTACCGTCTCGGCGAGAGAGCAACGGGCCGTTCGGATCTCGCTTCACCACACGCATATCCCAAAATTGGCGGCCACGGAGGCCATCGACTACGATACCGCGACGGAAACGGTTGCGCTCCGCGATCGCGGACGGGCGCTGCTCTCCCGACAAGAAGCCGTTGACGGCGCTCCACAGGGATTTAGATAGGAGTCGGATCCTGCTGGTCGACTGCCGGGCGGTCCTGCTCGGCACACGGCTGGATCGCGGCTCGGTGTTCGATTGACGCTACGGCTCGATGACGAGTTTCCCGAGGAAGCTATCCGACATGACTGCTCGCTGGGCGTCGGCGGCCTCCTTGAGGTCGTACGTCCGCGCCACGTCGATCGAGAGGGCCTCGCTGTTCATGAGGTGAGCGACGCCTCGCAGCGGCACGCGCAGGTCCGGCGTGTTGAACATACTCATGAACTGGTAGGAGACGTCCTTCGATCGGGCCGCGCCGTCGTTCGTAAAGCCCGGATCGGGACTATTCTCGCCGATACCGACGACTCGAGCACCCTGTGCGGCCACGTCCGCGTCGAACTGCAGGTAGTCGTCGAGGCGGTGATCGAGCACGGCGTCGACGCCGCCCTCGGAGGCCTCGAGCACGGCGTCGGCCAGATCGTCGCGGCCGTAGTCCAGCACCGTTTCGGCTCCGTAGTCGGCGAGCGCGTCGTGGTACTCCTCCGCGGCGGTGGTGATCACTCGCGCGCTCACGGCGGCCGCGATTTGGACGGCCGCATGACCGACGCCGCCCGATCCGCCGTGGATTAAACAGTGTTCGGCGGGCTCGAGGTCGGCGTGATCGATCAGCGCGCGCCAGGCGGTGACAGCGGCGACGCCTGCGCCACCGGCCTCGGTCAGATCCGCGCCCTCGGGGAGGTGCACGACGCGATCGGTGGGGACCGTCGCGAACTCCGCGTAGGCTCCCTGTGCGGCGGCACCCCCGATTCCGGTACCGTAGACGCGGTCGCCCTCTTCGAAGCCGTCGGCTGACTCACCCACCTCGGCGACGACGCCCGAGAAATCGACGCCGGGCGTAAACGGCACGTCGACCGGCGTGTACGAGCCGTCCCGGAAGTAGGTATCGACAGGGTTGACGCCCGCAGCGGCCACCTCGATCAAGAGTTCGTCCGCGGCCGGCTCCGGTCGATCGATCTCGTCTACCTGTAGTACGTCCGCATCGCCGTGTTCGTGGAGGCGTACAGCGCGCATATCGTTCGAGACCACGGATCGGGGCCGTAAAATGGTACACGTGACGGCAGGGGAGACGGCGTTCTCGGAGCGGTCTCTCTGGTACTCGAGCGGGCCGCGCCGATCAGAGCGCTGCCCGGCCGTTTTGTACCAGCAAGACAGCCACTTGACCGCACGAGCGCCCTCGTTCTCGGTGTGAGCGAATCCGATAGCCAGCCGCTCGAGGAGACGACCGTCGGAATCTTCCTCGCACCGGAAGGCACCGAAGCGGTCGAGTTCATCGAACCGAAGGAGACGGTCACCGACGCCGGAGCCACCGTCGACGTCCTCGGCAGCGAGACGGGGGAGGCGCAGACGGTGAACAACGACCTCGAGGCGTTCTGCGAGACGATCGTCGACAAATTCGCGTCAGCACAGCATTGAAGACTCCCGGACTTTTCTCCACCGTTTCGGATCGGACACGTGGCTACTGCGAAAACAGGAACGCTCAGCGTCGATGGTCTCTGTATCGTTCGGACTGATCAGCCGACGTGCGGTGGCGCGCGCTGTCGGTCGGCCGAACGAAGGTGAGGGCGACCGACGACATTGTGCGAGGGATGAGCAAGTGAACAGCGTGAATGAGCGTTAGCGCGGGACCAGAGGTCCCGCGAACCATACGAATAGTGCGAGACCAGAGGTCTCGCATACCATGCGAACGGCGGCGGAGCCGCCGTGAGCAGACGGGCCTTCGGCCCGTGAGTAGAAATCGGCTGGGGAGGGCGTGGCGATTCCCTGGTGACACGATAGCAGGAGGCATTTTTCCACCCGACCGCCTTCAAGAATACCGTTCCATATCAGTAGTTGGTAATACGCTTTCTTTATTTAGAGTGGTCAGTAAAACTCGCGGTACGTACAGGTGAAAAGTGAACGATACGCTCGGTTTGTGGATCGGTGGCTAAAACAGTTGTTTGTGTCTGCGGGACACTTATCTGAATTTCCAAACAACGTCCTGATGTGAACCGACGCACGCTCATCAAGTTGCTTGGTGCAGTTGGTAGTATCGGAGTTGTCGCAGTCAGCATCGATACCGCCTTCGCAACGTCATCACCGGTGGGGGGAACGGTTGAAGCCAAGTCAATTACAGGTCGTGGCGGTGACGAGAGTCATACGGTCTTCGCACACGAAGGGACACTGAATGTGGACGACGTGGAGTACCGCGACGCCTTCTCAGACTGGCAGAATGTAACAGTTGATGATGCTCTTGCCCGCCGGTTTGAGAACGACTACGAGACGGTCTACTACAACCTTCACGTCCACCACGAGACAGCAAACAAAAAGCAGAGCATACCGGCGGGTGAATCGCTGGCCTACCGGACTGACCGACCGGTGTTCAACAGCGTACAGGTCGGCGACTCTGTGCAATTCAAACCAACCGGTGCAGACGTACCGCGCATTGACTCTCTCGAATGACTCGATGAGATTTGACGGCGATTCAGTGATTCAGAACCGTGCCGCCACCGCCGAAAGAAATCCCGAGTTGTCCCGACCGATAGCGTTCATTTCACCGGGGCTCTCACATGACTACTCGTATGATATTGGTTTCAGCCAATAGTGGTTGAACTAACTGCACGATTTGCATGCGTAGTTGCCGAAACTCCTGACTCAGTTTCAAGCACGGCTCTGAATAAAGAAATTGTACTACTATCTACTGATAGTTATGGAACTGATCGATCGATGGAGGAAAAACGAGAATAACACGTAGCGTCCTGCTCATTGTGGCGGCACGGAGTTCCCTCGCCCTCCCCAGCCGATTGCGGTCCTCATCCACTGGAAGACGCTCGCGTTATCCAAGCCTTCACTCGCTACTCTCGTGAAGACCTCGCACAATATCGTCGCCCGCTCTCGCTGTGCTCACGGTTCCCTGCGGTCACCGCTCGCTTTCTGAGCCGGTCATTGTGTTCGCGCCTCGCGACGCTCGCTCGGCCGACAGCGCGCGCCACCGCACGCCGGTTTTCCATCCGAAGTGAGAAGGCAGATCGTCTCCTCAGCTAGAGCGAATCCTATCGAACGGCTCGAGTCGCGTCGTCCATAATCTCGAGCGCTTCTTTCAGTTCCTCCGTTCCGGTGGCGTACGAGAGCCGCGCGTAGCCCTCGCCGTTTGCACCGAATGCGTCGCCGGGGACGACGACGACGCCACGCTCGAGCACTTCCTCACACCAGCCGTCGGGGACCTTCGGCATCGCGTAGAAGGCCCCTTCGGGGGTCGGCACCTCGAGGCCGGCGTCGGTGAGCCCGTCCAGCACGAGGTCCCGCCGCTGCTCGAAGGTGTCGACCATCTCCTGTACCCGATCCTGGGGCCCCGTCAGGGCTGCCTCGGCGGCGTACTGTGCGGGCGCGGAGGCGCAGGCCTGTCCGTACTGGTGGACGCGAAGCATACGCTCGATGCGCCGGTTTGATGCAACGACCCAGCCCAGCCGCCAACCGGTCATCGAGTAGGTCTTCGAGCAGGCGCTGATGGCGAGGACGTTGTCCGTCTCGGCGAACTCGAGGGGCGAATGGTGGTCGCCTTCGAAGACGATGTGCTCGTAGACCTCGTCGGAGATACAGAGCACGTCGTGCTCATCCGCGATGCGGGCGAACTCGCGCATGTCGGCCTCACTCTGGACGGCTCCCGTCGGGTTCGCGGGGCTGTTGACGACGAACGCCGCCGTCTCCGGCGTGATGGCGTCCTCGACCGTCGCGGGATCGAGGGTTAAATCATCTCGCAACCCAACGGGCTTCGGCGTGCCGCTCGCGATGTGAGTCAGCGCGTCGTAGGAGACGAAGCCGGGATCCGGGAAGATCACTTCTTCGCCGGGATCGACGTGGGCCTCGAGCGCGAGGTGCAGCGCCTCGCTGCCGCCGGAGGTGGCGATCACGTCTTCGGGGTCGATCTCGAGGTCGTAGTCCCGGTCGTACTTCGCCGAAATCGCCTCTCGAAGCTGTGGGGTGCCCTTGTTCGAGGTGTAGGCGTCGGCCCGCCCGGCCTCGATCGCTTCGATCGCCCCGCGACGGGCGTGGGCGGGCGTCGGGAAGTCCGGTTGGCCGAGGCCGAGGTTGATCGCGTCGTCGCCGGCAGCCTCGAAGACCTCGCGAATCCCGCTGATTGACACCTGTTCGACTCGCGCTGCGAAGTCGGTCATGGCTATAGGGGGGTGGTCAACCCCGATAACTCTTCATGAGTTCGTCGGCCCGGGTTCGTCGCCCGAACGATCCCGAACTCCAACCCTCTCGACCCGTAAACGGTCCTGTCAGCGGTCCTGAAGTAGCCACAAGGGATATGCCGCTCGTAGCGAATCTCTCTTTCAATGACTCTCACTCGCCGATCGGTGCTCGCCGCGGGCGCGACCGGAACCCTCGCACTGACGGCAGGCTGTCTCGATGTCGTTCTCGGTAACGGGCCCCTCGAGTTCGACTCCGACCGCGTCGCTCCGACCGAGGGAGCGCTCGAGGAGGCCGGTTACGAGGAAAGCGGCGTCAATAACGACGCGATCGAGCGAACGGTCGATCTCCCGGGCGGCATCGAACGCGACGTCCGGGCCGGCGTCTGGCGCTCGGTCTACACGAAGGAGGTCGACTATCTGGGCGAGACGCGCGAGGGTGCCGCCTTCGCGGGCGTCTCGATCCCCGGCATGAAGGTCGCCGGCCGATCGCTCAACCCGCTCGACGACATGTCGAACGGGGAACTCCTCGAGCGGTTTCTGAGCGAGGTCCCCAGCGATCACGGGGATATCTCGGACATCCAGCGCGAGGATTCGTTCGGCCTCGATATCCTCGGCGACGGCCGCGAGGTCGACCTGTTCGTCGGCCAGAGCGACCTCGAGGGCGAGACGATCGATATCGAGATCAAGATCACGTCGTTCGAACACGAGGGCGACCTGCTCGTGTTACTCGGGACCTACCCGAAACTGCTCACTGCCGAAGCCGCGAACGTCGAGGAGCTGATGGAGTCCGTCGAACACCCGTTCGAGGGGTAGGGTTCGGCTCGCCCGGCTCGCCATCTTGAGTTACGGCGACGTGGGGCCAGTTATCGGAGTAATCGGACGAAACTCGGCCGACCCGCAGACAATCGTGTTTTCGATCTTCCCGGACGACGGACGACCAGTGCACGGAGTAACCAGCACACGGAGCGATCAGTGTGCAGAATAGAGTGCGATCCGCGTAGCGAAGAGAGACCGATTCGTGTACAGAACAGAAAGTGACCGACGAACGGCGGCGTCAGTAGAACTCGCGGACGAGATCCATCGCGTCCTCGGGCGCACCGTCGGGAATCTCGGACATGTCCTCGGTGACGCCGTGTTGTTCGTGGTACGGCACGGAGTTTTCGTTCTGGTACATGACTCCTTGGTACTCCTTGTCGCTGTCGAGGATGACCTTTTTGGCGGCCTCGTAGTCGTTCGGATCGTGATCCTCGTCTTCCTGCAGGTCGACGAGACTGTCGCGGAAGTAGTCGTAGGTGTCGACGTCGTTGAACGTGACGCACGGACTGAAGACGTTGACGAAGCCGAAACCGTCGTGTTCGATGGCCTGCTCGATGATTTCGGCGTGGCGCAATGCGTCCGAACTGAACGACTGCGCGATGAAGCTCGCGCCGGAGGCCATCGCCAGGGCGAGCGGGTTGACCGGCGGCTGTTTTGGCCCTTCGGGGGTCGTACTGGTCTCGAAGTCAGACCGCGAGGTCGGCGAGGCCTGCCCCTTCGTCAGCCCGTAGATCCGGTTGTCCATGACCACGTAGGTCATGTCGACGTTCCGGCGGACGGCGTGAACGAAGTGGCCGGCACCGATCGAGTAGCCGTCACCGTCGCCGCCGGCGACCATGACCTCGATGTCGGGACGGGCCATCTTGACGCCGGTACCGACCGGGAGCGCACGGCCGTGGACCCCGTGAAGGGCGTAGCTGTGCATGTAGGTCCCGATCTTGCCGGAACAACCGATCCCCGCCACCACGAAGGTGTTGTCGGGATCGTTGCCGGTGTTCGCGAGGGCTTTCATCATGCCGTTCATCGTCCCGAAGTCGCCGCATCCGGGACACCACGTCGGCTGCTTGTCGGATTTGAAGTCGGTGAATCGTACGTCGGAGCTCATTATGCTGGTACCTCCTCAGTGAGTTTCTCGGTGATATCGTCCGCGAGTTCGTCCGCCTTGAATCGAACGCCCGTGTACTTGTTGATGCGTTTCACGCGGGTAAGCACGTCGTGTTCGATCACATCCGCGAACTGGCCGGTCGCGTTACACTCGACAACGATCGTCTCGTCTGCGGCCTCGATCTCCTCGGTCAGGTCCGGCCGCGGGAAGATGTAGGGCACCGAGATGACGCGGACGTCGATCCCGTCCGCCTTGAGGTAGTCGAGTGCTTCGATGAGCGCACCCTCGTTGGACCCCCACGAGATGACGAGGTTGTCGGCGTCAGAGTCTCCGAACTCGCGGTAGTCCCAGTCTTCTTCGTTCCGTGCGGTCTCGACCTTCCGATATCGCTTGTCGACCTGGTGGACACGCTCGTCTTCTTCCTCCGTCCGGCGGCCGAGTTCGTCGTGCTCGAGGCCGGTGGACATGTGTGCGGCGTCGGTCGTCCCGGGGATGGCGCGCGGACTGACGCCGTCTTCGGTGACGGCGTGAGCGCGGAAGTGACCCTGTGCGTCGAGCCATTCGTCGACCTCGTCTTCGTCGACGAGCTTGCCGCGATCGATCTCGACGTCGTCCATGTCGAAGGCCTCCGGCGGGAACGTCTGTTCGGTGACCGACATCGCCAGATCGGAGACCAGGAAGACCGGGGTCTGGTACTTCTCTGCGAGGTTGAACGCCTCGACGGTCTTCCAGAAACACTCGGTGATCGACGTGGGAGCGACAACGAACCGCGGGACTTCACCGTGGCCGGCGTACAGCGCCATGTCGAGGTCGCCCTGTTCCTGTTTGGTCGGCATCCCCGTCGAGGGACCGGACCGCTGCACGTCGGCGATGACCAGCGGCGTCTCGCTGGTCGCGACCAGGCCGAAGGTCTCGGTCATGAGATCGATCCCGGCCCCCGACGTGGCGGTCATGGCTCGAGCGCCCGCCCGTGCGCCACCGAGCGCCATGTTGATCGCCGACAGTTCGTCTTCCGCCTGAACGACGTGACCGCCGTAGTCTTCGATGCGTTCCGTCAGATACTCCATGATCGACGTCGCGGGCGTGATCGGATAGCCGGCGTAGAACCGGCAGCCGGCAGCGATTGCACCCATGCCGATCGCCTCGTTGCCGTTGAGTAAGACGTAGTCGTTGTCGGTCGTGTCGATGTTGTAGCCGAGGTGTTCTAGGTCGTAGTTCTCCTGAACGTACTCCTGACCCGCCCGGGCGGCCGCCTTGTTGTTCTCGACGATCTTCGACCCCTTCCCGCCGAAGCGTTTCTCGAGGGCTTCATCCAGGTACTCGACGTCAAAGCCGGTGATTTCGCACGCGGCACCGAGCGCGACGATGTTGCGCATGATTGCGCCGCCGGCCTCCTCGGCCAGCGTCTTCAGCGGGACGTCGACTGCGGTCATCTCGTCGGGAATCTCGGCCTCCCACGAGCGCTCGCCGTCGTAGATGATGGCGCTGCCCTCGTGTAGTTCGTCGAGGTTCTCGTCGATCGTCCGCTGTGTGAGCGCGACGAGGATGTCCAGTCGGTCGACGACACTCTGGACTGACTCGACCGACGTCCGAATCTTGTAGGCAGTGTACCCGCCGCGGATCCGGGACGCGAAGTCTTTCGACGTGAATACGTGCCGTCCGGCTCGGGAAAGGGCCTGAGCGAAGATTTTACCCGTGGAGTCGATACCGTCGCCGGCCTCGCCCCCGACCGCCCAGTTAAGATCCTCAGCCATGTTATGCTGAGCCTTGCCCCCCATAAATGAAAAGGCTTCTGAAACCCCAACTGGACAACCGCAATAGTGGGTGATATGTTCGATAGGCAGGGACAGTTTTCATTAATCGTTACAAATTGCGCCGGTGACGGTTACCAACGGAAAGAAACGGGTAACGCGGCGAATGTGATATTGAAGCACATGGTCAGTTTCACCGTCCGTGCCCGTAACACGATCCTGGCTCATGACCGGAATCGAGTCGAACCGGCGGCGGCGATGGAACGGAACGACTTTTCGACCCGCCCCCGAACGGAGTCAACATGGAAGGGACGCCAGTCACCGTCGCATCGGTCACCGAAGTCGGTCCGGACACCGTCGCACTCGAGCTCGAAACGCCAGACGGGTTCGACGCTCTGCCGGGCCAGTTCGTCTTGCTCCGGGCCAGCCCCGACGACGAGGTTCTTTCGCGTCACTACACGCTCTCGTCGCCGGACGTCGGAGCGACGTTCGAACTTACGGTCGGCATCGATCCCGACGGCGACCTCTCGCCGTGGCTCGCCGACCTCGAGGCGGGTGAAACCGTCCACATCGAGGGGCCGTTCGGCAGGATTACGTACGACGGTGCGGACGACGTCGTCGCGGTCGCCGGCGGGCCGGGAATCGGTCCCTCGGTGGCAGTCGCCGAAGCGGCCCACGACGCGGGACACGACGCCGTCGTAATCTACCGAGCGGACGAACCCGCCCACACCGACCGCCTCGAGGCGCTCGAGAGTGCCGGTGCAACGATTCGGTACGTCGACGAGGACGATGACGACGACCTGGCGGATGCGATCGCCACGCACCGCGAGGACGGCCAGCTGTACGCGTTCGGCTTCGAAGATTTCGTCACGTTCGTCGCTGAGGCGATCGACGACGCCGGCGGCGACCCGGACGAAGCGTTGATCGAAAACTTCGGCTGACGATCGGCGTCACTCGCTTCCGGACCGCGTGGCCGGCCTCGAGGTGCCGGCCGGGCGAACTCACGCGTCGGGTTCCGTGGACCGCCCCATCACGCGTCGGGTTCCGTGGACCGCCCCATCACGCGTCGGGTTCCGTGGATCGCCCCAATTGCACGAATACGAGCGCCGCTCCAAGCAGGGCGGTGTTCTTCGAGAAGTCGTTGATCTGTTGTTGTTTCTCTTCCGGGTCGTCGATGTTCCAGAAATCGTGCATCAGCGGCGTGGCGGTGGCGAAGAATCCGGCTACCGCGGCGGCGGAGGCGGCCGGCACCCGCCACAGCGCGATCCCGATACCGCCGAACAGGAGGCCGCCGCTTATCGCCGGAACCGAAAACGACGGGACCGGCGCGTTTTTCATCTCGGCGTACTTGACTCGGTCCTCGAGGTTCTGAAGGTTGTCCGAAGCCATGAACGCAAGAACGACACCGAACAGGACGCGTGCGATCCGAAACAGCGCGCTTTCGGGTATCGAACTAGCGTCCGTCTCCGACTGTCGGCGCGTCCCACTGGTGCTATCGGGCCGCGTCTCACGCTGCAGGAGACTACTCATACGCTCGGGTATACGCGCGACGGGTTTCAGTCCGACCGTGACATTTGCCTGTTTCGGGAGGAGTGACGCTCGCTCCAGCGGACAGGTTAGAGCGCGTGACAAAGGTGTTTATTCCACATCGTCGTGGAAACGCGTATGCGGCGACGAGACCTCCTCGCCGGCACGACCGGCGCGGTCTGCGGACTGGCCGGCTGCATAGGTTCGACGTTCGACCGGCTCCGGTCGGACCGTCCCGGTACCGGCGGTGACGAGTCCGCGACCGACTCGAGCGCCGACACCGATCGGACCGAGAGCGAATCGAGATCGGACGAGACAATCGAGGTCGGAGATCCGGATGAGGTTCCGTTCCTCGATGCGCATCCGCCACACGAGTTCGAGCTACGAAACGAGGGCGAGGCGGCTCGAACGATCTCCGCGTCGATCACGGTCGAGGGAAACGACGAAGGGGAAGACGACGGAGACAACGCCCACGGGAGCGATCGCGACGTGCTGCTCGAGCGCGATTTCGATCTCGCGGCGGGCGATGCGATCACGCTCGTCCTCGTCGAACCGCGGTCGTACGCGATCACCGTCACGACGAGCAGCGACGACGGCACGAGCGAGGCGACCGTCACCGACGGGATCGACCGCAGCCCCTTCGACTGCACCCGCTCTCGAACGACCCTGACACTAAGCGAAACCGGCACGCAGACGGAGTCGACCTCGACCTCGATATCCTGTCCGACCCCAGTGGTTGCAGACGCGTCCCTCGAGGTCGGCGAGCGAGAGTGTGCGGGCGGAACGGACGAGGACGGTGCGACCGTCGAGTTCGCGGACGAAACGGTGATCGTCGACGGCGATATCACGATTCCGACGCCGTGTCACGGCCTCTCGCTGGCCGAGACGGAGTACGACGAGCGACGGGATGTCCTCGCGATCACCGTCGGCGTCGGCGAACAGGAGGGCGACACCTGTATCGACTGTCTCGGCGCCGCCGACTACGCGGCCCGAATCGATCTCGAGGGGCGATATCCAGAACGCGTCGACGTTCACCACGAGACCGGTGACGAGAGCCAGCGGATCACTGCGGCCGAGTATGACTATTCGCCGCCCACGTAAAACGAGAGCCGAGACGATCAGTGTTCGACGAGTTCGATCAGGATGCCGCCGGTGTCCTTGGGATGCAAGAACGCAACCGAGTGGCCCCACGCGCCCGGTCGCGGCTCCTCGTCGATCAGCGTCACGTCGTGGTCACGGACCGTCTCGAGGGCTCCCTCGATGTCCTCGGTCGCGAGCGCGAGATGGTGAATTCCAGCACCGTTGTCCTCGAGATACTGCGAAATCGTTCCGTCCTCGATGGGTTCGAGCAGCTCGAAGTAGCCGTCACCGCAGTCGAGGAAGACGACGCGCATCCCGTCGAACACCTCCTCGTGAACCGCCTCGAGACCGAAGAGGTCGTCGTACAGCGCTGCGAGGGCCTGTGCGTCGTCGATCGCGATTCCGGCGTGGTCGAAGTGCATCGGATTGTACTGCACGGCGGGGCCGTGTTATTGTTATGTTTTTTCGTGGCGTTCGAGTCGCACTCGAGGAACGAGGGCAGTGTCACGGCACCTGTCAGTTCAGATTCCACTACTCGGACAGCCGACCAGCGGATCCGCCGTCGAGTTCGGACATCACGTTCGACTCCTCGAGGGGGTTCTGAACCGGTGACCTCGGAATCCGAAGTAACCGCTCTGCCAGATGAAAATCGACACAACAGCCACTGACACGAGCGGATCGCGTTCCGCTCGAGGGCGACGACTCGAGCCGTTACGCGTCGTCCGTCGCGTTCTCGTCGGTTGCGGTGTCGTTCATCCCGGTTTCGTTGCCCGCGGTCTCGTTGCCCTCGTCCGGCGTGTCTTCTGTCGTGTTCTCGTCGGTTTCCTGTTCTTCAGCGCCGGCCTCACCCTCCTCGGGCATCGAGAGTGAATCGCCTTCGCCCGGTGGGACAATCTGCATGACTGCGCCCGTGTCGCCCGTCGGGGTGCCCTCTTGATTCGCGAGCACGTACACGTTCCCATCGTCGTCCTGGCCGAACATGCGGACGAAGTAGGGGAAGGATCCGTCTTCGGTGCCAGCGACCTGCAGTTCTTCCATCTCCCAGAGTTCGTCTCGCGGGACTACCTGTTCCTCGCCACCTCCGGCCGCGTCGGTCGCGGTTTCGTTTCCGGCAGCCGTTTCATTCCCACCGGCCGACTCGTTCATCGCAGCCGTTTCATTCCCACCGGCCGATTCGTTCATCGCAGCCGTTTCATTCCCACCAGCTGACTCGTTCATCGCAGCCGTCTCGTTCCCGCTTGCATCACCATCCATCGGTTCGGCTCCGCCACCGTCGGAATCCGAGGCGGCGAGAAGTCGGCCCGCCGGCTCTTCGCGGGACGGATCAGCCGTCCAGTCACCGAAGATGTACTTCCCGTCGAGTCCCTCGACTTGCCCGGCTTCGTAGACGTGACCGCCGACGATCACGATACCGACCATCTCCTCCTGGTAGATGTGTGGATACTCGACGATCGGATCCTGAAACTCCTGGCCGTCGTACGGCGACTCGTCGGGAGCCGAGTCAGGACAGTCCTCCGGCGGCTGACTCGGGCTGTCCGTGCTGAAGCAGTGGGTCCCTTCCTTCACGTTCCAGCCGTAGTTCCCGCCGGACTCGACGATGTTCGCTTCTTCGAACAGGTCCTGCCCGGCGTCGGCGACGAACAGCCGACCGTCGCTGTCGAACGAGATGCCGAACGGGTTTCGGAAGCCCCACGCATAGTGTTCGTCGAGACCCTCGTCGGAATCGACCAGCGGGTTGTCCTCGGGAATACCGTACGGTCGGTCCTCGCCCTCCTGATCGACGTCGACGCGAAGGACGCTTCCGAGCAGGTTCTCGCTGACGTCCTGTCCGTTCCCACCTTCGTTGCCGTCGTACCAGTCGTCGACGTGCCCTTCCATGTTGTCGTTCGCCCCGCCGCCGTCGCCCATCGGGACGTAGAGGTAGCCGTCGGGCCCGAACGCCATCGGCCCCGCGTCGTGGTTGTACTGGGGCTTCTGGAACTCCATCAGGACTCGTTCGGACTCGGGATCACCCTGACTCATGTCCTCGTTGGCCTGGAACTCGGAGACGACCTCGACGTGACTCCAGCCGTCGGGCGTCTCGTCGTTCGACGGCGCGCTGTAGTGGACGTAAAAGCGACCGTTCTCCGAGAACTCGGGGTGGAACTCGATTCCGAGCAGCCCGCGTTCGTCGTAGTCCTGGTTCGGATCCGCGTAGTCGCCCTCGAACGTCCCGAGTTCGACCATCCGATCGCTCACGTCGAGGAACGGCTCGTCCTGGAGCCCGTCGTCGGTGACGACCCAGAGCTCGCCGGTCTGGTCGGCGACGAAGTAGCGGTTTTGCTCCTCGTCGGCGACCGCCATATCCGTCGGCGCGGTCATTCCCTCCGCGATGGTCCGGACGCCGATTTCCGTCCCCGACTGGAAGAAGGCCTGGCTCTGACCGTCTCCCGATTCCTCACCGGCCTCGTCTCCGTCTCCGCCGCCGAGCGAAATCTCTCCGCGCATCGTGGCCCGGTGGGGTTCACAGTAGTACTCTGCCATCTCGCTTGTCGCCTCGAACTCGAGCGTCTGGGTCTCGCCCTGCTCGCTCATGAGTTCCGTCCGCTCGAGCTCCTCGCCCTCGCTGTCGACGATGACGAAGTTGTGTGCGGCACCGTCGAGGTTCTCCCACGTGACTTCGTACGTGGTCCCCTCCTCGAGTTCAAGTGTCGGGTTCGTCTCGTCCGCGATGGCGTCGGGCGAGACGCCCTGCCAGCCGCTCGTTTCGGCGCCGAGTTCGATCGTCTGGGTATCGAACTGGGCGGCACCGATCCCGCTCAGACCGACGACACCGCCCGCGGCTGCGGCCGCCTGCAGCACGCGACGACGGGACGCCGATGGATAGTTGTCGGACGACTCCGATACCGGGGTCGATCGCTCGTCGGGGTGGTCGCTCATAGTGCGCTCACGACAGGCGGTTACCCGAGACAAGGATAAACAGATCCGACCGTTCCTTCGAATTCCCCGCTCAATAGAGTGTTGTCTTCGAATCTCCCGACGGGAGGGGCTGTAAACAGGTATTACTCGAGTCGGATGGGCGATATTACGCGAACCGAATTCGATATTCAGTCGTTCACATCGCGCCGCCGGGCTGGTACTCCCCGAACTCGTCGCGCATGACATTACAGATCTCGCCGACCGTCGCGTATGCCTTGACCGCGTCGATGATGTAGGGCATCAGATTCTGGTCGCTCTGTGCCGCGTCGCGCAGCGCCTCGAGAGTCGCATCGACCGCCTCGTCGTCGCGCTCTGCGCGGACCGACTCGAGGCTATCGACCTGGCGCTGTTGGTCCTCGGCGGTGACCTCTTCGACGTCCATCTGAGGCTCTTCGTCGACCTCGAACTCGTTGACGCCGACGATGATTCGCTCCTTCTCCTCGATCTCCCGCTGGCGGTCGAAGGCCGTGTCCTGGATCTGGCGCTGGACCCACTGCTGTTCGACGGCATCGCGCATGCCGCCGCGGTCGTCGACCTCCTCTAAGATCTCGTAGGCCTCTTCCTCGACCTCGTCGGTCAGGGATTCGACGTAGTAACTGCCAGCGAGCGGGTCGATAGTGTCGGCCGCGCCGGACTCGTGGCCGAGGATCTGCTGGGTGCGCAGCGCCGTCCGGACGGACTCCTCGGTCGGCAGCGCGAGCGCCTCGTCCTTGCCGTTGGTGTGGAGACTCTGGGTGCCGCCGAGAACCGCTGCGAGCGCCTGGTAGGCGACGCGGACGACGTTGTTCTCGATCTGCTGGGCGGTCAGCATCGAGCCCGCGGTCTGGGTGTGGAACTTGAGCTGTTTGGACTTCGGATCGTCCGCGTCGAAGCGCTCGTCGATGATGTCGTGCCACATTCGGCGGGCCGCACGGAACTTGGCAACCTCCTCGAAGATGTTGTTGTGGCCGTTGAAGAAAAAGGAGAGTTGCGGTGCGAAGTCATCGACGTCGAGTCCGGCCTCGATCGCCGTCTCGACGTACTCGATGCCGTCTCCCAGCGTGAAGGCGAGTTCCTGGGCAGCCGTCGAGCCGGCCTCGCGGATGTGATAGCCCGAGATCGAGATGGTGTTGAACTTCGGCGTCTCGGAGGCACAGAAATCGAAGATGTCCGTGATGATCCGCATCGACGACTCCGGCGGATAGATGTACGTATTGCGTGCGATATACTCCTTCAAGATATCGTTCTGGATCGTCCCGCGAAGCTCCTCGCGGTCGACGCCCTGCTGGTCGCCCACCGCGATGTACATCGCCAGCAGCACCGACGCCGGCGCGTTGATCGTCATCGAGGTCGAGACCTCGTCGAGCGGGATGCCGTCGAAGACGGTCTCCATGTCGTCGAGCGAGTCGATCGCGACCCCGGCCTTGCCGACCTCGCCGGCGGCCATCGACGCGTCCGAATCGTACCCCATCTGCGTCGGCAGGTCGAAGGCCATCGAGAGTCCGGTCTGGCCCTCGTCGAGCAGATAGTGATAGCGCTCGTTGGTGTCCTCGGGCGTCGAGAACCCGGCGTACTGGCGCATCGTCCACAGCCGACCGCGGTAGCCAGTCGAGTAGATACCGCGCGTATACGGCGGCTCGCCGGGATTCCCCAGATCCGCCTCGTAATCGAGATCGTCGACATCCGCCGGCGTGTAAAGTCGATCGACCTCCTGACCGCCCGTATCAGTGGTAAACGATTCCTTGCGCTCGCCGAACCGCTCGAGGACGGGTTCGACTTCCTCCTCGTGCCACTCCGCTTTGCTGGCACGGATCTCCTCGAGTTCGTCGGGATCGAACATTATGGTCACTGTGGACCGGCCGGGGCTTGAACTTTGATGAACGCGTCGCGTTTGCGCGTCCGTCCAGCAGACCCGCGTTCCGATCGGTTCAAACGCTGTCGGTCGGATCGTGTTGCGCCGCCATCCGCGATGCTTCGTCGGCATATCGCTCTCGCGTCTCCGGATCGTCGACACTCCCGAGCGCATCGGACGAGACGAGAAGTCCGGCTTTCGTCTCTCGAGCGGGCCCAGTAAAGCTCGTCAGGGCCCGCTCGCGACGGTGGTACCGTCGACCGTTTTCGGTCGCGTAGACGAGGATGATGAGGTTGAGCTCGTCGTCGCCGTACGTTCGCTCGACGAGCCAGACGCGGACCTCGTCGCTTTCGCCGTCGCCGTCGTCGCTGTTATCGGAATCGATCCGCGCAGCAGTCGAATCTGATTGGTTCGAATTCATAACTATCACTTCGATCGCAACAACCGCTTATGTCTCGAGCCGTCATTGTCTCGGTCATGGCAACGGAATCGACGGGTGGGTCCAACGACGCGGCCGATCGTCGCCGCGCCGCCCGCTACGTCGCGCCGTTTCTCGCGCTCGGACTGGTAAATCTCGGTCTCTTGCTCCGCTGGGGACTGGATCCGCTGTGGGCCTTTGCCGTCCTGCCCCCGATGGTGTTTCTCTCCGGGATCGGCTGGATCGCGTTCCGCCACGGCTTCCCGGAGCGATCGGCCGGAGCGGGCCCGAACCGGTGACCGCAGTGAGGATGACCTCACGGTTAGCGGCCCGTATCGTACTTATACGTCGCCGATTCGGGGTCGATGCCGAAGTCTTCTGGTGACTCCTCGTCGTCCGCGTCGTCGCGACCGTCCGGAGCGTTCTTGAACGCGTCCCGGAGCCGGTCGGGCAGTCGAAACTCGGCGACATCGATCGAAAGCGCCACTGCGTCCGGATCGACGCCGTCGCGTTTGGCTGCGAGTCGGTCCTGTAGAACGGACGGCAGGTCGGATTCGTCGATCCGTTGGAAGCCGAACTGAGCGAGATATTCTCCCTCGCCGGTCAGGGTATAGACGGTGTCGAACCCCTCGTCGCTCGCGTACTCCACGAGCCGTTCGACGACGTGGGCTCCGACGCCCTGCCCGCGCCAGTCCTCGAGGACGCCGATACTGGTCAGTTCGCAGACGTCCTCGCTCTCGTCGGGCTTGTGGACGCGGATACGACCGAACCCGGCCTTCTCGCCGGATTCCTCGTCGACTGCGACGACGTAATCGCGCGATCGAAACGCCGTCTCGTCGAGGCCCATCGACTCGATGTGGTCCAGCAACCAGACCTCTTCCCTGTTTTTCGCGTCCCGGACGTACATGAATCGACGTAGGCGGCGTGTAGCCAAAAGCGTTTGTGAGTTGCCAGTATTTCAAGACTGCGGCCGCCTGGCCCCAGCGCATCGCGCCGTTCTTCGCAATCTTGCCCGCTCTCCGCATTCCAAACCCAATCGAATAGCCACTTATCCGGCCAAATAGAACTAAGAAATAGCACAATATGTGATTCTATTTTACTGGCTAGTCTATTATATCGAGAGAGGAGAACATATGGGCAAAATTTTTATCCCTCTGTGTCAATAGTTCGCACATCATGGTCGTCTGCGAAACCTGCGGTGACGACGTCAGCAAGCTGTTCACGCATCGAATTCGAAGCGAAAGCATGACCCACCGTCGAACGCGGGACGTCTGTGCGAGCTGTCATCCGTTCGTTTCGGATTCGGCCCGTCCCGATCGATCGACCGAGAAACTCGTCGCCGACGGCGGAACCCGAGCCGCTTGCCCGATCTGTTCGGGAACCACGGTCACCGATTCGGGTTCGTTCGCGTGCGTCGATTGTGGCTGGACCAGCGCACGGTAGCCCGCAGTTGCGGCCCGTCACCCGAACTGCGAATCGGACGACAACCGTCTCGACCGTCGAACCGTCCCGACTGTCTCGATCAGTTCATCCGGCCGATAACGCCGCCTCGAGCCGGTCTTCGATGTCGTCCAGTTCCTCGCGCAGGGCCTCGCCCTCGGCGTCCTCGAGGTCGTCGATCCGGTCGGCGATCCCCTGCAGTCGCGAGTACTTCTCGTCCTCGTCGACGCCGGTCTTCTGCACGTACACGTCCTCGTCGACGTCATAGACCTCGTTCTCCTCGAGATCGGTCACCGCGAGGACCACGTCCATCTTCTCCCGATCGATGCCGGTGACCCACTCGCGGGGGATGCCGCGCTCGTCGAGGGCGGCGAACACGGTTTCGACGTCCTTCGGCCGGCGGCGTTCCCGCGTCGTCCGTCTCACCGTGCCGTACCGTCCGTGAAGCCGCTGATCGGCCCCGATTCGCTCGAGCAGCGGCTCGCGGGCCGATCGGCGCAGCCTGTCAGAGCCGTGCTGGACGTCCGACGCGAGCACGTAGAGATCCGTCAGCGAGTCGGTGTCGAGCGCCGAGGGGTCGTCGGCATCGATCTCCTCAAGCAGCGCCGCGAGCAGCATCGCATCGTCGTGCACGCGCTGGGGCGGGTCCCGCGCGTCCGTCGCTGGAACGAGAAACGGCGTCTCCCCGCCGGCGGCGTCGGCGTCGTACCTGATCGTCTCGTCGTCGGTCGCGTACGTGTCGGCCAGCGTCACGACGCTGGCGTACGGCTCGACGCCCGGCTGCAGTTGCTCGATGGCGACCGAACCCTCGTCGAGTCGCTCGAGGAAAACGACGAACTGCTCGCGCCAGAGCGACCGCCGCTCGCCGCTGTCGCCGAACCGGACCACGATCCGATCCTCGGCGGTCCGCTCGATTCCGAACGGCCGTTCGGAGACCGGCGTGATTAGTTCCGCACCCGGCTCGAGGGCCTCGCACTGTTTCCTGAGGGCCGTCCAGGTGTCGTCGGGTTCCATACGCAGCCTACGGTGAGCGGGCAGAAAAAGCGCGGCCACGAATCTGCCATCCGTCTCGTCTCGACGCCTCGGGACGGGTGTCGATCGCTCACGAGGCGATGATCGACGGTTCGGGTTCCAGCTGCGTCGGCGTCTATCGGAGAATCGCCGGGAGCTGGGAGAGCGACGAGAGGTGGTAGGTCGGCTCGGCGTCCATCTCGGTCGGGTCGTCGTCCTCGGAGCGCGAGAGCAGCGCCGACTCGAGGCCCGCGTTATCGGCCGCCCGAACGTCGACCGCCCTGTCTCCGACGTAGAGTGCCGATTCCGCCTCGAGATCCGCGATCGCGGCCTCGATGTTCGTCGGGTCGGGCTTGCGACGGGAGAGCCCGTCGGGCGTCAGCGGACAGCCGTAGACGGTCTCGAAGGCAGGTCGGAGCCCGAACCGCTCGAGCAGCGTCGAGATGACGGTCGGGTGGTTGTCGCTAACGATCCCGAGAGACTGCTCGAGCGACCGAACCGCGGTGATATCGTCGTAGACCGATCGCAGCCCGCGTTCGACCGCTTCGCGCTGGGTGCGGACCATCTCCCGTGCGGCCCGCGCACAGAACGTCTCCGTTTCGATGCCGAGGCTGTGACACCGCCGGGCGATCGACTCGAAGTCCCCAGCCACGATCGCCCGGACGGTCTCGGTCGCCGGCCCGGGACACTCGAGCGTCTCGTACGTTCGACCGAGAGCGTCGGACAGCCGCTGTGACGAGGGGGTCTCCACCACGACCCCGTCGAAATCGAACAGGACCGCATCGTACACCATGCAGCGGGCGTATTTTCTCGAGGATCATACGCTTGTTGATCGGGTCGGCTCGCACTGCCAGTTCGCTGGTTGCCGTCAAACGGGGACCCAGAGCTAAGAGCCCCCGGGTGCTATTCCGTCGCATGCACCACACAGAAGGGCCGCTGCTCACCGTCGATGTCGGCGAGCGAGCGGCATCCGAAACGGCCATCGACGACGTTCTCGAGACGAACGTCGGTGGACGGGCAGTCGCGACCGCGCTGGCCCACGAACGAATCCCGTTCGATGCGGATCCGTTCGGGTCCGAGAATCGCGCGTATCTCGCCACGGGACCCCTCCAGCAGTCCGGTATGTCCTTTACCGGTCGAATGAACATGACCGGGCTCTCGCCGCTGACCGACGGGTTGGTCTCGACCAACGCGGGGGGCTACCTCTCGCGGAACTTCGTCGGAACGGGAATCAGCGTCCTCGAGGTCGTCGGACAGAGCGACGAGCTACTGGCCGTTCACGTGACGGATCAGGGCGTCGAGTTCGAAGCGGTCCCGGAGCTCGAGGGGGCGACGGTGCCGGAAACCTCCGAATACATGACCGAACGCCACGACCTCGGTCCGGACAACTGCATCGCAATCGGGCCGGCCGGCGAGAATCGGGTTCGGTTCGCCTCGGTGATGACGTTCGACTCGCGAGCATTCGGTCGCGGCGGACTGGGTGCGGTCCTGGGATCGAAGAACGTCAAGTGCGTCACCTTCGAGGGCGACGCCGCGCCGCCCGTCGAAATTCCGGATCCGCCCGAGATGGACATCCACCGGGAGGCAGCCCAGTCGGACGACCTGATGCGGCGACAGGGGACGACGGGCAGCACCGAGTTCATCAACGACAATTTCGCGCTTCCCACCCGGTACTTCAGCGAGTACGAGTTCGAGCACGCGGATCGGATCGGCGGCAACGCCGTCGAGGAAAAGAAGTACAAGAAGGGCGCGTGCTCGGCCTGCGCCTACGCCTGCAAGCTGCCGACGCGGGACGAGGAGACGGGCGTCGAAACCGAAGGGCCGGAGTTCGAAACCGTCTACGCGTTCGGCTCGAGCCAGGGCGTCGGCGACATCGTCGACGTGATGCGGGCGAACGAACTGTGTGACTCCCTCGGGATGGACACGATCTCCGCCGGCGTCACCGTCGCGGCCTACCTCGCGAGCGAGGACGAGTTCGGAAACGCGGAACTCGCACGGGAAGTCACCGAACGGATCGCGTACCGCGAGGGGATCGGCGATATCCTCGCCGAGGGAGTCGATCGCTGTCACGACGAACTCGGCGTCGACAACTACACCGTCAAGGGAATGGAGTTCGCCGCCCACGACGGGCGCGTCCTCCACGGGCAGGGGCTCTCTTATGCCCTCGCGAATCGGGGCGCAGACCACATGTACGCTGGCATGTTGACCCTCGAGTACAGCGGCGAACTCGATCCGGAGGGCACCCTCGGAAAAGCCGAGCGACTCGTCCAGGAGGAAAACGCGGCGGCGTTCCGTGATACGGGAATCGTCTGTGCGTTCGGCAGCGACTACGTTACCGACGACCGACTCGAGACGCTGTTCGATGCCGACTACGAGGAGCTCATGGAAATCGGGGCCCGAACCGTTCGCCTCGAGCGTCACTTCAACAATCAGCGCGGCTTCGACCGCGCCGACGACGGATTACCGTACGAGATTCCCGACCTCGAGGGGGCGATCGACGAGTACTACGCGGCGCGGGGCTGGACCAGCGACGGAACGGTTCCGGACGCGGCGCTCGAGACGGTCGCGCCGTCGGCGGACTAAGGGTGGGGGAGAGCGAGGCGGGATTGAAACCGCCCGTATCACCCGCCGTACACTGACGGAACCAGTCGAATTACGGAATCGGCCGCCAGTTCCGTCTCGAGGCCGTCAATGTGGACGACGTTCTTCGTGTCCCTGGTGACGACCGTGTCTCCCGCCAGCCCCTCGCCGTCGTCGGCCACGAGTTCGCCCTCGAGCGGGTACGCGGCCTCGAGTTCGACCAGGAGTTCGCCAACCGTTTCGGCGTCAGTCTCGTAGAAAACTGTCTTCTCGCCGACCGCGTCGCGGAAGGGGCCGAAGAAGACGCACTCGAGTTGCACGGTGGGCCATTCGATGGGAGAGTCCTTGTACACGAGGGTTCGTCGAGAGTCTCGAGGAGGTCCCGAACGACGAGCGGCCCTCGATCGCTACCGGTTCGGTCACGCGATGTCGTCAGGAACGTCGAAGCCGTAGAGGCGTTCACCTTTCTCCTTGCTGCGGATGTCCAGCGCCGCCGCCGCGCATATCGCCGCCGCGGTCTCGGACCGGACGCGACCTCGAGCGAGGACCGTGCGAAGACGGACCGATCCGCCGCGACCGTAATCCTGTTGAGGAGCGTCGCCCGAAGCGAACCCAGTGGCAGCCGCGACGCAGCTTCGACGGTCGCTCTGGGTACTGGTCGCAGCGGCGACGCTGACCGTCATGGCGGGCGCGATCCTCGGACCGATCGTTCCGCAGATCCAGCGCGAACTCGGCGTCTCCGGCTCCGCGGCCGGCCTGATCATCACCACCCACGGCGGGGTGATCGTCCTGGCGAGTCCGCTCGTGGGATCGCTCGTCGATCGGATCGGCCCACGTCGCCCCTTCGTCGGCGGCCTGCTCGTCTACGCCCTCGGCGGCGGCGCGGGACTCGTCGTCGACTCGTTTTACCCGCTGCTGGCCTCTCGAGTCGTCCTCGGGCTCGGTACTGCCGCGGTTTACACGTCGGTTACCGTGCTCATATACGAGCTCTACGAGGGGCAGGCGATGGAGCGCGCGCTGGGGTATCGGAGCAGCGCGAACAGCGCCGGAGCCGCAGTGTGGCCGCTGATCGGCGGCGCTGCCGGTGCCCTCGCGTGGAACGCCCCGTTTGGGGTCTATCTCGTCGCGCTACCTCTGGGTATCCTCGCTGCGGCGACGATCCCCGAAACGCGTTCCTCGAGCGAAGCCGACGACGCGACCGCGGACGGACGCGAGAGAGCCGACGAGGGCCCCGGCGGTGTCGTTGTGGCTCTCGCCGTGTTTCGCGATCGGCCGACGCTTCCGCTCGTGTACCTGCTGTACTTCGGTGCGAACGCGCTCCTGTACGTGATCGTGGTCTTTTATCCGCAGTTTCTCGCCGGTATTGGGGTGACTTCGTCCTTCGATATCAGCCTCTATCTGGCGGCGAACGGCGCTGCGGGCGGTATCTCGGCGATCGCATACGATCGGTTGCTGCGGTACGCCGGTCGATCGACGCTCGTGTTCACGGCGTTCGTCCTCTGGACCGCGGGATTCGGGATCGCGACGGCGGTCGGAACCGCTATCGGTGCGGTGCTGCCGGTACTCCTGTTCGGCCTCGGTATCGGGCTGGTCTTCCCGTCGACGTTCGCGTGGGTCGAAGCGTTCGCACCGTCTGACCGACAGGGACAGTTCAGTTCCTACATCGCCTCCTTCGGTTACACGGGACAGTTCCTCTCGCCGGTCCTGTTCGGAGCGATAGTTCCAATCGCGGGCGTCGGCGGCGTATTCGTCGCCGCCGCTGCCGTCGCCGGCATCACAGCCGCTGCGCTCGGGACACACCGGTTCACCAGATCGTCATTCTGAGGGAACTCGAGCGAACACTGTCACCCCCGGCCCTTTTTCTCCGAGCGTGGATAGCACGATTGGCAGATTCCGATGACGAACGACAACCCACCCGAGTCACCGCGCGAGCAATCGCTGTGGCTGGCCACGACGCCAACGACCGAGTATGGCCCTCTCGAGGACGGACTCGAAGTCGACGTCGCGGTCATCGGCGGCGGTATCACCGGGCTGACCGCGGCGATCGAACTGAAGGAAGCGGGACGATCCGTCGCGGTCGTCGAGGCCGATCGGATCGTCGAGAGCACGACCGGTCACACGACGGCTAAACTCACCTCCCAGCACGGACTGATCTACGACACGCTCGTTTCCCAGTTCGGCGAGCAGGAGGCGCGACAGTACGCCGATGCGAACGAGGCCGCGATCGATCACGTGGAGCAACGAATCGAGGAAGCGGACATCGACTGTGACTTTCGGCGGACGGAAGCGTACACGTACGCTGTATCGCCGGACGACCTGGGTGCGATCCGAGACGAGGTCTCGGCCGCTCAGCAAGTCGGTCTCCCCGCCTCCCTCGTCGATGAGACGCCGCTGCCGTTCGACACCGCCGGCGCGGTCCGTTTCGACGAGCAGGCCGAGTTTCACCCGCGGAAATACTTGTTGTCGATCGCGGAGCAGGTTCACGGCGACGGGAGCCACGTCTTCGAGGAGACCCGCGCGCTCGAGGTCGATCCCGGCTCGCCGTGTCGCGTCGAAACCGAGCACGGCGAGGTCGTCGCCGACGACGTGGTGGTCGCAACGCACTTTCCCGTCCTCGACCGCGCCGGCTACTTCGCGCGGATGCATCCCCACCGCGCGTATCTGCTCGCCGTTCGGGTCGCAGCAAGGCCTCTCGAGGGGATGTTCTACAGCACTGATTCACCGCCAGCGACGATGCGAACGTATTCACTGAGCGCGGCGGCCAACGGCGGTTCCGATGGCGGTGGTTCCGACGACGGCGAACTCCTCCTCGTCGGTGGGCAGAGTCACACGCCCGGAATCGATGGCCCGCCGACCTCCGAACGGTATCGGCGCTGCGAGGCGTTCGCCCGCGAACACTTCGACGTCGAATCGATCGAGTACCGCTGGTCCACGATGGACTACTCGACGGTGGACGACGTTCCCTTCATCGGACGGATCGATCCGCTGTCGAAGCACGTCTACGTCGGCACCGGATTCGGCGGCTGGGGGATGACCGGCGGGACCGCCGCGGGGCTGATCCTCGCCGATCTGATCGTCGAGGGATCGAACCCCTGGGCCGACGCGTTCGATCCCCAGCGGTTCACGCCGAAAGCGTCGGCCAAGAGTTTCCTCGAGGAGAACGCCACAGTCGGCGGCAGTTTCATCGGCGATCGGATCAAATCGCTGCTCGCGTCGCTCGGGGCCGACGGTGCGACCGACATTCCGCCCGGCGACGCCCGCGTCGTTCGACGCGCGAGCCAGCCCGTCGGCCTCTACCGCGAGGCGGACGGTACGACCCACGCCGTGTCGGCGACCTGTCCGCACATGGGCTGTCTCGTCCGGTGGAACGACGCCGAGGAAACCTGGGACTGCCCCTGTCACGGCTCGCGGTTCACTCACGAGGGGGAAGTGCTGTCGGGCCCTGCGGTCGAGGGTCTGTTGTACCGAGAGCTGTAATCAAAACTGCGAAAATTGAGCGGTGTTACCGGAGGGAAACCGCATCGAGATCGATGCGGTTCGCTTCGGGAATCGACTCGACCGACTCGCTCGAGACGGCGTACGTTCCCCGTTCGGCCGCGGCCCCGCCTTCGTCGCCCGGGAGCACGATCACGCCCTTCGCCAGCAGCGGCGCGAGTATCCCCGCCGCCACGGTCCGGGGGTCCGACAGCGGTGCTCGAACGACGACGCGGTCGTCCGTCTCGAGCCCGGTCTCCTCGAGCACCGCGCGTGCGGCCTCGAGCAAGTCTCCGTGCGTAACGGTTCGTTCACCGTCGCTCAGGATCGCCGTCTCGGAATCGATAGCCAGCGGCGGAAACGACGGGTTTTCGGTCCAGATGCCGGCGTCGAAGTGGTGGACGTCCGGCGCGTCGGGTTTCGAGCCGTAGCCGACGCGCTGTGCGCCCCTCGGGAGGTCGTACTCCTCAAGAGCCGAGACGGGCGCAACGAGGGCCCGAAAGTCGTCCGCGTCCGCGAGGTCGGTCGGCGGCTCGAAACGGGTGGTTCCCTCGAGTAGCGTCGTCCCGAAGAAGGCAAGCAGTGCGAGCGGGCCATCGCCGACGACGCCGACGGTGACGTCCTCGCGAACGCCCGCGTGGCGCAGGAAGTTTCCGGCCTGCCACGAGGAGGTACACAGCCAGTGGTAGTCGTACTCCCGACCCGTCGCGTCGACGAGCCCGATCCGGTCGTCGCGAAGCTCCCGGGTGAACAGCTCGTCGACCGTCCCAGCGTTCATACTCGAGAGTGGGAACCGGGGCGGAAAAAGGACGCCGACTCGCGTCGCCGGCGTCGCCGTCGAGGCCCGCCGTACGGCGGGTGAGGTCAGTCGTCCGCGGCCGCCGGCTCGGCGTGGTCGATGTCCGTCCCGAGACACTCGAGGAACTGCGCGAGCCACTCGGGGTGGTCCGGCCACGCCTGACCCGTCACGAGATTGCCGTCGCGCGTGACGCCGTCTTCCCACTCGCCGCCGGCAATTCGAACATCCGCTTCGAGCGCCGGATAGCCGGTACAGGTCCGCCCCTCGAGCACGTCCGCCGCGGCGAGGATCTGGACGCCGTGACACAGCGACGCGACCGGTTTGTCCGCCTCAAAGAAGTGGCGGGTTATCTCGAGGACCTCATCGTAGGTCCGGAGGTATTCGGGTGCGCGGCCGCCCGGAACGACGAGCGCGTCGTAGTCGGTGGGATCGACGGCGTCGAAGTCGTGATTCAGTTCGAAGTTGTGGCCCGGTTTCTCGGTGTAGGTCTGGTCGCCCTCGAAATCGTGGATGGCCGTCGGACAGGTGTCCCCGGCTTCCTTCTCCGGACAGACGGCGTGAACCTCGTGGCCGACCATCTGGAGCGCCTGAAACGGCACCATTATCTCGTAGTCCTCGACGTAGTCTCCGGCGAGGAGCAGTATCTGTTGTGCTGACATGGGTGTCCCCGTCTAATCGTTCGGTTGCAACGGCCATAGTCTATGCTGTGGGATACCGTGACACACATAGCAGTGGCCAAACCGCTCCGGCGGTAGCTCGAGGGAATCTGCTTGAGAACAATTGCGTGATGGGTGTCCGAGAGGGGGATCCCTCGAGCGCCGTCAGTCATCTCAGACGACGCCGTGATCCCGGTAAAACCGCCGCGTTCGATCATCAGCAAGCAGCGGTCGGTGTACCTGGAGCGAGGCGACGCCCGGATAGCTGTTGGCCTCGATGACCTGGAACCCACCCTCGTCGGTGACGATCAGATCCCAGCCGATGTAGGGTATGTGGGAGAGCGTTTCCGCGATCTCGAGCAAGCGGTCTCGCGTTTCCGCCCAACCGGGAATTGCTGTTCCCTCGATACGAGCACCGGTCTCGGGGTGACTCTCGTGCCAGTCGACGATACCGTCGTGTGGATATTCCGCAGCCACACTGAGTGCGCCCGTCTCGCGATCGATCTCCGCGCTCAATCCACCGTTCGAGAAGTTGTCCACGGGGACGGAATCCCGTGTTCCGATTCGGTGAATCGCAATCGGGATGAACGCCTCTCCCGCCCGCTCGTCGTACATCGTCAGGACCCGGAGCGTGTTCGCCGTTTCGGGAAACAACTCATCCGCGTAGTCGGCCTGTTGGACGAACTCGCAGACGAGGTAGTCCTCGAGTCCCGCGAGCGTTTCGACGAGGTCGGACTCGCTCGTCCACTCGCCGTCGAACCGGTACTCGCCGTCCACTCGCTCGAGGAAATGGACGTTGTTCCCGCCGCCGCCACTGAACCACTTTAACACGAGACGGTCCCCGTCCGAGAGGACGTCGTCGAGCCAGTCGATCGGTTCTTCGGTCGGCTGCGTCGTCGCCGGTTCGGGCGAGCGCTCGAGTTCGATGCCGCCGTCGGTTATCGCCGACTCTTCGGCGAGATCGAACGTGTGAAAGCGCCCGTCGTTGAGCAGCCCGTACACGGTCGGACGGTGAGCTGGAAACTCCCCAAGGACCCGGTGGAAGGTGAGCTTGTTGTCGATCAACGCGTTCCAGTGGCCGTTGATCCGCTTCGTCCCGACGAACCGCTGGTAATCGGTGAGATAGTCGGCGGGGTCGTTCGACTCGAAGTCGTAGATCACGCCGGACTTGCTCAGAAAGCCGCGCCGATAGAGCTGGAGTCGGCGACGGGGGGAAAGATCGAACGACAACCCGGACCGCCGCTCCGCCCGGAGTAGCTTCCGCAGCCGATTTGCCGACCGGTAGGTTCCAACGATATCCATCACCGACAACTGACGGCCCACAGGTCATATTTATCGGTGAGATAACGCTCGCTCCCGCTGTAACGAACTGCCCTGATCGCTAGAACGCCCGCTTGATCTTCTCGAAGAAGCCCTCTTTCACCTCGATTTCGTCGCCGCCGGCTTCCGCGAACTCCTCGAGCGCGTCGCGTTGCTCCTCGTTCAGGCTCTCGGGGGTGACGACCTGCACCTTCACGAAGAGGTCACCCTGTCCGCGACCGCGAAGCCGGGGCATACCCTTCCCCTCGAGGCGGAAGGTCTCGCCGCTCTGGGTCCCCTTCGGGATCTCGAATTCGGCACCGCCCTCGAGCGTCGGCACTTCGACGGTGTCGCCGAAGGTGGCCTGTGGGAACGAGATCGGCAGCCGGTACTGGAGGTCGTCGCCCTCGCGTTCGAACTCCTCGTGCTCGCGAATCGAGACGTCGATCAGCAGATCCCCGTGGGGTCCGCCCTCCGGGCTCGGTGCCCCTTCGCCTTCCATCCGAAGGGTCTGGCCCTCCTGAATGCCGGCCGGGACCTCGACGGTCAGCGTCGCCTCGTTTCGGACGTAGCCCTCGCCGCGACACTCCCCGCACGTCTCGGAGTACAGCGTCCCCTCACCCTCACAGCGGGGACAGGCCGTCGTCTGCTGAACCCGGCCCAGCGGCGTCTGCTGGACCTGGGTCACCTGCCCCCGCCCCTGACACTGCGGACAGGTCTCTGCGTCGGCCTCCGGCGGGTGCCCCTCGCCCTCGCAGACGTCGCACTCCTCGGGCCGCTCGACGGTGAACTGCTTTTGTGCCCCCTCATAGGCCTCCTCGAGGTCGATCTCGAGTTCGGTTCGCAGATCCCGGCCTTTTCGGGGTCGACGGCGGCCGCGTCCGCCGCCACCACCGCCGCCGAAGACCTGTTCGAAGATGTCACCGAGACCGCCACCACCCATGCCACCGCCGCCACCCATCCCGCCGAACGGGCCGCCGCCCATTCCCCCGGCACCGCCCGCGTCGCCGGCGTCGAAGCCGTGTTTCTCGGCCTGTTCGTAGCGGTCGTGCCCCATCTGATCGTAGGCCTCGCGCTTCTCCTCGTCGGTCAACACCTGTTTGGCCTTCTGGATCTTCTTGAACTTCTCTTCGGCATCGGGGTCGTCGCTGACGTCCGGATGGTACTCGGTGGCCTTCGACCGATACGCCTGTTTGATATCCTCGGTAGACGCGTCGGAGCTCACGCCGAGAACGTCGTAGAAGTCCTCGCTCATTCGTTGTTCACCCGATAGTCGGTTGAGACACTTGAAACGAACGTTCCAGATGTACCTTTTTGCGACTCGGGTTCGCTCGCTTCGCTCACGGCTTCGCCGTTCGCATTGTCGCGGTTCTCGCTCACTCCGTTCGCTCCGAACCACGCACCGCTCGCTCACCACTCTCTGCTCGCGAGCCGAAGGCCCGCTCGCACGGCTCGAGGGACGGCGTCCCTCGTTGGGCGCAAAAATCTACGCTAAAAAGGCCGCTCGCTCACTTCGTTCGCTCGCGGGTGCTGTGCTTACACCCCAACCGCAGATGTACCGTCTCCATCTTCACTATTTCCGCATCGTCTAACGGACTACTGAGGAGTCGTTACTCGTCGTCTTCGGCCTCGTCCTCGTCGAAGTCAACGTCCTCGAAGTCGGCGTCGACGAACTCCTCGTCCTCGTCACCGGCAGCGCCCGCGTCGGGGCCGGGGTTCGGACCGCCGCCCATCCCGCCGGGGCCTGCGCCCGCAGCACCGCCAGCGCCTGCCGCTCCGGCACCCGCTGCGCCGCCGGCCGCACCGGCGTCCGCGGCACCGGCTTCCTGGTAGATCTGCTTGCCGATCTCCTGAAGCTCCTCGCTCAGGGTCTCGGTCGCCGTCTCGATGTCGTCGGCGTCGGCTTCGTCGTCGTCGATCGTCTCCTCGAGGTCCTCGATCGCATCCTCGATGTCCGCACGGAGGTCGTCGTCGACCTGCTCGTCGTTCTCCTCGAGCAGCGTCTCGGCGCGCTGGATCGTGGCCTCGGCAGTGTTACGGGCCTCGATGCGCTGGCGCTTTTGCTGGTCCTCTTCGGCGTGTTTCTCGGCTTCGCGCTGCATCTTCTCGATCTCGGAGTCGGAGAGTCCCGCACCGCCCTCGATGGTGATCTCCTCGGTGGTGCCGCTGCCCTTGTCCTCCGCGCTCACGTTGACGATGCCGTTCTCGTCGATCGAGAACGTGACCTCGATCTGCGGGGTCCCCGCGGGGGCCGGCGGGATGCCGGTCAGGTGGAACTCGCCGAGCATCTCGTTCTCCGCGGCCAGTTCGCGCTCGCCCTGGAAGACCCGGACCTGCACCGTCGTCTGGTTGTCCGCCGCAGTGGTGAAGATCTTCGACTCCTCGGTCGGAATCGTCGTATTCTTCTCGATGAGTCGCTCGAAGAGGCCGCCCTTGACCTCGATACCGAGCGAGAGCGGCGTCACGTCCAGCAGGACGATGTCGTCGACCTCGCCGCCGAGCACGCCGCCCTGAATCGCCGCGCCCAGCGCGACGGCCTCATCGGGGTTGACGTTCTTCTGGGGCGCCTTACCGGTCAACTCTTCGACCTTCTCGGCGACCTGGGGCATCCGGGTCGAGCCGCCGACCAGGAGGACTTCGTCGATCTCGTCCGCGTCGTAACCCGCGTCCTCGAGCGCCTGCTCGGTCGGGTCGACGGTGCGATCGATCAGATCCTGCGTCAGCGACTCGAACTTGGCTCGAGTCATGGACTCCTCGAGGTGGATCGGGCCGTCGTCGGTCGCTGTAATGAAGGGCAGGTTGATCTCGGTCTCCTTCCGACTACTGAGTTCGATCTTGGCCTCCTCGGCGGCGTCCTTGAGCCGCTGGAGGGCCTGTCGGTCGTCGCGGAGGTCGATACCGTGTTCGTCCTCGAACTCGTCGGCGAGCCAGTCGATGATGGCCTCGTCCCAGTCGTCCCCACCGAGGTCGTTGTCACCGTTGGTCGCGACGACCTCGTAGACGCCGCCGCCGAGATCGAGAATAGAGACGTCGAAGGTACCGCCACCGAGGTCGTAGACGAGAACGGTCTGGTCGGAGTCGTCGTCGAGGCCGTAGGCCATCGACGCGGCCGTCGGCTCGTTGATGATGCGCTCGACCTCGAAGCCGGCGATCTCGCCGGCGTCTTTGGTCGCCTGGCGCTGTCGGTCGGAGAAGTACGCGGGGACCGTGATGACGGCTTTCTCTACGTCGTCGCCCAGATAGTCTTCGGCGTCGCGTTTGATCTTCTGGAGGATCATCGCCGAGATCTCTTCGGGCGTATACTCCTCGCCCTCGATCTCGACGGTATAGTCGTCCTCGCCGATGTGGCGCTTGATCGAGGCGATCGTCTTTTCAGGGTTCTGAATCGCCTGATTCTTCGCGGGTTTGCCGACGAGCCGCTCGTCGTCGTCGGTAAAGGCGACGACGGAGGGCGTCGTTCGTTCACCTTCGCCGTTGACGATAATCTCCGGATCGCCGCCTTCCATCACCGCGAACGCGCTGTTCGTCGTCCCGAGGTCGATTCCGAGAATCTTGTTGCTTGCCATAGTGGACGGGTATTGTGCGCACTTTGTTTTAAAGGTTACTAGGCAGACGGAGGAACCGAATAAAATCCGGATACCGCGGCTCTCAGCCTCACTCGAGACAGTTGGGGTCCAGTAAAAACGAGCGTCACAGTCGGCCTCACTCGATCCGCGTCGGCTCGAGAGACGGATCCGCATCGGATCAAGACGCGAACCACCGGCGGCTCGAGCGACTCCGCTCCCTTATTCGTTCGGTTCGTCTGCCGCGGCGTCCGTCGACGCGTCTTCGCGGTCGTCCTCGGCGACTTCGCCGCCGAGTTCGATCGCCTCGTCGTCATCGGCGTCGTTCGCCGACGACTCGTCGGCCTCGGCCGCTTCGTCGTCCGCAGTCGTGTCGGCATCTGCATCGGACTCGTCGGCCGCCTCATCAGCGTCGGTCTCGTCGGTCACGTCGAGTTGCTCGTCCGATTGGTCGGCTGCACTCTCCTCCTCGCTCTCGTCTGTGCCGTCGCCGTCGTCCGAATCAGTATCCGCGAATTCACCGTTCGAGACGGTCACCTGGGCGTTCTGGATGACCTTCTCCCCCATCTCGTAGCCGGGCGTGTAGACGTCGGCGATGGCCCCCTCGGGCTGGTCGCTGTCGACCTGCATCATGACCTCGTGGCGCTGTGGATCGGCCTCGGTACCCGGGTCGGGATCGATCTCCGAAACGTTCTCGTCCTCGAGGATGCGATCGAACTCGCGAAGCGTCATATCGACGCCGTCCCGGAGCGTTTCGACGTCGCCGCTTTCCTCCTCGAGCGCGCGTTTGAGGTTGTCCCGGACGCCGATGAGACGTTCGACGAGGTCCTCGGCGGCGCGGTCCTTGATCTGCTGTTGGCGCTTCTTGGCGCGTTTCTTGTAGTTCTGAAAGTCTGCCTGTTTTCGCTTGAGCCGACTCTTCAGGTCTTCTATCTCCTCTTCGTACGCCGCAATTTGCTCGTCGCGCTCGTTCAAGGCTGCCTCGTACTCGTCGAGTTCGGTCTGGAGTTCGCCGATGGTCTCGGCCTGTGACTCGATGCGCTCGGAGAGATCCTCGAGTTCCTCGCGCTGGTGTTTGACGGTCCCGTTGAGGTCGCGGGCCTCCTCGACGATCGAGTTGACCTTGTGGGCGAGTTCGTCGTCGTACTCGGTGACCCGATCGAGCATGCGCTGAACGTCTTCGCTCGTTTCGGGTGCATCCCCGTCTTCGCCGACGTCCTCCGTGGTCGTTCCGGTCGCTGTTGTCTCGGACGCATCGTCACCCCCGGCCGTCTCGGTCCCCGCTGCCGCTGTTCCGTCGACCGCGTCCGCGCTCGAATCGGCGTCCGCAGCCGTCCCTTCCGATTCGGCGTCGTCCGAGTCAGGAGCCGGTTTCGATTCCCCATCCGTCGACGCCGCAGGATCCACGTCGGCCGTTTCGCCGTCGTTGGATTCCTCCTCGGACGGGACACCCTGGGCGGACGTGTTCGTGCCCTCGTCTTCGCTCATGTGCCAGTCAACGAACAGCGGTAATAAAAGGGTTGAGGTACGGCGTCTCGCACCGGATGACACGAAACCGTGAATCGATCACGACAGATGCGAACTGACCGCTGGGATCCCTCCCAAGTACACAGTGAGACGATGGGCCATTCCCACCGAGGCGTCCGGTGTTTAGAGACAGTAACATCAGTCCAAATATAGTATAATGTAGGAAATAAGTACGGATCGCTTAAGCTTCTACCTGCCGTTTGAATACCTGATTATCCATGAAATCCGTTAGCCAGCACCAACCAACCTACTCACGCCGAGACATTTTCCACAAAGGCGGCGCGATATCAATTCTCTTCGGACTCGGCATGGCCACGATCCCCGGATCAGCCACAGCAGCGACCAAAACTGAACTCATCGATGCGGTCGCAAGCGAAGCCCGCATCAGCAACGCTGACGCAAGGAAAGCGCTCGACGGGTTCATCAACGCCACCACAAAAGCACTGGCGAACGGTGACCGCGTCGCACTCCCCGAATTCGGACTGTTTACTGTCTCCAACGGCGTACGGAACGGCAACGGGAACAACTCGAAAGATGAATCGGCAGTCGATTTCGATGCATGTCCGGAGTTCGCCGCCGCACTCAATCTCAGCCCTGGACACGGTGATCAGCGCCGAAACAGAGCTGGATCCAAATGCCGCTCTGCCGACGTCGTCATCGATGCAGACCACATCGCAACCGACACACAACGCGGTACAGACAGCGGCCTCTCAAAGGCTGACGCAAAGAAGGCACTCGACGGGTTCATCAACGCAACTACAAAAGCGCTGAAGAGTGGCGAAACCGCGTCACTGATCGGGTTCGGCTCGTTCAGTATCTCGAAGCGGTCTGCCCGAACTGGGCGTAACCCGCAGACGGGGAAGGAAATTGAGATCGCGGCGAAGAACGTGGTCAAATTCAAAGCGGGTGCTGAGCTGTCCAAAAGCGTGAACTAGTGCCGCTTCAGACCTGAACTGCTAACTTTATAGGTCAGGACCGCCGACGGCCGGCCGCCACGCCGAGCACCTGCTGCTCGGTATTCGACTGACGGACACGGGCGGTCGTCCCGCTCCTTTCACTCAGGCTTTGTCGGTTTCGTGCATCCACTCGAGGGCGGCCTGCAGCCCCTCCTCGTCCCGGATTTCGCGAAATCGCTCCGCAGACGAGGATTCCATGGTGAGAGCGCCAACGTACTCGTCGACGCGGCCGTACCGTCTGAACCCCTGGGTTTCCTGTACATCGTTGAGCATGTCTTTCGCGATAGCAACGGCCGTACTCGGGGTCTTCTTGATCGCAGCCACTTCCGTCTCGACGGTCGCGTCCAGTTCGCCTTCTGGGACGACCCGATTGACCAGTCCCATCTCGGCGGCGGTGGCCGCGTCGACGGTCTTCCCCGAATAGAGCAGTTCCCGGGCGTCTTTCAGGGAGTTCGTTACGAACGGCAGCACGAACTTCGGCGGGGGTTCGCCGAAGTGCATGTCGGGATAGCCGAACTCGGAGGGTGCCGTCGCGAAGGTGAGATCACAGCAGATCGCGAGGTTGCACCCGCCGGCGATCGCAGGCCCGTCGACCGCCGCGATGACCGGGAGCCGCGACGAAAAGATCGCCTCGAGGTGAGTCCGCTGGTCGAGGATGCGGTCGTCGGTCGATTGCTCGGTCTCGGCCTCGCTGATGTCGTAGCCCGATGAGAAGGCGCGGCCGTTGCCACTCAGGACGACGACTCGAACCCCATCGGCGCCCTCAGCGCGTTCGATCGCGTCCTCGAGTTCGCGCAGTAACGGCGGATTCAACGCGTTGAGAGCCTCGGGACGATCCAGTGCGATTCGGGCCACGCCCTCCTCTGCAGCGTACTCGAGGCAGTCATACGTTCCCATACCACAGTTATTCCGAGCCACCCACATATACCGTTGGGCGCCTTTCAGCGACGGAGCAGCGATCCCAAACGAGGAACGGAGACGCTCTCACTCGGGATGGCCAGTCAATGATAACTCGTTGTGGCGGCGCTAGAACGCGAGCGCGTGACGCTAGTCTGGCGCGTTTGCTCGGCGGACGATATTGTGCGAGAGGATCGACATCACGTCTTCATCGGCATCGTTGACGACGCTGCGACGGAAATCGACGTAGCCGCGATCCGATCGGCTTGTCGAGGGTGTCTTGCCGACGACCTCGACCCGGACGCGAAGCGTCTCACCGAGGCGGACCGGCTCGTGCCAGCGCAGATCGTCCATCCCGAGGCCGCCCATGTTCGCGATATCGACCTCGCCGTTGACGATCTCCGTGACGAACAACCGGACGGACAAACAGAGGGTATGGAGGCCGCTGGCGACCAATTCACCGAACATCGAATCCTGAGCGGCCTCCTCGTCGAGATGAAACGGTTGCGGGTCGAACTGCTCGGCGAACTCGATGATCTCCTCCTTAGTAACCGTGTATCCGCCAGTCTCGTAGGTCTCACCGATATCCAAATCCTCGTAATACCGTGGCATATCGTGTGAATTGATAACGAATAGCGTAAACCATCCGGTTTGCGACGTGACGAACCCCGCTATCCTCGAAAACGTGGAGTAGGGCTTCTGAGATAGTCGGTCGTAGTAACACCACGCCCCGACCGGGCTTTCGCGACGGCGCAGCCCCTCGTCCAGGAGGTCCTCGGCGACGACTAGGTCCACGTCGGCACGGCGGCCGCCACGGAGCGCTGCCTCGACGCGCTCCGCGACGCCCGTCTGGGCGTCGTCGGGCGGTAGCCGCCCCTGCTCGTACCGGGCTGGCGGCCCCACTACGTGCGACAGCGCGAGCGTGATCGCACCACGTATCGACTATGCGAGGGCGCGGCCCAGCCAAACACGTCGTGTGGCCGGCGTCTCAGTCTCGCTCACGACGGGAGCCGCCTACTACTGGCTCTCGAGACTGCACAGAGACGAGTCATCGGACGACCGTCACCGGAACCGGCGAGCGCCTCGTTACCGTCTCAGCAACACTGCCAAGAAGAACGCGCGCTGGCCCGGTGCGGCCGTGACTTCCGAGAACGACGTGATCAACGTCATGCTCCGCAATATATGCGGTAATCGTGCGCGCTGGCTTCCCCATTTCGAGCGCAATGTCGATGTCGACACCCTGTTCAGCGGCGGTCTCGCTCGCTCTCTCGAGGACGTCCGTACCCCGCTTGCGAACCTGCTCGCGATACTCGTCACTGTAGAGGAATCCCTCGTCCCCGTACAGCGAGGTTCGATCGAACTGAACGACGTGTAGCGCAGTGATCCGTTCGTCAGGGTACTCTTCAACGGCGTATTCGAGCGCTTTCGTCGACTCGTCCGAATTGTCGACTGGAACGAGGATATGGTGGACCATGCGAGAGATTGACCCCCAGCCTATATATCAGCACTCATCTGCCAGACGGACATCATATCCGTCAGGTACACCGCTCTCAGTGTCGGCAGCGGAGAGACCCCGCGTCGAGATGTCGTCTTCGATCGCCGCGCTCCGCTTGGCCCGGTCCTTTTGATCGTGTTCGGGACAGCACTGCGATCGCCGCCAGCGGTGTCTCCCGGCTCGGACTCGAGACCGCTGTCGACGGCCCGCAATCCATCGCCGCCCGTCGCTGCCGCCTTGATTCGTCCGAACTCGGTTGCCGTGATCCGGGCGAAGGCCGGACCGGTTGTCTGGCGCGGCGGCCCCGGATCGCCTTCGTCGCCGGCCGGATTCATCGCCGCGAGTCGGGTGCGATCCTCGGGCTGGTGGTCGGATCCGACCGGTCGGTCGGAACGCCCGCGATACGTCGCCGCCTCTGTCCGCCCGTGCGGGCTCGCTGGGCCGCCAGTATACGCGGGGAGCCACCGATCGCCCTCGCGCTCGGGAGACGAGGCGGCGGAGTCACGGGCAGCGGCGTCGACCCAGTTGACGCTCGGGTCTGGCAGCCGATGGCGGTCGGCACTCGAGGTGGTGCTCGCGAGCAATGGAGACGGTGCGTCGGGCGGGCGACACAGGACAGGGTGGGCGAAGAACGGGGACACGAGCGCCGCCCTCGAGTCTGGCACCCGACGAGTCTGTGTGGCTGCTCCGGCAACGCCGGTCGGGGATGCAAAACACGGAAGTGACGCTCGCGCCGGTTCCAGTGGGCGATCGAAACTGGTCGCCGTGTGAGATGGGCTGAGCCGATTCTGTCAGCAGTTACGTCGCCGGATCGGTGCCGACGGTTTCCCGCGCGAACACGTCTTCGTAGCCGGAAAACGACATTCTGAGCGACGGAACACCGGTGAACGACAACGCTTGTAGGATGAGTGCCGGTTCCTCGAGACGAGCCCCTAACTCTCGGAGCGCCGAACTCACGTCGGCCATCTTTTCGGCGGTCTCGGAGATATCACGGTCCGCACAGCGAGCACCGATCGGCGTTGGGAACGTGACGCGAGTCGTCTCGTGGCCACGAACAGCCCACCCGCCGCCGATCTCGATCACGTCCGCAATCGATCGTCGCATCGCGTCTTCGTCCGCACCGACGGCGATCACGCCGGGGGTCTGCCACGTATGGGACGTCGCGACCGCGCCCGCCTCGAGTCCGAAACCTGAGAGGAATCCGGTAAAGCCATCCCCGACTCCACTCGGCGAGCGATCGAAGAGCCCGACCTTGAGCGCGTCGCGGTCCGGCGTCGCGACGAATTCCCCGTCTGCAATCGCCGGTTCGACGGTCGCCTCGCTGGTCACTGTTCCGCCCTCGCAATGGATCGCTCTGACGGTCCCGTCGGAACCGTCGGCCGTCGGGACTCGCAACGCCCCTTCGTCCAGCGACAGTGAGATCGAATCGCGGAACCACTCGAGGTGTGCGAGCGGGACTCGACGACCGGCGTGCCGCCGTCGACCACGATTTCGCCGCCGCTGATAACCGTCTCGACGGCGACATCTTCGAGATTGTCGAGAACGATGATATCGGCTCGCGAACCGGGAGACAACGAGCCGATATCGGGAAGACCGAAGTGACGTGCGGGGTTGAGCGTCGCCATTCGAACGGCGTCGACCGGGTCAATTCCCGCCTCGATAGCCCGTCGAACGACGGCATCCATGTACCCCTCGGTGACGATATCAGTCGGCCAGATCCAGTCCGTCGAGAGCGAGAGCTCCGCCGACCCGAACCGCTCGTAGGCGTCGGCGAGCGCGTCGATATCGTCGCGAAACGTACCATAGCGCCCGATCGAGTGAATCCCGTTCTCGAGGCGCTCGGCGACCTCCTCGCTCGAGACCATCTCATGGTCGTCGGTGATCGTCGCGGCGAGAGCAGTCAATCGACGACCCGAACAGCCGGCTCCGTGACCGCTCACCGTCTTGCCGAGCGCTCGAGCCCGCGCAGCGAGTGATTCAGCCGGCGATGAGCGCCCGACGAGCTGTATCCAGGGAATTTCGCCGATACCGACGATTCGATCCTCCCGGAGCAGGGCGGACAGCTCCTCGCGGTCGGTGTCGTCGAACTGGTCGTATCCGACGCTAAATGCGTCGAGGAACGCCTGCGGCGGAACGGTCCCGAAAACCCGAATCGGGAGGGCAGCCGTCGCCTCGAGGAGTTGTCGGACACCGGGTTCACCGAAACAGCTCCCGAATTCACAGACTTCGGTTACGACGGCTGTGGTTCCGGTTGCAAGAACGCGGTGATAGGCCCGTTCGAACGGCTGGAACGAGTCGACGTGAACGTGCGCGTTGACGAACCCCGGGGCAATCACTTTCTCCTCGGCGTCGACAACCGTCGTCTCGGGGCCCGTCACGTCGCTCGCATCGGTCGTGACTGCTGCAATCCTGTCGGTTTCGACGGCAATCTCACGATCGACGATGCGGCGGGATTCCGGTAACAGTACTCGCCCGTTCGGAACGACGAGATCGGCCGGAGCGGTTCCGAGCGCAACGTTTTGCAGTTTGTCAGCGTTCCTGGTCACGCGTTGTCCCTCGCTCCCTGTAGTTGTCCGTTCGGAAATCGCACGGAGGGACCACAGAGACGGCACCATGATATGTCATGAGAGAACATGGCTCAGATTGGAATACCATCCATATAACAGTAGTTGGTGATTCCATTTTTTTATTCAGGGTCGGATCTGAACTGAATCGTCCGGTTCGATAGCTACAGATGCATACGTACCTTTTTGCTGCGGGTCCTCGCTCCCTTCGGTCGCTCGAACCGCTTGCAAAAATCTACGCTAAAAAGGCCGCCTTCGCGGGCTTCGCCCGCTTCGGCGGTGAACTGCTCACTTCGTTCGCAGATGCTCATCGCGGTAACGCCTTCGCCTGTACTGAGCGCACATCAGCGAGCGATGGATGTCGATCGATCTCGAGGTCGCGAAATACCCGACCGTATATGTGGGTCTGCCCCCGATTGTGTCCCGTGACGCCGACACCGGCCGACGAATCGTCCGCGATCGAACTCCGGTACGAGGACGGGACGATCCGGATCGACGGCCTCGAGGAGTCATCGATCTCGCCGTCGTCGCTTCGGACGGCCGTCCCTGACCTCGAGACCGACCAGCGGACTGACGGCTTCCGCGTTCCGGCGTTTCAGTACGCCGCCCTCTGTGCAGCGCTGGCGGAAACGGACGCCGCAGTCGACGATCGCGTCCTCGACCTCGAGTCCGTGTCCGCTCTCGAATCTGCGTACGAACTGCGCGGCTATCAGACGACGGCGCTCGAGACATGGCTCAAGACCGATCGCTGGGCCGGCGGCCCGGCCGAGTCCATCGGGCGAGCGCCCGCCGGCGTCCTCGAACTCCCGACGGGCAGCGGCAAGACCGTCATCGCGCTGGCGGCGATCGAACGGCTCTCGGTTCCGACGCTCGTCGTCGTGCCGACGATCGACCTGCTCGAGCAGTGGCAGCGCGAACTCGAGCGCGAATTCGATCGGCCGATCGGCCGCTTCGGCGGCGGCGAACAGCGCTTCGAGCCGATCACCGTTTCGACCTACGACTCGGCGTACCTGAAAGCTGATTCGGTGGGCGACCGGTTCGGTCTTGTGGTCTTCGACGAGGTCCACCACCTCGGCGGCGAGGGCTACCGCGAGATCGCACGGCTGCTGGCCGCACCCGCGCGGCTGGGGCTGACTGCGACCTTCGAGCGGCCCGACGGCGCACACGAGGTACTCGAGGAAATCGTCGGTCCGCTGCTCCACCGCGTCGACGTGGACGAACTCGCCGGCGACCATCTCGCGAACTACGACGTCAAGCGACTCGAGGTATCGCTCACCGCCGACGAGCGCGAGGAATACGAGCGGAATCAGGACGTGTTCACGGACTACCTCGCGCGCTCGAACATCGAGATGCGCAGCGGCTCTGACTATCAGGAACTCGTCAAGCGATCGGGCAGCGATCCCGACGCGCGCAAAGCGCTACTCGCACGCCAGCGAGCGCGCGAACTCATGTTTGGGAGCGAAGCGAAACTCGAGGCACTTGCGGACGTTCTCGACGACCACTGCGACGAGCGGATCATCGTCTTCACGGCGCACAACGACCTCGCCTACGACGTCAGCGAACGGTTTCTGGTCCCGACGATCACCCACCAGACCGGCACGACGGAGCGACGGGAGATCCTCGAGCGGTTCCGCGAGGGGACCTACACCCGGGTCGCGACCTCGAACGTGTTGGACGAGGGGGTCGACGTTCCCGACGCGAACGTGGCGGTCGTGCTCTCGGGCAGCGGCAGCGAGCGGGAGTTCGTCCAGCGACTCGGACGGATCCTTCGCCCGAAATCCGATGGCGGACGGGCGACCCTCTATGAGGTTATCTCCGAAAATACCGGCGAGGAACGGATCGCAGGTCGTCGTCGCGACTAACGATCGTCGGACGGCAGACACACCTGTTCCGGACCGGATCAGTCGTTTCGGCCCGGTCGACAGCTTTTGTGTCCGATATTTACGGGAACCGTATTCGGCGGAGGCCGCCGGCTCGAGGCAGCTGCCTGATCTATGCTAGCAGGGCCCAAACACATTGGCCAAAGAACACTTATGGCCCAATTCGAAAGCCAACATATCTTATGAATTGGGAGGAGGAAGCCGTCACTCGGCGTCGAATGTTGCAAGCCGCTTCGGCGGCCGGAACCGTCGCCATCGCGGGCTGTAGCGGATCGTCTGAGGAGACGAGTGATCCGGAAACCGACAGCGAGA
>Ga0208283_10031_pt1 | contig 106815 bp, 104 predicted proteins | sample AntRauMetaRauer1_FD_184785 | JGI IMG/M metagenome (GOLD analysis project Ga0208283, IMG submission 184785) | Saline lake microbial communities from Rauer Lake, Antarctica, in enrichment culture - Antartic Rauer Lake 1 Metagenome Rauer1 (SPAdes)... ...
GGGTCGGCAGTCGGGCAAGCGCACGCGAATGGCTTGAACAATTCATGCATTACTACAACCGCCAGAGACCGCATCAATCACTCGATGGACGAACGCCAGCTGAAGAGGTGCTTAACTAGACAGTGCCAGATTTGGCAAGAGGTTGATGAGATGGTGTTTCAATCGCTGTTCCTTCTGTGAGTCTCCCAATAAGCGGCTCTGATTGAGCCGTGTTGACTAAATGGAAAGCACGATCCGAACCTGCTACACCGTGTGTTGTGCCTCTACTGTCTCTGGGGCGTATCCGGCCTCCTGCAGGTTTGAGAGGATGTCGTGGATGGTTTCGAGGGTGTTGTAGAGGTTTTCTGTGGTGCGGCCGCTACTGAGGAACCCGTTGCTGTCCGTGTTTTCGACGAGGAGGTTGGCGTGGGCGACGTCGTTGCGGAGTTGGGTGACTTCGTGGAGTCGGGAGTCTGCACCGCCTTTCGTGGAGAGCCCGCAGGTTTGCCAGCAGGCTTCGACGCTGGTGGTGATGGTTTCGAGCGTAGAGAATTGGGCGTAGTGGAGTTCGTCTAAGGCGACGTTGGCGGCTTGTGCGTCTTCGTATCGGTCTTCGATGTCGTCGAGTTCGTCGGCGGTGACGGGCGTGGTTTTCCAGTCGGGTTTCGTGTCGAGGATGAGTTCGCGGAGGTGTTCTTCGAGGTAGGTGATGCGATCGAATAGGTAGATGCGCGCTGGGGCGGTGTTGAGATCGGCGCGGGTGAGGATACCGGTGACGTGGTTGTGGCCGCCGAGAAAGTAGACGGGTTTCTCGATGAGTGCGGATAGGACGGCTGTGAACGAGGTGTCGCCGCTGATCATGTAGTCGATGGTCAGCGGGGTGAGGTGGTCGTCGAGGGTGTTGCCGTCGTCGTCGGTGGTGACATCGTGTTTGTGGATGAATCCACTCGGGTCGTCGTCAGCGTAGACGGGGGCGGCGTCGTAGCCGCTCTCAGCGAGCCACTCGGCGACGTCGCTTGGTGGCGTGTCGTGTTCAAGATGTTCGACAGAGTGGGTTGCGAGTTCGGCTGCGGTACAGTCGTAGAGGTCACGGGGCACATCGCCTTGTGAGGAGGCAGGGATAGTCAAAATAGGGGAGGTGCGGTAGTCAAAAATCGAAGTACCCAACCACCACAAAACTAATGCCTGTAGAACATATATATTTATTTGATTATGCCCAAAGGGCATTTTGAATCATCGGGGGCGAGTATCGAGTACGGTGCTGCTGGCTGTCTTTTGCCCGTCGATGACCTGGATGCGACGGTGCTCCAGTACCGAGATGCCCAGATCGCGCTCGACGACGTCGATGGATCAGACGTCATCATCGTCGCCCCGACGAGTCTTGCAACCAGTTACTTCCTCACCGGGCACGCGCTCACCGCAGTCCCCGTCGGCAGTCTCTCCACTGCAGTTCAGACCCAACTCGCCACCGAGCTTGACGACCCGGTAGACACGTTCGAGTTCATCCAGATCGGTAAGTGGAACAGTACCAGTGTAAATCATTCTCTCGCTGAGTTCACCGACGCCTGACCCCCAACGCTTGGACGTACTGACGCAAACAACACCAGCAGTACACGGCTACCAAGGACTGAGACACTCGCCGAGGAGTACCCGGAGGCCGCTCCGTACATCGAGCAAGCCGTCGATGAACACGGTGAAGACTGGGTGTTGGAGAATTACTACCAGTAACTGTACCCGCTCGGACGGGTAATGGCGATACCTGAGAAGGACGAACTCCCGTTCTACGACGCGGACGAGCACGACACGATGACAGAAGAGGAACGGGTCGAAATGTATCAGGCGTGGGCTGAGTACCGGGAGAATCTCCGTACTGGAACGAAACTTGGCGAGTGACTGCTACCCTACATTTTTCTCGACGGTAGTTCTTGAGTGACGTATGGATTCAGATCGAGCGCGTGGAATGCTACTTGGGTTAGCATGCGGAGACGCGCTCGGACGGCCAGTCGAGTTTACGTCTGCGTCGGAAATCAGTGCTGAGCACGGCCGGCTCGACGAGATGGTCGGGCACGGCACGTGGAACCAGCCAGCCGGGACGATCACAGACGACACCGAGCAGGCGCTGTGTATCGCACGAAGTCTGGTAGAACACCAAACGTTCGGTCCGGCGGATGTCGCTGACCGGTTTGTCGCGTGGTACGATAGCGGGCCGTTCGATATCGGACGGATGACGATGCGGTCGCTCAGCCGTCTCAAACACGGTGACACGTGGGACGACGCAGGCCAGCACGTGTGGGAGCAGAGCCGGGAAGGCCAGAACGCAGGCAACGGGAGCGCGATGCGGTGTCCACCGCTCGCCATCCCGTACGCGACGGACTGGGACCGACTCGTCGAGGTAAGTCGGCAGTCCTCACAGATCACGCACGCTGACCCACGATGTACTGATGGCTGTGCGATCCTGAATCTCACAGTGGCTGGCCTCCTTGAAGATGCGGACACGCCGTTGCAGGACGCGCTTGACTACGTCGGTGCGGACGCGCCTGAGGAGCTCGTGATGTCACTCCAACCGCTCGCTCGTGGCGACGCACCTGGAACGCTGGAAACGTCAGGGTACGTCGTGCATACACTGCAGACGGCACTCCACGATGGCCTCGTCGCGGACAGTGCCGAGGACGCGATTGTGACGGCGGTGAATCGTGGCGGTGATACGGATACGATTGGCGCGATTACTGGCGCAGTCGCTGGCGCGCGGTTCGGAGCGTCACAGCTTCCGGATCGATGGTTGGGTGCTATCGACGAGGTCGACGAACTCGAAGGACTGGCAACCCAGCTTACCAACGTAGGGTAACTCAGGGGAAATGTGTTGGCCAGGATCTGGATGCAGTGTGTTTTAATTCGGTCTGTCACCTACGCTGATGTGATGACTGCCTGCGTCTATTACCATTATCTCGAGGATTCTCAGTATTCTTTCGCATATGTTACTCAGGACAGGAATGAGATAACGACGCCTGGGCAAGATGCAATTATCGGCTGGAGTCGTTTCGCAACTCTTCTTCCAAGGCAGTGAGTTCTGCATCGAGTTTAGACTCGTCCACCTGTACCGGTGTCTTGTTTTCTTCATCCTTGGCAGAATCGCCGATTGGACGTCTAAGAAGTCGGTCTAACTGATTGAGGCTGGCAATGAAGCGCCGGAACTCCTCAACGTCCATACTGGAAGGCATGTGCCCTACTGACAAAAACGTCGGTATCGGTTGCTGGCGGAGCAACTTGCGTTGGTATGATACAGGTGATGGAAGGAACACTCCTGTTTTGTGTCGGTGTCGAAGGTGTATTTAGATTCTATGTACGCTGAGCGGCTATGAGGACGACTTTAATCAAAACAATTCTCAACAACCACCTTTATACCGAGGGGGATTTAGACTCTATGTACGTTGAGCGGCTATGGAGTCAACAAACGACGAAGAGAATCAACGGAAGAGCCTGTCGACGCGTGAGTCGCAGGCACTGTCACGGCTCGCAAGTGAGAACCGGCAGGTCATCAGTATTAGTGACATCGCGGGCGTCCTCGACATCCAGCGGAAGTCGGCAAAGGACATGGCGTATGCGCTTAAGGAAAAAGGGTGGCTTGAGCGGATTGCGCACGGGAAATACCTTATTCTGCCGCTCGCTGCGGGCGAGAACGCCGTGTATACCGAACACGAGTTCGTGATCGCGTCAGCACTTGTGGAGCCGATGTACATGGGGTACTGGAGTGCGTTGAATCACCACGGGCTGACCGAGCAGATGTCTCGCACGGTGTATGTCGTGACGACAGAGCGCGCTCAGGAGCGTGAAATCCACGGGGTCACGTATCGTCCGGTAACGGTTACTGAGCAGAAGTTCTTCGGCTATCAACCGACTGAGGTCGGGTCGAACCAGGTGAATATGTCGAGTATCGAAAAGACGCTGGTCGATTGTGCCGACCATCCGGAGTTTTGCGGGGGTATCAGCGAGCTTGCGAAGGCGATGCAGAACGCTATCGACACGCGCTGTTCGTGGGAACGCGTCGTCGAGTACCTGCGGCGGGTTGGGAACGGTGCCGCAACGAAACGAATCGTGTATCTCGCCGACCAGTTGGACATCGATCTTCCGGAGTACCGGGACCTCGTCGAGAACTTCACGACCGGGTATCCGCTGCTCGATCCGACGAGAGAATCGACGGGAACCCGGGATAGCACGTACCAACTCCGCCTAAATGTTGACCCCGAATCGTTCCTTCCTGGTGACTTTTCATGATTTCCCAGAGCAGATCTCTCGCAAAACATTCGAAGAGGTAGCAAACAGCGACCGAGATGACGCCTTCTATGCGCAACAAGTGCTGAGGTCTCGGGCTGAAAGACGGTTGAACCGGTCACGGTAACAACCAACTCGTTCTCTCAATCGAGAGCGAACAGAAGCAAACTGCACCGTCGACTTATATTCCCCACTGCTTTTGTCGACACATGACTGTCGACGAAGCTATTGATCCTCCGACGTTGAACGAGGAGACACCACCGCTTGATGCACCCGTTGCTGTGGAGTGGTGGCACAGGTTCAAAGATGACGGGGAGCCGGAACTCGACACTCATCACGGATTCCATGATGCTGAACACGTCGTCTCTGGATCCCCTCCGACGGTTAGGGATGGCGAGTTCGTAACTGCGTCAGGTGCACGTGTTACCGCCGACAGCCAACCCGAAGATATGCGAGAGTCGCGGCATCTCTATATCACACACAGGGAAGCACTCTCGCGTAACCTCACGCCGTGCGTCGAATGCTTTCCTCGGTACGCGACCGAACGGCAACTCGATAGCGAGCGAGAAGACGGGATTCTTACAGAAGCGGGCGTGGACGGAGCAGTATTTCCTGTGTGGATCAGGGCGGACAAGGAGTCGGGGTGGGCTCTCGACTCCGTTCATGATTCGTACACGTCGCTCCTCTATCGAGCATATGCAATCCGGAACCACGCAGGATCTGTTGGGGGACGACTTCGATACTCGTTACGACCGATTCGCAGGAGCAAGTACTCGTCGTACCAAGAAGCTGCTACCGTTGATCCTTCGATGGCGCACGTCTCCGATCTCAGGACAATTCAACCGGAGGAGCTGCCAGAAGTCAGGGAACACCTCGGCGACGAACTCCTTTCAACACTCGTCGAACACGAACACCGATCCACGGATACAGGAGAAACACGTGCTTCACAAGTACACCGCGCGGAAAACCCGCCGTGTGGGTACGACCCCGAGGCACGGCTTGGGCTGTTAGACGAAGTTGACGATGAGCGCCAAGAAGAACTGGATTCGGAGCGACAATCAATTGCCGACGTCATAGAACGCGGGCATGTCGTCGAGTTCTGTGAAGTCTGCTTTCCGGAACTCGCTGCCTGGGAGACGGAATCACAGGACTGACTACCCTAATGGTATCGCGGAGACGGCGTAACCTCGCTGTCCATCGGTTACAAAGATTCCATTGAGGCTGGGTTCTCCTCCCTTCCGAGAGCAGCACCTCTCAATACCGTCACGGAATCCGTCGTTATCGGCGCTGACGATGGGATTCTTCGTGTTTACGCTTTCACGACCCGATACTGGGATTTTCGTGAGTGGCAAGGGTTCTTATTCACAAGTTCCATTTAACGGGTTTAGACCGATGGCAAAGACAACGAAAAACGAATCGTCTGGCGAAGTATTCCCGTCTGAAGTTCGGTGTCCGGTGATCGGTGGTAACCAACTTCAGCTTCCTGCGCGACTCGTGCGTGAAGTCGGATTCAGGAGCCCTCGATGGGATACTGTTCGAAGTGCGAAGGTTGCGTGGTACTACCACGAGGAGGATGAAAAGGCAGTACTCGCAAACAACGCGATAAGCAGACCATCACTGGAATTGATGGGAGCTTCTGCACTCTCCGGAGTCAGTAACGAGGATTTGGACTCAGGTGATGTAAGCGGTGCGCGGGTGACTATCATAAAAGACCTGCCTGACTCCCTCTACGAGAGGCTCACACAGGACAGGCTCGTACTGAAGCCCTTGTACGCCGCCCAGCACCCTCAGTTGGAGAGTACTTGTGTCTCTGTCTACCCTGGTGGAGAGTACGATCGTGGAGCACTCCCAAATGTGAGTCACCACCGAATCCCAGATGGTGGTAACGAATCAAACTCGAACGACACTTCGGACGTAGTCGGAACGTACAACGACCACGCCAACTCTGTCTGAAATCACATACCGATTGATTCGCTCCCGAATCATCTGTTCGTAAGAGTAGTATCGAATTGGTATCTCATCGCTACGTGAAACTCCGTTACCCGTCAACCTATCTGAATTTATAGCATACTATTCAGTGACATGATTGATTTGGAAAACGCAGTACTGCGGAGGGTTACACACAATAGATTACGCACGGCTGTTTCGGGTGTCGCTGAAATCGAGCGACGGGACGGAGGTGAGATGCAGAGCGAAGAATGGGTTTGACATAGAATTCAACACGACCGTGAGTAATTATGACGGTATTCGAATAGTATCGTTCGAGACGGTGATGGGAGTGACTGAACGATTCATGAATGCGAAAGTGGATCGCTGCAGCTATGGATTAAATAGCTTTGTTGAACACCCCAATAGAGGACATATCCAGGCCCTGTTGGGAGCGATACAGCCCCTGTACTCACCGTCTATCCCGGCCAAAAGTCTACGCAAATAAGCTATTTTGAAACTGGCGTTAGACGGTTTTCGACATCTGACCGTCTGCCCAAACCGACTCCTCATAAATGTCAACTACCACCTCCGCTGACTCCGGCAAACCACCCACGTCCACCATTACGATAACTGGATGGACTCGTTCTACCTCCTCGCTCACGGTCGCCAACATCTCCTGCTGATTTTCCGTCAGCCGAACTCGATCCCCACTCGATACTGCCTTCACCTCCACCGCATAGTACGCTAACAGGTCTGTCGTCGGGTCTAACTCCTCTCCCGAACCCGACGGACTCGGCGTACCCTCCACTGGTGTCAGTGCCTCCACTACAAGGATGTCGTCAGGTATCCAGCCTTGCGAATACCCCCAGTCACCGTCTTCCGGTAATGTAACGCCCTCTAATACCCCTAGGTGGACTTCCTCCGTCAGATTTCGACTCTTCGAATGAATTCGGATGTCATCTTCGCTATACTCCTCACCCTCAGACCGGTCTGTCGCGTGTCCCGTAATCGCCTCCGTAAGCGGCTCCGGAAAACCACCGTATCGCCCTGCAATCATCTCTGCAATCAACCCCACGTCCATTCTCGACAGATCGTACGTAACCATCGGACTCTACCGTATCCGTTCTTCCGCCGGCCGTTTTGTATTGGGTGATTTTGGGGCGGTCAAATTCCTATTCTGAACGGTTAGAAATCGGTCGTGCCACGGCTAACAGGACGATTCGTTCGCAATCCTACGTAGCGGCAATTTCATTGAGAATGGCGTCTGTCCAAGGGGCGCTCTAACAGGGCATCAAAAACTTATCGACGATACATATTTTCATCACGCACAAATCTTCGCCGCGAACATATATTCATTCTGGTAAGTTCTATTTTAACCCCCCCGTTATGGAGAGATATGACGGACAGCCCAGAAGACGACTCAAACAAACCCGAAGGGTATCGTGACTGGAGCCATGATCTGGCCGCCCTTCAGGAAATCGGAGAGGACCTCCTCAAAGAATGGAAAACGGAACACCCGCAATCACCCCGGGATTACCCAGCGGCGCGATGGCTAACCGAGAACGGCTACTCGCACCTTCGCTGGATCCTTCGTGAGAAACATGACATGGGAACACCCGAATTCTTTATTCTACTCACTTCCGCAGGCGGATCGGAAGAGTACGAATGGAGCATCAACGACGTCGCCACAATCGAACGGGCCAACGCATATCTCGATGATCGCGTCGAGTGTCGAGGGTGGAGAGCGTCCACAACACGAACACAACGCGCACGGATTAACGAGGTTCTCCGCCGGTTCAGTGATGAGTACGGCGATGACAGAATCCTCGCCATTGCGAACGAGCCCGAACTCAAGACCGAAGTCTACGACTCGTTTAAAGAGGTAATCAAAAACCTCCGTGAAGAGCTGACCTCGGACGACTCAACTCATCACCACGTGCGTGCGACACACCGCCTCTTCGAGTGGCTCGACCGGTCCAACCGGATCGCCTACGATCCGATGGAAAGCATCGAAAATGAGTTCCGGTGGGACTGGCGCTCCGATTCGACGCCCCTGACTCCGGATCAGGTTCAGAGACTGTGGATCATCGCCGAAACAGACGCAGAGCGAATGCTGGTGATTGGGTACTGTATCTGGGGCGTTCGCACGAAAGAACTACCTGCGGTACACGTTGACCAGATCACTCTCGACGTACACGATTCGTACATCGAATTCGAGGAACCCGACCGAAAGAACGGACAGGGGCAAGTCTCCCTTATGTTCGGCCTCGATGCACTCGCTAACTTGCTCGACGAGCGTGCACAGCAACCAAACTGGGATGGGTACCTCTTCCCGACTGACGCAGCGAATCGGTCGTTCCTGAGTTCCAGACAGATGCGGCGGCGGTTCAAAGACTTGTGCCGGAAAGCAGGCGTGGACGTCGACGGCGACGTGGGCACCCCGAAGCACGGCCGGGCATTCTACTACAACATCCTGGCAGATGCGGAGTCAGACCTACTGGAAACCGCAGGTGAAATCGCCGGAGAACAGGGTGCTAACGATGCCAAAGCCGTCCGAGACTTCTACCTCACCCCAGAAAAACGGAGACGATACAGGCGCATCTTCTTCCGACGGCGCATCCGTCGAATCCTGCCAGACGACGCCCACACAGAGTACAGCACCCGTACCAACCTCGACAGCTCATTTGACGATTTCGAGTGAGACTGCGTCACAAAACAACAATCAACAACAAAGACCAATGCCCGACGATCTCGATGACGTAGAGTTCCTCAAGCAACACCTCTCGGGTGATCCATCAGAGGAATTACTTGAACAAATAGCGTCCACTGTCGTGGACCGTATGGCAGACTCATTCCCCGAGCTTTCGCTGAAATCGCGCCCAATGGACGAGGTCCTGGAAGACTTTGGGGATGATAAACTGGAAGAAGTGGATTCGACGGGACAGTACGAACGGAAATTGAACTACCTCCGGACATACTTGGAAGATGAGGCGTGTGTCGAAACGAGCGATGATCTGACAAGCGAAGACGTTGAGGGATACAAGAAGTGGAGGAAGTATGAGTCCCTATCCCGCGATGAACCGCTAGCGCGCACTACGCTCAGGGACGATATGTATCTCTTCCGTGAGTTCATCCAATACATGATCGAACACCGGATGGCTCCAGCTCGGTTCGAAAAGCGGATTGAAATCCCCGAAATAGATTACGAGAGTGGAGAGGGCGTTGATAAGAAGAAACTCGATCCAGAGATAGCGAAAGCAGCGCTGGAATACCTTCGGAAATACCAGTACGCCGATGTCGAGCACGTTTCGATGGAGTTGATGTGCCAGTCTGGGCCGCGAAAAGGTGGGCTAATCGGGCGTGATGTGCCTGATTTCGACTACGAGGAGCGGATTCTCCAGTACGAGACTCAAGAAACAACACCGCTGAAAAATGACGAAGGCAGCGAACGGGAAATCTCTCTCTACGGGGAAACCCCTGAGATTATTCAGGACTATCTCGAAAATCAGCGACCGGCGGAGACTGACGAAGAGGGGAGAGAACCATTGCTCACCAAAGGTGACGGGAGAATTAGCCCGTCAATGTTACAGAAGATCGCCTATATGTGGACTCGTCCGTGCGAGGTGGGGTTGGGCTGCCCTCACGATCGTGACCCTGACGATTGCGAAGCGGCGCAAAAGAACAATTCTGCGTACAAGTGCCCGAGTAGTCGAGCCCCTCATCACATCCGAACGGGGTACATTACAGACCAGAAGAACCGAGGTGTCTCAGCAGACGGGGTTCAGCAACGCTGTGACGTCTCGCCACGTGTTCAGGATTTACACTACGATCTCCCAGATGACACTGAAGAACGCGAGCGGTTTGAAGAGGAGTTCCGAAATGCCGACGACGACCCTGACTCTGGATTCAATCACGAGTAATCATTTGTTCTGGTGAAGAGTTCACTCGGGTTAGGATCCATACTGCTGACGGATCTCATCAGGCGTAAGTTCTCGATGTCGGCACGTAGAACACCAGCGAAGCGGTAACTCCCCAAATTCATCGGCAGGTACTTTGGGAGGTTTCTCACCCTCGGGGTTGAATCGCGTGTCCCCAAGCTGCGCTAAATGGGAACAGTCAATGTGAGTATGCACTACAGGACCGTTTTCCAACTTTGGTGAACCCACGGGTGCGTGGACACCTGGTACAGAGGTCGGACCGCGCTCTCGGTCGTGATCATCCTCCTCTTCGTTCCGGATGTCTTTGAGAAGACTGTTTGGCCAATAGTCCGCGACACGCTCTCCACTATCAGTATCCTGAATCTCAATCCACAGATTGTTACTTGGCCAGATTCTCAGTCGATAGGTCTTGTCTTTTGACCATTGGTCATCCCGATAGTCTCGATCATCGGTCAACGTCGGAATTGTCTCCCCTGTCTCCACATAGAGGTCTGCGCCACGCCCGTGGAATGTTTTGACACTCTCCTTGAGATTTACAATCCGATACTCCTCTTCATCAAAATGCTCTTCCAGAACCTCGAATACTGCATCTGAATCGATAGCCTCGAATTTCGTTTTAAGCAGTTCCCGGAACCGCTCTTTCCGCCCATACGTTCGGAGGAACGCCGCATCTCCCACCCCAGTTTTCGATCCCAAACTGAGTTGATAGCCGTTCTCGTGCGGTCGAACCTGGATTAGGTACTCACCATCGTAGATGTTCACTTTGAATCCGGAGTCACTATCTTCTGAGATCTCGACTTCGGGAGTTCGTGGCTGTTTCGAGGGCATCAATAACCGCAAATGGTTTGAGAGACAGCAAAACGGTTCGCCCTCGCGGTGTGGGCTGTTAGATGGCGAAATCAGGTAGATTTGAGTATTCCGATGGTCTCACTTCGTTGGTAAATGACTAAGGGTGTGGGATATTTCGCCATTAGTATGACTCGACTCGGACCTTGGGGCCCTTTTAATATTCCAAACCCCAGTCAGCCCTTCGCTCTCTTCGGCACGCTTCTTTTTGTCGTGCTTTTGACTACGGTTATCCTATGGTACTTCAAGTTCTTCCTCCCACCTTGGAACTCTACCCGGTTGAGGGCCACCATTGGGAATCTACTCAGCACAGGATGGATTTCATTTCGGAAAAGAGGAACCCATGCCTATCTTTCGATATTCGGAAAAAATGGACTTCTGACAGGCCCTATTTTTACTCTTCTCCTTCTTGGCATATCTGTCTGGTTATTACCAGAGACAAATCTTGAGAAGAATGTTCCAAGTCAGTTATTGAGTCTTCAAGTTGGGTTGACTGGTGCAGGAACTATTGTAATCGTCTTTCTAATTGAACGAATTGCGTCTCGTGACCTTGGAACTAACATCCTCAATTTGTTCTTGGCTCGAAGTAAGGTTATTCCATTTGTCGGGTTTCTCCTTTCTGCTATTGGAGTGAATGCGGCGATTGTCCATATCGTAGACGCCTCACAACCGGTAGAAACTACAGGGGTTATTTTGCTGTCTGTTACATCACTAGTGGCCATTGGAGTATTCTATTGGCTGACGATCTCGTTGTTACTCGGTCATCCGTTTCGTGAACTATTGGCGTCAAGATTGCAGTTACAGGTCAGACAAAGAATCCATAGAGAACGACTTCGTGCAGCAGCAAATGAACTCGTTATGTCTCTCTCTGAGATTGGAGTTGGTCAGTTCACGGGATCACGACGGTTTCTGGACAGCACTAAACGATTTACTGGAGCAGATATGGATGATGGTGAATCAGACGGTTATTTATCAGATGTAAATTATGAGAATATTAAATCACTTACAACACAAGATGGGGATGAGAATGGTGGACAAGGAGAAGCCCAGATCTCGGTTCAGATTGGAGATAGAATCAAACCGAATACCACTTTGGTACAAATTGGTAACAGCGATGGAAATCCCATCGACTCAGTCAAACTCTCTAAGATATTCAAGGTGTCAAAAGATCCAGTCTGGGAAACTAATGACGAAGAGTTTGCAAATTCCCGTAGCCAACTTCGACAATTAGCTTTCGAAGCGATCCAAGAAGGGAACGAACCACGATTTAAATCAATCTGTGAGATATACGAGGAACTTATAAAAATATATTATGATGATGTCGGTGGAGAAGGGGACTGGAATTGGTCATTAAGTACAGATCCCATTGGTCCAGTTTATAACGATCTACAGGAAATCCATGACCAAACAATTGAATTAGAAAAACATGACTTTCGAACAGTTGTTATTGATACAATTGCGGCGACCGGTTTTCGATGGAGGGAAGCTCGTCTATATTCTCCTGTGAGTAATGCACTAACACGATTGCGCTCTTGTTACGTTCGCTCACCTAGCGAGATTCCTCACTTGGAGTACCCTCTCTTATCCTTCCGCGAAATATTACTTGGGACGGACGTTACTAACGCAGATTCGCTAACAGAGTTCAAACATCTTTATCAGTATAATCAGAGATCACTTGAGGAACTGGAATGGCTCCTGAAGAATTCGCTGGAAAAAGAAACAACATTAGGATTCAAGCGTTGTTGGAATCTGACTAAGGAATATTATTCTTCTGAGCGGGAGTCTGCCATCAGGAGTGAAATCAACTGGATCAGGAGCAGTGAAGATTCAGAGCAGGAGGAGCCATCAGCCAATGTTCGAATTGATGTTCTAGAGGCTATTCAAGAACGATTTCCACAAGCGATTATCGATAGACAACGGTTGCTGTTTACTGCAGCGTCTGCTCTTTTCCACTATTATACAGAAAACAATCTCTCAGAGGACACATTCAATGATATAAGAGATAATGCCGTGATGGAGTATTTTGATTCAGTTGAGGTTGTAGTCGAAGGTTATAGCGCGATCTTTTCTGGGGCAAATGACCCGCTCAAACTAGAACGGTGGGGAGATATGTTTGGTCCAGATGACTTTGGCGGCGCGAAAGCAGCTCAAATGACAGTGGGAGACTGGATTTTAGATGGATACTGCTTACTCCTATTGGCAAATATCAAAGATGACTGGTTAATAGACAGGGAGAACTTACCTTCTGAGAATCCTATTCCATCAGAAGGTCCTATCATCCAGCGTGAGGAGGAGATCATAAATCGGCTGGAAGAGATTCCCGATCAATATGACCTGGATGAGCTGTTTGATGGAATGGATAATGTGGACAAGCGGATATTGCTGGCACGTGCATTTCATGAACTAGCTGCAGAACAGGCTGAAGATCAAGAAAGGCAACGTATCGCTGATTCAAACCTATGTCAGCAAAATGTGGACACGTATAAATCTCAATTCAGGAATGGGTTTAAAAACCGAGTATCTCTTCGGAGAGAATGTATCGAAGCGGGAATAATTGAGGAGGATGATTCTATTGGAGATAATTCTCAAATACAAAGAATTCAGTGGAAGAGCAGTCTTTCAAAGCAACCATTTGTTGATGGATTCGGCCAATTTCAGCGGGATAATGCCACACGAGATGGAACACATTTCGCCGAAAAAGTTCGCACACCCTTAGTTTCAGCTCTCCGACCAACCTTTGATGAAGTTGGTCTTGGAAGTGTTGAAGAAGTACTAACAGAAATTGAATATCAAATCAGAAATAACGATGATATTATGGCAGTCGTCCTCGGTGATCTCGATATCGAAGGGAAACTTTGGCAACGAGACACGTTTGAAGGACCTAGGGGTGGTGCAGTTGGGGACCTACTTGACATCCCAGTATATAGCGATTCATACAAGGAATTTGATGCCGCAGTCATATCATCAGTAGAAACTCCTACGCTCTATGAACAGTACGAAGACGATGGTGAAATACCGATTATTCACGTTCTGGAGATTGATCCAGCCACAGTCGCAGATCAAGCGCGTTTGAATCCTGAACAAAGAGTTCTGTTAGAAGTAGATTACAGATACAAATCCGAACCAGAAACTCAAAATGGAATCTTCTATCATCTGCGGCCATCTGAGAATACAGAATAGTATTATAACTTGAAGCCGATATTCGATTTTGTTACACAAATAATAATTATGGGCTATTTCGCTCCTAGCGCCTCTATGTTTAAATATTATCTAAGTATTCCCTCCGCTGTTCCATCTTCTCACGTTCCGTGCGTCGGTCGTAGTGCTGTTCGATCACTCGTTGGCTGACGTTTGCCCGATCACTAACCACCTTGTCGGGCATGTCGCTGTTAAGCGAGTGTGTGATGCTTCCGCGGCGAATTGCGTGTGGACTCACGCTTGATGGGCAGCGGTAGGCAGTATCGCGTTCTAATGCCGAACACTCACCGAGGTCTCGGTCATGCGGGCACTCGGTGCTGTAGGTGCAGGGCCGGGTCCACCGGTAGACGTACGCTCGAAGCGTTGTCTTGTTCGTACGGCCCTCACGCGACGCGAGTAGCGGCTCTCGTCCGTGCTCGTCGGTGACTGATGGTCGCTTCTCGGCTAGCCAGTCGTTGAGTACGTCGCAGAGTTGATCTGAAAGCGCAACCATCCGTTCGCCCTTCCCCTGATTCTTAATCGGCGTCCCCGATTCCGGACGATGACGAACCTTCACACACTGATCGTCTGGATCATAGTCGTCAACGTCCAGCGCATGCACGCCACCGACACGCATCATCGTGTGCCACATCAGTGCGATTGCGACGTGCTGGATGCTCGCGTATTCGTACTTCTCCAGATGGGCGAGTACCTTCGAGGCACTGTCGCTGTCCAGCATCACGTCTCGGGAGTTCTCGTCAGGAGTGATCGACGGAGACAGTACCTTCTGACTCAGGTCTTGTTCTACGCCGTCGATGGATTCCAGCCATCGGATGAACACACGGAGCGTGTCCATCTGGGTTTTCTCGCTGACCTTATTCAGATCGCCGTCTTCGCGCCGCCAGAGCCGATACCGGTGGAGCTGGCGACCGGTGAGCGTGTTGAGATTCTCAATCTCCTTCTCATCACACCAGCGGACGAAGTGGCCGAGACGGTATTTATGCCCTTTCAGAGATGCCTCCGAGAGCTCGTTCTCCTTGTCTGCAAGGTACAATTCAAGTGCAGTTTCTGCGTCGATTGGTTCGAGACTCATGGTTGGTCGTCTCCGTTCAAGCGAACCCCATGAGTCCCGGCGACCACCAATCACGGACCAACGGCTACAGCATCTGTATCGGCCAAAAGTAAGGGTTGTCACGCCGCGTGACCAAGGCCTGCAGCGCCCATAGTATTTGACGGCCATAATCGCCCGATAGCGCGGGGATTATTAGTCGAACGACCGGGGTGGTTTCAACCGGGATTCGTGTACAGCCAAACTGGTAGGAAGCGAGAAAATCAATCTCCGATTGACACAGTACCCTCATACTCTGTCAGAACACGAGTGCTGAATACAGAGGGTAGGCCTTGTTTAGACGCGGTTCAGATCGTCCGCCACGGCCTTTGCCCAAAGAATGAACTCGCGGAGAGAAGGACTCATAGGCGGATTCTGTTCCACCAATAGAGCTACTAACCGACGGTTTCAGTAGCGTCTAAACAAGGCTCAGAGGGTATATTCATCACGTTACCCGTCCGTCATCACCGTGGTAGTCAGTAACAGCTATCCAGGTGCGCGATGTACTGGTATGTAGCGTTCGCTACGCAGTAACGTTGGAGAAGGAGCCTGTCGAGTTGGACGCATCATACGGAGGGAGAGCCTATGACAACAACTGTAACCACCAAAAAGTTCGTACAGCGTGTCTACGACACGCTCAATGACCAGGATCGCGACGCGTTCACGGCTCTGTGTGCCGACGACTCCCTGCTCCACAGCGGTGACAAGGATTTTCAGGGCCTCGACGCGGCCAACCAGAACAGCGCAGTGGCCGGCCACTGTGAAATCGCCTGCCAACGGAGGAGACGGCATGTCTCCCGATGAGTCGAAAACAGACACCGCCTACGAGACTGCACTGAACGAACATTACGGAGTGACGGATCTCGGCGACGACATTCTCGACGCCCTCGAAGCCGCCGGGAAAGACGTCGACGCGCTCTCTCGGGAGGATATCGCGTCGTTCGACGAGTTCCACATCCGCGGGCTCGAGGCCACCCGAGAAGTCGCCGACCTTGCAGAGATCAAAGCCCACTCTCGCGTCCTCGACGTCGGGTGTGGGATCGGTGGTCCGGCCCGCACCCTCGCTTCCGAGTACGGTTGCGATGTCGTTGGAATCGATATTGTCGAAGAGTATTGCCGGGCAGCGACGCTCTTTACTGAGCGAGTGGAGTTGACCGACAAGGTCTCCTTTCAGCACGTCAACGCCCTCGACTTGCCATTCGAGGATGAGGAATTCGATGTCGTTTGGTTCGAACACTCGCTGCCGAACATCGAGGCCACAGACGTAGCGATTGAGGAGACGAGTCGTGTCCTCAGACCCGGAGGAACACTTGCGCTGTACGAACTTTGTGCCGGACCTGGGGGCGGACCAGTGTTCCCGGCCCCTTGGGCGTCAGATGCGTCCCTCAGCCATCTCGATACGCCTGAGCGACTCCGAGAGGAGATCCTTGATCGTGGCTTCGACGAGGTCGCCTGGAGGGACGTCACAGGGCCGAGCCTCGAGTGGTTTCGGAACGTGGTAGAGTCGATGCAATCGCGGCCAGCAGACGCGCCGCCACCGCTCGGACTCAACCTTCTGATGGGAGCGGATACACCGATCAAAGCGGCGAACGTCGTTCGGAACCTCGAAGAAGAACGGATCGCCGTCGTCCAAGGCGTGTACGAACGTGTGAGTCGGTCTTGAAACCCGTTCCACCTATCTAGCCGTATAAACTCGTGGCTTCGTACCCGTCTGCTTGGGCATTCTGCCTATTCTCCGCTCTGAATACGCGCCCTATCACTTGCACGGGAAGTGCTGACTTCTCGAATAGGTATTAGAAACGGCGGTTTTGAGACGATCGTATTCGGCCGCTTCACGCCTGAAAGGACGATTCGTTCGACACTCGAACCGGGGCCTGCAGGCCCCTTCGTTTTGTGGGTAGTTGGAATCCAACTTCATGCTACAACACGACCCCAAGAGAACATTGGAGAGAACCGTATCGTCTTGGCCACGATTTCTACACACCTTTCGAACACAGCATAACTGTGGCTTGCCGAAAAATGGCCCTCCAACTGCCGCGAGTTACTCGTCGACGTCGAGCCACGACCGGATCTGTTCGGTGATAGCAGCGGCGATGGCGTCACCGATGCGATCAGCCGACTCCGAGAGGTCCCACACGTGGTCGCCACCGCGAGACACCGTCACCCAGTCGACGTAGTCGTGACGGTCCAACTCGAGCAGGAGGTCCTTGAGAACCGTTTCGTCGAGCCGGCAGCCGAGCGCGGTCTCGATCGAGTCGGTCAACTGGGTCGTCGTCGCGAGAACGCGATCCTCGGGTCCGGTATTCGCGATCGCAGGCGCGGCAGTCGGTGTCGATGGGGATGGCGGCCGATCGGTCATTCTCGGCCACTGATTGTGGTGGTGGTAGTATTAATGCCGGTGGTAGTCGCGCGTGGCTGACTTCGGGTCGAAACGGAGTCGTCGAATCGGTCGATCGCAGACTATCGCCGCCAGCCGATCACTGACTGGAGCCGCCAGTTGATCGCTCACTCGGCGTCGACGAGCTTGTAGCCGCCACCGTCGGTATCGATATCCTCGTCGGACGAGTCTTCGTCGTCTTCCGGCGGGTTCGGCGCGCGTTCGGCGTAGTAGATTGCGCCGTCGATCACGCGCGGCGTGCTCGTGACGACGCCGTCGTTGTCGACCTCCCAGATCAGCTCACCGGTGCGTTTCTCGAGCGCGTAGAGCGTCGTGTCCTTCGAGCCGACGAGCACCCGCTGGTCGCAGACGGTCGGACAGCCCGTGATCGCGAGGTCGGTTTCGAACGACCAGTGTCGCTCGCCCGATTGCGCGTCGAGCGCGTACAGGTTGCCGTCGTGGCTCCCGATGAAGACCGTGTCCAGTTCGGGATCGAGCGCCGGCCCCGACATCACCAGGTTCCCCGTCTGGAACGACCAGTCTTCGGTGCCGTCCTCGAGGTTCACCCGGTAGACGTTGTGATCCCACGAGCCGAAGTAGGCCCCACCGTCGTAGGTCGCGATCGGTCCCTTGATCTCGCTGTTGTTGTCGTCTCGGTCCTCGGTTTCGAACGACCAGGCGAACTCGAGGTCGGGGAGGTCGGAGTAACGCCATCCGTACAGATTGCCGTCGTTCGATCCACAGACCAGATGGCCAGAGTCGGGATCGATCGCTGGCGTCGAGTGCGGGTGATCCGTCGGCCGTCCCTCGGGGTCCTCCCAGACGATCGATCCGTCCGCCGCGTCGACCGCGAACGTGCTTCCCTCGGGATCGTAGTATTCGACGGCCATGACGATGGTGCCGTCGTGATAGAGCGGGCTCGAACCGATGGCGTCGCCGAGGTCCTGTCGCCAGTCGATGTCGCCCGTCTCGAGGTCGATGGCGTAGAGCACGCCGTCGTACGCACCGACGTACGCGCGGCCATCGGCGATCGCTGGGGTTCCGTGGATGCCGCGGCTGTCGGTGTCCGTCCCGGTGCGCCAGCGCTCGGTGCCGTCGGCGTCGAGCGCCACGAGATATCCCGTGTCGCCGGGGAAGACGAGACCGCCGTCCGGCAAGGGGACGGCGCTGGCCTTCGCGGCGCCGTGAGAGCCCGTATTGAGTCGGTCGAGCCGCCACTCCCGTTCGACCTCGTCGGGAACCGTGGCGTCAGGATAGTATCCCCACCGCTCGAGCGAGTGTCTGAACTGGGCGACACCGTCGGGAACGGTCTGCTCGAGGCCAGTGTTCACCAGTGGAATTTCGTCCGTACCGCGTTGCCCGAGACAGCCCGCGATCCCGGCGGTCGCAACCGTTGCAGTGCCGACGGCCTGGAGTATTCGGCGCCGACTGTGTGCCGTCTCGAATCGCCCGTCGACGGCACGTGAATCGTCTGTCATCGTCACGACGGTCTCACTCGAAGGGTACCAGCTTTGCGTTCTTCGCGACGAGTCTCCGTGCCGATATGCCGTCGACTGGAACCGGATATCCCATTCGACGCCAAAGCAACCGAGTCCGTCGCACTGGTTGTATCCGAACAGAGAGCGACCGCTATCCATCCTGTCGTCCCAACGCTCGGTCGCTCATATCGCTCGGCGCCCGGAGTTTCGATTGCGAAACTGGCGACCGGCGTCGACGCTACTCGTCCGCTCGCCTCGAGCGACGCGTCACTTGTTGGGCAGTTCGTTGATGATGACGACGGCTTCGCCGTCGATAACCGTCTCGTCGTCCTCGTTGACGACCGCGGTGTGCAGCCGGTAGCGATCGCCGCCGAGATCCTCGACGATCTCACACTCGGCGGTGACCGTCTCGCCGATTCGGACCGGCCCCACGAACTCGAGGTCCTGCGAGAGGTAGACGGTCACCCCGGGTAGGCGGGCCAGTGCGGCGCTGATGGTACCGGCTACGAGCGTCCCGTGGGCGATCCGGCCACCGAACTGGGTGGCTTCGGCGAACTCGGGCTCGAGGTGGAGCCGGTTCGTATCGCCGGAAATCTGTCCGAACGCGGTGACGTCCGCGTCCGCGATCGGCTTGCGAAAGCGGACGTAGTCGCCGACGCCGAGGGTATCGAAGTCGTCGGTCGACCGTTCCATGACCCAGTTCTCGTCGCCGAACGCGACCTCGACGGCCGGCGTCGATGTCGTCGTGTCCACGTCCGGCTGGGTGGCGGATGCCTCGCTCGGACGTGTCAACCTCATCGCGGCGAGGAAGGCGTTGTTGGCCTCGACGTAGCTGTTAAAGACGTGTCTCGAGATATTGGCCCACTGCTCAGTTGCTGTCGCGGAGTCGACGCTGTCGGTGTCCGTACAGTGACTACTCATTGATCTGGTTCTGGGTCGGCGTGTCATTCGAGTGACCTGCCGATGCCGCAAGTGCGTACCACGGTCGCTGTCTTCCGGGTATCGCCAAATTATGTTGGGCTGCCAACCGTGACTCTCGTGAGTGTTGATGGGTGACCCCGGACAGCGATCGGTGTCGACTGCGACTGACACTGTACCCGTGCGAGCGATTCACCGAAGCGGTTCGGCGAATCGATCCCTGACAGGGAGTGATCGCCTACGCAGCGGGGAGTTCCTCGAGAAAGTCGGTCGCCGCCGCGTTGAACGCTCGCGGCCGGTCCTGGTTGACGAGATGGCCCGACTCCGCGAGTTCGAGTTGCGTGCCGTCGGCGACGGCCGAGGCGATCTGTCGGCCCTGTCGCTTGACCAGCGGGGCCTCCTGCTCGCCGTGGACGACGAGCGTCGGCGTTTCGATGCCGGATAGCTCGGGCGGATCGTACTGGTAGAGCGCGTCGAAGATCTTCCGGAACTCGGCCGACGGGATGTCGCCGACGGCGTCGATCGCGTCGGCTCTGGTATTGGGGTCAACCGACAGCCACCGTTCGCCGGTCGTCGCCTGTATCGAATACAGCATCGAACGGAAGGTCCCCGCCGACCCCGAGACCGACAGCGACGTGGCCAGCGCGGGCATCGGCGACCAGAACGACTTCACTCCTGACGGCAGTTCCACGGGGGGCATCGATCGCACTGCCCCGCCCAGAATCGCGCCCGCCGCGTCGTCGGAACGGCGATCCAGATACTCCTGGACGACCATCGACCCCAGCGAGAGCCCACAGAGGATTGGCCGTTCGATCTCGAGTCGCGAGAGCAGTGCCTCGAGGTCGTCGGTGAAGAGGTCGATCGAGTACTGATCGGGCTCCGTCACGCCGGTGTTGCCGTGGCCCCGCACGTCGAGCGTGACGACCCGATAGTCGTCGGCGAAGTGTTCGATCTGTGGCTCCCAGGTCGTCCCGTCCATCCAGCCGCCGTGGACAAACACGAGCGGCGGCCCGTCACCGATCGTCTCGTACCAGATGGTCCCGTCGTCGAGTTCGAGTTCTGCCATACAATGACTGGGGGCCGCTCGCTCTTAGAACGCCGGGTTGCGTACCACGGTTCGAGTGGCGGTCAAAACGGGATATGGTCCGCGCTCGTCGATGTCGCTCGAGGGCACCCTTGGGACCCCCCTATCGCTCCGTCTCGTCGGCCGCGCGGTCGGCTCCCGTTCTGACGGTCTCGGCTGACAGCGACTCGAGGGCCACCAGTTCGCCGTGGGTTTCGCTGGCGACCAGTTCCGAGAGGCCGGCGCGGGTGTCGTCGCCGGCGTCGACGACGATCACTCGAGTGTCGCCCGCCGCGAGCGCTCGAGCCGCGGTTCGTGTCGCCTCGGTCGGACTCCCGTCGGCGACGTTCGCTCGCCCGTCAGTAACGAGGACGACGACCGAGGCCTCGGTGTCGGCGCGCTCGAGGACGCGTCTCGAGGTCTCGAGACCGGCCGGAAGCGGCGTTCGATCGCCCGAGGGAAGGTCCTTCAGGTGGCGGGCGGCCAGCGAGACGCTGTCGGTTGGCGGGAGCAAGACGTCGGCGTCCTCGCCGGCGAAGGCGACGAAGGAAACCTGATCGCGGTGTTGGTAACTGTCGCGCAGGAGCTCGAGGACGACGCCTTTCGCAGTTCGCATCGCGGGCCGCATCGACGCGCTGGCGTCGACGGCAAAGACGATCGTCACCGACGTCTCGCCGGTGCGGACGGACTGCCGGAGGTCCCGCTCGTCGACCCGCGACTCGCCGCGGGACGCGGCCGATCGCACCGACGCGGCGGCGTCGATTGGCCCCTCGCCGGACGCGGGTTCGGTCCGGACGCGAGCGCCTCGGTTGTCCGCGCTCGGTGTCGTGCTCGCCCGCGTTCCCGTGGCGCTCGCGGCCGCGCTCTCCGTTCTCTCGGCGGTCGGCGTCTCGAGGTCCGGTGCCCGCGCCTCGCCGATCTTCGCGCGTTGCTGGCCGGGAACGATCGGCTGGGCGGTTTCGTCTTCGTCACCGTCATCGGACGACCCATCCGACTCCGAGTCGCGTTCGCTCGAGTCGTCGTCCGAACTGCCATCACCGGTGTCAGCACCGGTATCGGCGGACGACCGGTTCGGTGATGTCGGCTGGTCGCCGCTCTCCGGTCGTTGCTCGGGTCCGGAGTCGTCGCCGTCCACACCGTCGAATTCGGGATCGGTGCCGTCGCTCGAGTCGTCGCCGTCCGCACCACCGTCACCATCGCCGGATCCGTCGTCTCCGCCCGCCTCGCGATCGCCGCCCTCGTCTCCGTCTCCCGCTTCGGGTTCTGACTCTGAATCTCCGCCGTCACTTCCATCACCGTCGTCCGCGTCACTTCCGTCGGACTCGTTTCTCTCTCCGTCGCCCTCGTCCGGCGACTCATCGTCGAACCGGTCCTCGAGCAGGTCGTCGAGCTCCGGTTCGTCCTCGAAGGGGGTGCTCCGGAGGCGGTGGGGGAGCGCGTACGTCGCGGCCTCGTGGATATCGGGCTCGATGACGGTCTCGCGGCCCTCGAGCGCGGCCAGCGTCATGGCGGTTCGAGCCGTCGCCACGTCGCCGCGGTGGCCGTCGACCCCGGCCTCGAGGCAGAGTTCGGCGATCTCGGCCTTGAAATCGGTCGGGAGGCCGACGCTCGAGAGGCGCTCGCGGGCCGCAACGAGGTCGTCACGCAGCGTCTCGACCTCGCTGGCGTACTCCGTTCGCGGATTGGGAGCGCCGCCAGCGCCGCCGTCGGCCTCGAGCGCGCGGTCGATGATCTCGACGCGGTCGTCGATCTCGCGACAGCCCTCGACGGTGGCCCGGAGAGCGAAGCGATCTCGCAGTTGGGGGCGCAGATCGCCCTCCTCTGGGTTCATCGTGCCGATGAGGGTGAAGCTGGCGGGGTGGGAAATGCTGATGCCGTCGCGCTCGACGGTGTTGACGCCGTTCGCGGCCGAGTCGAGGATCACGTCGACGAGGTGGTCGTCGAGCAGGTTGACCTCGTCGACGTAGAGGATGCCGCGGTTCGCGCGGGCCAGCAGGCCCGGATCGAAGTCGGCCTCGCCGGCCAGCGCGTCTTCGACGGAGAGGGTGCCGACGACGCGGTCTCGAGTCGCACCGAGCGGAAGCGTGACGAGCGGAACCGGTCGCGTCTCGACCGAGAGGTCGTCGGAGTCGCGTTCGCGGCACTCATCGCACTGCAGATCGGGGTCGTCGGGCGAACAGCCGTACGGACAGTCGGCGACGGCCCGCTGCTCGGGGAGGAGATCCACGAGTGCCCGAACAGCGGTCGACTTCGCGGTTCCCTTCTCGCCGACGATCAGGGCCCCGTCGAGGCCGTCGTTGGCCGCGACGGTCAGCAGCACGCGCTTCAGTTCGTCCTGTCCGACGATCGCCGGAAAGGGGAGTGACGACAGCTTTTTGCCCCCGGCGTTTGCAACCATACTTGCGCTAATACAATCAGGGTTTAAAAACACGATGGCACGGATCGGGATCTACACTGCGACGGAGAACGAACTCGGCTCGATCGGGCGGGCCGCACAGCGCCTCGAGGGGGTCGAGCTGGTCGTCCGCTCGGAGAGCGACCTCGAGGACGAAGCCGACGTCGAGGAGTTCGTCGGGGAATTGCACGACGCCGCGGCGGCCGTCTTCTGGCTGCACGGCGCCGAAGACAGCATGCCGGGCTACGACTACGCGACGGGCGCGCTCGAGGAAGCGGGCGTCCCGCTGATCGTCAAGGCGACCGGCGACGCCTTCGCCGTCGAGGACACGACGGTTTCGGCGGCCCACCGAGACCGCGTCTACGACTATCTCGAGAAGGGTGGGACGATCAACACCGCAAACCTGTGTCGGTTCCTCACCGCCGAGTACGAGGGCCACGATGTCGAATACGACGGTCCCACCGAATTGCCGACGGAGGGCGTTTACCACCCGGATCACCCGGGAATCGAGTACGAGGACCTGCTCGAGACGCACGATCCCGAGAAGCCGACGGTCGCGGTCTGGTTCTACGAGTCCCACTGGACCCACGAGAACACCCGGTACGTGGACGCGCAGGTCAGAGCGCTTGAGGAGCAAGGTGCCAACGCCCTACCGATTTTCTGTAACCCGGCGACCGACACCGACGAGCAAGAAGACGCTGAATGGGTGACCGACAATTGGCTTATCGCTGACGACGGGAATTCGATCGTCGACGCCGTGCTCTCGTCCTTTATGTTCTCCCTCTCGATGGACGAGCGGGGCCGCAGCGCCGACGACGAAGGGAGTTCTGCTGAAGACGTCTTCCTCGATCGCCTCGGCGTACCGGTCCTCCAGACGGTCACGACGATGCGCTCGCCGTCGCGCTACGAGTCCAGCGATACGGGCGTGATGGGCTTCGAACTCGCCCTCTCGGTCGCGCTGCCGGAGTTCGACGGGAACGTGATCACGCACCCCATCTCGGGGAAGGAGCGCACCGACGACGAGGCCGGCATCGGCTCCGCACCGAAACACCACTTCCCGATCGAGGACCGGATCGACCACGCGACCCGACTCGCAGTCAACTGGGCCGAGTTGCGACACACGCCCAACGAGGAGAAGCAGGTCGCGGTCGTCCTGCACAATTACCCGCCGAGCGACGACGGGATCGGGACCGCGTTCGGTCTCGATTCGCCGGAGTCGACAGTCAATCTACTCGAGGAACTAGATGAGCGTGGGTACGACCTGGGTAGCGAGGCGCGAAGCGCCTCGGAAGTGTCGAGCGGGGAGCGGAGCGATCCGCGAGACGACGAGATGCCGAAAGATGGGCAAACGCTCGTCGAGAAGCTGACCGCACAGCTCACGCTCGAGGACCGGTGGGTCGCACCCGAAGACGTCCGCGACCTCTCGGTCGACGTCGTTTCACCGGACACGTACGAGCAGTGGTTCGCCGACGCCGACGAGCGATTCCAGGAGAATATCGTCGAGGAGTGGGGCGAGGTTCCCGACCGCCCGTTTGCGATTCCGGGCGTCGAGTTCGGGAACGTCCTCGTCACCGTCCAGCCCCCGCGCGGGTTCGGGATGGATCCCTCGAAGGTCTACCACGACTCGAACCTGCAGCCGCCACACGATTACTACGCCTTCTACGGCTGGCTGCGCAACAGCTTCGAGACCGACGCGGTGGTCCATCTGGGCACCCACGGGAGCCTCGAGTGGCTCCCCGGCAAGACCGTCGGACTCAACGGCGAGAGCGCACCGGATCAGCTGATCGACGACATCCCGAACGTCTACCCGTACATCGTCAATAACCCCGGCGAGGGGACCCAGGCCAAACGCCGCTCCTACGCGGCTATCGTCGACTACCTCACGCCCGTCATGCGAAACGCCGGAACGTACGACGAACTCTCGGAACTCGAGGAACTCGCCAACCAGTACCGCGAGGCCGGGATGGAGGACGCCCGCGCCGACGACGGCCAGCACCTCGAGGATCTCATGCGCGAGAAAGTCGAGCAACTGGATCTCGCCGTCGAGTTGGGTATCACGGGCACGATTGACGAGAAGGCCGATGTTCGGGGGCCCGACGAGGCCGGCTCGACGCTCGAGGAAGGAGATGTCGAGGGCGACGAGGTCGATATCGACGAACTGGTCGAACGGATCCACGAGTACCTGACCGACGTGAAGACGACCCAGATTCGGCTGGGGCTGCACACCATGTCCGAGCCGCCGGAGGGCGAGCGCCTGACCGAGTATCTGGTCGCACTCACTCGGCTCGAGAACCCCGGTGCGCCGAGCCTTCGCGAGAGCGTCGCCGGCGCGCTGGGCGTCGACTATCAAACGATGCTCGACTCGCCCGGCGAGTACGCCGAGGATCTCGGGATGACCTACGCCGAGGCCGCGGATATCGTCTACGAGACCAGCGTCGACCTGATCGAGACGCTCGCGGAACACGACTTCGACGTGCCGAAATCGGAGCGCGAGGCGCGCGCGATTCGGAACGAATCGCGAGGCGAAGGCGGTGAAACCGCCGGAGTGCCGGACGACGAGGTCAACATGAACCTACTCGTCGTCGACCTCGAGACGATCGGTGACGGCCGCGCGAAATCCGGCGCACACAACGATCTCCGGAAGGCCCTCGCGTACATCTGCGAGGAGGCCCAGCCCCGGGTGCAGGGGGCCGAAGACGAGATTCCCAGAACTGCCGTCGCCCTCTCAGGCGAGTACGTGCCGCCGGGGGGCTCCGGCGCGCCGACCCGCGGCGGCGTCGACCTGCTGCCGACCGCGCGGAACTTCTACACGCTCGACCCGCGCAAGGTGCCGGCGAAGGCAGCCTGGCAGGTTGGAAGTGAGGTCGCGGAGGGCGTGCTCGAGCGCCACCACAGCGAAAACGACGAGTATCCCGAGGAGATCGGCGTCGTCGCCTGGGGAACGCCGACCGTACGCACCCGCGGCGAGACCATCGCCCAAGTGCTCGCGATGATGGGTGTCGAGCCGCAGTGGACGGACGCCGGTCGGATCGACGACGTCGAACCGATCCCGCTCGAGGAACTGGATCGACCCCGAATTGACGTGACGACGCGCGTCTCCGGTCTCTTTCGGGATGCGTTCCCGGCGGCTGCGGGCGTCATACATGACGCCGTCGACGCCGTCGTCGACCTCGACGAGCCCCACGAGATGAACTACATCAAAAAGCATGTCGAGGCGGAACAGGCGGACCTCGAGGAGGAAGAAGGTCTCGACGAATCGGACGCCCGAACGGCCGCGAAACACCGGGTCTTCACGACCCGCCCCGGAGGCTATGGTGCCGGGACGAACAAGGCCGTCGACGAGGGCAACTGGGACGACCGCTCGGACCTCGCCGAGGTGTACATCCAGTGGGGCGGCTACGCCATGGGCTCGAGAGGCCGCGTCTCGGACGCCCACGCATCCTTCGAGCGCCGGCTCTCTTCCGTCGACGCGACGGTCAAGATCGAGGACACGATGGAGCAAGACGAGTTCGACTCCTCGGACTGGTACGCCTTCCACGGCGGCTTCATCTCCGCCGTGAGCGAGATTTCGGGTGAGGAGCCCGCCTCCTACGTCGGCGACTCCTCGGACCCGGACAACGTCGATGTCTACACCAATGAGGAGAAAGTTCGCAAGGCGATGCGTTCCCGCGTGCTGAACCCGGACTGGCTCGAGTCCATGGAGGAACACGGCTACAAGGGCGCGGGCGACCTCTCGACGACGGTCGACGTGACGCTGGGCTGGGACGCGACCACCGGCGTCGTCTCGGACACGCTGTGGGAGGAGGTCGCCGAGAAGTTCGCCTTCGACGAGGATCGCCAGGACTGGATGCGTGACGTGAACCCGTGGGCGCTCGAGTCCATCACGGATACCCTGCTCGAGGCCATCGAGCGGGACCTCTGGGACGCCGACGACGAGACGATCGATCGGCTTCGAGACCTGAACCTCGAGGTGGAAGGCGACCTCGAGGCGCGGACGACCAACGAGGCTGTGAGTGTGACCACTGATGACTGAACAAGAATTCGAAGCGGAGTACGCCGATCTGGGTGCAACGACGCAGAACGCGATGGACATCGCGGAGACGAGCATGGACATCGTCCGGCAGTTCGTGCCGGACGAGACTCTTGGAGACCGCATCCGACAAAAGGCGGTCCATTCAATGGGCGACATTGAATTCCAGCACTTGATCGAGTTCACCGGCAGCGACGAACTCGGCGACGACGAGGACGCGCCGGTCCGGGCCGGCGCTCGAGCCGTACTCGCGGAGGCGACCATCGTCACGGACATCACGATGTCCAAAGCCGGAATCACCGGCCGCGGGCACAACTGCGAGAAGTGCAAGGCGATCGGGAACGGGGCTGAACTGGCCGAGGAAACGGGGATGACCCGGACCGCGGCCTCGGTGCTCGAGCTCGATAAGCAGGGCGTCTACGACGGCGCGATCGCGACGGTCGGCAACGCGCCGACGGCCGCCTTCGCGCTGGCGGACTGCATCGAGGACGGCACCCGGCCGGCCGCCATCGTCGCGACCCCCGTCGGCTTCGTCAAGGCAGAAGAGAGTCGCCAGCGCATCCGCGAAGTCAGCGAAGAATACGATGTGCCGGCGATCACCAACGTCGGCCGCCGCGGCGGCAGCGGACTGGCGGCGGCGCTGACGAACGAACTGATTCACGTCGCAAAAGACGACCGGACCGACGAAATCGACCTCGCGCTCGACGCCGAAACGCGGGCCGCGGACGGCGAGAATCGATGAGCGGCGAGTACGACCTCGATTCGGGACCGGATCCGGCGACGTTCGCCGCGGGAGCGGCCGAACCGGACATCGATGAAGAGACGGACAACCCGGTCTACGCCGTTGGCGTCGGGCCGGGGAACCCCGAATATCTCACCCCGCGGGGCGAGCGCGCGATCCGCGAGGCGGACGTCGTCGTCGGCTTCACGACGGTCGTGGAGTTCGTCGAGGACGAGACGGACGCCGACCTGCTGACCTGTGGCTACAAAGACGAGGCCGAGGCGCTCGAGGAGTTCGGCGAGCGCGTCGCCGCCGGCGAGTCGGGGACTGCGGTCGCGATGGGTGATCCGAACCACTCGGGCTACCAGTTCGTCGGTAAAGTGCAGGATGCCGTGGAACGGAGTTCCACGAGCCCTGACTCGCAGACTCGTCAGGATGCAGTCGAGCGCGGGGATCCCGACATCCCGGTCCGCGTGATTCCGGGTATCTCATCGATCCAGCTGGCCGCCAGTCGCGCCCGGACGCCGATGGAGGACACCGAGTTCGTCACGCTGCACAAGAGTGGCGACCTCGAGTCGGACATGGACCGTCTCGCCGCCGTAGCGACGGAAGACGAACGACACCTGCTCGTCCTCCCGCGTCCCTACGACCGGATGCCCGGCGATATCGCGAAATTTTTGCTCGAGGCGGGGGCTGAACCCGACCTCGAGGCGCTGGTGCTCGAGAAGCTGACCCACGACGACGAGCGGATCCACCGGTTCACGCTCGGGGAACTGGCAGAACACGCCGGGGGGAACGGGAAAGACGACACGCCGTTTTCGGATCTGGTTGTGCTCGCGGTGCGACAGCCGGTATAGCGGTCGCGTCGTCGTCTCGCCGCGGCCCAGTTCGAGACGGCCCCGTTCTCGAGCGCCGGGCGACCGTCAGTCGGCAACCCAGTAGTACAGTTCCTCCCGCGGTGCGGCGCACCCGGGACACGCCTCCGGCAGCTCTCCCTCGAGCCGTCCCATCTCGCCGCAGGACCGACAGCGCCACATGGTGTACCCGCGGCTCTCGGGCTCCTGGGCCTCGCCGATCGGGATCTCGGTCTCGTCTTTGTTACGCAGTTCGTCCGCGCTCGACGGGTGGTCGGTTTCGGGCTGCATCACGATCGTTCGTACACACCATGGTATGTTAAATCATACCGTGGATGGGGCTAGACATCGCTCGAGGTCGGAACTCAGAGACGACCTGTGGCATCGAAAAATCGACTGTGAATGGTTCTATTCGTCCCCTTCGTACTCGCGCAGTACCGACGAGACGGTGTTCGACACTTCCTCGAGCGCGACGGCGTTGGTCTTCCTGAGAGTATCGTCGTCCTGTGCCTGACCCAGGTGACGAAGCGCCTCGCGGAGGTGCCGTTCGGTGTCGGTTCCGTTTGCTTCACTCATAGTTTGAGGGGGCGGTCGTAACCGATTCGAGCGGTTAAGTTCGTCGGTGGTCCGAACCCTCACTCGAGGGCGTCCGGACGGCCGACGGCTCACAGTCGCTGCGTCTCGATGACGGACAACTCGCCGTCGAGCGTACTCTCGAGCGTGTCGTCCTCGAGCGGAATCGACACGGCGATTCGCCAGGGATCCGTCGATCGGACGGTCGTGTACTCGTCGCCAACGCACCAGTCGAACTGCCAGTACCGCGCAGACTCGAGGTCGATGCCGTGATCGCGATAGAACGCGACGACAGCGGACTGGTCGAGCAGTGCGAGCCCGACTGTCGAACAGCGACTGTGGTGGCACTGTTCACAGGTATACTCCGCCTGAAGGTCGACATCGAGACAGCAGTCGCCCTCACGGACGAGTTCGGTCCGCATTCGGCCGCTACACGCCGGACAGACGCCGTCCGTGGCGAGACAGTGTAGACGGCGGACGCGACGATCGAACGCGGTGAGAATCTCATCGCGGGTCCGGTCGAGGAGGCCGCCGGACGGAAACGAGTACTCTCCGTGTGTCCGTCCGCAAGCGGGACAGTCGATGGCGAGTCGTTCGTCGTCGTAGCTCGCTCGTAGCGGCGACCCACACTGGGTGCAGTCGTCGCCGGTCTCGAACGGCTCGAGGTGAGGGTGAGCGTTGAACGACCCGGCGACGATCGCGCGGACGACGTGCTCGCCGGCCGTTCGGAGTTCGTAGCCGGCGTCGGTCTTCCGAACGAACTGTCCGGTGAGCCGCTTCAGGTGATAGTTGAACTGCGGGCTCGTGTCGGTCTCGACGGTTTCGTAGAGCCGCGAGAACGGTACTGGCGTGTCGTCGGCGTTCCAGAGGGCCTCGAGAATCGCGACCCTCGTTTCGTCGCCGATGAGGGAGAACGCCTCGGCAGGCCGGAGACAGTGCTCCGACTCCTGAGCGCGTATCACTGCCTCCATTCGATTCATGATCGGACTGAGTGCTGGAAGCCGCTAAAGTGTTTCTTTTCAGCTACTTTCGGCCGTCATGCAGCGCGGACCGGAGGTGGGCTCACGTCGATCGGTCACCGCCGACCGTGAGGACGAGTTTCCCGCGGACGTGGCCGTCTTCGCTCTCCTGGTGAGCAGTGGCGGCATCGGAGAGCGGGTAGCTTCCGCTAACCGTTGTCCGGAGATGGTCGTCCTCGACGAGCGAACAGAGGGCTGCGAGCGTCGTCGCATCCGGCTCGACGCTGAACCAGTCGACGGTCGCGTTGCGCTCCCGCCGAGCCATCTCGCTCACCGCCTCGGACGGCGGTTCCGGAAGCGTCACGATGCGACCACCGTCGGCCAGCACGGGTATCGATCGCTCGAGCGTGTCGCCGCCGACTGCGTCGAGTACGAGATTGACGGGGTTGACGACACGCTCGAACTGCTCTTCCCGATAGTTCACGAATTCGTCGACGCCGAGTTCCCGGAGGTATGCCTCGTTCTCGCTGGATGCAGTGCCGACGACGTGTGCCCCGGCGTGGGCCGCAAGCTGGACGGCCACGTGGCCGACGCCGCCGGCAGCGGCGTGGACGAGCACACGCTGACCGTCGCGGAGCGCTCCCGCGTCGAAGAGGGCACGCCACGCGGTGAGACCGACCATCGGAAGTCCGGCGGCCTCCGTGTGGCTGAGCGGTGCCGGCTTGGTGACGACCTCGTCCGCCGAGACGGCCGCATATTCGGCATAGGCTTCCCCCGGATCAGGCATCCCCACGAGACCGTAAATCTCGTCGCCGGGCCCGAATTCGGACACGTCCGGCCCGACCGTCTCGACGATGCCCGACAGATCCCAGCCGAGAATGGACGGCAGCGACGGTGAGAGCGCCTCGTCGGTGTAACCCTCGCGGATCATCCAGTCGATGGGGTTGACACCGGCGGCGCGAACGCGAACGAGCAGTTCGTCATCGCTGGGTTCGGGCCGGGGGACCGTCTCCGCCCTCAGCACGTCCGAACCGCCGTGTTCGTGGATCCGAATCGCTCGCATTGCTCCCGCGCCCGACTGGTCGGCTGTCGATACGCTGTGTTCAGTCATCGGCCTCGGACTCCGTTTCTGTCGCCGTCCCTCGGGAGACCGTCTCGGGATAGCGCGACACGTCGGCGTACGCGACGAGGTCGCGGCCGAGCTGGCGGACCCGTTCGGCGACCGCTTCGTCGGCAATCTCCTCGTCGGTAATCATCGTGCGGGCGTTCGGGACAGCAACATCGGTCGGCAGCGGCCACGCGTGCAGCGTCCGGCTGACGGTCCGGAGATGTGCGATCGCCGATCCCGGAAACTCGCCGCCGGCCACCTCGAGCAAGCCGACGGTCGTTCCGGCGAACTCCTCGCGACGACAGTAGTCGAGGGCGTCCTTCAGCGATCCGGCATACGATCCGTGATAGTTGGGCGTCCCGAGCGCGACGCTATCCGCGTCGTCGATCGTCGCTCGGAGGCGGTCGGCGTCCGGCGGCTCCGACTCAACGGCGTGCAGGCTCGGCAACTCGTACGATCGGAGATCGACGAGTTCCGTCGTCGCTCCCGTCTTCCGTGCGGTTTCGAGCAGCGATTCGAGGAGGACCTTCGTTCTGCTCTCGTCGCGCAAACTGCCACAGAGTGCGACGACGTGGGGCATGGATTCCCGTGTCATCACGGTCAGATACGATACCGGCGTGCTAAAACGGTCGCCAAAACGACGTTTTGTAACCCGATTTCCAAAACACGACTTTTGTGCCTGATATGATAGTATGTCGCTTGGAGCGAGTGTCGCTGGCCATCTGTCCGGGGCCCACATCCGATCAGTGCGGATCGTCGCTGCGATGAGCGGTGATCTGACCGGTCGGTGCCACCGATGGATTCAAGTTTAGTTGTTCTAATCCAAATGTAGTGATGAACGACCTCGAGACGACGACCCGATACGAACGGATCGCCGGAGCGGCGGATCGGATCCCGGGACGCGGACCATGAAGGGATTCGTCCTCGGCGGCGTCAGTTCCGGCGTCGGAAAAACGGTCGCGACGCTGTCGATTCTGCAGGCGCTTGAGGACGCCGGCCACGAGGTCCAGCCAGCCAAGGCGGGCCCGGACTTCATCGATCCGAGCCACCACGAGGCGATCGCGGACCGCCCCTCCCGAACACTCGACCTGTGGCTCGAGGGCGAGGACGGCCTCCGCCGGAATTACCGGCGCGGCGAGGGCGACATCTGCGTTGTCGAGGGCGTCATGGGGCTCTACGACGGCGACGGCTCGAGCACCGCGATGGTCGCCGAAGCGCTCGACGTTCCCGTCGTCCTCGTGGTCGACGCCAAGGCCGGTATGGAGAGCGTCGCGGCGACCGCGCTGGGATTTCGCGAGTACGCCGCGACGATCGGCCGCGACATCGAGGTCGCGGGCGTCATTGCCCAGCGGGCCCACGGCGGCCGCCACGAGCAGGGGATCCGCGATGCGCTACCCGATGACCTCGAGTTCTTCGGCCGGATCCCGCCAAACGACGACCTCGAGATTCCCGATCGGCACCTCGGCCTCGAGATGGGCAAGGAGGCGGCGCTGCCGACCGCGGCGGTACGGGAGGCTGCCGAATCGCTCGAGGCCGACCGGCTGGCCGCCGTCGCGAGCGAGCCGCCGGCCCCCGAGACGGCATCGGCGAGGGCCACGAGCGCGGAGTCGGTCGACGCTACCGTCGCCGTCGCCAGCGACGCGGCGTTCTGTTTCCGGTATCCGGCGACCATCGAACGGTTCCGCGAGCGAGCTGACACCGTCGCGTTCTCGCCGGTCGCAGGCGATGCTGTCCCGGACGCGGATGCTGTCTATCTGCCCGGCGGCTACCCAGAACACCACGCCGCGGAACTCGAGTCGGCGGGCACCCTCTCGGAGCTCGGTGACCTCGCGGCTGATGGGATGCCGGTACTCGGCGAGTGCGGTGGCCTGATGGCGATGAGCCAGTCGCTGACGACCGCCGAAGGCGAACGGAGCGAGATGGCCGGCATTCTCCCTGCAGACGTTACCATGCACGACCGCTATCAGGCGCTCGATCACGTCGAACTCGAGGCCACCGAGGAGACGCTGACGGCGAACGCTGACGAGACGATCCGCGGTCACGAGTTCCATTACTCGAGCGCGGCGGTCGACGACGACGCCCGATTCGCCTTCGAGACGGTTCGCGGTGACGGCATCGACGGCAACCACGACGGATTGACCGAGTACGAGTCGCTGGGCACCTACGTTCACGTCCATCCAGAGAGCGGGGCGTTCGATCGATTCCTTGAGTCGATCGCGAACTGAGCCCGTTCCAACGAGACGACGCTCGAACGTTCGTTCACACGTTCTGAAACGAGAGTCACGTCATTAACACGAATCGGCACGTAGGTTCCCGTATGGCCAAAACGATGCAGCGCCTCGAGCCCCTGGAGCGCCGTCCGCTGACCGATCGAACCTGTCTCGTTACCGGATCCTCGCGGGGGATCGGTCGCGAGATCGCGTTCGAACTCGCCCGGTGCGGTGCCGACGTGGCGGTGAACTACCGTTCGTCCGACGCAAAGGCCCGCGAGGTGACCGAGACCATCGAGGAAAACGGCGAGGCGGCAGTGCCCGTCCAGGCGGACATCTCCGAACCGGCGCAGGTCGAGCGGATGGCCGAGGAGATCCGAACTGAACTCGGCGAGATCGACGTGCTCGTCAACAACGCGGGGATCACCATCGATCGAACGTTCGAGAACATGACCTACGAGGACTGGCAGACAGTTATCGACGTCAACCTCACCGGGACGTTCAACTGCACGAAAGCGTTCTACGAGGACATCAAGACCTCCGATCACGGCCGGCTGATCAACATCTCGAGCGTCGTCGGCCAGCAGGGCAACTACGGACAGGCCAACTACGCGACCTCGAAAGGTGGCCTCTTCGCGTTCACTCGGACGCTTGCGCTCGAACTCGCCAGTCACAACTCCACGGCGAACTGCGTCGCGCCGGGTTTCACGGAGACGGACATGCTCGAGAAGGTGCCCGAGCGAGTCCAGGAGAAGATCCGGGAAGATATTCCGCTGGGCCGGTTCGCAACGACCGAGGACATCGTCGGGATGATCCGGTTCCTCGTCGGCGATCAGGCGGAGTACATGACCGGGCAGGTCCTCGGGATCAACGGTGGCATGGAGTGGTAGCGATACGGTTGGAGGAACTCGAACTGTCGTAGCCACAGAACATCACTACTGTGGTGGTGTGTCGGCCCGAGCAACGTCCAGTGGTCTCCGTTTCTACCTCGCTTCAGCAGTTCTCGACCGTGTTTTTCGCCCGAGACGAACGGTCGATCCGGGGATCAACCTCCATTGTTCTACTCCAAGTCTACATTGACAACTGCAGTTGTTCTACTCCAAACAAAATTGTTTTAGGGGCGGCCTCTGTTCCACCTGATGATGCCACCCATCGCGCTGCCACACGACGCGAAGGCCGGCCCGACCAAGTCGGAGGTCCGCGCTGTCGTCGGCTCGAAGCTCGCCCTCGAGCCGGACGATCACTTCGCGGAGGTCGGCTCCTGTACAGGGGCCGTCACGATCGAAGCCGCACAGCGAGCCGGGCGAGTGACTGCCCTCGAGCGGAAACCCGAGCGACTCGAGACGACGGAGCAGAACCTCGCCGCGAACGAGGAGTCGGTCCGTGCCGACGTCGAACTGCGCAACGCGGAAGCGCCCGAGGGGCTGCCCGACGACGCCGACGCGCTCTTTCTCGGCGGAAGCCGCAACTTCGAGGAAGTGCTCGATCACGCAGTCGAGACCGAAATCGACCGCGTGATCATGAACGTGTCGCGACTCGAGGTCGCCGGCAAAGCGACCGAAGCCTTCCGCGAGCGGGACTTGCTCGAGGAGGTCGTCCAGTTTCAGGTAAGCCACGGCTACGAACTCGCCGGGGCGACGAGCTTCGATTCGGACAACCCGGTGTACATGCTGGTCGGGAGCGCGACGCCGGACGAAGATGCGGACGACGATGGCGGGAAGAAAGTCGCCGCAGACGGTAGCAGGAGGAGTCGACAATGACGCTGTACGGCGTCGGACTCGGCCCCGGCGAGGCCGATCTCGTGACCGTTCGCGGGAAGGAAGTCCTCGAAGAGTGCGACGTGGTCTACTCGCCGGGCCGCTTATCGCGGACGGTCGCGCTGAACCACGTCGACGAGTCGAAGATCGGCGATCTCGATTTCCCGATGACGAAAGACGAAGAGAAGCTTCGAACGGCGTGGAAGGCGGCCGCGGCGGAGATCGCCCCGAACGCTCGCGACGGCGACGTCGCCTTCGTGACGCTTGGCGATCCCAACGTCTACTCGACGTTCGGCCACCTGCGCCGGACGATCAACGCCTTTCATCCGGATGTCGAGTTGGAGATCGTCCCCGGCGTGAGCGCGGTGACGGCCTTCGCGACCGCGATGGGGGTCGAGATCGAGGCCGGTGCGGGGCTCTCCTTGCGAGAAGCTGCTAGCGGGGCGAGTCCGACCGGTCCGGATCGAATGATCCTGTTCAAGGTCACCGACGCGCCGGCGACTCACGAGGGCCTCCTCGAGGCCGGCTACGACGTGACCTACGGCCGCCGGCTGTTCATGGAGCAGGGCGAGACCCTGGTGACGGACGATCCTGGAGAAATCGACGAGCGCGACTACTACACGCTCGCCTACGCCGAGAAGGAAGACCTCGAGGTCGAGCAGGCGACGGCGGCCTTTCAGACCGACGGCGAGGCGGGGTCAGACGAGACGACCGCAGACGGTGAGCCGGTGGCCGACGGCGGTCGGCTGATCGAGATCGAGCACGCTGAAGGCTGCGAGGGCGGCGACTGTGGCGGACACCGCGGAGGACACCGATGACTGACGAGGATACACCGAACGACCCGCAGGACGCGATCGACTCCCAGGGCGAACGTCGCCGCGAGGAACTGGACGATCGGATCTTCGAGCACAGCGCCGGCGACGAACAGGAGGGAATCCCCTTCGTCGGTGCCGGCCCCGGCAACCCGCGCTTGCTGACCGTCGCCGGGAAGGAACTGCTCGAGGAAGCCGACCTCGTCGTCCACGCGGGTTCGCTGGTCAACAGCGAACTGCTCGACGAGTACTGTGCCCACGCCGAACTGGTGAACTCAGTAGGGAAGGACCTCGAGGAACTGATCCCCCTCATGCGGGATGCCTACGAGGACGGCGACAACGTCGTCCGACTCCACAGCGGCGATCCCGCCATCTACGGCGCGGCGCTCGAGCAGATGGATGCGCTGGAACACGAGGGAGTGCCAACTCACTTCGTGCCCGGCGTCACGTCGGCGTTCGCGGCCAGTGCGACGCTACGGACGCAACTGACGCTCAACGAAGTGTCGAACCACGTCGCGTTCACCCGGCCGCAGGGGAAGACCCTGACGCCCGAGGAGGACCACATCTCCGACTTCGTCGAGATGGGCGACGTGACGACCTGCATCTATCTGGGGACCCACGCGGTTCGGGACACGATGGATCGGCTGCTCGAGGACGACCACGACCCCGAGACGCCGGTCGCGGTGATCTACCACGCCTCCTGGCCGGACGAGGACGTGATCATCGGCTCGATCGGCGATATTGCCGATAAAGTGGAGGAGGCAGGCTATCGCGCCTCGGCGCTGGTCGTCATCGGCGACGCGGTGACGGGCGCGGGCTACGAGCGCTCGTTCCTCTACGGCGACTGGGCGAATCGAGGATCGTCTTCGGGGAATGCCGGCGAGACGGAGGCCAGTGATGATTGAGCCGAGTCAGTACAACTGCAAACACGGTGAAAGCCCCCAGCCCCGTCGACTTGGGGGCCTCGCTGCGGTCCTCGGCCGTCGGCCTGCGGTCCTTACGTCGGCCGCCTTCGCCGACGGTGCTGGCCCCTTTCAGTCCCACCCCCGCGGTGGACAGGACGGGCCGTTCGAACGAGGACAGGACGATTTCGGTACCATGGAGGTTTCATCATGAGTTCAGGAACTGAGAACACGGATACGACGGACGATTCGAGTACGAATTCCGGCGGCGGCCACTGTTCGACGGCGGATTCGGACGGCGAAGTCGCAGAAGAGATCGCGATCATCTCCTTCGGCCGGAAGATGGACACTGCCGAGGAGATCAAAGCCGAGATCGGCGATCGCTACGAGGCGATCGACATCATCGAGTACCACGGCGACGTCTTCGAGGAGCACTGGGGCGAGTACGACTGCTTCATCGGCCTGATGGCTTCGGGAATCGCGATGCGGAAGACGGCCCACCTGCTCGACGACAAATGGGAGGACCCCGCGATCTGCGTCGTCGACGAGGAGCTGACGTGGGCCATCCCGATCACGGGCGGCCACCACGGTGCGAACCAGGTCGCACAGGACCTCGCGACGATGGGCGCGATTCCGGCGATGACCACCGCCTCGGAGGCCGCGGGTAAGCAGGGCGTCGAGTCCCGCGCGAAGGCGATGGACACCCACGTCGTCAACGGCGACTCAACTGTGAAAACCAATCTCGCCGTCCTCGACGAGAACCTCGGTCCCGTGGCTCGGCTCGAGGGCCCGAAAGCCGTCCTCGTCGGCGACGACGTGACGGTGCTCAAGCGCAACACGGACGACGGCTGCGTCCTCGGCACCGGCAGCGTCTCCGGCGCGAGCACGGAGTCGTTCATCGCCGCGTGGGAGGAAGCACTCGAGCAGACCGACTACGACCTCTGCGACGTGGAGTTCGTCGGCACCGCGACCCGGAAGGAAGACGAGGAGGGGCTGCTCGATGCTGCCCAGAAACTCGACCTCGGTGTGGTCGCCTTCGACAAGGAGACCCTGCTCGCACACGAGGGGCCGACCCCCTCCAAATCGAAGGAGCTGATCGGCTGGCCCGGCGTCTCCGAGGCGAGCGCGATCGCGGGCGGTACCGAACAGGAACTCGTCCTCGAGAAGATCGGCTACGAGAACGAGGTCACGGTGGCGATCGGTCGATGAGCGAGACGGAGAGTGAATCAGCTGACGCGACGACGGGCGGCACCCCCGACGACCACGGCACCCTCTACGTCGTCGGCATCGGTCCCGGCCTGCCGGAGCACATGACCAAGCGGGCCAAGGAGGTCATCGAGTCTTCGGAGGTCGTCATCGCCTCGAGCCTCTACCAGGAGTTCCTGCGCGACGACGGCACCCTGCTGCCGGAGGAGGAGACGGACGAGGACGGCATCGCGGTCCGCGAGGACAGCACCGCAGCGCAAGCCGAAGGCGACCGCGAGGACGGCTTCGAGCAGGAGATCGTCCGCTCGACGATGGGCCGCCAGATCGAGCTCGCACGCGCGGCGTTCGACCACGTCCGAGAGGGGAAGGACGTGGCCCACGTCTCCGGCGGCGATCCGTCGGTCTACGGCAAGTCCGACCTCATCTTCAAGATGGCAGAGGAGGACGACGCCACCGATATTCCGATCGAGATCGTCCCCGGCCTGACGGCGGCACTGGGCGGGTCGGCGAACGTCGGCGCGCCGCTGTGCAACGACTTCTGTACGGTCTCGCTGTCGGACAAGTGGCGCGGCTGGGACGAGATCGAGGAGAAGCTTCGCGCAGCAGCGATCAGTGATTTCGTGATCGTCCTCTACAACTGCTGGCGGAATTACGAGAAAGCGGTCGACATCGTCCGCGAGGAGCGAACCGACGACGCCTACGTGGCCATCGTCAACGACGCCGGTCGCGCGGACGCCGGCCGCAACGGTGAGAGCCAGCATGTTACGACGCTCGGAGAGGCCGCCGACCACGACGACAAGGTGTCGGGAATGGGCACCTCGCTGATCATCGGCAACCACGAGACCGAAACCTGGCGCAACGACGACCGAACGTATCTCGTCACCCCGCGCGGCGGGCGTGACGTCGACGACTTCTAACCCACCATACACCACAACGATGAGTACTGACACAAACGCGGACGCAGACGACGAATCGACTTCCAACTGCGGCGCCTCGAGCACGGAGAACACCAGCGAAACGAGCACCGATAGCTCGAGTTCGACGTGCGGCGCCTCGAGCAGTACCGACGACTCGAGTGGCTCCACGTGCGGTGCCTCCTCGAGTTCCGGTTCCTCGTCTTCGTCCTCGAGTAGCTGCGGTGCCTCGAGTTCGGACGACGGTAGCTCCAACGAGAAGGAGGTCGGCTCCACGGTCGACGACTTCGATGCCGAGCCAGGCCAGCTGAGCGCCGTCGGGCTCGGTCCCGGCCACCCGGAGGGGATGACCGACCGCGCGAAGACGGCGCTGCTCGAGGCCGACCACATCGTCGGCTACACGACCTACATCGACCTCATTCCGGACGAGGTCACGGAAGAGGCCGACGAACTGTACGACACGCCGATGTGCGGCGAAGTGTCCCGCACTGAGGAAGCCATCGACCGCGCGCTCGCGGGCCACGACGTCGCTATCGTCGGCAGCGGCGACCCCAACGTCTACGCGCTCGGCGGGCTCGCACTCGAGATCCTCGAGTCCAAGGGCGCGACGGCGTCGATGGTCGACTTCGAGGCCGTGCCAGGCGTCCCGGCGGCCCAGTCCTGTGCGGCCCGGCTGGGCGCGCCGCTGGTGAACGACACCGTCTCGATCTCGCTGTCGGACCACCTCGTTCCGATGCCCGAGATCGAGTCGCGCCTGCACTCCGCAGCCAAGGAGTCCTTCACGATCACGATCTACAACCCCTGGAGCCGCAAGCGCCGGGAGAACTTTGAGAAGTGCTGCGAGATCCTGCTGGCCCACCGCGACGCGGACACGCCGGTCGGCATCGTCCACGGTGCCGGCCGCGACGACGAGCAGGTGCTGATCACCGAACTCGGGGAACTCGAGGAACTCGGGGAAAGCGAGATCATCGACATGACGACGACGATCGTCGTCGGCAACGAGGACACCTACGTCTGGGACGACCGGATGGTCACCCCGCGCGGCTACGAGACGAAGTACGACTACTGAGCGCAATTCGGAGCACATCCACAATGTCACGATACGAAGTTACCATCGAGAAAGACGCCTGCGACGGCATCTTTGCCTGCCTGACCCGCGACCCGCGATTCGTCGAGGGCGAAGACGGCCTCGCGACGATCGATCCCGGCGCGGATCCGGTCTACGACTGTGAGGGGGAGGTCACCGACACCGACGAACGGGTCGTCGCGACGTTCGACGACGACCGCATCGACGAGGCCCAGCAGGCCGCCGCGGCCTGTCCGACGGACGCGATCATCGTCGAGGAGGTGGGCGAATGAGCGACGCGGAATCCGCGATCGAAATCGAGGTCCCGTCGGACCCGCTCGCGGGTCACGCCGCGAGCGCGTACTTCTGGGGCCACGTCGCCGGGAGTGGAGACATCTCAGACGATAGTATCGAGGTCGTCACCAACGACGAGGCGTCCGCGGAAGTGCTCGCCGCCATCGCGGGCGGCGACCTCGAGCACGAGACGACCACTCGCGACTACGCCCACGACACGTCCATTACGCGAACCGAGGACGAGTACACGCTCTCGATCGGCGGTGAGGGGGGAGAGGCGGCCGGCACCAACGACTCCGGCCTGCTCGGGCGCAGCGGCGCGCTCGGCCTCCCCGTCGATGGCCGTGGGAACTACCGCTTCGGCGCGTTCTCGAGCTACGATCGGGAACTGCTTCGGGGACTCCTCGAGGGCTGTGGCACCATCTGCTTCAAGTCCTCGAGCGGTACCGTCGGCATCTCGTTCGTCCACGATGACGAGGAGTTGCTCGAGTTTGCCCGCGAGCTGATCGCGGAGTGCCCCATCGATGCTCCGATGGGCGACCTCTCGGAAACATCCTCGGGCGGCTACTGGTTCGGCGTCGACGACGACGCCGCGCCCGACTTCGGCACGTGGCTCTACGAGAACTGCGAGGAAACCGGCCTGTTCGCACCGAGTCGCCGCCGCAAACTCGAGAAGAGCCTCGAGCAGGCGTCGGCGTACGACGGCGACGAAACGTAGGACACCACAATCGATGAGCACACCCGACGAGATCACGCCCGCACCGACAGCCGGCTTCGACGACGAGGCCGTCCTGCTGATCGGCCACGGCTCCCGGCGCGAGAAATCCAACGAACAGGTCCGCGAACTGGCCGCCGACCTCGAGTCCCGGCTGGGGATCCCGGTCGACGCCGCGTTCCTCGAGCTCGCGGAGCCGGCGATCGACGAGGCCTTCGCGGGGCTCGAACCCGTCGCATCGCAGGTTACCGTCGTCCACTGCTCGCTGTTCGCCGCGAGCCACGTCAAGAACGACGTTCCCCTGGCGATCGAACAGGCCCGGGCCGAGCGCGACCTCGAAATCGCCAACGGCGCGCATTTGGGAGTCCATCCCGCAATTCTGGACCTGCTGGACGACCGCGCCGCCTCAGTGGAGGACGAACTAGGCGTCGACCGCGAGGCAGACGATGTCGCCGTCGTGCTCTGCGGTCGCGGCTCGAGCGATCCGGACGCTAACGGCGACGTGCACAAGCTGGCCCGGCTGCTCTACGAGGGCCGCGAGTTCGACCGGGTCCAGGCTTCGTTCATCGGCGTCACCGAACCGACGCTCGAGGAGAGCCTTCACGGACTCTCGAAGCACCGGCCCGACGCGGTCGTCGTCCTGCCCTACATGCTCGGCGACGGCGTCCTCACCCAGCGGGTCCGGGACTGGACGGCGGACTTCGACGCCGAGTACCCCTACGTCGATGCGCTAGCCGGCGACCCGCTGGGGACCGACTCCCGGCTGCTGGACGTTTTCGCCGACCGCTGGGAAGAGGCCCGCACCGACAGCGTCGAGATGTCCTGTGATACGTGCAAGTACAAGGTCGACCTCGAGGGCTACGAGGAGGACGTCGGCGGGGCTCGAGCCATGCTGCGCGCGCTGGCACATCAGGAGGCTCACGCCGACCGCGAGGACATCGACGACGAACCGCACAGTCACGACGCGCCGGAAAAGCATGTCGCGGTCTGTACCAACCAGACCTGTGCCAAGATGGGGTCGCCGGCGGTCCTCGAGCGCCTGCGCCAGGAAGTCCGGGATTCCGCGCACTGTGACGCCCGTATCACCCGCTCCTCGTGTCTCGGACGCTGCGGCGACGGGCCGATGGTCGCGGTGTATCCGGACGGGATCTGGTACGGCGGCGTCGAAGACGACGACGCCGAACGAATCGTGGCCGACCACCTCGACCGGGACCGCATCGTCAGCGACCTCGTCGATCAGACGCTGTAATCGAACCGACCGACGCGAAATCAACACTTCACGATATCCAACCAATGAGCTGCTACGAAATCGAAGCGCTACGACTCGGATTGATGACCGTCCTCGGCGTCGGGGACGACAGCACCCGCGATCACGCGGAGAACGAACTCGAGGGCCACCTCGAGGGCCCCATTCAGGGCCTCGCGGAGGCGGACAGCCTCGCGGAGATCGAACGCCACCTCGACGCTGCGTTGGTCGACTTAGAGGAGAAGGTCGCGTCGATGGACAGCGACGATCCCGAATACGACTACACGCGCGGGCGATTGCTGGCGGTCCGCGACGCCGAGCGGGCTGTCCAGCGGCTGAGCGCGCAGGGTGAGAGCATCGTGGACGGGCTGGGCGACGCCCACGATACGCTCCACGAAACGTTCCCGGTCAAGGAGTGATGATGAGCGAAACTGTACCTGAAGCCGAACGCACGGTGGATTTTCGCCGGGTTCCACTCGGCCAGATCGAGACCGCCCGCAGCCGCCACATGTGGACTCGATCCGCGGTCCACGTCGCCGAGTCCGGTGGGCTCGTCGTCACGGGGACGTGGGACGGAACCGTCACCGCCCGCGACGCAGACACGCTCGAGGCCCGGTGGACCGTCGATCATCCGGATCACGCGGTCGGGATCGCGTCGCTCGAGGCCGCTATCGATGAGGGTGCGGACACGATCGTCGTCGCCGGCCGCGGCGAAATGGGGACGATCGCGGCCTACGACGCCGAAACGGGCGACCGGCGCTGGCGGTACGACACCGCCGACGACGTCGGCGAGGCGGTCAAGGAGACTGTTTTCTACCTGCCCTACGTCGTCGCGCTCGAGACCGGAACCGATTCCGACGGCAACGAGTGGCTGTACGCCGCCGCGCGACGCTACGAGCGCGACGGCGAAACCCGACGGTGGCACAGTACCGTCTACGCGTTCGACGCCGACGGCTCGGTCCGCTGGACGTACGAGACCGACGCCTCGCCGATCGCGCTTGATCTCGATTCGTCGGGCGAACGGCTCGCGGTCGGTTACAACCGCTGTATGGGCGAGCACGACACCGGACTCGTCGTCCTCGAGGCCGATTCGGGCGACCTCGCGTGGACCTGGGACCCCGGAACGGACGGCGACCGGCGCGTCGGCGACGTTTCCGTCGACGGGGACTCGATCGCTGTCTCGAGTCACGGCGACAAACGCGGCTACCTGCTCGGGCCTGGCGGTGCTGAGCGCTGGCACGTCGACCTCGCCGTCGAGACCGAAATTGAGGGAGAGACGCTGTACGCCTATCCGAATCACGCGTACGCGAACGACGGCCGAGTGGCGTTCGTGACGGGCAATACCTACGCGGTCGAGAGCCGTGAGACCGAGAGTCGACACCCGAACGAACACCGTATCGCCGCGTTCGACGCCGACGGAGACCTCGTCTGGGACGACGAAGTCCGTGGCTTCGTTCACGGGCTTGCCGCCGACGATGGGCGACTGGTCACCCCCTGCGCACAGAACTTCCGGGTTCGCGATCCGGATACCCACGCCGTTCGCTGGTTCGATCTCGAGTCCGGCGTAAGCGGTTACGAGCACCTCGACGGAATCGCTACGGCGGCGGCCGTCGATAGCGGAACGGTCGCAGCCGTCGAGGAGCCGGTCGAGTACCACGACGAGGGCGAGACGCGCGGCGAGTACGCGCTTCGCGTCGGTTCCCTCGAGTAACGCGGTCGATCGGTTCGGCCGTCCGCGGGATGTTCTGTCGCAGTCCGTCGGACAGTCGCATACGCAAGGCCAACCCCCACAACGCTCACTCTCGTCTGTGTTTCCGTATAATGATCGAGGATTTCGCATCCGACGGCGCCGAGGAACGTTCGGATCTCGACGGAGCCGAACGGGCCTCGAGCCGTCCCGACGAGGCCGAGTTGATGGCAGGACCGCCACGCCGGCTGCTCACCGATGGCGGGCAGGCGGAGATGGAAGAGTCCGACGCCGAACAAGACGATGACTCGAGCGAGGAAGCATCCGGAGATGAAGGGCAGGGTGTGGAAGAGCCCGAAGGCGAAGCTGCGGAGGCGGAATCCGAAGACGAGCCAGAAACCGAGGACGAAGCTGAAACCGAGGATGAGTCGGAGACTGAAGACGAGTCGGCGGAGAAAGCGGAGATCGAAGCCGAAAGCGAGGGCGAGGATGCGGGCGAAGACGAGGACGAGGCGGACGAAAACGAGTACCACGTCGAGGGAGCCGACGACGTCTACCAGAGCGACGACGCGTCGGGCGTCCTTCACCTCGATCTCGACGGGCTGTTCCTCGATCTGCTCGGACTCGAGGTCAACCTCGATCCGGTGACGCTGGATGTCTCGGCGCGACCGGGCGAGAACAACCTGCTGGGGAATCTGCTGTCGGCGGTATCGGGGCTGTTGGACGGCCCCGGCGCGATGATCGACACGGCGAAATCGCTGTTGAGCAAGCCGATCGAGTTCGTCAAGAACCTGCTGCACAAGCCCGTCGAAAAGCTCACGGGGCTCTTCGGCGGGGATGAGGAAGCGAGCGAGGCGGACGCCGAAGAGGAAGAAGCGTCCGAAAGCGAAGACGAGTCCCCCGGTCCGCTTTCGTCGGCGGTACAGCGTCTGAAGGACGGAGTCATGGGGGCGGCGAGCTGGGTGAGAGAGAAGCTAGCCGGACTCGTTCCCAGCCTCCCGACTGAGGAAATCGTGTCGGCGATCGTTAGCGCGGTGCTCGAACAGCTGCTCGAGCAACTCGAGCCGGATCAGGACGAAGAGGGCGGTGGACAGGCGGAGCCGTCACAGGCGGAGGCTGCATCATGAGCGACGACTCACTCACAGAGCGGGTCGATACCGAGAAGATCACCGATAACATCGACGTCGACGAACTGGTCGACGGAACGCAGTGGGAAGACGAGATCGACGGGGACAAGCCGCTCGGAGAGGCGCTGGGCGGACAGATCGGCGCAATCCTCGGCCGGGCGATCGGCGAATCCCTCGGTCGGACGATCGGGAACATGGTCGTCGACGAACTCCTCAGTTCCGGCGAGGAAGAGGGTGAAACGGACGAGGAGTCCGACGAAGAAAGCGCCGAAGATGGCGAGGAAGACGATGAAGCAGACGACGGGTCTGCGGACGAAAGCGTCGAAGACAGCGGTGAGTCCGACGAAGAAGACGACGCGGACGAAGAGGGTGCAGAAGAGACCGACGCCGAGAGTGACGGCGAGAGCGCCGAGGACGACGCCGACGAGAGCGAGGCGCAAGGCGACGACGAATCGGACGCGGCGGATGAGGAATCGGCGGACGACGAATCAGAGCAGACGGCCGAAGCCGAGGAATAAGACCGTGATTCAGGGAACGCACTCGCTCCACGAACCGACTCGAGGTGGTCGCTGTGAGTAACGAGTCCGGACTGACGAGTATGGTCGCCGACGAGGTCAGCAACCAGATCGACGTCGCCGATATGCTTGGCGACGGGAGTCTCGAGGACAACATCGACGGCGGCGAGGTCGGCGCTGCGGTCGGTCGCGAGTTCGGCGAACGGTTCGGGCGCGAAGTCGGCGCGGCCATCGGTCGGGAGGTCCACGAGACGATCGCCGCGGGCGTCGAGGAAGGAAAGGAACTCGACGAGATCCGAACGGATCTCTCGGCGGCGATCAAGGACGCCCTCCGCGAGGCGGTCGCGAACGTGGAGGGCCGCGACTCGCTCGAGTCGATGGCCAAAGGCGTGACCGACGGCAGCAGTCTCGAGGGACTCCTCGACGGCGTCGGAAGCGACGAGAGCGACGACACTGACGAGGACGAAGCCGAGAGCGAAGAACAGGCGGAATCCGAGGACGAAGAGCAAACGGACGAAACGGACACACAGGACGACGGCACTGAAAGCGACGAAACGAGTACCACGGAGTCAGTCAAAGAGGCCACCGATACGGCCAAAGAATCGGTCGAAGGCGCTGCCAGCAAAGCCAAAGAGACGGTCGGCGGCGAGAGCGAGGACGGCGAAGAGACGGCTGAGGAAAGCGACGAATCGGGCGACGAAGCCGAACCGCCCGAAGCGGGCGAGGACGAGCCGTCCGCGGAGGACCTCGAGGATCTCCGGAAGGACACGCTCGAGGACTTCCTCGGCGTGATGTCATACAGCGATCTGCAGTCGGTCGCGAAGGACGTCGGCGTGAAGGCGAACCTCAGCCGAGAGGAGATGACCGACGAGATCATCGAGGCGGTAACGGACGAGGAGTCGGACTCCGACTCCGATTCGGACGAGGAATCGGAAACGGAAGCGGAAGCCGAGTGACGACTGTCGGAGACGAGACGATCGACTACACTCCGTCGCTCCCGATCCGACTACCGCACACGACACGGCGGTAAAACCTGAAAGCCACAGATGAGCGACTCACAACTCCACGATCGAGTGCACGAGGTTCTGAACGAAGCCGACGCGTTCAGCGGATCGATCGTTTCCAGCAGTGACTCGGATAGCGAGGACGACTCGAGCGACGAGAGCGAGTCGGCCGAGCGGGACCTGCTCGAAACCGCCCGAGAGGCGAGCGACTTGCTCGAGTCGGCCGACCCCGACGAACTACTCGCGGCGGTCGGACTGGACACGCTCGAAGACGGCTCCGAACCGAATTCGATCCCGGAGGCTATCGCTCGCGGCGAGCAGGAGAACCTCGAGGACCTCCAGCGATTGCTCCACCTCGCGAACCTCGCCGACCGGGCTGACGACGATAGCTTTGAAGGGGCTGTCGATGATCTCCAAGAAACGATGAGTGAACAGGCCGAATCCGATGCCGAAGAAGCGGAGGAAGAAGAGAGCAAAGCCGACGAGGACACGCCGGACGACGAATCCACGGCTACCGAGGACAAGGCGGCCGAATCGGAAGCAGACGAGACGGCTGACGATCTCGGCGACCGTCTTCGATCGTCGATGGAATCTTCGTTCGAGCAGTTCGGCGACGACGTCCAGCAGCTCAAGGATCGACTCGAGTCGGCGAGCGCCGGAAGCGCCGATAGTGATACCGCAGGCGACGCCGAGGACGCCGACGAAGCGACAGCCGATGACGCGGCGGACGAGGAGGGCGCTAATGAGGACGACGAGGGACTCTTAGGATCGGGTCTCGGCGGCGACGAGGATCGTGGAACGGCGTCGGGCGGCCCCAGCCGTCACTCGACGATGGCACCGCCGCCGTCCAAACGGGCGGATATGCGCAAGACCACGCGCCACTCGACGATGCCGGACAAGCACTGAGAGCGCGGATTCGGTTCACTCGCCCGATTCCGACTCGAGGCGAAAACCGGTGAACGGAACAGGAGCTATCCCGCTGAAGCCTTATTCTGCTGCTCGTTGATGGCCCTGTGTGACGAGACACATCAGCGAAACGCAGGTCCGCCACTGGCTGGACGATACGGCGATCCGAAACATGACTCCCCACACCGACGAGGATACGAAATTCAACTTCCAGGTCGAACTCTCGCAACTGCCGGTCCACGTCGTCAAGGAGACCGAGTTCGGCCCGGTTCGGATCGTCGGCCGGAGCGGGTTCGATACCGAGCGGGCCCGAAACCTGCTCCGCGACGATCAGCGACGCGGCGAATTGCTCGAGTACGTCGGGCCGATGCTAGCGGCGACGCCGGGGTTCTACACGTTTCTCGATGAGGACGGCGTCTCCTGTCAGCTGCGCGAGGCGGAGACCGTGCAAGTGGAGTATCGAACCTATCCCGACGGTGCCTCCCAGCAGGCGCTGATGGACGGGATCATGGCCATCGCGACGAGCATGCGCTACGTTCGGAACGTCGTGGTAGCGGTGGCGGAGTCCGACTAGACTCGGTCGACCGTCGATCGGCCCGGTCCCATCACTGTAACCGGTTACAGTTACATTTCCGCACTCATTGAGTCCTAAGCGGTCTCGGTACCCACTGTCGGGTCCTCTGAGCGGTACGTTTATCACACTGTGTTCCATCGTTGTTCCCAATATGGAATATCGACGACGAGAGCTACTCGGGGCGAGTGCGGCGGGAATCGCCGCAGCCGTGGGCGGCTGTCTCGGGCTCGGGGGCGACCAGAGTGAGGGATCGATCACCGGCGAGGAACTCGCGCTCGCGACGACGACGAGCACGTACGATACGGGGTTGCTCGACGAGATCAACGCCGCGTTTCAGGAGCGGTTCGGAACGCCCGTCGCGGCCAACGCTCAGGGGACGGGTGCCGCGATCGAGTCCGCTCGAAACGGCAACGCCGACGTAATTCTGGTCCACGCCCGCTCGCTCGAGGACGAGTTCATGCGGGAGGGCCACGGGGTCAACCGGCGGAGCCTGATGTTCAACGACTTCGTGATCGTCGGGCCGAGCGACGATCCGGCGGGCGTCGCCGACACCGAGCAGGCGACGGCGGCCTTCGAGGCCATCGCGAGCGCGCAAGCGCAGTTCGTTTCGCGCGGAGACGACTCCGGTACGCACACGAAGGAACTGGCGATCTGGGACCAATCGGGCGCCGAGCCCGGCGGCGAGTGGTACCAGGAGCTCGGGAGCGGGATGGGAGACACGCTGAACAACGCGAGCGAGTCGGGCTCGTACACGCTCGCCGATCGAGGGACGTTCCTTTCGATGCAGGATAACGTCGACCTCGAGATCCTGCTTCAGGGGCCGATCGAGGGCGGCCCAGAGCTGCTCGCGAACCCCTACGGGATCATGGCGGCCAACCCGGAGGTCCACTCGAACGTCAACTACGACCTCGCGATGGCCTACATCGGCTTTTTCACGAGTCCGGAGGGACAGGAACTCGTCGGGGACTACACGGCGAACGGCGAACAGCTGTTCTACCCCGAGGCCTTGTCGGAGGACCCGAACTTCCAGCAGTACGTCCCGGAGGGATGGCAGCCGGACTCGAGCGAGGAGTGAGCGGCGGGTCCAGTATCCGAACGAAACGACCAACTACCGATGCCATTCGAGTCCCTCGCCGAACCGAACTATCTCCGGAGCATCATTCAGGTCTCGCTGACGGTCAGCCTGACCGCCATCCTGTTGAGTACCCTCCTCAGTCTGCCGATCGCCTTCGTCGTCGGCTTCGCGGACTTCCGCGGGAAGCGGGTGATCACGGCCGTCATCAACACGGGGATGGGCTTCCCGAGCGTCGTCGTCGGATTGCTCGTCCTGATGGCCCTCTCGAACAGCGGCCCGCTCGGGGCGCTCGAACTCGTTTACACGCCCGAAGCCATGATCATCTCCCAGTGTGTCCTCGCCGCGCCGGTGATCACCGGCGTCGCTCTGTCGGCCATCGAGAGCGTCGACGACGCCGTCCGGGACGCGGCATACGGCGTCGGGGGGACCCGAACCGACGTCGCACTGATCACCCTCAAGGAAGCCCGATACGGCGTCGTGACCGGAATTCTCGCCGGCTTCGGCCGTGCGATCAGCGAGGTCGGCTCGGTTTTGATCGTTGGCGGCAACATCGCCTACGCCGACGGGACATCGAAAACCCGCACGATCACGACCGCGATCACGCTCGAGACGCGCCGCGGCGAGTTCGAGACGGCGCTGGTTCTCGGCGCGGTGTTGCTCGTCCTCGTCTTGCTCGTCAACGGGATCGTCTTGCGGCTCGGAGGTCGATAATGATTCGAGCGACTGCAATGGAGGCGGATCAGCGATGAACCTCGAGCTCGAGCACGCGTCCTACGGCGTCGACGACACGGACATTCTGGACGATGTCTCGCTGACTCTCAGTTCCGGCGAAATCATGACGGTGATCGGTCCCTCGGGGGCCGGCAAGACGACGCTGTTGCGGCTGGCCGCGCTGTTCGAGCGGCCGACAGACGGTGTCGTCCGCTTTGACGGGATGGATCCCTGGTCGTTGTCGCGAGACGACCGACTCGAGTTCCGTCGGCGGATCGGCATGGTCTTCCAGCAAGCGAGCCTGTTCGAGACCTCGGTCGCGCGGAACGTCGATATCGGCCAACGGGTTCGACGGCCGTGGTCGCAGCGCATTCGGGGATTCATCCGACGGGTCGCAGACCGGTGGATCCGGAGCGCGCCGACGGTCGACGACCGGACGCTCGAGGCCCTCGACCTCGTCGGGCTCCGGGAGGCGTGGGATCGCGACGCGGGCTCGCTGTCGGGCGGCGAGGCACAGCGGGTGTCCTTCGCTCGCGCGCTCGCCGCCGGGCCGGATCTGCTGGTCCTCGACGAACCGACCTCGGATCTTGATCCGCGGAACACGGCCATCCTCGAGCGCGCGATCGAACGCGCCCGGGGGCGCGATCACGGCGTCTTGCTCGCGACCCACGACATGCACCAGGCCGAGCGGATCTCGGATCGCGTCGCCTTCCTGCTCGAGGGCGAACTGATCGAAGTGGGCCCGCCCGAGCGGATCTTCGACGATCCCCGCGACGAGCGAACCGCACGGTTCGTCAACGGAGACCTATTGTACGATGAAAACGGACTTCTCGCGTGAACGCCAAGAGAGGCTCGAGCGGCTCGGAAACCGCCTTCAATTCGAGTGGAACCGCCGCATAATTCACCGATGACCATGGAAAAGGAGTTCGACACTTACCTGCGGATCGAGGACATTGCCGTCGATCGCAGCGACGTCGCGATGTTGCGCGCGATCGACGACCGCGGCTCGCTGTCGGGGGCGGCCGACGCCCTCGAGCGATCCTACCCCCGCCTCCAGCAGCGGGTGGTGGCGCTCGAGGAGGCGATCGGCCCCCTGGTCGAGCGCACTCGTGGCGGAGCCAACGGCGGTGGCAGTTCGCTGACGCCGACGGCGCGGGAGCTGCTGGCGCGGTTCGACCGGCTGGTCGCGGCCTACGAGGGCGTCGCCCGCGTCGACGAGACGGTGCTCGGGGGAGCGGTTATCGACCGCGACGGAGAACTCGCGACCGTCGAGACCGCTGCGGGGGAGATTCTGGCTGTCGTTCCGGCCGACGCCGCGACGGCGTCTGTGACGATCCGCTCCGACGCCGTGAGTCTCCACGCGCCAAGCGACGTGCCGCGAGCCGAGGGGACGAGCGTTCGGAACCGGTTCCCGGGGACCGTCTCGTGGCTCGAGGCCGGAGACGCCGTCGCTCGGGTGGGAATCGACCTCGAGAGTGCGGACGGTGGCGACGGCGGGAGCGACACCGAACTCGTCGCGCTGGTCACGCGGCGGAGCGTCGAGACGCTGGGACTCGAGCCCGGGCGATCGATCGTGGCCTCGGTGAAGGCGACGGCGGCGCGTGGTGTCGGGGTCGAAGATCGCTCACGGGAGGGGACTGGCGACTGACGGTGCTTCGAAGCACCATCGGCCGTCTCTCTCGAGACTCTCGAAGTCGAAATTATTGCTCTCCCTCGACACCGATCTCGCTCTCGAACTGTGCGAAGAAGTCGTCCATGAACTGTCGTCGCGAGTCGCCGAGACGCCGTCCCGGCGCGGTATACAGTTCGTTTAGACGCTCCCGGCCCCACTCCCGGAGGAGCGTGATGTCGGGACGGTCCGACGAATCCGCTCCGGACACCGATGCATCGTCGATGACCGCGTACTTTTCACCGGCGCTGCCCGACCGCTCGCCGACGATACAGGCCATTCGAACGATACCGCGCGCTCCAGCGGCGTCTAACGTGTCCGCATCGAAGAGCAGTTTGGCCTCGAGCGTCTCCGGCTCCGGAGAGTTCGCCCGAATACTGTGCGCCCGAATGCAGTGTGTGATCGCGTCGATTCGATCCGCCGTCACTCCGTCCGTCTCGAGAAGCTTCGCGGCTTCGGCCGCGGCCCACTCGTCGTGATCGTCGATCGCTCCCGTTCTTTCCCGCGGGCGACCGATATCGTGTAACCATGCCGCCGCGGAAAGAACGGCTCTATCGACATCGCTCTCACAGTCCGCTGCTAACCGAATCGATACGTCTCTGACTCGGGCGGCGTGGAACTGATCGTGCGCCGGAAGGGCGTCGTCGTAATAGGGCTTCGACAACTCTCGAGCACGGGAACCCAATTCCTGCGGCATTATACAACTGGTGACTATGTGACGGGAAATAATCGTTCTGGAGCGTTCGGATGGCACTCGGACGGGGCGGGTAACCACGTCCGAAGACGCCGCCCCGTGAGCCCCAATGCTTTCTCGAGGGGGCACGTACTGACGCCCATGTACGAGTCCATTCTGGTCGCGACCGACGGGAGCGAGGCCGCGGCGACCGCGGTCGATCACGCAATCGCGCTCGCCGAGCGCTTCGACGCGCCGCTGTACGGCATCGCCGTCGTCGACGAGCGCACCGAATACGATACCGGTATCGTCGATCCCGAAGAGGCACGCCAGCACCTTCAAGAGCGCGCGGCGGGCTGGCTCGAGGAACTGGAGTCGACGGCGACAGAGGCCGGCGTGACCGTCGAGACGACCGTTCAGTCCGGCGTTCCCCACGAGGAGATCCTCGACGAGGCGGCCGATCGGGACGCCGATGCGATCGTTCTCGGTTCCCGCGGCCGCTCGTCGTTCAGAGGGGCGCTACTCGGGAGCACCGTCGACAGAGTCGTCAGGATCGCGGCCCGGCCCGTGCTGGTCGTCGGTGGCGGCGGCGAGCGGGTCGATGACCGGTCGAACGGCGAGTCACCGCGCAACGCCGACGGGAGCGATGTCTGAGTGGGGTCGAGCGGAGGGAGAACATTTACCTCTGCTGTCGTATGAAATAGTCGTATGTCACTGCTCGTTCCATTCGACGGGTCGAAGTTAGCGACGAAAGCGCTCGAGCGAGCCGACGCGTTCGGCGACCTGCTCGACGAGGCGGTCATCGTGCTGACAGTGATTCCAGACGATGCCGAGTACGCGCGCGAGCGCGGCTGGATCACGCAGGGCGAGCCGTTCGATCCGGACGCGATCGCGACGGGAATGCAGACCCGGGCCGAGGAGGTCGCGCCGGAGGCGACCGTTCGGATCGAGCGGGTCAGTTCCGACGAGCCCACTGCGACATCGACGACGAACGTCGTCCGCGAGATCCGACGGATCGCCGGCGAGATCGAGGCCTCCGTCGTCTTCATCGGCTCCGAGAACGCGGGGTCGGTCATCGCGCCCCAGTCGAGCGTCGGGAGCCCGGTCGCGAACGACCACCGATACGATGTCTACGTCGTTCGCGAACCCGGTCACGAGATCGATCCCGAGGAGATGGCCGATATCGATTCGACCCAGGACGATCTCTGATCGGCCCGAGGAACGTCACCTCGAGCAGCGGGATCGAGATCCGTACACTGCACGGCGATTGGGAGGAACGTTTATTCCTCTGACCGACTACCGTTCGGACGATACATGGTCGAACGGAACGGGCCGGATCGAGACGCGTCCGCACTGACCGGCTCCCCCTACAGTCCTCCCGACTCCTTCATCGAGCAGGCAAACGTCACCGATCCGACGCTCCATGAGACGTTCGAGAGGAACTGGCCGAACTGCTGGACGCGTGCGGCCGACCTCCTCTCGTGGGACGAGGCGTACGACACCGTCCTCGAGGCGGAGGACGCCCCGTTCTATCGCTGGTTCGCGGACGGTCGGCTCAACGCCTCGTACAACTGTCTGGATCGCCACCTCGAGTCGGGGCGCAAGAACCACGCCGCGATCCGCTGGGAGGGGAAACAGGGCGAGCGCCGGACCTACACCTATCGGGATCTCTACGTCGAAGTCAACGAGCTCGCGGCGGCCCTGTGCGACCTCGGCGTCGCGGAAGACGATGTCGTGACGATCTACCTGCCGATGATCCCCGAGTTGCCGATCGCGATGTTGGCCTGTGCCCGGATCGGTGCACCCCACAGCGTCGTCTTCGCCGGTCTCTCCGCGGATGCGCTCGCGACGCGGATGGACGCCGCGGACAGCGAGTTTCTCATCACCTGCGACGGCTACTACCGGCGGGGCGACGCCTTCAACCAGAAGAGCAAGGCCGACAACGCTCGCATCGACCTCGAGCAGGACGTGCGAACGGTCGTCGTCGACCGGCTCGGCGACGACCTCCCACACGTCCTCGGAGACGGCGAGTGGGACTACCACGAGCTTCGCGACGGGTTCGCGGGCGAAACGGTCGAGCCGGTCTCGCGCGACGCGGAGGACATGCTGTTCTTAATGTACACCTCTGGGACGACCGGCGAGCCAAAGGGCGTCGTCCACTCGACGGGGGGCTACCTTGCTCACGTCGCGTGGACGACGCACGCCGTCCTCGACGTCAAACCCGAAGACACCTACTGGTGTGCGGCCGACATCGGCTGGATCACGGGGCACTCCTACATCGTCTACGGGCCGCTCGCGCTGGGGACGACGACCGTGATGTACGAGGGGACGCCCGACTATCCCGACCGGGACCGACTCTGGGAGATCGTCGATCGGAACGCCGTCGACGTCTTCTACACCGCGCCGACGGCGATTCGTGCGTTCATGAAGTGGGGCTCGGACTACCCCACGCGCCACGACCTCTCGTCGCTGCGCCTGCTCGGCACGGTCGGCGAGCCGATCAGCCCCCGGCCCTGGAACTGGTATCGCGAACACATCGGGGGCGGGGACTGTCCGGTCGTCGACACCTGGTGGCAGACGGAGACCGGTGCGGTGACCATCTCGACGCTGCCGGGTATCGACGAGATGAAACCGGGCTCGGCGGGGCCGCCGTTGCCGGGGATCGACGCCCGCGTCGTCGACGCGCAGGGCGAGCAAGTCGCTCCCGGCGAGGCCGGCTACCTCACGATCGAGCGCCCGTGGCCGGGGATGGCGCGGACGCTGTACGACAACGACGAGCGGTTCGTCGCGGAGTACTGGCGGCGCTTCTCCGATCCCGAAACCGACGACTGGCGCTACTTTAGCGGCGATACGGCTCGAGCCGACGACGACGGCTACATCACCGTCCTCGGCCGGGTCGACGACGTGATCACCGTCTCCGGCCACCGACTCGGAACGATGGAGATCGAGGGCGCGATCGCCGATGTCCACGGCGTCGCCGAAGCCGCCGTCGTCGGCCGCTCGAGCGAGACCGAGGACACCGAGATCTACGCGTACGTCAGCACCGAGAGCGGCCACGAGTCCGACGCGACGATTCGGCGGACGATCCTCGAGAGCATCGAATCCGCGATCGGCCCGATCGCCCACCCCGCGGAGTTGATCTTCACGCCGGAACTGCCCAAGACGCGCTCGGGCAAGATCATGCGCCGCCTGCTCGAGGACGTCGCCAACGGCGAGGAGTTGGGTGATACCAGCGCGCTCCGCAATCCGGAGATCGTCGGCGAAATTCAGGCCGAGATCGGCGACGAGAGCGACTTCGACTAATCTCGTTTCGCAGAATCCAGTATCGCGAAACCAGGACTATCCGCTCTCACCCGTCGAATCAGGCGAACGGTTACGACTATCGACGAGAGGCGATACAATTATGTTCGCGTCTCCAGAACGAGCGAACCATGAGCCTCGAGGGGGGGACCGAGACGGTACTCGAGCGTCGGGAGTACGAGTCGCTTCTCGACGCCGCCGAAACCTACCGCGAGGCGCTGGTGATCCGTCTCTGTGGCGACGTCGGGCTCCGACCGCCCGAACTGGCGCGGCTCACGATCGGCGATATCGAGCAGGTTCGGATCGATCCGCCGCGGTACCTGATTCGGGTGTCAACCGACGACGGCGCGCGGGACCGGACCGCGTACCTGCCGACCCGCGTCGAGCGCGAACTCCGACGATACGCCCGGAGTAACGATCTCTCGAGCGCCGATCGGATCTTTTCAGTCACGCCCCGTCGGCTCCAGATGCTGGTCTCGGACGTGGCCGAGCGAGCGAGCGACCTGTCCGACGAGGCCGGGCTCTCCGACGCCTCCACGAGCGACCTCCGGCAGTACTTCGCTCACACTGCCCTGGCCGAACACGACATCAACCCCCGGGTCGTCAAGACTGCGGGCGGCTGGCGCAGTTTCGAGGCTCTCGAGTCCTATCTGCCCGAGCCGACGGACGCCGAGATCGTCGACGCGTTCGATGCCGTCGAACGACCGTCGGGGGCCGACCGCGGACGATCGGGCGGTCGAGCCGGGCCGGTGGTGGGCGACGACAGCGTCATCCGCCTGTTGCTGGCCGCAAGCGACCGATACGCGCTGCTCCGACTCGACGCGGACGGCTACGTCGAACGCTGGAATCGCAGCGCGGCCGCGATGTTCGGTTACCGGGCCGGCGAGATCGTCGGCACGCACGTCTCGACGTTCTATCCCGACGGCGCCGTCGAGGACGGCGCTCCCGAGCGGGCCCTCTCACAGGCCCTCGAGGAATCGGGCACCGAAACCGACGGGTGGCGCGTCCACGAGGACGGGTCGCAGTTCCGTGCGACCGAGGTCGTCTCGCCGCTGCGGGACGATCGGGGGGACCACCGGGGGTTCGCCGTCTTCGTCCGCGACGTCACGGCCGCACACGAGGAGTTAGCGAACGCGCGCGAACAACGCGACGAGCTCGATGGACTGTACGCCGTCGCCGGCCAGCACCGCGCCGTGACCCACGCGCTGCTCGATTCGACCGATCACGAGGAGATCGAGACGGCGACCTGTGGAGCGCTCGCCGACGGTCGAGCCTACGAGTTCGCGTGGATCGACCGCGCGACGGTGTCGGATCGCCGCCGCGAGTGGCGCGCATCTAGCGGGATCGATCCCGACGCGGTCGAGCGGATCGCCCCCGACGAGTGGGACGACGAGGAGCCGATCGCCGACCTCACGGACGCGACCGCGGTGTCCGATGACCGCTACGGGGACCGAACCGTGCTCGTCGCAGACGACGTGACGGCGACGCTCGAGGCCGATTCGTTCGAGAACGACGCGTTCGAGGGCACCGTCGCCCGGATTCCGCTGGCGTACGGCGATACCGTTTACGGGACGCTCTCCGTCGCGACCGAGCGCCCGGCGGCGTTCGGCGACGACGAGCGCGCGTGGCTCGCGACGATCGGTCGGCAGGTCGGCTACGCGATCGCTGCCATCCGCCGCCGGAACCTCCTGCTGTCCGACCGGGTGACCGAACTCGAGGTCGTCTGCCGCGACGACCGGTCGTTCTTCGTCGACGTTTCGCGCCGACTCGATTGTCGGTTCGAACTCGACTCGCTGGTCCCGATCGACGAGTCGACGCAACTCTACTACGTCCGCCTCGAGGACGCGTCGCCGGCCGACGTCTTCGACCTTGCCGACGACGAGCCCGGGATCGAGGACTGTCGGCTGGTCGAGACCGACGAGGAGGGCTGGCGCATCGAAGTCGTCGTCGACGGCTCCTGTCCCATCGTGACGCTCACGGAGTACGGTGTGACGGTTCACGAGGCGGTCTTCGAGGGCGGCACGGCGACGATCACTGGCGATTGCGCCGTCGACGCGGACCTTCGGACTATCGTCGACGGCCTCCGATCCGCGTTTCCGGACTCCGAACTGGTCGGAAAACGCGAGACCGAGCGGGCCGTCCAGACCGCCCGCGAGTTCCGAGAGGGGCTCGAGGATCGACTGACGGACCGACAGGAAGCCGCGCTCCGGGCGGCGTATTTCGGCGGCTACTACGACTGGCCCCGGGAGAGCACGGCCGAGGAAGTCGCGGACGCGATGGGCGTCTCCTCGCCGACGCTGCACAACCACTTGCGGAAGGGCCAACACGAGTTGCTTCGGACGTTCTTCGACGACCCGGGCGAGTAGTCACGGCGTCGCGAGGGATCGTCACCTGATCCGATGGGGGGCTACGTCTCTAGAGGTGCCATTCTATCCCCGCACGAAAATGTAGTATAAAAGCCCGCTTCGAGGGAGATCAGCTTGTTTCGCTCTCGATTCGTCCCGTTCGAGCGAGCGACGACCGAATATCAGGTCCTAATACAGTCAATATATGCTAGGTTCCCTTCCGCGTATCGGGTCGATTTTGCACAACTAGAGGCCGTCTTTACTATGCTCGTTAGAGATTGATTGGGTGTACCATGTCACAGGACAATGCCGATCTCGAGGCGCGACTCGAAGAACAGGAGGCGTTCGAGCCTCCCGAGTCGTTCGTCGAGCAGGCAAACGTCACTGATCAGGGGATCTACGAGGAGTTCGAGGAGAACTGGCCGGAGAGTTGGGAGCGTGCCGCCGACCTCCTCTCGTGGGACGAGGAGTACGATACGGTTCTCGAGGACGGGAACGCCCCGTTCTACGAGTGGTTTACCGGCGGTGAACTCAACGCGTCGTACAACTGCCTCGACCGACACATCGAGGAGGGGCGGGGCGACAGCGTCGCCATCGAGTGGGAGGGTGAACTCGGCGAGACGCGCACGTACACCTACGACGAACTGCTCGACGAGGTCGAGGACTTCGCGGCGACGCTGCGAGACCTCGGCGTCGAGGAGGACGACATCGTCACGCTGTACATGCCGATGGTTCCGGAGCTGCCGATCGCCATGCTGGCGTGTGCCCGCATCGGCGCGCCACACAGCGTGGTCTTCGCCGGCTTCTCGGCCGACGCGCTGGCCACCCGGATGAACTCGGCCGACAGCGAGTACCTCGTCACCTGCGACGGCTACTACCGTCGCGGCGACGCGCTCGATCATATCTCGAAGACCAACGAGGGTCTCGAGGGCGTCGAACACGAGGTCTCCGACGTCGTGGTCGTCGACCGACTCGGTGACGACCTCGATCACGACCTCGCGGACAACCAGCACGACTACGACGAGATCGTGGCCGACCACGAGGGGTCGACGGTCGAGCCGGTCCCGCGCGACGCCGAGGACATGCTGTTCCTGATGTACACGTCGGGAACGACCGGCCAACCGAAGGGGGTCAAACACACCACCGGCGGCTACCTCGCGTACACGGCCTGGACGAGCCACGCGGTACTGGATATCGAGGCCGACGACACCTACTGGTGCTCGGCCGACATCGGCTGGATCACCGGCCACTCCTACATCGTCTACGGACCGATGGCGCTCGGCACGACGAGCGTGATGTACGAGGGGACGCCGGACTACCCCGACAAGGACCGACTGTGGGATATCGTCGAGCGGAACGAGGTCGACATCTTCTACACCGCGCCGACGGCGATTCGCGCGTTCATGAAGTGGGGTGCCGAGTACACGGAAAACCACGACATCTCGAGCCTCCGCTTGCTCGGCACCGTCGGGGAGCCAATCAACCCGCGCGCGTGGAAGTGGTACTACAAGCACATCGGCAATGAGGAGTGCCCGATCGTCGACACCTGGTGGCAGACGGAAACCGGGGGGATGATGATCACGACGCTACCGGGAGTCAACACCATGAAACCCGGCTCGGCGGGGCCGCCGCTGCCGGGGATCGACGCCCGCGTGGTCGACGCGCAGGGCGAGGAAGTCGACGCGGGACAGGCCGGCTACGTGACGGTCAACAACCCCTGGCCCGGCATGCTTCGCACGCTGTACGACAACGACGAGCGGTTCCTCGCGGAGTACTGGCAGGAGTACTCCGACGAGGAGGCCGACGAGTGGGTCTACTTCCCCGAGGACGGCGCGAAGATCGACGACGACGACTACATCACCATCCTCGGCCGGGTCGACGACGTGATCAACGTCTCCGGCCACCGGCTGGGAACGATGGAGATCGAGTCGTCCGTCGTCGGCGTCGAAGGAATCGCCGAAGCCGCCGTCGTCGGCGGCGACCACGAGGTCAAAGGCGAGGCCGTCTACGTCTACGCCATCCCCGAGGACGGCTACGAGGACAGACACGCCGAACTCGAGGAGAAGGCCATGTCGGCCGTCCTCGACTCGATCGGGCCGATCGCCAAGCCCGAAGAAATCGTCTTCACGCACGAATTGCCCAAGACGCGCTCGGGCAAGATCATGCGCCGCCTGCTCGAGGACATCGCGAGTGGGAACGAACTCGGGAACACCTCGACGCTGCGCAATCCCGATGTCGTCGACGACATCGCGGAACAGGTCGAAACGGACTGAAGCGGTCCGTTGAGAACTATCTCTTCGAACTGAACGAAACAACGACACGAACTGAAACACGATACACGAAACCATGTCAGACAAAAACAGACACGATATGAACGACGATACCCACCAGATAGCGACCGACGGTGGGATGAGCGACGTCGAGCGCGAACGACAGATCGACTACATGGACGTCGAGATCAACCTGTTGAAGCCGGCGACCCCGTTCATGCGGGATCACCTGAAGATCATCTGGATCGGCTTTGGCATCTGGGTTTTGACGACGTTCGCACCGATCACGGCGACGCGTCTCGCACCCGATCTGATGACGCAGACGATGCCGCTCATCGGATTCCCGCTTCACTACTTCCTGCTCGCGATCGTCGGGCCGGGTGCCGCGCTCGTCCTCTCGGTGTGGTACGCGCGAAAGCGGGATCAAATCGACGAGAAGTACGGGATCGAACAGGGCGTTGCCGAACCGGAGACGACCGACACCGACTCCGTCCCGGACGACGCGGCCGCGACTGACGGAGGTATCGACGAATGATCGACGGCGCACCGATGCTGGCGGACCTCGCGATCGGAGCGATGGAGACGATACCGTTGCAGTCGAGCGAAGCACTGCTTCCGGAGGACCTGAACGTCTCGTTCAAGCTTCTCCCGGCGATCATCGTCATCGGGATGATGGGGCTGTTCATCGTCGCCGGCTTCATGTTCCAGGTTGCTGACACGGACGACATGTGGGTCGCCGGTCGGTCGATCGGGAACATCGAGAACGGGATGGCCATCGGGGCCAACTGGATGTCGGCTGCGACGTACCTCGGCGTGGCCGCGACCGTCGCGATTTCAGGGGTCTACGGCCTGGCGTACGTCATCGGCTGGACGACGGGCTACTTCATCCTGCTAATCTTTATGGCCGCCCAGATGCGGCGGTTCGGGAAGTATACCGCGCCGGACTTCGTCGGCGACCGCTTCAACTCCGACGCCGCGCGCGCCCTCGCGGCGCTCACCACGTTCCTGATCGGCTTCGTCTACGCGCTCGGTCAGGCTCGCGGGATGGGGCTCGTTGGACTGTACATCCTCGGCGACTGGTCGGCGATTACCGGCGGCGCGCTGTCCGCCTACCAGACGATGATGGTGATCTTCATGGTCATCACCGTCGCCTACCTCTCGCTGTCGGGGATGCTCGGCGCGACCAAGAACATGGTCCTGCAGTACGTCATCCTCATCGTGGCGTTCCTGCTCGGACTGGTCGTGACCGGCTGGTCCGGCGGCTTCACGACGGTACTTCCGCAACTCGAGTACGGGATGATGATAGATACCCTCGGGAGCGAGTTCTCCGCCCCGTTCGCGGGCGGCAGCTACTACCTGTGGGTCGCGACCTGTTTCAGCCTGGTCTTCGGGACCTGTGGACTGCCCCACGTGCTGGTCAGGTTCTACACGGTCAAGAACGAGCGAGTCGCCCGCTGGTCGTGCACCTGGGGGCTGTTCTTCATCTCGCTGTTGTACCTCAGCGCGCCCGCCTTCGCCGCTGTCGGAACCGCGCTGTACGGCGAAGAGGTCGGTGCCGTCTACGGCGACCCCGGCATGACCAGCGCGGCCGGTGACGTTCTCGTCGTGTTGGCCGCACAGCTCGCGGGCCTGCCGTCGTGGTTCGTTGGCTTCGTCGCAGCGGGCGGCATCGCCGCGGCTGTGGCGACGACCGCCGGTCTGTTCATCGCCGCCTCGTCGGCGATCTCCCACGACATCTACGCGAACATCATCAACGAAGACGCGACCCAGCGCCAGCAGGTGCTCGTTGGTCGCCTGAGCATCATCCTGATCGGTCTGCTCACGATCATCTTCGCACTGAACCCACAGCAGCCGATCGCGGCGCTCGTCGGGTTCGCGTTCTCGCTCGCGGCTATCGTGTTGTTCCCGATGTTCTTCCTCGGTCTCTGGTGGGAGAACACGAACCGGCCGGGTGCGCTCAGCGGTATGACGACCGGCATCATCGTCTGGTTCATCCCCATGTTGAACGAGGGGAACTTCGGCCTCATCGACGGTGGACTCGCCATCGACGTCATCTCGACGTGGATGCCCGCCATCGGCTCGGCGCTCGTCGGCACGCCCATCGTGTTCGCGGTCACGATCATCGTCTCGCTCGTGACCAGTGAACCGCCCCTCGAGACCAAACAGATGGTCCGGCAGTGTCACAGTCCGGACCCGATGCCGAGGGACAAGACCGCGGCGGACATCGTCGCCGAGAAGAACCGAGACGGAAACGCACCTGCGGATGACTGACCATGTACGAACGAATACTCGTTCCCACCGATGGGAGCAACGTCGCTGAGGCAGCGGTCGACCAGGCGATCGATATCGCCACGAAATACGACGCGGAAGTCCACTCGCTGTTCGTCGCCGACACGGACGCAATCGCGTACGGGTTAGGGACCGAACAGGTCGACCGGATCCGACAAGGTCAGTTCCAGGGGATGACCGAACTGCGCGAAGACGCCGAGGCGGCGACCGGCTACGTTACGGACGCCGCCGAGGCGGCCGGCCTGACTGGCCACGAGCGTCACGCCGGCGGCCAGCCCCATCGGATGATCGCCGACTACGCCGAGGACAACGACATCGACCTCATCGTGATCGGCAGTCACGGTCGCTCCGGCGTCCGCCGGGCGCTGCTCGGGAGCGTCACCGAGCGCGTGCTCCGCTCGACGACCGTCCCCGTGCTGGTCGTCGACTACGACGACGAGGACTGACTCGGACGCACAAGACTGACGGACGACCGACTCCATTCTTTCGACATGCCACGACACCGCTGCCCACGGACAGGAGGATCGCCGCAATGAGCGTCGTTGATCGCTTGCGCGAACACGTCGAAGAAAACGGGACCGGTATGGTCTACGATCTGCTATTCGCCGTCGTCTGGGTCGCGATAGTGAGCTTCCTCTTCGATTTCGTTTTCGTCGATGCGCCCAGGTGGGTGTTCTACATGTTCATGCTCGCCGGCATCGTCGCCTACTTCGGCTTCTTCTTCTCGCTCGAGCAGGCGAACCAACAGTGAGGACGGGCGGTGGTCCCGCTTCGGCACGGACTCCCCGTTCGATCGCGTCTCAGACGGACTGACAGCAGACCGTCTCAGTCGTCCTCTCGAGCCGCGACCGCTCGCTGGCGGAGGCGGAAACAGAGGAGGGCGACACCGGCGAAGATGATCGGTGTTAGCAGATCCGACGCGGATCCTGACAGGGCGGGCTGAACGGTCATTCCGGCCATGACAGCGAACAGCAGCGCCAACAGTCCAGCGATCGGAACGACGAATCCCTCCGTGAACGTCGACCACCGCTCGTCGTTCGGCTCGTTGCTCATACGAATCGTTGGGTGCGTGCTAACTAATATCCATGCATTCCCGCACTCCCGCTCTCCTCGAACGCCCCGGTGCGTCGAGTACTCGTTCTCCCCTCGTTCACCGGTTGCGCTCAGTCGATGAGTGGTCGCCGACGGTGAATTCACCCCTCGTAGAATTCGTCGACTTCGGCGTCTGGGAACGCCGGCGTCGCAGCGGAGACGTACTCGAGCGTTCGGTCGCCGGTGTTCTCGAGGCCGTGTTCAGTGTTCGCCGGAATGTGGACCAGATCGCCGGCTTCGACCGCGCGCTCGTCGTCGCCGACGGACATCACGCCCTCGCCGGTGATAATTACGTAGACCTGTTCTGGATCGTGTTCGTGGCGAACTTGCCGTGCACCTGGCTCGACGTCGACCCAGGTGATCGTCAGGTCCGTCTCCGACGCATCCCGCTGGGAGTGCAGAATGTGAGACACGAGTCCGTCGTTTCGGCTCAGTGCCGGCGCATCAGATTTGTGTACTGATCGCATATCAGTAGAATATACCGAAGAGCAGTTAATTCCACCCTCGCGTTTCAGAATCGCTATTCGTCCCAGTACTCCGTCTCGTCATCGATGCGGTAGTAGCCCTCGAGCGACCGGTCGTCGCGACCACCTGGCGGCGAACCGACGAAGACGCCGAATTTGTTCATCTCCGGGTAGACCGTGATATCCGGCTCGTTCATCGTCGACATCGCCAGATATCGGAGTGGTTCGTCGCCGTCGTTGACGACCCGATGGCCGCCGCGCTCGTCGGCGGGAAAGGTGGCGTAGTCGCCGGCCGTCAGGGGCTCGAGGCCGTCTTCCGTTTTGAGTTTGCCGTCGCCCGCTAGCACGTAGATCGCTTCCTCGTTGGCCGTGTGGTAGTGGTAGGGCCACGAGCGCATCCCGGGCGGGAGTTCATAGAGGCTGCAGCCGAGGTCCGAGGCGTCGACGGCGGTGGAGAGTTCCTTCCGCCGGAACGCTGTTTGCTCTCGATCGTACTCCTTCCAGTCGACGGTCGACTCGTTGATCGTTTCCATACCATCTATCACTCACGTCAATTACGTATAACTTCGTGTCGGCCTCGAGCGGCTTGGGCTGGGTCGCTGTTCAGTACACGTGCAGAAGTACCTTTTTCCGCCTCGGGTTCGCTCGCGGTGCTCGCTCACCTCTCGTCTGCTCACGGGTGCGTAGCGCCCGTTCGCATGGCCCGCGGGACCGGAGGTCCCGCGCTGGCGCAAAAATCTACGCTAAAATGGCCGCCTCTACGGGCTTTGCCCGTTTCGGCGGTGAACCGCTCGCTACGCTCGCGGATGCTGCTGTGGTAACGCCTTCGCCTCTACTGAGTGGCACCGTACACCGAACACCATCGGAATAAACACGCGGAAAACGAAACCCCCTAACCGCCGCCGAGAGTGGATAGCGGTATGCACGACGATAGCGAGGTCGCCGTCCTTCGGCTCGGACACCGCCCCGGCCGAGACGAGCGGATGACGACCCACGTCGGCCTGACCGCGCGGGCGCTGGGGGCCGACCGCGTCATCTTTCCCGACAACGCCGGCCAGTCCCTCGAGACGGTTGCGGACATCACCGACCGGTTCGGCGGCCCCTTCGCGGCCGAACTGACCGATTCGCCCCTTCGGATCATCCGTAACTGGGAGGGACGGGTCGTTCACCTCACGATGTACGGCGAGCGCGTTCAGGACGTGGAAGCCGATATTCGGACGACCCACCTGTCCGAGGGTGAACCGCTCTTGCTCGTCGTCGGTTCCGAGAAGGTCCCCTTTGATGTCTACGAGGAGGCCAACTGGAACGTCGGTGTCACCAACCAGCCCCACTCCGAAGTGGCCGGGCTCGCGGTCTTTCTCGATCGGCTCTTCGAGGGCCGGGAACTCGAGCGGGACTGGCAAAACGCCGACCGGCGCGTGATCCCGATGGAGACGGGCAAGCGCGTGGAATCGGCGAATTCGGAGCCCGATTCGGACCGGGATCACTCGAACGGCGAATCGTCGAGCGATTTCGAGGATCGTTCTCAGCGGTAGCCGGCCGGTCTGAAGAGCCGAAACGGGCGGAACAGTCTGCTCCCGACCGTTCCAAGGAGGCTTCGGACGGCTGCGATGGCACCCATCTCGTCCTCGTCGATCGCGTAGCCGTTGCCGGTCCGTTCGATCGCTCCCGATTCGCCGTGGATCTCGAGGAGGCGTTCGAAGTCCGCCGCCAGCAGCCCGGTTCGGTCACAGAGCTCCGTTTTCGTGAGCGGGCGGTCGGCCTCGCGGAGTTCCTCGAGGAGCCAGCCGCTGTGGAGGGCGGCGAGGTGGTACTCGTTGTCCGTTAGTTCCTCGTCGGTGCCGCTCGAGCCGTCGGTCCGCCGCGCATACAGGCCGTCGAGACAGATCCAGCAGCCGATGGCGAGCAGCGACCCGCCGAACCAGTAGCCGCCTTCCCGTAGTTGGATCCCTCCAACAGCGACGGTGAACAGCCCGAGACCGAGCCAGGCGAGCGCCGGATCGACATCGTATCTGTCGAACGCACCCTCGAGAAGCGGCGCGCCGATTGCGATCCCGAGGAGCGTCCCGATGACGTTCAGATCGACCTCGAGAAACGAGAGAGCGGCGGCGATACCGACGGCAGAGACGATATCGGAGAGCCCGATTTGGTCGTGAATCCAGGTGGCGAATTCGGGGGCCATTTATTGGGGATAAAATAGGATCGGTACTAAGTGTATCGCTCGAAAGGGCTCTGGTGAATCGCTAGACAGCATCGAGTTGATCCGTTACAACTAGGGAGTTGAAGCGGGAAACGGCGGATGGTCTATGTCCAAAGTTTCCCGCTTCACTGGAAAAGTGGTGACGTTGGCTAAAAGTGCTGTTGGTGGCCGAGGCGAATCCGCCGCCCCGAAGGGTGGCGGCGGATTCGCCGACTATGCGGTTGCTTCGCTGCATTGTCTCCGGATTTACCTAGAAAAATCCTACCGCGAAGCGCTCGATCTCTTGAGCGAGATGCCGCAAATACTCGCCAAGATAGGCCTTGACGCAGCTGATCTCCCTGATCATTCGACGCTAGTGAAGGCGTTTGACAGGATCAAGATGGCGGTCTGGCGAGTGCTGTTGCGCCTGTCGGCGCAACTGCACGAGCCATCTGGTCACGCGGCGATGGACGCGACATTTTTCGACCGCGAGAACGCAAGCAAACACTACTGTCGACGGACAAATTATCGTGTCCAGACGCTCAAAACGACTGCTCTCGTCGATACTGAGTCACAAGCTATCCTCGACGTTCACTGCACAACTAAGAAACGTCACGACACGCAGATCGGCTGGCAACTCGCCCGCCGCAACGCGGGCGAGTTGCACAGCCTCGCCGCCGACAAAGGCTACGACTGGCAACGGTTACGTGATAAATTGCGAGAAGAGGACGTAAGACCGCTGATCAAACATCGAGAGTTCCGTCCCATCGATCACGCGCATAACGCGCGGATCGATGGAACTCTCTACGGCCAGAGAGGGTTGTCTGAAACCGTCTTCTCGGTGATCAAGCGCACGCTCGGCAACGCCGTGCGTGCGCGAAGCTGGTATCGAGAGTTCCGTGAAATCGTCCTGATGTGTGTCGTCTACAACATCAAGCGTGCCGTCAGCTAGTGAAATCAAGCGCCGTATGGCGATTCACCACGGCCCTCGAAAGGGGTTGATCTGTTCGCGTGATCGATCGGCTCGCGAACCCGGACGTGTGGTCGGGACGTATGGCCGATTCGTTCCGCAGTCGTGCTGTAAGATGGATACGATTTTAAGCGCGGCCTGCGGTACCACGATACATGGATCTGGAAGCGGTCGATCAGTCCGCTCGAGCGGGCAACGTCGCGAAGCTGTTCGACCAGACCGCTGCACAACACGGAGAGGCACAGGCGATGGAACACCACGGTCGCCGCTGGACCCACGAGGAGGTCCGCGACTGGACCGCCGAACTCGCCGGCGGACTCCACGATATCGGTCTCGAGCCCGGCGACCGAATGCTGCTCTTCTTGCCGAACTGTCCGCAGTACCTCGTCGCCTCGATCGGTGCGTTCAAGGCCGGCGTCGAGATATCGCCGGTCAATCCACAGTACAAGCGCCGCGAAGTGGCCTACCAGCTGGAGGACACGGACGCGAGCGCGATCGTGACCCATCCGGCGCTACGGGAGGTCGTCGATCAAGCGATCGAGGACGCCGAGATGGAGCCCGAAATCATCACCATCCGGAGCGAGGACTGGCCGCGGGACGACGCGGACCGCGCCTTCGAGGAACTGCGCGGCGAGCCGACGCTGGTCGATCGTGCGGACGACGACGTGGCCCTGTTGCCATACACGTCCGGGACGACGGGCGACCCGAAAGGCGTCCAGCTCACCCACGAGAACACCCGGGCTCAGCTCATGTGGCCCCTGACCGCCTCGAACGTCGACGTCGAGCCCGAGGACATCCGCAGTCTCACGTGGCTCCCCCTCTACCACATTACCGGCTTCACCCACACGGCGCTCCAGCCGCTGGTCGGCGGCGGCCGGCTCTACTTCCGCAGCGCCCTCGAGTGGGACGCCCAGGAGTGCATGCAACTCATCGAAGACGAGTGGATCACCCACTTCGTCGGCGTGACAACGATGTACGCCGACATGGTCGAGTCCGATGACTTCGGCGAGTACGATCTCAGCAGTCTCGAGTCGGCCTCCGAGGGCGGTGCGAAGCTCTCGACCGCGGTCCAAGAGCGGTTCGAGGAGACCGCGGGCGTCGACATTTCGGAGGGGTACGGCCTCACCGAGACCCACGGCGCGACCCACACCCAGAGCGGCTCGACGTTCGGCCTGAAACACGGCACGATTGGCCAGCCCCTGCGGATGACCGACTGCAAAATCGTCGACGAGGCCGGGGACGAGGTCGCGCCCGGCGAGGAAGGGGAACTCGTCGTCCGCGGCCCGCAGGTGATGACGGGGTACCACAACCTTCCCGAGGCCACCGAGCGGGCCTTCACCGAGCACGGCTACTTCCGGACCGGCGACATCGCCCGCCGCGACGGGAACAACTACTACGAGATCGTCGACCGGAAAAAGCACATGATCAACACCGCCGGCTACAACGTCTACCCCAGCGAACTCGAGAACCTCCTCCTCGAGCACGAGGCCGTCGCGGACGCGGCCGTCGTCGGGATCCCGGACGAACGACGCAACGAGGTGCCAAAGGCGTTCATCGTCCCCGCCGCCGCCGTCGAGCCCGGCAGCGACGTGACCGCCGAGGAGCTCACGGAGTTCTGTCTCGAGGAAGTGGCCAGCTACAAACACCCCCGCGAGATCGAGTTCATCGACGAACTCCCGCGGACGACGAGCGGGAAGATTCAGAAGTTCAAGCTCGAGGACGAGGAGTAACGAGTCGGATCGCCGCGTCGAGCCCGCGGCGTCGGGCGCTCGTATCCGCTTACGTCGTCTCGTAGTACCGGACACCGTCTCTCGTCTGTGACGATACCCGATTCCGACTTTCGAGCGTGCCGAGCGCTCCGATCGTGTCGAGTACCGGAGCCATATGCCGAACGTCGCCGACGCGCTCTTCGGCGATCTCGAGCGCCGTGGCGGGTTCGATCGCCGCGGTCGCCGCTCGCGTTTTCTCGAGGAGCGCGTCGAGTCGGTCGTGCGTCGTGTCGACGGTCCGCTGGGGATCCTCAAAGGTCGGGCCGTGGCCGGGGAAGACGTGAGTGGCAGTCGTCTCGGTCAGCCGATCCATCGCCTCGTAGTAGGCGTCGATGGCCTCATCGGCACCCCGATCGAGCCCGACCTGAAAGGCCCCGGCGCGGAACGGCTCGATGAGCGCGTCGCCCGAAAAGAGGACCGTCGTCCCCGCGATCGTCGTCTCGAAACACAGGTGATCGACCGCGTGGCCCGGCGTTTCGAACGTCTCGAACTCCTGGTCGCCGATCGCGACCGTCGCGTCGGGCTCGACGGCGCGGGCGGTCTCGGGTTCGACCAGCCGCCGATCGCGGTGCAGTTCCTCGAGTTCCTCCTCGACAACGTCCGTGCGCTCGTCGCCCACGTAGCCCGCTGCCGTCGTCATCTCATGAAAGCCCTCGCGGGCGGTCTCGAGATCGCGATCGAGTCTGGACAGCCCGGCTCGGGGGATGTGAACCGTCGCGCCGGCCGCTCTGAGAGCCGGTAGCTGCCCGATATGGTCGCTGTGAACGTGGGTCACGAGCACGTGGTCGATATCGGCTGGCTCGAAGCCGACGGCCTCGAGTCCCTCGCGCAGTTCCGCCTCGCCCGCGTCGTCCGGCGCGCCCGCGTCGATCAAAATTGGTTCCGGCCCCTCGAGGAGGTAGGCGGCGACGTGTTTCGGTGGCCAGGGAACGTCGAACTCAAGGCGATGGATCTGCGAGAGAGCGTCGTCGGCTCGAACGGGGCTGCAAGCAGCGTCGGTAGTCATTATCTCGAGAAGTGCGATCCAGCTTCATAAACGTCGCGTCCGAACGCGCAGCCGACGGTCGGATTCATCGCGTTCGTGGCGGAATTTGCCTCGATCTGCTCAGTGGGCGTTTCATCGAACGGTCTCTCCGAGAGAGAAATGGAGTCTCGTCCCAGCGCGATACTACCCCTCCGGATCCCGACTCGAGAGGGAAGGGCACTTGACAAGCTTTAATGGCTCCATGCCGTTACATGGAGGTAATGGCTTTTGAGGACCTGCTCGAGGATCCGGTAATCCAGAAATATTTGCACGAGCTGGTCGGTCCCAAGGGGATGCCCGTCGCTGCGGCACCGCCGGACGGCGAAGTGACCGACGAGGAGCTCGCAGAGGAACTGGACCTCGAGTTGAACGACGTGCGGCGCGCGCTGTTCATTCTGTACGAAAACGATCTCGCCACGTATCGGCGACTGCGCGACGAGGATTCGGGGTGGCTGACCTACCTCTGGACGTTCGAGTACGACAACATTCCGGAGAATCTCGAGGAAGAGATGTACCGGCTCCACGAGGCGCTCGACGACCGCCGAGAGTACGAGCGAAACCACGAGTTCTACCTCTGCGAGATCTGTTCGATCCGGTTCGAGTTCGGCGAAGCGATGGACTTCGGCTTCGAGTGTCCGGAGTGTGGCTCGCCGCTTGAATCGATGGATAACGACCGCCTGGTCAACGCGATGGACGACCGCCTCGCGTCGCTCGAGGACGAACTTAACCTGGACGCCTAATGGTCGTACTCGCAACCAAGCTGTACGTCGAGGGCGACGCCCGCGAGCGCTCGCTGGATTCGCTGCGGTCGCTGGTCGATAACGAAATCGGAGAACTCGACGTCGAGTTCGAAATCGGGATCCGTCACGACGACTTCCCGTCGGTGACAATCGAGGGTGACGACGCCACTGTCGCAAGAAACGTTCTCCGCGAAGCGTTCGGCGAGATCGTCCCCGATCTCGAGGCCGGCGAAACGTACGTCGGCACGCTCGAGTCCTGGGACGACGACGGATTCGTCCTCGACGCGGGACAGGGCGACGGCGTCCGAATCCCGACCGACGAACTCGGGCTCGGTCCGGGGTCGGCGACGCAGATCCGCGATCGGTACGGGCTCGTTCAGCATCTGCCGTTGCAGTTCGTGTACGGCGGCGATGCGGATAGCGACGATGACGCCGACGTCACTCCGTCCCGGCTCGCCGACGCCGAACAGGATCGGCTCTACGAGTGGACCCGCGGTAACGGCCGGCTCAACGTCAACAGCGCGACGCGAGCCGAGGTTCGGGCCACGCTCAACCGCGCTGGCCACGCGCAGGACTACGTCACCGTCGAACGACTCGGGCTGCTCGAGCAGAGCGTCATCTGTACCGAAAACACCGACCCGCCCGGACTCCTCGCGAGCGTCGGCGAGTACCTCCCGGCCGAACTCCGCTGTGTCGTTCCCTAGCATGAACCGACGGCTCGTTTTCGCGACGCTCGCGGTCGTGTTGCTGACGACGGGAGCCGGCTGCTCGGGGTTCTTCGGCGGAATCTCGGACGAGGAACTCGACCGCGAGCAGGAGTACGGCGACCTGCGCGAGACCGAAACCGACGCCGAGGTCACCATCGCGCTCGAGGACGGAAACCTGCTCGGCGGCGGCGAGTTCCGGGCCGTCTACGACCTCAACGGGACTGACGAACTGGAGCTGTACCAGTCGACTCTCTTTAGCGACGAACCGATGAACGTCCACAGCGTTCGCTACTGGTATCCCAACGGCACCGAACTCACGGGTTCGGAACTCGAGATCGAACAGGGCGGATCGATGACTACCGTCCAGGTTCCCGACGGGGACGGCACGCTTGCGTTCTCCGGCGAGGCCGGGCGCAAGACGTTCCAGCAGCCGGCCTACATCGGGGGCTCCTACGAGGTGCTGGTCCCCGAGGGTCATCGGACATCGAATTTCCTGTTCGGCGACGTTTCGCCGAACGAGTACGAGCGCACGGTCGCCGACGATCGGGAGCGACTCTACTGGGAGGAGATCGACGAGGACAGTACGATCTCGCTTCGATACTACCTCGCGCGTGACATCCCGCTGTTCCTCGGTCTCATCGGGGCTGTCGTCCTCATCGGCGGCATCGGGATCGGCTACTACTACCGACAGGTCAAGCGACTCCGGGAGGAACGAGAGGAGTTCGGTGTCGACGTCGACGACGATTCCGACGGCGGACCGCCGGGGCTTCTGTAGTCAGTTCGACGTCGCTTTTTCGGCCGTTCAGTGTTCGCTTCTATCCGGTCGGCGGCCGCTCAGCCGTGTATCGTTCGTTCGTCGAGCCAGATGACGTCCGAGCCGTCCATCTCGAGTCGGCCTTTGACGTGGGTCGTGTTCGTGTGTGGCGACTCGAGCGCGGCCGTTCGGACGGTTCTGGTCGCATCGACGTGGTCGACGAGCCAGCTATAGTAGCGGTCCGTCTCGTCGGTGACGGCGAAGACGAGCAGTTTCGGCTCGTCGACCCGGGTCGCCGTTTGAAACGTCGATCCGAACACGCGAGGGAGGTCGACCACTCTGACCCGTTCACCGGCGACGGTGATCGTCCCCGCGTTCCACGGATCGGCGGCGTCGGCGAGGGACGCATCGTCAGCGACGCCCAGCACGGAGGCTACGGACTCGGCCCTGACGCAGTATCGCCGCTCCTCGAGGTCGAACGTGAGGACGGTCACGCGTTCGTCGTCGGTGCTGGTTCCGTCATTCGAAGCCGATGCCATTTCGTCTGAAGACTTCTCGTTCGGAAAATAAGCCTTCCGGTGCGCGACGTGAGTGCATGCGTTCGGATACCTATAAATATATTGAACATACGTGATGGAGTCAACGTTTTAGTGATGGACTCTGATACACGAACGAGACCATGGCCCCGGACCTCTCCGAGAAGCTCCTCGGAATCGATATCGACGATGCCGATCGCACCCGCGATTCGGACGGCGGGGACGACGAACAAGAAGAACTCCGCCAGTTCGTCTTCGTCGGCGTCGGTGAGCACCGACTCGCGCTGCCGGTCGACGCGGTCAGAACGATCACCGAACCACCGGCGGAGTTGACCCGCGTCCCACGCTCGCCACCCGCGATCGAGGGGCTGATGGACCTCAGAGGCGAGATCACGGCCGTCATCGATCCGCGGGTTCACTTCCCGGTTTCCGAATCCCGCTCGGGCCGTGAACGACTGCTCGTGCTCGATCGCTCGAGCGACCGACAGTCGGCCGCGATCCGCGTCGACGAGGTGATCGGCGTTGAGACCGTCCCCGAAAGCGACGTGATCGACGCGGACACCGTCGATGCCAGTGAGCTGTCGGGCGAGGCCCTCGACCATCCCCTGGTCCTCGCACTCGTGACGCAGGAACGAAAACCGGAGCCGGAGCCGCGCGTCGGACACGTGACAACGGACGGATCGGCCGACAGCGGTGTCGAGACACCTGAGGCCGGAGCAACAGTCGGTGGCGGCGATTCCGCGGCGCTGTCGTCGGCTCGTCGCACGAGCGGCGTCGGTGAACCGATCGGGGAGGCATTCGAGATCGAATCGGACGAGGACACCGGCGACGACATCGATGAGGGCAAGAGGGACGATTCGACACAGGAGATCATCGTCGAAGCGACCGCGCTCGTCGATATCGACCGACTGCTGTTGGCGTCGGGAAACCGGTAAGACTGCTGCGAACCGGCGGTTTTCGATCCTCTGCTCTGAGTGGGGTCTCCGGGGCAGATTCGACATTTATCATGACTGATAATCGAGAGACAGCATTTATGGTAGTTGTATCTCTACGGACGTTTGGTGTACTACTGAATGTCGACAGGGGTGCTCATCGTGGACGACTCTCATTTTATGCGGAACCTACTGCGGCAGATCTTGGAACAAGATTACCGCATTCTCGGAGAAGCGTCCAACGGAGCAGAAGCCGTCAAACTGTACAAAGAACACGACCCCGACATCGTCATGATGGATATCGTGATGCCGAAATGCAACGGCATCAAGGCGACCGCGGCGATCAAGAAAATCGATCCGGACGCCCGCGTCATCATGTGTACGAGCGTTGGACAGCGTGAGAAAATGAAACTCGCCGTGAAAGCTGGTGCGGACGGCTACGTGACGAAACCGTTCGAAGAGCCCAGCGTTAGAAAGGCCCTCTCAGACGTCGTCGCGGCATGACGCGAGTACTCGTTGTCGACGACTCGAAGTTCATGCGGACAGTCATCGGCAACGCGCTCGACGAGGCCGGCTACGAGGTCGAAACGGCGGCGAACGGTGCGGATGGTGTCGAACTCGCCTCGACCTTCGATCCGGACGTCGTCACGATGGACGTCGAAATGCCCGAGATGGGCGGCATTGATGCCGTCGAGCGGATCATGGCGACGAATCCGACCATGATCCTCATGCTCAGCGTTCACACTGAACGCGGTACGGAGGCCACGCTCGACGCTCTCGAGCGCGGTGCCGTCGATTTCCTTCACAAGCCCGACGGCTCCGACTCGCGCAACATCGCCCACCTCACGGACGAGGTCGTCGCGAAAGTCGACGACTTCGCCGAGGCGAACGTCTCGTCGGTCGCGCTCGCTCGTGCCACCGCGGCGGCCCACTCGACCCGATCGGGACGCGCTGGCGGCCCGGGACACAACACTGTGACTGGAAACGCGGTCGCGGGCGGCGGATCCGACGCACAGCTTCGTCACGACAGCGGGACGACCGGTCCCGACGCCACTCCGGATATCGGGACTACGTCCGCCACCGACGAAGCGGCCGAACCGATCGCCGTCGACGGTGACTGGGCGGACGCGCCGACGATCGTCCTCGGCGCGTCGACCGGCGGCCCGAAGATCGTCGAACGGCTGTTCGAACGGCTGCCGGCGGATCTCGAGGCGAAGGTGCTGGTCGTCCAGCACATGCCCCCCGACTTTACGACCCGCTTCGCCGAGCGACTCGACGCTCGGAGCGCGTACGACGTCACCGAAGCCGCGGATCGCGATCGGCTCGCGGCCGGCGAGGCCGCGGTCGCACCGGGAAACGCCCACCTCGAGGTTGCGAGCGACATCGGCGGCCGCCTCCGTCTGCGACTCGACGACAGCGAGCGGGTCCACGGCGTGCGGCCGGCGATCGACGTGACGATGGAAAGCGCCGCCGAACGGGTCTCCGACGCGCTCTGTGGCGTTGTTCTGACCGGGATGGGCCGCGACGGCGCGGCCGGCATCGAGGCGGTCAAGGCCGCGGGCGGTCGAACGATCGCTCAGGACGAGGAAACGAGCCCCGTCTTTGGCATCCCGTGTCGGGCGATCGAAACGGGCTGCGTCGACGCGGTCGCACCCGCCCACGGCATCGCCGACGCGATCGTCGACGCGTTCACGACGGACGGTGAGACCGATGACTGATTATCTGACAGACTTCGTTCAGGAGAGCGAAGAACGAATTACGGAACTGAACAACGCCTTGCTCACCCTCGAGCGGGATCCCAACGACGAGGAGGCGATGGAGAACATCTTTCGAATCGCCCACACCCTCAAAGGGAACTGCGGGGCGATGGGGCTGGATTCGGCCAGCGACCTTGCCCACGCGATCGAGGATCTGCTCGACGCCGTCCGCGGGGACGAAATCGACGTGACGCCGGAGCTGATGGATGTCGTCTTCGACGGCGTCGACGAGCTCGAGACGATGGTCGACGAAGTCGCCGCGACCGGCGAGATCGAGACGGATCCGTCGGCGACGATCGAGGCGCTTCGAACGCACCTCGAGGACGCCGAGAACGAGGCGGCAGCCGGACTCGTCGCGCCCACAGCGGACGAGATCGACGACGTGTGCTCGCGGTTCGATCCGCCGGCCGACGACGGTCACGACGTCTATCTCGCACGGCTTTCGATCGCCGAGCGGGAGGACGTCAACAACGGCGAACTGGTCGTCGACGCATTGATCGACGCGTTCGATCTGATCGGGACCGATCCGCCGCGCGAGACGATCGAGACCGCGGCGTACGTAGACCACTTCGACGCCGTCTTCGCCACCGCGGTCGGCGAAAGCGCGATCTCCTCCGGTCTCGAGCCGGTCGAAGAGGTCACGGACTTCGAACTCGTCGATGTCTCCGATCGGTTCGAGACAGCCGACGAGGCGGCGCCGACGGCGGATCAGCTCGCGGATGCGGCCGAACAGGCCGACGATATTTCGCCCGAGGAAGCCCAAGATCTCGAGGTCGACGACCTGCTCGACGAGTTCACCGAGTTCGACGACTTAGACGAGATGGTCGAGGACGTCGGTGACGACGAACTCGAGGTCTTCGAGAACATGGGCGAGGCCGGCTCGTTCGACGACCTGTTGGACGAGGATGACCTCGACGACGAGCCGGGAGAACCGCCAGCAACGCCTCTCGACGAGGCCGACGACGCGGCGACTCCCGACTCGGAGACGGCAACCGACGACGGCCCCGATACGGCTGAGGCGGACTCGACGGCCGAAGCCGACGATGTCGACGACGCCGGCGCGGTCTTCGACGAACTCAAAGACGAGGTCGAAATGGTCGGCTTCGACGAGTTGCAGGACGAACTCGCGGAACTCGAGTTCGACGAGTTCGACGACGAGGACGAGGTCGGTATGGACGAACTCCTCGGTGAGGACGTCGACGACGACGCGTTTCTCGACGGCGAGGAGCCGTCCGAGAGCGCGGTCGACGACATCCTGGTCGATGCGGAGTCGGATGAGCCCCTCACTGCGGACGCGGCCGATGACGAGGACGAGACCGAAACATCCGGTGTCGACACGACGGCGGCCGTCGGCGTGGACGAAGACTCTGTGGCGGACGACAGCGGCCTCGAGCCGGCGACCGAGCCGGACGAGGGCGTGATCGCCGATGACGATGACGTAGCCGGTGCTGAAACAGATGATTACGTGGCTGCTGCCGAAACAGATGATGATGTGGCTGGCGGACCGGACGACGAAATCGAGGCCGCATCCGCACCTGAGCGGATCGACGAGTCCGAACCGACGGACTCGAGATCCGACGTTTCCAGCGACGATCCGGTCGATACAGCCTCGGCCGAGGACGACGCAACGGCCGACGAAGCCCCCGTGGGGGACGTCGCCGCGGCTGACTCGACTCCCGATGATGTCGTTGCGGACGAGCAAATCGCCGACGAACCAGTTGCGGACGAACACGTTGTCGACGAATCAGTTGCGGACGACACGGGAAGCGACGATACCGATGAGACTGACGCCAACGGAGTCGACGACGATGCAGCCGACGACGGTATCGCCGCGGCCGATACCGCTGACGCCGAACCGGTCGGCGACGCTGACGAGTCCCCGACAGCCACCGATGCAACCGAAACCGAGTCGACCGACGACGCTCCCGTCGAAGGCGACGATTCCACCCTCGAGACCGACGAAACCGGTGGCGGTTTCGAAAGCGACGATGGCCTCGAGTCCGCGCCAGACGATGTCGAGCAAGCCACCGCTACGGACGATGACACCGTAGCCGGCGGTTCCTTCGGTGCTGATGCTGACGTCGAAGCGGAGTTCGAGCCGACGGCGGCCTTCAGCGACGACCTCGAGGAGGCGACGGACGACTCGGACCCGTTCGATGACGAGGATGAGGGAACGTTCGACGACGATGTGTTCGATGACTCCGCGACCGAGTCGGATGATTCCGACGCGGACGATGACTTCGAAAGCGAGTTTGGGGACGATCTGTCCGACGACCTCGACGACGAGGCGTTCGCCGGAACTGACGAGTTCGACATCGGCGGGGTCGACTTGGACTCGCCCGCCGCGTCTGGGGAGAACGACGACTCGAGCGATCCGTCGGCGGCGTCATTCGGCGACGATGCGGCCGATTCGGACGCCGACACGGACGATGAAGCGGCCGTCCGGATCATCGACGAACCCAAATTCGAGCGTCCGGAGATCGACATCCTCGAGTCGAGCGATCGGCCCGACGCCGACGCCGAAACTGACGAAATCCAATCGGTCAGGGTCGATGTCGAACAGGTCGACTCGCTGCTCACGCTCGTCGAGGGACTGGTGACGAGTCGCGTCCGACTCCGGCACGCGGCCGAGGCCGACGACGACGGCGACGACGCACTCGAGACGGAACTCGACGCGCTGTCGGACCTGACGACCGATCTGCAGGAGACAGTGATGGACATCCGTCTGGTGCCCCTCGAGACGGTGACGAACCGCTTACCGCGGGTCGTCCGCGACATCGCCCGCGATCAGGACAAGGCGGTCGAATTCGAGATGACCGGCGAGGACGTCGAACTCGACCGGAGTATCCTCGATCGGATCGGCGATCCGCTGATCCACCTGGTCCGCAACGCCGTCGACCACGGGATCGAACCGCCGGAAGACCGAGAGGAAGCCGGGAAATCCAGCGAGGGGACCGTCGAGGTGCACGCCGATCGCGCGCGCGATCGCGTGACGATCACGGTCGAAGATGACGGTGCCGGACTCGATCCTGACCGGCTTCGTTCGGAGGCCGTCGCGGCCGACGTCCTCGACGAGGAGGAGGCGGCGGCGATGTCCGACGACGAGACCTACGATCTCATCTTCCATCCCGGCCTCTCAACGGTCGACGAGGTAACGGACGTCAGCGGTCGCGGCGTCGGGATGGACGTCGTCAAGCGGACGGTCGAAGATCTGGACGGCACGGTTTCGATCGACAGCGAGAAAGACGAGGGAACGACCGTCACGATGCGGCTCCCGGTAACGGTCGCCATCGACGAGATCCTGTTCGTCGAAAGCGGCGGCGAAGAGTTCGGTGTCCCGACCAAAGCTGTCCAGGACATCGAGCCCGCCGGGGCGATCGAGATGGCGAACGGCGAATCCGTCCTCCCCGGGGACGGCAGCGACTATCCCGTTATTTCGCTGGCCGACGTCCTCGAGACGCCGACCCCCGGTGCGAACGGCGACGGGATGGTCGTCCGGATCCGTGGCGAGGTCCGCGATGTCGCGTTGCACTGCGACCACGTCCACGGCCAACAGGAGGTCGTCGTCAAGCCCTTCGAGGGCTTCATGAGCGGCATGCCGGGAATAAGCGGTGCAACGGTTCGGGGACGGGGAGAGGTAGTCAACATCCTTGACGTGACGACACTATGAACGAACGCAACCACCCAACCCTACGGAGGAATCTATGACGATGATGGTCGACATTCGAAAGCTGAGCTTCATAAACGAGATGGCGAAGGTCGGGACGAACGGCGTCGCCGACAACATGAGTAAACTGACCGGCGAAGACGCCCAGATGGAGGTGACCAAGACGAACTTCATCGACGTCGACGACATCGGGTCTCAGCTCGACGGCGGGAAGCGTGTCGGCGTCCGCGTCCGACTACTGGACCCACCACACGGACACATCCTCATTCTCTTCCCAGAGGCGAGCGCGAAGAAGATCACGGCGATCATGCTTCGCGACGTCGTCGATGACATGGGAGACGTCTCCGGCAAGATGGCCCGCAGCGCCGTCGAGGAGATGGGGAACATGATGGCCAGTGGCTTCATCGACGGCTGGGCCGACGTACTCGGGCGCGCGATTGATATCGCCGCCCCCCAGCTCGTCTACGCGCCGACCGGTGACATCGTCACCCGGACGGCCGGGCTCGGTGGCGACGACCTCGCACTGTTCTTCGATTCGGATCTGTCGGTTCCGAGCTACCAGATCGAAGCCGAGATCTACGCATTCCCTGACCTCGAAGAGTTCGTAGAAATGGTCAACGGCATCGAAGTCCACCCCGCATGAAACTCGACGTCAACGCGCTTGGTACGTTCTACCGAATGGCTCGAGAGGGGGCCGGCCTGGCGGCGGGCCGACTCACGCACATGCTCGGCGTCGAGACGCAACTTGGCGTGACGAAACTCAACTTCATGCGGGGCCAGGAGATCCGGCGCGATTTCGAGGACTCGACCGAGAAGGTCGGCGTCCGGGTCAAGCTGACCGGCGCGATCGAGGGCTACTCTGTCGTCGTCTTCGAGCGCGAGAACGCGTTCCGTATCGTCGAAACGCTGCTCGCGGAAGCGGATCCCGACGCGGACGTCAACACCGATGTCGGCGAGATTACCGAGTTTGACGAGATGACCGAAAGCGCCGCGACCGAGGTCGGCCACATCATCAACAGCGGCTTTATCGACGGCTGGGCCGACGTGCTCGAGGCGGTCATCGACGTCTCGACGCCGGAGTTCGTCGAGGGCCAATCCGCCGAGCCGTTCTTCGGTGACATCGACGAGGCCCCGGGCGACGACGATCTCGCCTTGCTCTTCCAGAGCCGGATCGAGACCGTCGGCACCGAGGTCGGATTCAGTCACTACCTCTTCCCGAAACGCGAGTCGATGGCGACGCTCCTCGAGCGACTGCGAACCAGCGAGGGCATCGAGTACGACAAACTCGACGGCTTCGACCGGATGGCCGAGCGGGGTGCCGAGGAGGTCGCCAAGACGGCGACCACGCTGACGGGGATCGACACCAGCGTCGAGATCCGTCGGCTCAACTTCGTCTCGCTCGAGTCGATTCCGGAACAGGTAGCGAACGAGAAACTCGTCGGCGTCGCCTTCGAGTTCGACGGGATGCCAAGCGGCTATCTGCTCTTCCTGTTCGACGAGGAGTCGGCCCACGAAATCGTCGACGCGATGGTGCCGATGGAAGTCGATGAGGACGGCTTCGGCGAGATGGGGACCAGCGCGATCAAGGAACTGGGCAACATCATGGCCAGTGGCTTTCTCGACGGTTGGGCGAACGTCCTCGATACGACGATCGATCACTCGCCACCGGAGTTCATCCACGACATCGGCGCGGCGGCCGTCGACCCGGTGATCATCCAACTCGGCGAGAATCAGGACTTCGCGTTCGTCTTCGACACCGTCGTCATGGCCGACGGCCGCGAGTTCGACTGTGAAGTGTACGCGATCCCCGACGAGTCAGACCTTGAGCGGGCGCTGAACAACCTCGACGTCGATCGGATCGAGGAGGCCCCGACGACGGCGGAGTTTCAGGAAGTCGATACCACATGAAGACCTACGGTACCGAACCGGGCGCACCGACGCCGGTCCAGGTCGGCATCTCGGAACTGGTCGTCAGTGACGGCGACGACACGCTCAAATCCTACGGGCTGGGTTCGTGCCTGGCCATCGCGCTGTACGATCCCGGATCGGGAATCGGTGGGCTGGCACACGTCATGTTGCCCGACGGCGACGCCGCGGATAACAGCGACCGCAAACCCGGGAAGTACGCTGATACGGCGATCCGCGCATTGCTGCGCCGGATGGTCGAGCAGGGTGCTAACTACACTACCGTTGAGGCGAAGATCGCCGGCGGCAGCGATATGTTCGAATTCGAGAGTTTCGGAGAGGGCGTCGGCCAGCGAAACATCGCCGCCGCGAAGAGCGAACTCGAGAAGCTCGGCGTCCCGCTCGAGGCGGAAGACGTCGGTGGGGAATACGGTCGGACCGTCGAATTCACGCCGGGAACGGGAGTGCTCACCATCAAGACCTCGGACGGCGACAACGGAGTGACGGAGCTGTGATCGGCGACGGCGGTGGCAATACGGACACGACCGCCAACGGCGCTGCCGGAACCGGTTCCGACGCTGACGATGAGGAAGCTGTCGCCAGTGACGACGCGTTTACCACCCTTCTCGAATTCGTCGAGGACGAACTGGCGTTCGCGACGAGCCACTACAACGACAGCTATCTCGATCGCCGCGTTTCCTCTCGAATGCGGCGCACCCAGAACGACAGCTACGCGACGTACTTCGAAACGCTTCGCTCCGATCCGGACGAACAGGACGCGCTCCTCGAGGCGCTGAGCATCAACGTCACGGGGTTCTTTCGCAACCCGGACGTCTGGGCCGGAATTCGGACGATCCTCCGGCGACTCTCCGAGACCGGGGACAGGGTCCGGGTCTGGAGCGCCGCCTGTGCCGACGGCCGGGAGCCGTACTCGGTGTCGATGCTCGCCCACGACGACCCCGAAATCGACGAGTCGGCCGTCTCCGTTCTCGGGACCGACATCAGTTCCCCGGCACTCGAGACGGCACGGAACGGGGTCTACGAGGAATCGCGGACCATCGATCTGGACGACCAACTTTCCTTTCTCGACGACTATCACCGCTATGTCGATGTCGACGGCCGGACCTACCGGATCGGCGACGCTGTGAAACGATCCGTCCGCTTCCAGCGCCACGATCTGATCAACGACGAGCCGAAGTCGGGATTCGACCTCGTCATCTGTCGCAACCTGTTCATCTACATCGACAACGCGTACAAGGAGTCGATGCTCGAGACGATCGCGCGGTCGCTTCGACGGGACGGCTACCTCGTCATCGGCAAGGCCGAGACGATTCCGCCGACACTCAAGTCGGCGTTCGATGTCCGCGAGGCGCGCCTGCGGATTTACCAGCGAGAGGGCAACGGTTCGGATGCTGACCGACTCACCCGGCGTTCGAACTCGAGTTCCGAATCCTAATTCATCGGCTACCGACATCCGTAACGGAAGGTTGTGATTTCAGGTTTCGACTGTGATCGAGACGACGCGGGTTCGCGAGGTGGAAGACAACCAATCGTTACATGTTGGTCCGCCGAATACATCCGACGAATGCCTTCGCTCGACCTCGATGCGTTCGTCGCCCGCACCGCGGCGCTGGTCGATTCCTCGCCGCCCACCACCTTGCGGGAGACTCGAACGTGGCTCGTCGAGCCTTTCCTCGAGACGCTTGGCTGGACCGTCCGCGCCGAGTCGTGCGTGACCGATCGGATCGTCGACGACGTTCGTCTCGAGTACGTGCCGACCGTCGACTCGGTGCCGGGTCTGTTCGTCGCCACCGAGTCCGCGACTGACTCGCTCGAGGAGTCGCAAGCGAACGCCCTCCGCCAGGCGATGGCGTGGACGGGCGTCGACCGAGCGATCTACACGAACGGCCGACAGTACCTCCTGTTGGCGGGAACGACGGACGTCGAATACCACGCGCTCGAGCGCGCCGAACTCCCCGCGAACGAGTCGATAATCGCTGACTATTCGCGGGCAGCGGTCGGACAGCGACTCGGACGACACACCCGGGGCCACGTCGCCAGACGGCTCGCGGTCGAACGGCCGAGGCTCGTCGGATCGATCGCCGAGGGACTCGCGGACGACACCGCACAGGGTGAGCTCTACGCTGACGAGTTCGAAGCCGCGGCTGACAGATTCCTCGATCAGCTCGTCGTCGCGTTCACCGAAGACGGAAGAACGTCACCGGACGACGCCACGGACGTCTCGATCCGGTTCAGCGAGTCGACGATCAGCAAGGACGAGTCGCCGAGTGAGCGGGCCGTCGACACGGACTCGAGTGCGGATACAGCTCCCGAAAGCGAGACAGACGGTTTGAATGCGACCGGCAACGCCGACCGATCGGGAGCTCCCGCTCGAGATGGGGACTCGACCCGGACGACGACCGATACGGAGACGGATGACGACAAAAGCCGGGAACGAGAGGGCGACGAGGATGGCGAATACGTCGTTCGATTCTTCAACGATCGGAGCTCGATCGGTGCGATCGGTCACTCGACGTCTGCAGGAGCACTCGTGGAGGCCGCCGACTACCTCCTCGAGCGCGGTCTGGCAGGCGTCGAGGTCCCCTGGTCCCCGGATGAGGGCGAGCGAACGGTTCTCAACGTCGACCCCACCCGCGCCGACGGCTCGCCGATGGACGACCCGGAACGACTCGCGAACGGCCTCGTTCTCGAGACTGCGGGCAACGTCGACGAGCGTGCCGCCCGCGTCGAGGCGCTGGCCGCTCGAGCGGGACTGCGAGCGATGCTCACCGGGGACTGGGAGACGGAGTAAGGGAAAGTTAGCGATCAGTACTCGAGGTTCGCGTCGATAATCGTGACGACGACTCGTCCAGAGCCGCCGTCGAATTCACACGTTCGTGGAGCGGTATCTCCCCAACCACCGCTCTCGAGCGTCGAATTCCAGGCGTCTTCGTACGCGGAGTCGACTACTGTTATCGAAACGTTGTCCTCACCGGTGTAGACTTTGCTACTTCGATCTTCGACGGACATCGTGAGTCCGAGACCACCGCTGCTCTGTATCGATCGATCGTCCGCCGAAATCGTTACAAGCGAGATGATAGCGATGTCGTCGCCACACCGAAACTGCGGGCGTTTGAGGACGGTGCTCCACGATTCCGACTCGTCCCCTCGAACGAGACCGCCGCCTTCGTACGCGATACGATTTCCGTTCGTCGTATACGAAAACTCGCCGAGATCGGCGGTCGTTCCGTCTCCGTAGCCGACGAACTCACCACTGTCGGTCCCAATTGGATCCCTGCCACTGATCGAGATGTTTAGCTTCGTCCCGGAATCACCGATCGAGACCGTCCCTTCCCGAAGTGAGAGTTCACCGTAGCGCTGTTCGATCCCGTCGTACCGGACGACATCGTTAAAGTTCACCGCGAGCGCGTCCATCGCCCGTTCGGCATTTTTCAGTTGCTCGCCCTCCTGATAGTCCTCCATTGCCTGAAAACCGGTCATCGACAGCAGCGCGACGGAACTTAGGATGATCGCGAAGACGAGGATGAACGCGAGTACATCGGATACCGCGCGGTCGTGATCCCGTCGTCGCGTCGCCGTTTTCGGGTGTTTTCGTCTCATTGGCTTCCGTCCTCGAGGTATATCTCGCCGCTCTCGTAGACGATCTCGATCGTTCCGCCGGCCGTCGAATTCTCGTTGATAGTCGCAGTGGTTTTGATCGGTACGTGGACGGTCGCATCGACGTCCTGTGCCGTCAGCCTCACGCAATCGGTGTTCCCCTCGAGCAAGGGTGCGCTACAGTCCTCGAGCAACTTGACGGTGTACCGCGAGTTCGCGACTGTTCGCGGATGATCGGTCCTGACGGTCACGTTATCCGTCGTTTGGTTTCCAATCTGGTCGACGTTACCGATTTCGTCGGCCAGTCGCTCGCCGATCGTCTCGAGCGAGGAGTCAGCACTGCGATCCTTCTCGGTTTCCAGCATGGTCCCGGCGCTGGTCAGCAACATGGCGATGAGGATCGTCGTGATGCCAATCGTCAGGACGTGGGTGATCGTGATCGAGACCGCACGATCTCGTCCCGGTTGTGTCTCGATCGGACCCATTTCACGGACACCCCGTTACGATGGTGCGATTTTGTTTATAACTAAGGCTATTTGAGTAGTATTCAATCGTTAGACTTGCATTCTCGATATGAGATTTGTTGGTGTCGCTGGTGTGTACCTCAATGGCGCTGAGATTCACAGACGTTGTCGTCGACCGAACAGTCGTATTTTGATAGGACGAACTGAACGCCGAGATATTCTCTCTTGTTTGATTCTGCAAATCGGTTCCGTTCTGGGCAGATTCGTTCTCGACCCGTTCAAGGAGGCAGCCGACACCTTGCTCGATCTCGAGTTCGATGACGTCAGCGTCGCTCGCACTCTGGCTCGTCCCACCCGAGGACAAGGTCTCCGTGTAGAGAACGCCGTTAAAGACGACGACGATACCCAGAATGATGAATGCGAGGGCGATGGCACCGATGAGGATTACCTGCGCACGCTCTCGGCGCTCGCTTACCATAGTATCACTCTGACTTCCACGACGTTATAAACGATTGTCTCGTCGGAGGATTCTCTCTCTGAAATTGGTGCGTTTCCTCCATATGATGCGTCTTCTTCGTATTCTTCCAGTTTCAACGAACCATCGACTACGCTCTGATTATCATACAACGTGACGGTATAACTCGCCGTCTGGGCGCTCGCCGGTGGACTCCCCTGATACACGAGCGTTCGCTCGTCGCCGCTTTCCGGATGGAGTTCCACATTGTAGCTCCAGCCCTTTTCGGCGAAGCGTTCCTTCAGAATATGTCCGAGGTCGGATTCGTTCGCGAACCGGTCAACGGAGTACGTTCGATTCTCCACGGTGTCTTCCTGATCGGGTGCCGGTGGCTGATTCGCGCCTTCGAACCCACCGTCGCTTTCGTTCCACCGCCGAATCGTTTCCGAGAGGTTCCCGCCCTGGTTTGAGACGATCAGGGCGTCCTGTACCTCCTGTTGAATCTGCGCCTGAACCGTCCGGTCGGCTAAGCCGCCCGTCGTCGGCATGATCACGACCGACTGTAGCGCGAACAGGACGGCCATCAGAACGACCATCGCACCGATGAATCCCTCGAGGGTGTAGGCCTGTCCGCGGTCGGTTTCTGAATCGGTGGTATCTATGCTGGGCATCGTTTCACCAGACCCTCACAACAAGTCTACATGCGGGATCGCACTTTCCGTCGTCCTCTATCGTGACGATCCGCGCCGAACTGGCCGCTGATTGATTGTCGTACGCATCCCCGGCGGTCCACGTATTTGAGCTTCCAAGAGGTGCGCTCTCATTGAGGGGTTCAAAACGTATATTTACCCGATCGATTTGGTTCCCGTTGCTAGACCGAAGACCGAGCGTTTCGGTCAGGTTTCCGCCCGCGTTTGCATATGTGTCATTGAATTTATCTCGGCTGACATTGTTTGCTGTCTCTGTTGAAACGTTGTGAACGACCAGATCCGCGATCCGATCGGCTTGTGCCGTCTCGGCCCCACCGACTGACGAGTCGAAAGGCGTGATGACCGACGGCAGAAACGAGAAGACGAAGGCGATCGCTAGCAGGAAGACGCCGATTCCGACGGCGAAGTCTTGCGTGGTCTGCCCTCGTTCATCGAACGAGACCGAAATCGTTCCTGGTCGCCCCGTTTGCAGCCGATGACCTCGTTCGTTCGTTCGTTTCCCGATCATCTTAGGCCACCAACATCCAGCCGATGAGTGCGATCGAGGACAGACCGATCGCGTACTTCAATCCGCTCAACAGGTCTGCATCCCGGATGTATCCACAGATGAATCCGGAGATGATCGCCTGCAGCGTCACCGCGTGGAAGAACAACACCGACAGCATGTCGACGTCGATGTTCTCGCTGAGGTTGGCTCCTTCCATTCCGCTTCCCCCGCCAGCGCTGGAGCTGGCTTCGGCACCGCCACCGCCGGCGTTGAGTCCCGCCATCGTGTCGATGAACTGCGTCTTGAGGATGGCGATCACCGCGAGCACCGTCATGAACGTCATGATGATGATCACGATCTGCATGCGGGTCCGGGACTTCCGTTCGCGTTCGATATCGTCGTGGTTCTCGCTCGCAGTCGCAGCCGTCCGGAGCACGTCCGAGATCTGATTCGACGCTTCCTGGGCCTCGGTGATCAGTCGAGTCGTCCTGGCGAGTCGCGGAATGTGGTACTTGTTGTTGAACTCGATGAGCGCCTCCTTCAGGCTCGTCCCGTAGTTGACCTTCGTATGCATCATCTCGAACTCGCGAGCGAGTTTCCCGTTCGTGGTATCGGAGACGGACTTGAGCGACTCGAGCAGGGTCAACCCGGTATCGTTCGAACTCGAGAGCTTTCGCAGGTCCTCCGAGAGCTTGTTGACGACGGAGTTGCGGTGTCGAACGTTCCACTCGCGGAAGATCGAGAGCGGGATCGCCGTGATGTAGAGGGGGAGATAGACGTAGATGAACGTCCCCCAGATCGGCCTGTCGAGCATCCCCTGCCAGGAGGTGGGGGCCGCTCCGCTCACCATGGCCGTCACGACGATGACCAACACCAGTGGCACGGTCAACGCGAGTGTAACCAGCGGATTATCTCGGAAGAAGAGGTGTGGCTTCCGCAGCACCTCGAGTGTCTCATAGGTCCCCTCGCGGTTCTTGACCCGGTCGAAGATGCTATGCTCGCCGGTAAACTGCTCGACGAGTCCGAGACTCAGCAGTCCGCCTTTCTGCCCGGTTTCGGTCCGTTGGCTGGTGTTTCCCATCGAGAGATAGCCGTCGCCGGGCTCGTCGTGCTTGACCGTCGACACGAGAACAAGAAACCCAACGCCGATCATTGGAATTAGCCCGTAGACGACCATGTAGAGCATCTGGTCCGTCACGTTCGCGTTCGGTATCATCTTCATGACGACCATGATGATGATCAACAGGAGCGGGAACAGCGACAGCGTCATGTACATCTCGCCGAAGAGTTCGAGCGTCTCGAGGGTGAGCTCCTGTTCTTGCTTCGCGGTGCGCATGTGCTTTTCTTTCTTGTCCTCGAGGAAGCTCTCGATGTCGCCGCCGCTGTTGACGATCGAAAGCATGTCGGTCAGGAACTGCGAGAGGTCGTCGCTTGGCGTCTGGAGTGCCTGTTTCCGGATCGCCGTCCGGTAGTCGATATCGAAGTATTCGGTCTCCTTGACGATGCTCTGGAACTCCTTTGCGACTTCGCCGTAGGTGTCGTCGGCCTGGGCCATCGCCTCGATTATCTCGAGTTGGTTTAGGCCGCCGACCGACAGGGCGTACATAAACGAGACCGAGTCGGTCATCAGCATATTGATCTCGCGCTTGCGGGCCGAGGCGCGCGAGTAGGGAATCGCGACCATCGAGCCAAAGCCGATCGCGAAGCCGATCGAGCCGAACACCAGCCCGGTGAAGAAGACGACGGCCGGGACCCGAAGCAGTTCGATGATACTGAGGAGGAGTCCGTGACCGACCGGTATACCGATAAGCGCCTCGTTCGAGAGGAGACCGATCGCGAAGATGCCGTAGCCGAGCATCAGACCGACCAGCCAGAGACTTAGGCCGCTGATGAACCCGATTCCGATCGCCCGTGAGAGGTAGAGTTCGACCGTATCGCTCATCCGAGCCTGTGCGAGTTTCGCCTCGATGTCGGCGACGAACTCGTTGTCCTCGCCGAACAGGCGATCGTACACCGGATAGAACCGGTCACCCAGCGCGTCGGAGCTGGCCGACATCCCTGAGCCGCCACTGTCGTCAGTTTGCAGACTCATGCGTCGTCCTCTTCAGTGCCGTCCGCGTCGGTTTCGTCGTCGAAAATCCCGGTATTGCCGTCCGTCGGTTCGTCACCGGAATCCGTATCGTCGTCTCTGAAGATCGACCCGTCGTCATCCGTCTCGCTCCCGTCGAACAGCGACCCGTCGTCATCGTCGGCTCCGTCCTCGTCGTCGCCGAAGATGGAGTCGGATCCGCCGCCGAATATCGAGTCGCCCTCGTCGCCACCGATTGCGGCATCGGTATCCGTGTCGGAGGGGGTATCAGATTCGGCATCGGTGCCATCGTCGGCATCGGTGGCGACAGTGCCATCGGAATCGGTGTCGGCGTCGGCACCGGTATCGGTGGCGTCGTCGATCGCTGCCGGCTCGCCGGTTGCCGCCTCCGTGCCGTCGTTCGCGTCTTCAGCCCCGTCGTCCGGCGGATCCGAAGTATCGTCATCGATATCAATCGTCGGCGGTTCGGTGTTCGACTCGTCCCGATCGGAGGCTGACTCGCTGTCGACATCGATCGTGGGGGTCTCCGGTCCGTCCGCGTCGCTTGAGGCTGGCGATCGGCCGGTATCGGCGTCGGTCGCGGCCGCCGAGGTGGTACCGGGCTCGTCGGGCTCCACATCGAATTCGTTCGCCGGCTCGTCGTCGGACGAATCCGGATCGAAGATCGAAGCGAGGTCGTCCTCCGGGAACATCGAGTCGAAGCCGGAGGTGTCCGGTTGGGCGGTCGTCGTCTCCTCGCTGCGCTCCGGTCGGCCGGCGTCGGGATCATCCAGTTCGTCGATCGTCTCGCCCATATCGTCGAACAGTCCGCCCAGATCGCCGTCCTCGACGTCGTCGGTCGGGAGTACCGTCGACTCGTGGTGAGTCGAATCCGCTCTCTCACCGTCTGCTCCGGCGGGCGGACTCGAGGCAGCTGACAGATCCGCTGTTGGCTCCGCCTCCTCACCGGCGACAGCGTCGGAATCGGCTGTCCCCGTTTCCACCGTCGATTCAGTACCCGGCGCAGTCGAGGGCTGTGAACCGCCGCTCGAGGCGGCAGTGTCCGAAGTTTCATCGACAGTGGGTGCCGGCTCGATCGCGGTCGAACGACCGCTGGCGTCGGACCCACTGTCCGACGGACTCGCATCGGTTGGGGAAGCAGCGTCGGTCGCGCTCGCAGTAGCCTCATCGCTGTCACTGTCACCGCCGATGGCGAACCCTGTCTCTTCGCTGAGCCACGCCGGTTCGTCACCGTCGTCATCGTCTTCGGCGGCGAACGACGACGAGCCGGCGCCGAGTTCCCACTCGTCCTCGTCGACGGTCTCGTCGACCTCACCGGCGAAGTCGAACTCCTCGCTGTCGGCGCGGTCGACGTCAATCGTGCTCTCCTCTTCGACGTCGCCGAGGGCGCTCGCGAGGCCGCTCGGGATCTGCCCCCGATACTCCTCGAATAAGGACTCTTCGGCCCGCTCGAGGAGGTCCATCGAGAGGTTGTACGTCTCGCTGCTCGCGTCCGGACGCGGGACGAGCTCCTCTTTTTCCGGGTCGACGTCGATCAGGACGCTCTCCATCTCGCGGAGATCCTCGAGACTGTCCTCGAGCTGGCCGTTCGCGATGAGGGTGAGGATCGTCTCTGGGTCGTTGATGAACGCCTGCACCGTCGCGGCGACCTCCGCGTACGTGTTCAACCCTTTCTTGATGAGATATGCGAGGATGACTTCGCGCTTGAACAGCTCTTCTTGGAGTTTCTCGTTGCTCCAGCCACGGTCGAACTGGATCTCCTCTAACGTGTTCGAGTCCCCCATCTTGAGGTACTCGTCGGTCTCGGCCTGCCACTGGTAGACGTCTTGGACGTTGATTTCGTCGTGTTCGGCCTCGTAGTGGTTGATCTCGGTCAGGGACTTGTTCCGGCGGACCTTCCGGCCCTGAACTCTGGTTTGCGTCTGGATTGAGACCAGATCCAGCGCCGTGAACATCGTCTTCGAGACGTTGATGGGGTCCGTCGTGAACCGCTTGAGGACCTCGTCGACGGAGTCGGCGTGGAAGGTGGTGTAGGTGGTGTGACCGGTCGACATCACCTGGAACAGCGTCCGCCCCTCTTCGCCGCGGATCTCACCCATGACGATGTAGTCGGGTCGCTGGCGCAGTGCCGCTTCGAGCAAGTCGAACTCGTCGACGTCGCCCTGCTCGTCGTCGGCGAACGAGGGGCGGGTGACGCTGGCAATCCAGTTGCGTTGGGGAAGTTCGACCTCGCGGGTATCTTCGATGGAGACGATCTTCGCGCTCGAGGGGATAAACAGGGAAACGGCGTTCAACGAGGTCGTCTTCCCGGACGCGGTACCCCCGGCGAAGATCAGGCTCTTGTGGTTCTCGATGGCGAGCCAGAGGAACGCCATTTCGTCGAGCGAGAAGGTATTCCAGTTGATGAGGTCGATCGGGGTGAAGGGGACGTCCTTGAACTGGCGGATGGTGTAATTCGTCCCGTGAGCGGACACTTCCTTGCCGAGCGTGAGCTGTGCACGCGAGCCGTCTGGCAGCGTCGCGTCGACCTGTGGAAGCCGTTTACTGATCCCCTTCCCCGAGCGCTGAGCGAGTTTGACGACGAAGTCGTCGAGTTCGTCCTCGCCGTGGTAAATATTCGAGATGATCTGTTCGTACTCGGAGTGGTAGACGAAGACCGGCGAGTTGTAGCCGTCGACCGAGATATCCTCGACGTTGATGTCGTGTTTGATGCCGTCGATGCGCTCGTACCCGATGAAGTCGCGCTTGAGCAGGTAGAGCAGTTTTTCGACCTGGTACTCGCTTAACGTGTCCGGATCGTCCGCGAGGATCGCCGGCTCGGGCCTGACCTCGATCCCCCCGAGTTGACTCGGTCCGTTGTCGACTTCTTCCTCGTCTTCGTCGTCGTCGAGGAGCCCCCGGAGCGTCTCGAGGATCCCCTCTGAGGTGTCACCGGAAGTCGCCTCGAAGAGATCGTATCGCTGGAGAAGCCGCCGCGTTTCGTCCTCGATAACCGTCCGTCGACCGTCTTCGGTCGCTTTCTCCTTGATGCCGTCTTCGGAGTACTTGATCGCCGTCCTGAGTTTGCCCGAGAGGAACTCCTGAAGTTCGTTCTCGATCTCGTTCTGGTACGGCTCGATCATGTAGTACTTCTTTTCGTTTTCCTTCTCCGAGTGGAAGATGATAACGTAGGCGTAGGGTTTGTTTACCCAGTACCGCTCGATCTCGCGGAAGTGGGTCTTCTTCTCGAAGGGCACCGCTTTCTCGAGATCGTAGCGATTGGAGACGGTGGTATTGCCCGCAACCGTCGAGAAGAACTCGTCTTCCTCGATATCCTCTTGAATGTTAACGGTCCGTTCCTCGACGATATCGTCGAGTTCCAGCGCTGCATCGTTGCCGGCCGCAAGGTGTCCTTTTACCGTGTCAGGATCGAAACCAAGAGCCTCCTCCTCGTCGTGGCGGATGATCTCGCCGTCACCGTCTCGTGGGCGACTCCCGTCGTCCTCGTAGTAATACTCCCACTTGTAGTGCTCCCAGGTCCAGGTATCCTTGACGACCGGCGTCGTTTCGGGGTCGGCGTACTCACAGAAGCGTTCCCAGAGCGTGTCAGCGTTGTCGCCGGCGATCGGCAACACGTGGCCCGCGAGGTCGTCCGGATGATGGCCAAGATACGCTTCGGGATCGAATTCGACCTGATTCCAGTCGTCCCCGCTGGGGACCGTCGTTCCGACATCCTCGTCGGTGTCGAGCCCGAGCTGATCGTCCGCGTCGGCCGGTTCGGGATCGTCCGGATACAGGACGGATGACTCGTCGCTGTATCCGTATTCGTCCATAAATTCTTCCCACGTATACGTCCCAACGCGGATGGCCGAGTTCGATATCGGCTCCGACTCGTGGGCCCGTTCGTCCTCCGACGCAGGGTCGGACGCCTCCCCCTCAGAAAAGTCCCCGGCATCCGATTGGTCGGCCTCGTCAATAGCCATTGCAGCTATCCAAACAGTCACCCCTCAAAAAATTCATCCGCCCATTACCATTTCTGATAATTCTGCGCGTACGGGTTTCGACCGTTTCTGCGTTGCTTCGTGGTCTCACGTCACTCGAGGTTCCGTTTACTATCGAATTCAGCGTGACGCCACGAAACTCAGAACGGTTCGTCTCTGAAGAGATACATCACGCTTATATTCGCTCTTTTCCCTGTTTTCAACGTGATTGTCAATGCCAACCAGTATGCGTAAGGGAGCCATCAGTAACCGTTGGAACCACACCGATCTGTTCGAGACACGTTCGACTCCCTCGATGGTAGAGGGCGGACTATTCGACCGTCGCTGGCAGTGGTGATCGTCGATGACGGGACTGACGCTCCGACCGTTCTTCTGGCGGCCGACCCACCTCTTCCCGGAGACGCGACTCGTCTCGCGGACGCACGACGGCATCGTCGAGAGTTCCTACGGCGAGTTCGGCGAGCGCGTCCGATCGCTGCTCGCGGCGCTCGCCGACCGCGGCGTCGGCCACGGGGATCGAATCGGGACGTTCGGCTGGAACCACCACCGGCACCTCGAGGCCTACTACGCCGCGCCGCTGTCGGGCGCGCAGTTGCACACGATCAACGTGCAACTCGGCGACGACGATATCACGTACATCGTCGAGGACGCCGACGACGACGTCCTATTCGTCGATCCGGGCGAGCCGTTCGAGACGATCGAGCGGCTGTGGGACGAGTTGGCGGTCAACGAAGTCGTCGTGATGGGCGAGGCAGTGCCCGACACCGACATCGACGCCGTCGCCTACGAGGATCTTATCGCGGAGTACGACCCGCTCGACGAGGGCGACCTCCCCGACCTCGAGGAGGACTACCCCGCGGGGATGTGTTACACTTCGGGAACGACCGGTCGGCCGAAGGGCGTCGAGTACACCCACAAGATGATCTACGCCCACGCCATGATGGTGATGACCCCTGCCGGCCTCGGCATCGAGGAAGGCGACGTGGTCATGCCCGTCGTGCCGATGTTCCACGTCAACTCCTGGGAGTTCCCCTACGCCGCGACGATGGCCGGCGCGACGCAGGTCTATCCCGGTCCGTCACCGAGCGCGGCGGACCTGCTCGAGTTGATCGAGCGCGAGGGTGTCACCATGACCGCCGGCGTTCCCACGGTCTGGATCAATCTCCTCGAGTACATCGACGAACACGGCGGCGACCTCTCGAGTCTCGAGCGGATCGTCGTCGGGGGCAGCGCCGCGCCGGAGGAGATGATGCGCCGCTACGACGAGGAGTTCGACGTCACCGTCGAACACGCCTGGGGGATGACCGAGACGATGAGCATCGGCTCGGTCTCGAGACCGAAATCTCGAATGGCCGACTGGGACCCGAGCCGCAAGTACGAGAAGCGTCGAAAACAGGGACTGCTTTCGCCCGGCCTCGAGATGCGCGTCGCCAACGACGCGGGCGAGGAAGTCCCGTGGGACGGTGAGTCGGCCGGCGAACTGTGGGTCCGCGGGCCGACGGTCATCACGGAATACTACAACCGCCCGCAGGCCAACGAGGAGGACTTTGCGGACAGTTGGCTGAAAACGGGCGATATCGTCTCCGTCGACGAGGACGGCTACATCGAGGTCGTCGACCGCGCGAAGGACGTCATCAAGAGCGGCGGCGAGTGGATCTCCTCGATCGCGCTCGAGAACGCGCTGATGGCCAATCCGGATGTCGTCGAGGCGGCAGTGGTCGGCGTGCCCCACGAGAAATGGCAGGAGCGACCGCTCGCAACCGTCGTCACTGCCGAGGGTGCGGATCCCGACGAGGACGAACTCCAAGAGCACTTGCGGGAAACGCTCGAGCAGCCCGACTGGTGGCTCCCCGACGAGATCCGCGCCCTCGAGCAAATTCCCAAGACGGCGACAGGAAAGTTCGACAAGCAGGGACTGCGCGAAAAGCTTGACGTAGGCGACGCCGAAACGGAGGACCGATGAGCGAATTATTCGATCTCGACGGGCGGGTCGCAGTGGTAACGGGCGGCGGACGCGGCATCGGCCGCGCCATCGCCGTCGAACTGGCGAACGCAGGGGCTGCGGTGGTCCCGAGCGCCCGCTCGGCGGACGAGATCGAGGCCGTCGCGGCGGCAATCGAAGACGCGGGCGGTGACGCGGTCGCCGTCCCCGCGGACGTGACCGATCCCGACGCCGTCCGAACCGTCATCGACCGAGCCGCCGCCGAGTTCGGCGGCGTCGATATCGTCGTCAACAACGCCGGCTTCAATCCGGACGATGCGCTCGGTCGGCCAGAAGACGTCGACACCGAGAGCCTCGACCGCGTGCTGGACGTCAACTTGAACGGCGCCTACGAGGTCTCCCACGCGGCGGCGGATCACCTCCTCGAGAGCGATGGCGGTTCCGTGATCAACGTCGCGAGCGTTGGCGGACTGGTCGGACTGCCGCGCCAGCATCCCTACGTGGCCTCGAAACACGGGCTCGTCGGGCTCACGAAGAGCATGTCGCTGGATTGGGCTCCCGACGTCAGGGTCAACGCCGTCGCGCCCGGCTACGTCTCGACGGAACTCACCACGAAACTCGAGGAAAACGATCGGTTACGCCAGTCGATCATCGACCGGACGCCACTGGATCGATTCGCCGAACCCGAGGAAATCGCCGGTCCCGTCGTCTTCCTCGCGAGCGAGGCTGCAAGCTACGTTACCGGCTCCGTGCTCGCGGCCGACGGCGGCTGGACGTCGCGATAGAGGGTCCGCTCTTCTGCGCGTTCGAACCGATTACGTTCGGCCGATCTCGTTTTTCACTAAAAATCACGGGGGTAGTTGTGACCACCTGGTAGTTCTCCGAACGCTTAGCTTTCGACCCGGGCTACCTCCAGTATGCGATACAATGACAGTGATCGAGCACGCGAGGTCGCCGAGCGTGCCAACGATTTGATGGAAGAGGTCGTCCTTCCGATCGAACGCGAGCGGGCCGGCGGGATGGCCGTCTCGAGCGGTACCGTCGCGGAACTGCGCGAGGCCGCTCGCGAGTACGACATCTACGCCCCACAGATCCCCGAGGAGTACGGCGGCATGGGACTGAGCTTCCGCGATTCGTTGCCCGCGTTCGAGGAAGCGGGCCGCAGCCTCCTCGGCCAGGTCGCGATGCGTGTCGACGCCCCCGACGAGGGGAACATGCACCTCCTCGAACTGGTCGGCGACGGCTTACAGAAAGAAACCTATCTCGAGCCGCTGGTCGCGGGCGACATCAAGTCCGGCTTCTCGATGACCGAGCCGATGCAGGGTGCGGGATCGGATCCGAAGATGATTCGGACGACGGCTGAAAGGGATGGCGACGAGTGGGTCATCGACGGCCACAAGTGGTGGACGACACAGGGCGTCGAGGCCGACGTCCTGATCGTCCTCGCGCGGACCGATCCGGATGCTCACCCCTACGAAGGCTGTTCGCTCTTTCTCGTGCCGGCGGACGCCGACGGCGTCGATGTGATCCGCGACGTACCCCACATGGGCGGCGGCGGTCACGGGGTTTCCCACGCCGAAATCCGCTACGAGAACGTTCGCGTGCCCGAAGAACACCTGCTCGGCGAGCTGAATCAGGGGTTCGTTCACGCCCAGGAACGCCTCGGCCCGGCCCGACTGACCCACTGTATGCGTTTTTCCGGCATGGCCCAGCGCGCCCTCGACATCGCGAAGGCCTACACGAGCGAACGCGAAGGGTTCGATTCCACGCTCTCGGACAAGCAGTCGCTTCGCCACCGAATCGCCGACGCCGAGGCCAAACTCCACATGGCCCGAACCGGAATCCGCGACGCCGCCGACCGGATCGCGGCCGGCGACGAGGCCCGTATCCCCGTCTCGATGTGCAAAGTGTTCACCGCAAACGCCACCCAGGACGCAGTCGATCTGGCTGTCCAGTGTTGTGGTGCAAACGGGATCGGGAAGGACCTTCCGCTGTCGGACTTCTACGAATCGGTCCGACAGTTCCGCATCGTCGACGGCGCAGACGAGGTCCACCGTCGCGTCATCGCTCGGGCTGCCTTCGAGGACGTTCCCGAGGAGGAACTCGAGCCACTGACTCGCTTTGGCGATCCGAATCGAGAGCGGGGGACTGAGCACTGACGGCTCGCTCGCGGCCGTCGGTTTCCCGTTTGTAGTTTCGGTCACCCCCTCCGCATGGCTGTCGTTCACTTGGAACGATCGTCTAGGATAGTCGTCCGGAACCGACGGGCTGGAACGGGGGCGAGACTGGATCGGCGCCACCGCCTCGAGTGACAGCCGTAGCGGTTCGCGACTGTTACCTGCGTTCGCTAATTGGGCCGCAGCGGGCCTCGAGACTAATTGTACAACGGGCGTGGCGGGATTCGAACCCACGATCAGAAGGTTAGGAACCTCCTGCCCTCTCCGCTAGGCCACACGCCCCGGCGTAAAAAAACGCTAGTTGGTTTCCGTTTCCGCTTCGGTTTCAGCGTCGGTGGTCGTCTCCTCTTCGGAGGTGACGGGCTCCGTGTCAACGAACTCGTCGTCGTTACGGTCTGCCTCGTCGACGTTCCCGCTACCATCACGCATTTCTTCGAGTTCCGTTTCAACTTTCTCGCGCCCCTTCTGGAACTCACCCATCGCCTCACCGGTCGACCGTGCCAGCTTCGGGATCTTGTTCGCCCCGAAGAGCAAGACTGCGATGATGAGGATGATTGCGAGTTCCGGAGGTCCCATGCCGCCGGGGATGAACAGCGGTGCAATTTCGGCTACCATCTCTATGCGTGGCTTACCCGCTGGCAATTATAACCTTTTTGGACCGCTTAGGTAAACAAGACACCGCAACAGTCCGTGTGAGGACGAGATTCGTCGAGAATGATCGTTCCTCACATTGAACGGGAGAAACGCGCCGGTTCGTTTCACACCGCTATCGCAATCTCCAACCGTTCCGCGAACGAAACTGTCTTTCCTGCTTGTACGGTATTGTCGAACGATGGTAACGACCGGCGATGCTGCACCCGACTTCACCGCACCGCTCGCAAACGGCGACATCGAGGAGTTCACGCTCTCCGAGCGCCTCGAGGACGAGGCGCCGATCGTCCTCGCCTTCTTCCCCGGCGCGTTCACCGGCGTCTGTACGACCGAGATGTGTACGTTCCAGGACCGCCTGGCCGCGTTCAACGACCTCGACGCCACCGTCTACGGCGTCAGCCGGGATTCGCCGTTCACGCTCAACGAGTTCCGCGAGCAGAACGGCCTCGAGTTCGGTCTCATCAGCGACTACAACAAGGAGATCATCGACGATTACGAACTCCCGATGGACTTCGCCGATCTGGGCGTCTACGGCGTGGCCAAGCGCTCGGTGTTCGTCGTCGACGCCAACGGCGAAATCGCTTACTCGTGGGTCAGTGACGACCCCGGCGTCGAGCCCGACTACGACGAGGTCGAAGCCGCCGTCGAGAACCTGTCCTAACACCGTCTCGAGAATCGTTCGATCCGCGACCGTCGCAGGGCTTTTTTAGCCTGCAACCGACGTACAGCTATGAGCGATTCTCCCGCCAACGAGGATTCCCGCCGCGTCTACTTTCCCGATAGCGATCACAACTTTCCCGACGAGAAACTGAACGCCGTTCTCGAGTACATCCTCGACGACGAGGAGATTGCCGCTTACCTCGAGGCCCAGAACGTCAACGCGGTCGACCGGATGCAGTACAACGATCACGGGGGGAAACACATCGAGATCGTCCGCAACCGAGCACTGTGCCTGTACGACTTGCTCAAAGCGGGCGGTGTCGAGTTCAACGGCGCGAGACAGCAGGGACTCGACGAGGCGGACGAATCGGTTATCGTTGCGCTCGCCGCGACGCTTCACGACGTCGGCCACGTCGTCCACCGCGACAGCCACGCCTACTACTCGATCCCGCTGGCCGCGGACATCCTCGAGCGAATCCTCCCCGAGTTCTACGACGTCGGCGACACCGTCCGGATGAAAGGCGAGATTCTCCACGCGATCCTCTGTCACCACACCGCGGAAACGCCGTTGACCACCGAAGCGGGCGTCATTCGCGTCGCCGACGCCCTCGACATGGAAAGCGGCCGCTCCCGGATTCCCTACGAGTACGGCGGCCGCGGTATCAACACCCTCTCGAGTCAGGCGATCAAGCGCGTCTCGCTCCAGCCCGGCGACACCACGCCCGTCATGGTCGAGATCGAGATGACCAACGCCGCCGGCGTCTACCAGGTCGACAACCTGCTCAAGGCCAAACTCGAGGACTCCGGTCTCGAAGAGGAGATCCGAATCGTCGCGCTCAACACGAACGAGAATCACGAGCAGTTGGTCGAGCGGATCGAACTCTAAAGACCCACCTTTTGCCCTGCGGGCTGGCGGAGCCAGCCCTCGGCAAAAGCTGGACCAAAAGCACTCCTCCTTCCTCTCCGCTCGTTACACTCGCTCCGAGTCAGTCGTCGGCCCGCTCGCTCGGCCTTCGGCCTCGCTCGCGGTGGGTGACTGTAACGGCCTGCCCTCCCCCGGGTCACGAGTTCCTCGCAACGCTCGGAACTCGCTCCCGGCCATACGAAACAGTCAGTTCGTTACTTAGGCGAGTTCGAATCGTCCGTCCGCTCGCTCGAGATGCCCGCGATCCCGAAGCGTTCCGGTAATCGAGAGGACCGTCCCTTTCGTGACCGCGAGGTCGTCACAGAGGTCTTCGGCGGTCGCGCCACCGCTCGCGGCGAGATACAGGTAGACGAGTTTCGCTCGAGCGGAATCGAGATCGGTCGGTACCGAGACGGCGAGGTCAGTCGTCGCTGGCTGCGTCATACTTCCACGCCTATCTTTCGACGATAATAAACTCTACCTACAACGATTGTCGAAAATCCGGCGACGAGACGCCAGCCATCATTGTCGATACCGTGGACGTCACCCGTCGAACCTGCGGCGATACTACGAGCCGACCGCTCGAGCGGCCGTTCTCGGGTATAGGCGATTGTCGTGATCGGGGAGCGATGACGACCGTTAGCGGGACGGCGACGGGCGTTTCGCTGGCTGCCGTCCGACAGTATAACTTACGGTCGGCGATATGAGGGACCCAATGTCGACGCAACTCACCGTCCTCGCGCTGCTGACCGGACTGTTGACCGGGGCAGTGTTTCGATTCTTTAATATCCCGATCCCTGCCCCACCGGAACTCCCCGGTATCATGGGCATCGTCGGAATCTACCTCGGATACAAAGTTATCGAATACGCCGATGTCGGCATCGATCTCCTCGAGACGCTGGGGTTGTAGCGACCGATCGAGCGACGAGAGTCGGCCGCGCTCAGGCCGCCGACCCGGTGCTGAAGAAAAGCCGCATGAGAACCCACAGCACCATCAGGAGCGCCGCGGGCGCGAACACTATCGCCACGAACAGCAGCGGACCGGCCAGGACGGAGTCGCTGAGGAGAGACGCGACGATGCCGAGCAGCAAAACGGTACCCATAGATTCCCCAATAGCCGGGATGGGTATAAACGATTCTACTCGAGATGACGGCCGGATCGCACGCCGAAAAAACGGAACGAGAAAACGAAAGCGACGCCGCGGTCAGTAACTACGCTCTTTGGGCTCGTAGGTCTTGTTCTCGCCCTCGAGGATGACCGGTCGGTAGAAGATCGAGGGTTCGCCATCGTCCCACGAGATGAGCGTGTGTTTGAGCCAGTTCTCGTCGTCGCGGATCTGGTTCTCCTGTCGCCAGTGAGCGCCGCGGAACTCGTTTCGAACGAGCGCGCCGAGCGCGATCGTCTCGGCGACATCGATCAGGTTGCGCGTCTCGATGGTCTGCTGGAGGTCGGTGTTGAACGTCCGCGACGGATCGTCCACGTAGACATCCTGGAACTCCTGACGGCACTCGCGGATGGCCTTTAGCGCCTTCTTGACGCCCTCTTCGGTGCGGAAGACGTTGACGTAGTCGGTCATCGCTTTCTGGAGCTTCGCGCGGATCTCGGCGTGCTGGACGCCGTCGTCTTTCTCCATCAGGTGGTCGACGCGCTCGCGGGCCGATTCGACGGTCCGCTCGAGGATGCCCTCGGCGTCGGCGGTGACACCCCCGTCTGCGGCGACGCTTCCGCTCGTATCGAGTCCCGCTTCGCCGGGGGCGACCGGGAGTTCGGTGTCAGTTTCGTCCTCCACATCGTCGCCGTAGCCGGTCCGGATCTCGGGCTCGCCGAGATCATCACCGGCTGCGTGGCGACCGGCGCGCTTGCCGAAGACGATCAGTTCCGGAAGGGCGTTGCCGCCGAGTCGGTTCCCTCCGTGGACGGAGACACAGGCGCACTCGCCGGCGGCGTAGAGGCCGTTGACGCAGCTCTCTCCGTTCTCGTCGACCTCGATGCCGCCCATCGCATAGTGCTGGCCGGGCTTGACCGGCATCGGCTCGACGAGGCCGTCGACTCCCTCGAAGTCCTCCGCGAGGTGCAGAATGTTCTCGAGGCGGTCCATGATCCGTTCCTCGCCGAGGTGACGCATATCGAGGTGGACGTACTCGTCGTCGACGCCGCGGCCCTCGTTAACCTCGGTCAGTTCGGCGCGGGCGACAACGTCCCGCGAGGCGAGCTCGCCGGAGTTGTTCGCGTAGCCGTGCTCGAACATGAACCGCTCGCCTTCGCTGTTGTAGAGGATGCCGCCTTCGCCGCGGACACCCTCGGAGATGAGGACGCCCGTGGAGGGCAGCGAGGTCGGGTGGAACTGGATGAACTCCATGTCCTCGAGCGGTGCGCCGGCGCGATAGGCCATCGCGTGGCCGTCACCGGTACAGGAGACCGCGTTGGTGGTGTGATCGAACGCCTGCCCGGGTCCGCCGGTCGCGAGGACGACGCCGTTGTTGGCCTTGAAGCCCTCGATTTTCCCGGACTGGACGTCGTAGGCGACGACGCCGTGACACTCGCGGTCGTTCGGATCCGGTTCGTCCGTCGTCGCGAGGTCCATCACGTACCACTCGTCGTAGACCTGAATGCCTCGCTTGACGACCTGCTCGTACATCGTGTGCAGCAGGTGATGTCCCGTCTCGGCACCGGCGTAGGTGGTCCGCGGATACGAGAGCCCGCCGAACGGTCGCTGGGAGACCCGGCCGTCGTCCTCGCGGGAGAACGGCATTCCCCAGTGCTCTAAATTGATCGTCTCTTCGGGAGAGTTCTGCGCGAGGGCCTCGACCGCCGGGGCGTCGGCCAGGTAGTCCGACCCCTTCATCGTGTCGTAGGCGTGGAGTTCCCAGTCGTCGCCCTCCTGGAGCGCGGCGTTGATTCCGCCCTCCGCCGCGCCGGTGTGGCTGCGGACGGGGTGGAGCTTCGAGACCATTGCCACGTCGGCTCCCGCTTCGTGTGCTGCGATCGCGGCTCGGAGGCCAGCGCCGCCTGCGCCGACCACGATAACGTCGTGTTCGTACATGGATTACCAGAATTTCAGGTTCTTCTTGACTGCCTCCCGCTTGAGCTCCTGAATGTGCTCGGTGAGCGGGATGTCTTTCGGACACACCTCGGTACAGGAGAACTGGGTCTGGCACCGCCAGACGCCGTGTTCCTGCTCGAGAATGCGGAGTCGGTGCTCTTTGATCTCCTCGCCCTCGCGGTCGTCCATCGCGAACTTGTAGGCCTTGTTGATCGCCGCGGGGCCCAGATACTCGTTGTCGCCGGCCGCGATGTTACACGAGGACATGCACGCACCACACCAGATACACCGCGAGGACATTTTGATCTTCTCACGGTTTTTGGGGCTCTGGCGCTGCTCTTCGAGGTCGTCGGTCGCGGGCGTGTCTTCGTCCTGAAAGTACGGCTCGACCGTGTGCATCTGGTCGTAGAAGTGGTCCATGTCGACGACCAGATCCTTGACGACCTCCTGGTGGGGCAGGGGCTCGATGCGAACCGGCTGCTCGAGGTCGGAGATCTGGGTCTTACAGCCCAGTCGCTGCCTCCCGTTGACGAAGAAGGCGTCGGAGCCACAGACGGCCTGCCGACAGGAGTGTCGGAACGTCAGCGACGAATCGTACTCGTCACGGGCGTACATGACCGCATCGAGGACGGTCATCCCCTTCTCGAAGGGGACGTGAAAGTCGTCGAATCGGGGTTCCTGTTTCCCCTCGACTTCGGGGTCGTAGCGGAACACCTTGATGAGGACCGTCTCCCCTTCGAGTTCGGCCTTCTTTTCGGCGTGTTCGTCGACCATCCCGTCGTCTTTGTCGTCGAGTCGCCGCTCCTGGGGCGACTGCGTGCCTTTCATCTCCGGGTCTTCCGGTGCTTCCTGGCTCTCGGGTTCGGCCTGTTGCGTGCTCATATTAGATCATCCCTCTCATTGCGAGTGCGACGTAGATTCCCTGCGCGACGAGCGCGACGCCGGCGATGACCAGCACCGCCAGCACGACCTTCTTCTGGGTCCCCTCGAGGCCCTGGTTGACCAGCGCGTTGTAGACGCCGTTGACGCCGTGGAACGCGGCGGTGATCAGGAACAGCACCATCGTGAGGAAGTAACCGATGTTTTGCATTCGGGCTTCGGTACCCAAGAAGGTTACCTCGTACGCGTGGTTGACGAAGTGCAGGAGGAAGAAGTGGAAGGCGAGAACGACGACGAGGAACGCGGCGGTGACGCGCTGGAGGAACCAGCCGGTGCCGCCGGGCGTAAAGGAAGAGTAGCGCTCTGCCATTAGATCGACACCCCCGTGAGGAACGTGGGGACGCTGGCGACGGTGATCGCACCCGTCAGCACCAGCGAGGCGTAGAAACTCTTGTCCTGTGCCTCGAGTCCGACACCGAGATCGACCATCAGCAGGCGGAGGCCGTTCAGAATGTGGAAGACGGCCACCGCGAGCAGGCCGATCTCGAGCAGGCGGACGAGAAACAGGCCCTCGAGCCCCTGTAGCGTCGCGGTGTACACGTTAACCGCTTCTCCGTCGACCATCGTCGTTTCGCCCTGTGCGCCACCGATAGAGGTACTCAACACGGCGATATGGGTGAACAGGTAGCCGATTAGTACCCATCCGGTGAACTTGTGGAAGATCCACGCCCACATGCCGGCCGAGAACTCCTTCCAGCGACCGAAGTCCTCGATGAGACCGCGATTGTAAGACTGACTCATACGCTCATGTGATGCGTTAGACCGCGGGGGTATAGAAGTTACTTTTATCTCTTCCATCCGACTATTAGTGCGCAGTACTATCGGCAGAATCAAAGGCGATTTTTCCACAAAAGAGAAATCAGTTCGGGCGCGCCCCCTCGGATGTCCGACTTCCTGGCGACAGTCGAAAAGTCCCCACCATACGGACTGCTGTCCATCAGTTTCGGCGCACCCACAGGACGGTTGGCGTTTCGACGACAAACCGGTCCAGAGATCTGTCTCAGAGATCCGATCGCGAACTCTCCGTCGTCCGCTCGCGCTCGAGGGCCGTGAGCGTGTCCGGCGAGAGGCCGACCAGATGACAGAGCGGGTTCCCCGGGTAGACGACCGGATTCTCGAGGACGCCGACGATGAGGCCGGTGAAGGGGGCCTCGACCGTGACGATGTCTTCTTCCTCTTTGAACGGGTTCGTGATCGTACAGATCACCTCGCCTTCCTCGACGAGCGCGCCCCGACCGCGTTTCATGTCGACGATACCGCCGGCGTCCGCGCGGAGCCAGGTTTTCTCGTTGTCGTCGTCGATGATCGTCCGCCAGCCGGGCCAGTGAACGGAGGATTCCCGATGCAGGCCGAACTCGGCGAGGACGCTCGCGACGCCGGTGAGCGCGCGATCGATCAGCCGCCGCTGGAATCGGTGGGCCTCGCCCATTTCGACGGTAATCGTCGGGATGTCGGCTTCGGTCGCCTCGCGGCGCAGCGTCCCCGACGGTCCCTCGCCGGCGATGATGACGTTCGAACTGAACGCCATGGCGAGTCTGTCGACGTCGGAGCGCTCCATGTTCGCCCGGACGTGAAGCATATTCGTTCGCCCTCGAGTGGAGGTATGGAAGTCGACTCCGAGGTCACACGGTTCGATAAAGTTCGTGTAGATCTGGTGGGCCATCCGTCTCGCACTCGTCGATCCCTCGCGTCCGGGAAACGATCGGTTCAGGTCCCGGTCGTAGATCGGCAGATACCGCTCCTGTGCGAGGAAGCCGGGAACGTTCATCACCGGCAGGCAGACCAGCGTCCCGTGGAGCACAGAGTGATCCCAGTCGTGGGCAACCTCGCGAACGACCTCGATCCCGTTGAGTTCGTCCCCGTGGGCCGCCGCCGAGAGAAAGACCGTCGGCCCAGGATGTTCGCCGTTGATCACCGTGACGGGGATCCTAACGGGATCGCCGAGATACGTCTCGCTGATGCCATAGCGAATGTTCGCCGATTCACCGGGATCGACCCGGCCGCCGTTGTAGGTAAAGGCCTCGGCCATCGTCTCGGATTCGTCCGCTCGGTCGGGTGGCTCGCTCGTTGTTGCGTCGTCGCTCATATGACGTGCTCCGGCGGCACCACCGTGAATGTTCTCCCTTCAGTATTGCTGACCAGTTTGCGGTATATCCTCTCGAGCGGCTCCAGATTTTGTTTTCCGGAGAAAAAACGGTTTCCCGCCGACTCGGTCAGGCAGAACCTGGGACTGTGGGCATACGTTTTGTATCTGGCTGTGCTACAGACAGCCATGGAAATTCGTGAAGCAACTGACTCGGACGCTGCAGCGATTCGCTCGATCGCACACGACTCGCTCAACTCCACGTATACGGCATTTCTCGAGGAAGAGACCATCGACGAGGCGATCGACCAGTGGTACGGCGACTCGCTCGACGACGAGCTCGACGACGACCGCTCGCTCTTTCTGATCGTCGAGCGTGACGGCGAGATCGCTGGCTTCTCACAGAGCGAACTGGTCGGCCAGCAGGCGAACACCGGCCACTTGCTCTGGTTGCACATTCATCCCGACCACCGCGGCGACGCGACGGGCGTTCGATTGCTGGTCCGCACTCGCGAAGCGTTACTCGAGGAAGGAGCGGACGGAATTCAGTGCTTCGTTCTCGCGGACAACGAGGGTGGTAACGAGTTCTACCGATCTCACGGCTTCGAGCAGGCCGGCCAGCGTGAGGTCGAGATCGGCGACGAAACCTTCACGGAAAACGTCTACGTCGAGGCGAACCTCGAGGGCGACGACGAGTGGGGGGCGATCGACGAGGTCACCACCGACGGCGAGACGGTCTACGTGAGCTACGGGGAGGCCGCTCGCGGAACGAGGGCGCCGTTCTACACGACCTACAAGAGCGAGGATCGCCACGACCGCTACGCCTGGTTTTGCGGGAACTGCGACTCGATCGACAACGCGATGGACGCGATGGGTCGGATCGAGTGCAACAACTGTGGCAACCGGCGCAAGGCGACCCGGTGGGACGCGTCGTACCTCTAGTAGAGTCGGCCCTTCCGTCTCCGACCCCTTTCGTCTCCGACCCCTTCCGTACTCGCCCCTGTTCTCCTCTCCGACGACTTCCCCTTTGACGATTGGCTACACCCCTGGCTCTGTTGAACGGCATGTCTCACTCCAGACCGACCATCCGGCGTGCGGTGGCGCGCGCTGTCGACAGGCCGAACGAAA
>Ga0208283_10041_pt1 | contig 95407 bp, 92 predicted proteins | sample AntRauMetaRauer1_FD_184785 | JGI IMG/M metagenome (GOLD analysis project Ga0208283, IMG submission 184785) | Saline lake microbial communities from Rauer Lake, Antarctica, in enrichment culture - Antartic Rauer Lake 1 Metagenome Rauer1 (SPAdes)... ...
GAGCGTTAGCGCGGAACCGGAGGTTCCGCGAACCATGCGAACGGGCAGTGCGCGGCGCGTTGCGCCGCGACTGTCGGGACGGTGAAACCGTCCCGCAGCGCCCGTGAGCAGCAATCGGCTGGGGAGGACGTGGCGATTCCCTGTTGCCAGCAACAGCAGAACGCTTTTCGTCGCTACGACTGGTCTCACCCTTCACGAACCGGACCTCACGACTGGGGCCACGTCGCCAGCATGATCTCGTCGACGAACTCCCCGTCGAGACAGTACTGCCCCTCGTGTTTGCCCTCGCGCTGCCAGCCGTTCTCCTCGAGGAACTCGATCGCGGCCTCGTTCGTCGCCGGCAGGTTCTGGTAGAGCTTCTGGTAGCCAGCGTCGGACGCCCACTCGAGGCCGTACTCGAGCAGCGACGAGCCGATCCCCTGCCGCCGAAATCCGGGATCGACTCCGACGGTCACTTCGGCCGTGTGCCGGAGCGGTTGGAGCTCGGGAGCGTCGAGATGGAGCCAGCCGACGACCTCCCGGTCTCCCATCGGTGCGCACTCGTCCGGCTTGGCACCTTCCGCTGCCTCGGAACCGTCCGCTTCGGTACCCGCGTCCGATTCAGTGCCTTCCGTCTCGGCGTCGTCCCCGTCCGACTCCTGCCCGCGGACCGCGACGAACACGATCCGTGATCGTTCCTCGTTGGCCCGGACGAGTGCCCGCTCGCGCTCGAGTTCCGTCGCAACGTTCTCGGCGACGACGTACGTCCCGTCGTCGGCGACCGTCCGCATCGTCTCGACGACGCCCGCCCGGTCCTCCTCGCGCGCCGGTCGGATCACGACGATTTCGTCCTCGCACTCGAGACTCGTGGTCGTGGCCGAGAGCGCGATCCGGAGCTTTCCATCGTCTTCCGTCAGGTAGCCGTCGGCTTGCAGCGCCTCGAGCGCCGCTCGGAGGTCGTCCGGTGCGGGCGGTACCGTTTCGGTATACGCACCCGATCGGGCGGGTTTCGAGTGGGCTCGACCGCCGTCGATCTCGATCGACCTGGCCAACTCGGCCGGCGTGACGGCACCGTTCCGCTCGACGTACTCGTACACTCGCCGCTGGATATCGCTCTCGAACGAGTCTGTCGGATACATGCTCATACGGACGACCCCGCCGACTGACGGCATTAGTATGCGATCCGTATCGATTGCTGTCAGCGAGCCCCCGCTGCGAAGCGACTCATTGCTCGTCAGCTCGAGTCGTTTCGACGCTTCCTCACGCCGGTCATGTCGGGCCAATCTCACGTTAGCCGTCCCGGTCTCTTCGACCGAGGGTGACGGTCGAGCAGCGTAATTTGGTATAGCGGTATAAAGTTTACCCATGGTGAGCGAGCGGGTAGTACTGGACTCGAGTCACGCTGGACGACCGATAGGAGACCGCAACAGGTTCGTCGATTCCGGGAACGGTCCATCCGAGTACCGAACTGAGCGCTCGAGTGCCTGTCTCCGAGACGGATGCTGCGTTCCGTCCGACCGAGACTGCTCCAACCCGATATCGATCGTTCGCGTCCGATGGTCCAGTGAGTATTCGCCTTAAGCCGGCGTCACCGACTCCCACCTCTCGAGGGTGGTACTCGGGCTCAACACGAGGAACGGTTCCCGTCTCGTGCGGGTGAACATTCGTTCTCGTTTTCATTCCTCGAGAACGGATCGCAGTGACGCAGTCGACTGATAGTCATCCCCTCACGCGGCTGTCGATTTCAGAAGACGGTGTCGCGACTGGCCGGAGGTGGGCTCGAGCATCGTCTCCCTGCGAGACACCCACACGGTCGAGACTCCCGTGTCCGTGCCCGAGAACCTGGCACTTTCACGGCCACAAACCGGGGGTATATGCGATCAACAACCTGTTCGCGATCGGCTGAGCAGTCGGTTTCGCTCGTTCCGGTTCGATTTCGGCTCCAAGCGATGATCCCGCTCTATTCCGGGCAGCTACCCGCGACCGACCGATAGCGTGGCTCACTCGTCGGGCTCGCAGTTCGTTCCGATCTCGCGTCTCGTCTCGATCTGGCAACGCGAGCATTCGGACGGGGGTGATCGAATACCGTTTCGACCAGTAGGCCGTCGCTCACTCGTCGGATCACCGTCTCATCGGTGACCGGTCCGCTACGTTCGTCGGCGAGGGTGCACGGGATTTCGACGACCGCCGTTTTGGGAACCGCATTCCGGAGGCCGCAAACCCCGATGTCGATCGATGAACGAATCCCTTCGTTTCCGATACTGCGGTCCCACCAGGGTGATGCACCGAGGTTTCCAGCGCTGTTCGGATGGCGCCGAGTTCGTAATGGACGGACAGCAACGCGGCGACAATCCGCTGATTCAGGCCTGTACACGCGGTGTACCGTCTGTCCCCACGCGTGCTACCGTTTACGTGAATTTCTCGGCCATAAATGGTATATTGCGATATCGAATCGAGGCCGGTTTCGGAAGTTTCGGAACCGGCCCGGCGTCGTTTAATATCCTCGAGATCCAACCGATTCGACGTGATCGTCGACGGCCGCGTCCTGCGCGAGGATTTCGTGCCGAGCGAGGTGGTCCACCGCCACGACGAGGTGAACCTCCTCTCGGAGACCCTCGAGCCGCTGCTGTCCGACGGCCGACCGGATCCGGCCTTCCTCTTCGGGCCGACGGGCGTCGGCAAGACCTGTATCGCCCGGTACACGCTGGCCCAGTTGCGCGAACAGGAGCCGGCGGTGCGGGTCGCCTACGTCAACTGCTGGCAGGAGTATACGCGGTTTCGGGTCCTCTACCGGATCCTCGAGGGGGTCGACCGAGCCGTCGACGTCCACCGCTCGACGCCGAAAGACGAACTGTTCGAGCGGCTCTCTCGGACCGACGACGAGCCGATCGTCGTTATTCTGGACGAGGTCGACCAGTTAGAGGAGACGGCCGCGCTGTACGACCTCCACCGATTGGGCCACGTTTCGCCCGTGTTGATCGCCAACCGCGAGGAAGAGCTGTTCGCGAGCTTCGACGATCGGGTGCGCTCGCGGTTTCACGCCGGTACTCGGGTCCGCTTCGACCGGTACGGTACCGACGAACTCGCGGCGATCCTCGCCGAACGAGCCGAGAAGGCCCTCGAGCCGGGCGTGGTAACCGACTCCCAGCTACGGACGGTCGCCGACGCCGCCTCGGGCGACGCCCGCGTCGGAATCGGGATGTTGCGATCGGCCGCCCGTCGCGCGGAGCGCCAGGGCCTGGCGTCGATCACCGACGACGCGCTCGAGGCGGCGATCCCGGATGCGCGGACGGCGATCCGCCGGAAAACCGTCGAGGGGCTGATCGAACATCAGCGGGTGCTCTACGACGTGATCGCTGACGCGGGCGAGATCGAACCCGGCGACCTGTACGAGGAGTACGAGCGTCGGGTCGACGAGCCGAAGACGAACCGCACCCTGCGGAACTACCTGACGAAGATGGTCCACTACGATCTGGTCGAGGCCGTTGGCAAGCGCCGGGGCCGGACCTATCGGCTCGTCGATGAGGATAGCGGGGACGACGAGAACGACGAGTGACGGGTACGGAGGAACGACGACGAATAGACGGCGGTGAACGACCGATCGCAGGTCGACGGCGGCCGATTCGGTGTCAGCAGTCCAAAGCGCCACTCACGGGGATCGCTCCCGACGAGGTATCTGAGCGGTTTCGGAAACCGTAACGGAAACTGAACCTTCCCTCGAGCAGCCCGAACGCCGCCGTTTGGGGCAGTCGACGGAGTATCGGAACTATCGGAAACGGTGTTCCGCCGCTTATGGGGCGCTCGCTCGAGGCTGCACGTATGCACCGACTCGAACTCGAGCCCGGCGTAACGCTGTTACAGGTTCCGTCACCGCGGTCGGGGATCGTTCACCGACTGGTCTGCGATCGGCTGGCCGACGGCGCGACCGGCGGCGACCGCCCCGGGCGGGCCTACTGGATCGACGCGCGAAACGCGGCCTCGACCCACGCACTGTACGACGCCGCGTCGAGTCCGCGCGTCCTCGAGGGGGTGCGGGTCGCGCGGGCGTTTACCGCCTACCAGCACCACTCGCTGGTACGGACCGTCGCGCGGCGGGCGGAGCCGACGACCGAGTTGCTCGTCGCGCCGAACGTCGCCGCTCTCTACCGAGACGACGACCTCGCGGCGTGGGAGCGCGAGGACCTGCTGGCCGCGACCCTCGAGATCCTCTCCGAACTCGGGGCCGTTCTCGACTGCCCGGTACTCCTGACGAGCGCCGGCGACGGAAGTGATCCCGACGCTACCGCTGCCTCGGAGACGGTCGCCGACTACGCTGAGACGGAAATCGAGTGTACGCGCACGCGAGAAGGGCTCCGACTCGAGGACGCGGACGACGACTCGAACGCGGGGGGCGCAACGGCGGGCTACTGGCACGGTGATGTTTGGCAGACGACGATCCCCTACTGGGTCGAGATCTGCGGTGCCGTGGACGCGGTCGATCCCGTCGTCGCCGCCCACGACAGAGGGCTGCTCGAGGTGGGCCCTTGATGGGGCGAACGAACCCGACCTACCGCGATGCGCTCCGTCGACTCGAGTCGGAGTGGGAGCCGATGGGCCGCGCGCTGCGCCGGGAGCACCAGGGGGACTTCGACCGGCTGTTCGACCGGGCCCGGGCGTTCGCCGACGCGGCGGGGTACGCCAACCCGCCCGAGCCCGAGCGGGCGTTCGTCCTGTCGCTGTTGCTCGCCCACGAGGTCGAACTGCGTCGGTTGCGCGAGGAGCTCGCGGCGCTCGAGGACGAGACGGATTGCGATCCTCGCGAGTCGCGAGCGCGCGACGCCACCGGGGAAGCCGACGAATGAGCCCCTACACCGTCGAATTCGAGGACGGCATCGTCCGCGAGTGGACCCTGACCGAGTCGGGTGCCGAGCCTGCGGTCGTCGAGGACTACACTCCGTCGGTGTTCGTCTCCGGCCCGAACGACGCGCTCGCTGACCTGCGAGAGCGCCTCGAGGCGGATCCCAAAGTCGTTGCGACCCGTTCCGAGCGGCGGCCGACGAGCCTCCACGAGGCCCACGCGGGCGAGCGAAGTCGAGTCCTGCGAGCCGACCTCGAGCGGGTCGGCGAGGTCCGGACGCTGGCCCGCGAAATTCGGGGCGTCCACGCACGCGAGGCCCACGCCCCCGGAGCAGTTCGGCTGTTCGACGTGGACCTCGCGCCGGGGTTTCGGTACTGTCTCGACCGCGGGCTCGATCCGACGCCGACGCGCGACTTGCGGACGCTCCGACTCGCCCTCGACGAGGCCGCGCTGGCCGACGACGACGTGTCGGCGCTGGAAGTCGGGGGCGAGTCCGTCGACGGCGATGCGACGCGCGCGCTGCGGACGTGCCAGCGCCGCCTCGAGCAGCGAGATCCCGACGTCCTCGTCGTGAGCCATGCCGATTTGATTCCGCTGCTCGAGCGCCATGCCGAGGCGCTGGGGCTCGCGGACTTTCACCTCGGACGGCTGCCGGGGTGGACCGCGCTCGCGGGCGAGAACACGTACGCGAGCTACGGGAAGGTGGGTCATTCGCCCGCGCGGTACCGGATTCCGGGGCGGGCGATCGTCGATACGTCGAACAGCTTCCTCTGGCACCAGTCGGGGCTGGCGGGGATCCGCTACATGGTCGAGCGGACGGGTCGCCCGCTACAGGAAGCCGCGTGGGGAAGCATCGGCACGTTATTGACCTCGAGACAGATTCGGCTGGCCCGGCAAAAACGGGGCGTGCTCGCGCCGTGGAACAAGTGGGAACCCGAGCGCTTCACCGACGTCGAGACGCTGCACGCGGCCGACCGCGGCGGCTTCACGTTCGCTCCCGAGGTCGGCTTCCACGAGAACGTCCACGAGATCGACTTCGCGTCGCTGTATCCGCGGATCATCTGCGAGCACAACGTCAGTCCGGAGACGGTCGGCTGTGACTGCGGGGCCGCCGACGAGGCGGCTGCAACCGACGAGTCCGCCGCCGACGGGACGGCTGCGACCGACGAGTCCGCCGCCGACGGGACGGCTGCGACCGACGAGTCCGCCGCCGGGACGCATCGCGTTCCCGAACTCGAGTACGAGATCTGCGAGACTGACGGGTTTCTCCCCGCCGTCCTCGAGCCCCTGATTTCCGAACGGGCCGAGATCAAGCGGCGACTCGAGACCGATCTCCCCGAGGAGGAGGCCGCGGGACTCCGGGCCGAGTCGGGCGCGATCAAGTGGGTCCTCGTCTCCTGTTTCGGCTATCAGGGCTACCGAAACGCCAAGTTCGGTCGGATCGAGTGCCACGAGGCGATCAACGCCTACGCTCGGGAGATCGCCCTGACTGCCAAACGCCGGCTCGAGGACGCGGGCTGGCGGATCGTCCACGGCATCGTCGACAGCCTCTGGGTGACGCCGCGGGTCGACGAGCCGGAGCCGCTCGAGGCCGTGATCGGCGCAGTTTCCGAGACGACCGGGATCCCCCTCGAGCACGACGGCAGTTACGAGTGGGTGTGTTTCGTGCCGTTGCGCGACTCGATCAGGGGTGTCGGCTCCGGCGAGGGGTCCAGCCCCGATTCGACGCGTGCTGGTGAGGGGACGAGGACACGCGCGAGAGGTGCGTCCGCGGGCGCGTTGACGAAATACTTCGGCAAGCGAACGAGCGGCGAGTACAAGTTCCGCGGGATCGAACTGCGCCAGCGGAGTACGCCGGCGTTCGTCGCGGACGGGCAGCGCGCGTTCGTCGAGGCGCTCGACCGCGAGCGCGATCCCGAGGCGGTCTGTGACGTGCTCGGCCGACGATTGAACGAACTTCGGGAGGGATGCGTCGATCCGGCGGCGCTCGCGATCACGAACCGCGTCTCGAAGTCCCTCGCCGACTACGGCCGGCGGACCCACACCGTGGCCGCGCTCGAGCGGTACGACCGCCGCGGAATCGATCGCCACCCCGGCCAGTCGGTCGAGTACGTCGTCGCGGACGACGATTCGCGCGGCCCCGAGCGCGTCCGACTCGCACTCGAGGAGCCCTCGGAATACGACGCCGACTACTACGCGACGCTGCTCGTGCGGGCCTGCGAGAGCGTCGTCTCGCCGCTGGGTTGGGACCGCACCCGGATCCGGCGGTCGTTGCGCGACGGCCGGACGGTCCGGCTGTCGACGTTCGTCGACTGACCGCGGGAACTGGCGAGTGCCGACTGCGGAGACCGACGGCTACCAATCATCCATACTGATTTTCACTAAAACGTGAGAAAAACGACTCGAGATGAGTTTCAGCGCTAGGTTTACACCGTCAGCCCGTGTGTTGATCGTACATGACTGTTTCCGATTCTACAGCAGATGTTCTCCGTTCCCGCGTCCGCCGGCAGGCCCCCCTCGCGGAACTCGGTCAGCGGGCCCTCGAGTCGACCGATCTCGACGGGCTGCTGGCCGACAACCTCGAGGTGCGGATCGACGAGACCGACGCCGAGACCAGCGTCGACTCGCTGCTGCGGGTCTACGGTGATCCTGGACAGCTCCGCCAGCTGTTCCAGAACCTGCTCGATAACGCGATTACATATTCTGGCGATGGAGCCCCACGTATATCCGTATTCGACGAGAATACTGGGTCTATATGGAGGGGCTCAGTTCACGATCGGGGGATTGGGATCGACTCGAGCGACACGGATCGCATCTTTCGGGTGTTCGATCGACTCCACAGTCGCGAGGAGTACGACGGCACCGGTATCGGACTCGCGCTCTGTCAGCGAATCGCCGAGCGCCACGGCGTCCGGCCGAACAGCGTGAGGCCGGGCTCGACAGACGAGCGACGGGAGTCTGTCGGCGGCGAGGGATCGACGTTTATGATCGAGCTGCCGACGGTGCCCGACGCGGACGACGCGGTGGAACGCGCGCCGGCCAGCGAGGCCGACGCCGAGACCGATTCGACGACGGAACCAGTGACCGATGAGTAAGCCAGAGCGATCCCGGTCCGAGCCGGCACAGATCCTGTTGGTCGAGGACAATCCCGGCGACGTCCGGCTGACCAAGGAGGCGTTCAAACAGGGTCGGATCGAGAACGACCTCCACGTCGTCTCCGACGGCATCGAAGCGCTGGCGTTTCTCTCCCAGGAGGGCGAGTACGCCGACGCACCGCGCCCGGACCTCATCCTCCTGGATCTCAATCTGCCCGGCAAGGGCGGTGAGGAGGTTCTGGAGGAACTCAAGGAGGATCCAGTGCTGCGATCGATCCCGGTGATCGTGCTGACGAGTTCGCGCGCGGAGGAGGATGTCGTCAAGTCCTACGAACTCCACGCCAACGCCTACCTCACGAAACCGGTCGATCCGGACGAATTCATTCAGACGGTCCGCGCCTTCGAGAAGTTCTGGTTCTCGGTCGTCCGACTCCCACCGGAGGTCGACAACTGATGAGCGAGACGAACACCCGGACCGCCGATGCGGAGAGCGCGGACCCCGAGGACGCGCTTCACATCCTCCTGATCGAGGACAACCCCGGTGACGCCCGTCTCATACAGGAGATGCTCCGCGGAACCGAGGAACTCGCCCAGCGGATCAGCCCCACCGAGACGGCGAGTCAGACGCCCGAGATCACCCGAAAAACCCGCCTCGAGGAGGGCCTCGAGACGATCGAATCGGCGTCCACCGATATCGTCCTGCTCGACCTGAACCTCCCCGATAGCGAGGGGCTCGACACCCTCGAGACGGTCCACGAGGAGGCGGGAGAGACGCCGATCGTCGTCCTGACCGGCGTCCGGGACCAGCAGGTCGGCGTGGAGGCGATCCAGCGCGGTGCCCAGGACTTCCTCGTCAAAGACGAGGTGACCAGTGAACTCCTGGTGCGAACGATCCACCACGCGATCGAGCGCGCCCGCCAGCAGCGCGAACGCCGCCAGCAGCGCGAGCAACTCGAAGCGCTCAACCGGCTCAACCGGATCGGCCACGACATCACCCACGCGGTGATCACGACCGAGACGCGCGCGGAACTCGAACAGGAGGTCTGTGACCGACTCGCCGAGTCCGACGCCTATCAATTCGCGTGGATCGGCAGCGTCAACCCCGGCAGCGACCGCGTCGTCCCGAACGCGGCGGCCGGCGTCGAGGACGGATACCTCGAGGAGATCGACGTCACCGTCGACGAGGACGACGAGAGCGGACGGGGGCCGGCGGGAACGGCGATCCGAACCGGGGAGGTTCAGGTGATGAACGACGCCGGCGCGGCTCCCGAGTTCGGGCCGTGGCGGGAGGCGGCACGTGCCCGCAACTACCGATCGTCGGTCGCGATTCCGATCACCCACGAGGATCTCGTCTACGGCGTGTTGAACGTTTACTCGTCGTCACCGCGATCGTTCGAGGGGCCCGAAACCGACGTTCTCGGCCGGATCGGCGACGTTATCGCCCACGCGATCACCGCGATCGAACGCCGGGACGCACTCGTCAGCGACGCCGTCATCGAACTCGAGTTCCGCGTCGAGGCGATGGCCGAGGAACTGGTCGAGCTCTCCGCGACCGAGTCGTGTACGATCGAGTTCGAGCAACTGGTCGGCAGCGACGAGACGCTTCTGGCCTACGGCTCGGCACACGGCGTCTCGCAGGAGACGTTCACCGAAGCCGTCGACCGAACCGACGGCATCACTGACGTTCGGTTGCTCACGGCTCGACGCGACGAGTTCGAGTTCGAACTCGTCGCACCCGCCGCCGTCAGCCTGTTCGAGACGATCGCCACCCACGGCGGCCGCGTCGCTGAGGCGACGATCGCCGACGGGGAGTTCCGGTTCGTCGTCGAACTCCCGCGTGGCCGGGACACCCGCCAGATGATCGAACTCATCAGGACCCAGCGCGACGACGTCACCTATCTCGCACAGCGGACCACCGAACGCAGCGAGCGCAGCGACAGCGGCTCGTCGTCCGTCCTCGAGGACGAACTGACCGAGAAACAGCGGGCCGCCCTCGAGACGGCCTACTTCGCGGGCTACTTCGACTGGCCGCGGGGCAGCACCGGCGAGGAGATCGCCGAGCGCCTCGGTATCGCGCCCGCCACCTTCAACCAGCACCTTCGAACGGCGGAACGGAAGTTCTTCAACTCGATGTTCGGCGAATAGGTGTCGTCTGCGGGCCGAACCGGTCTCTTCGCGGTCGACCCCGTCGACGAGGTGTTCGCGAGAGTACAGCACGTCGTCGTGATCGGCGATGATACTCCGGCCACGTCGTCGTGATCGGCGATGATACTCCGGCCACGTCGTCGATATCGACCCGGTCAGTTGCTCCGGATACTCCCGGTCACGTTTCAAACGGAAGGGCTCCCAAGAAATCGTCACTCTGGTAATCGAGGTGGTCCAGTCGAGGGCCGAGCAGTTCACGAACGAGGACCACTAGGGGATTGGTCGTTCCGTCACCGGTCATCGCGATCTCCGTTTTCGTCCCGTCCGCGTCTTCGTCCCAGAGACCGACGACGACCGTCTCTCGATCGGCGATGATCAGTCGACTCACCCTGGGGTAGCTCGACTGTTCGTACATCCAGTCCATCTGTGGCTCCCATATCGTCGCGTCGGGAAGCCAATCTCGAAAGAACTCTCGGGCCTCTCGGCTTTTCGTTCCGGCGTGCAACGCGACTCTTCGATCGATGGCATTCTCTGCGTGCGGGAGACACTCCTCGTCGAGTAACTCGTCAGAGGTATAGATAAGAAACAGTTCGTCAGTCGCTCTATCGGCTAATTCCCGACAATACTCGTACACGGATTCGCGACCCTCAAGTCGTCCAACAGTCCGCTCGTCTGCTCCGCGTCCCGTTCCACACTGTGAGAGCAGTTCGTCGAGCACGTCGACGTTCATCCATTCGGCATCGGCCGCCGAGTAGCTCCCCTCGGTGACGACGTTTTCGTCGCGATCGTACTCGATTAATCCCGCTTCGTCGAGGCGGGGGAGATAGTTGTGATGGAGCGAGATGACCGTCTGGTCGAATTCACCCTCGTCCTCCGAAACGAGTCGTTCGGAAAGTTCGGTCACAGAGAGCCCGTGAGAAGCGTTAGCGAGAACGGTCAAAATCGCTCGATTAGCGGTGTCCGTAAGCAGCCGAATAAGTGCTTCCTCCTGCAAATCCATTACCGATGAATACCCCCGTGGAGTAATAAATAGAATGTATCAGTCCATACACACAGTTCCCGAATTGTAATCTATTTCACCCCGTTGAATGTCGGTTCTTCCCACCGTTCACTTCGCGCACGGACACTTCGGGGCGATCCGCCGAAACTCGAGTGACACTACCGTCCGAGTGTGACTCGCATCAGCCCGTTCGAACGGGCAAAACGAATTACGCGCCGCGAGGCTCGGTCGCGGGCGGGGTCACGTCGTCCATTGGACGCCGAGCGGCCATCGCGACGGCCACCATCGAGAGCCCGGTCACGAGGAGGTTCGCGCCCACGAGCAGGCCGACGGCCCACGCCGCGGTGGCCGGGAAGCCGATCCAGAGGAATCCGGCCAGGACGAGCGCGATGACGCCGCTGACGGCGACCGACGTTCGACCGCGGGACCCGGACATTCGCGCGGCCGTCGCGAGTTCCGCGATCCCGTCGATCGCCAGGTACGCCACGAGCGCGAGCGTCAGCGTGACGAGCGCGATCGCGGGGGCCGCGAGGACGGCCAGTCCGGCGAGCACCGAGACGGCCGCGAGCGTCGTCTGCCAGATCGATCCGCGCCAGCCCCGCGCCGTAAACGCGTGGACGCCGTGGACGATTCCGCCGACGACGAGGAGTACTCCGAGCGCGATCGATACCGAGAGCCCGGTGACGGCCGGGGCGGCCATCGCGAGGATCCCGATTAACCCGACGATCCCGCCCGCGATCGCGAGGGGGCGCCAGTCGTTCTCGAGGGCGTAGCCCTCGTCGTCTCCGGTGGGTGCTGTGATACTGTTCATCTGCGTCACCAGTACTACGTACGTCGTGTAGGCATATAACACAAATATACGATTTGACAGTCGGTCGCGGGAACTGACCGGTTCGAAACCGGGACGAACGGCGTTTCGGCCCCTCTCGGGGCCGTATCGAACGACACTCAGACGGCGAAATGCAGACGAAGCACGGCAATTATCTCGATAGGGGCGACACTACTGATTGTGACCGACGAACGCGACGGCGACGTCCGCGAGTGTGACCTCTGCGGGGAACGGGTCCCGGCGGCCGTCTATCACGAGCACCTGCTCAAGTCGTGTCCCGGCCGTTCCGGGGAGTGACCCGTCTCGAGCGACTCGGCTTTCCGGCACGGTTCCGGGTCGAAGGCGCACGGTGGCGGCGTTTCCGAGCGCGATCTCAGACGCCGGCGTTCGAGGACGACTCCGTGTCGCGCTCGAGACGTTCGTAGAGATAGTACGAGTACGCGGTAGTGATCGCGGCCGTCAGGAGCGCGGGGACGACGAGGAAGTAGACGGCGTACTCCCCGAAGAAGAGGCCGATCAGCGAAATGACCGCGGTGAGCTTGAACAGCCGGCCGCCGAGTTCGTGCGTGCGCTCCCAGACTGCCTCGCTACTGAGCGTCCACGGCGTGCGGATGCCGACGAACCAGTTGGGCTCCGCGCGGGTGAGCAACGCGCCGACGCCGTAGAAGAGGACGGCGACTGAACCGAGGATGAGAAGCGTGAAATCGAACTCGTAGCCGAGGTTGAACGCGAGGATACCGGCGTGGAGGACGAACATGAACCCCGCGAAGGCGACGATGAACCAGTCGTACGCGGCTCGGAACGCGTCGACGTTCTCACCGAGCGGGTCGATGCGAGGGACCACTGCGAGGAGCGCAACCAGCGCCGCCGAGAGGACGGGAACGAACGCGAGACCGAGCGTCTTCGACATCGTCCCGTCCGGCTCACCGGCGGCGTTCCAGTGGGTCACGAGCGGGTCGGACAGCTCCGGTGCCGCGAGAAGACTGGCGACGCCGGAAAGGACGACGAACGCGCCCGCAAGCGTCAGTCGGTGCGTCGTCTTCATATCGGGTACTACGACGCCCCAACGTATCAATGAACGGGGCCGAGCGACGGAACGGGGCCGGCGGGGCCGTCCGTCGCGACCGGCGACTCCGGCGTCGGGTCGGTTCTCTCGAGCTGAGACGGTGGGAAACACCTTTCCGTCTCGTCGGAATCAGGGCCTGACAGTGACGGGAACGTCGAACTCGAGCATCTGGGAGTGTCCGGAGTGTGGTCGGTCCGTCAACCGATTCGTGAACGGCTATCGGTGTCCGTCCTGTCGAGAGACCGTCTCCGAGCGCCGTGACTGCGGGACCGACGCGACGAACCGGTAACCCGGCCGCCGACTCAGCGGGGAGTCTCGGAGACGGTCAGGGATTCGGAATAGGGGGCCGAGAGACACGACCGAGTCGAGAATCACGAACTGCTCGGGTGGGGATACTGCTCCCTCTCACTTCTCCTCGACGTGGCGGATTTCGCAGGCGATACCGCGCGTGCTCTCGGCCATCTCGCGGCCGAACATTTCGGCGCGGCCGACGGCGAACGCCTTCGGTCCCTCGACGACCACCTCGTCGCCGACGCGGATGTCCTCGTCGGCGTCGACGACGCCCGGCGCGAGCACGCTGCCGTGCGGGACGAAGCCGTCGATCTCGACGCGCTTCGTCGGCGCGTCGCTCTCGAGCCACTGTTTCGCCCCCGCGAGCGTAAAGGACAGGGTGCCATACTGGGGAACCATCGTCGCGAGCTGGGTCTCCTCGCGATCGCGAACCTGGATCTTGGGGTAGCGACCGGTCGTCTGGATGTCCTCGAAGAGGTCGTCGCCGGCACCGTCGCCCAACAGGTAGTCCGCGAGGGCGCGGACGGTGTTGTGCTCGCGCTCGCGCTTGGGGTACTTCAGTTCGCCCGACAGCGCTTGCGAGAGGTTCGCGAGCGACTCGTCGTCGGTCGGGTGGTCCGCGACCGTGTAGGTGATATCGAGTTCGAGTCGGTCCTCGACGCGTTCGACGATGTCGCGGTAGCCCTCGTCGGGAACGTGGGCGATGATCTCCGGATACTCGTTGCGCTCGAGGTAGCGCTGCAGGACGTCGGCGACGAACTGCTTTTCGTCTTCGGACCAGCGGCCGGTCACGACAGTGTCGTACTGCTGGGCGGGGTAGGTCGTCTCGAGTTCCTGCGGGACGACGCCGATGGGGCTGGTCATCGAGACGAGGTGGGCGCGCCACTGAATCGCGTCGTGGAACTGTCGGTGACTCTGGGACTCGCTGTAGGGCTTTGCGGCCGAACACGGGACCAGCACGAGCGGATTCTGGAAGCGGTTCCGGTACCGCGTCGTCACCCGGTCGGCGAAGCGCTGGATCTCCACCCGGCGAAGGGTGTCCGCGGACGCGGCGTCGATCTGGGCATCGCGGAGGATGGGCGTGCGCTCCTCGAGATACCCCCACTGCGAATCGAGTTCGCGCATCGCGGCGGTGAGCCACTGGTCGTGGCGGGCCTGTCCCTCGATGTAGTCCCGAAGCCGGCCGTCCCGGATCCGACGGCGGACGATCGCCAGTTCTGCCTCGAGGGCGTTGACGTTGTGGTCCGCACAGTCCTCGCGCGTAAACTCCTCGCGGGGCTGTTGGCAGGCGGGACACGAGCAGGGGAGCTCCTCGAGGTCCTCGATGAAGTACGCCTCGTCGGTCGTCAGATAGCGGCCCTCGGTGCCCTTCACGACGGCCGCGGTCTCGTCGAAGAGATCGACGCCGGCGTAGGCCAGCAGGGCGACGTTCCGCGGCGTCGCGACGCCGGAAAACAGCAGGGCGGTGTCGGCGGGGATCGCCTCCCGGACGGCCACGACGGCCTCGACTAGCGCTGCACCATGGCCCATCACCGACTGGACGTTCGAGAGGGCGTAGGCGTCCGTTCCCTGGGATTCGACGCTCTCGCTCGAGACGACAGCGACGCTGGGATACTCGACGTCGGGGGCGTCGACGGCGAAGGATTCCTGGACTTCCTCGGCGGTGCCGCCGGGGAACGCCCGATGGGGGAGCACGGTGAGTTGCGACTCGTCACCCGCGGGAAGGTCCCGGTCGGCGCTCCAGAGCGAACCCGCGTCCTCGAGGACGTCGTCGACGAGTGCGGGCGTCGTCACCGGCGAAGAGAGGCGGAGTTCGCCCACGCGCGCGGCCCCGTCGCGCTCGTGCACTTCGAAATAATCGGTCATACTCGATATGACCGCGGCGAGCGAAAGAGGTTGTCGATAGCGAGCGGTCCCACGGTCGGACTTCGAGCGCGCTCGAGATGCCGGCGAACGCCTCGAGGCGACGGATCTGGGTACTCCTCCGAGCGATTCACGGGCCACATACCCGTCGTTTATCGTGAGAATTTTGGTGTGGATTACTGATAGTGAGAGCTGAATCCATCGATAGATGGTTTGGAAAATTAATCTTTAAGCACTTCCAGTTGGAGGTCTACCTATATGTCATCGGAAACAAAGCTGCGATCGACGGACGGGTTCAGAGCGTTTCTGGCCGTGTTTCTGGTCGCAGTCGTTGGGGTAGCGACGATCGGGTTGCCGATCGTTTTCGGGGGAATGACGACGACCGTCGAAGCGACCGAGCCGGTGCCCGAGTTCGAATCGTACGACTCGATCTCGCAAGCCGAATCGCAACTCGGTTCGGCCGACGAGATCTACCTCGGGGAGAACGACAGCGCCGTCCTTCGCTACGACGATGAAGCGGACGTCGACACGCTCGAGATGGGCATGGACGTCAGCGAAGGACTGGTCCACATGCTGGTGGTCGACGATATCGAGAACCCCGACGACGAGCTGGACTCGGCGAACGTCTCGGCGATCCTCGATCAGCAGGGGCTCTCCGGGAGTGGCTCGTTGATCATGCAGCAACCGGAGGACCTCGAGAACTTCGAACTCGACGTCTCCGGCGAAGTCTCCGAAGAGACGAACGAGTTCGAGGGATCCGCGTCCGGCACGTTCGACAGCGAGGCAACGACGACCGGAGCGGTCAGTACGAACGGTCACGTCACCGCAACTGCAGACCGACTCGAGACGAGTGGGAGCGTGTCGGTTGACTCGTCCGAAGCGTCGGGTGCCGACGGGGCAGACGAGTATCTCGACGTCTCGCTGGAGGAGACGAGCGACGGCTACGAGGTTGACGTCGCACAGGAGATGACCGTCGACGCCACGTCGGCCGATCAGTGGTCGACAGAGGAACAGGCCGAACAGACGCTCTGGCGGGAATACGGCGTCTACGCCGCGTTGTTGGGCGGCTCAAGTGAGATCGACGTCACGAACCACGATTTCGAGGAGCGATCGAACGGCGAACACCGGCTCGATATCGAATTCACCGTCGAGTACACGGGCGTCGACGGCGGCATCGAAGAGCAACTGACGGACCAGCTGGCGAGCGATCCGACGATGGATCTGAGTCGATCGGAAGCGCAGGCGATCGCAACCAGCGTCACCGACACCGATATCGAGACCCTCTCGTTCACGATGGACGCGAGCGGTAGTTCGATGGATGTCGAGTGGGACGTCGCGATCGAGAACTACAACGAACTCACGGTCGCGATGTTCGACCTCGCGGAAGCGACCGCCACGGACGACCAGCTACCGGAGGACCAAATCGAGAACGCACGAACGGCTATCGAAGCCCAGCAGGCGGCGGATCTCGAGACGAAACTCACCTGGGACGGGGAAATCGAGCAAACGTCGTCCGACGAGATGACGCTCGACGCCTCACTGACGAGCGATACCGAAAACTGGGACGCCTACATCGACGAACTCGAGTCTCGAGGCGTCGACCGTCCGAACGACGTCACGTTCGACCTGTCGGCCGAAACCGACGGTGACCAGCTCGCGATCGACGGCGAGTTCGAACTCGGGGCCGAGGATCTGGCCAGTCAGGCGGTCAAAAACTGGGCGCAGTCGGCCCAGACCGGACCGACGTCGCCGACGTCCCCGGAAGCCGACCAGTTCGTTTCGGCGCTGGCAGAATCCGAACTCGAGGTCGCCCGCGTCGATGCAGGTATCGACGACGGCACGGTGCGCGTCGAAGGCGGGGCGCGGTTCGACGACATGAGCACGCTCACCGAGACGGTCAGCGAAAGCATGGCTATCAGCGGGATCGCGACCGAACAGGACGGAGAGACGGCGTCGATGTACGTCTACGTCGACGACATGGGCGAGGTCGACACCGCGTCGGCGACGAAATCCGATCTCGAGCAGTTCAGTGTGGTCGATTCCGAGACCACCGTCCACCGGGCCGGCGAGTGGGACGACGAACTGCCGACGATCGAGACCGACGAAATGAGCGAGTTCCTCGAGACGCAGGACGACGAAAACACGGCGGAAAGCGGCGACGAGGACGAAGACGACGGTTCCGATAGCGTTCCCGGCTTCGGAATCGGGATCGGACTCGCGTCGATCGCCGGGTTGCTAACGGCGCTCGTGCTTCGACGGCGAGCGTAACGCATCGGCGATCGGTGTGTGAATCGTTTCAGTTGGTACTTTAGGCGGTCTCGAGGAACGTCGCGGTCGCCGACGTGTGCCCGCGGTTGAACGAGAGGACTTTGATCCGGATCACGTCGGTCGGCTCGCAGCCCCCGGGGACGTCCTCAACGAAGACGACGAACCCTTCGATCTTGCCGACCGCCTGTCGCTCGCCGGAGTGGTGGTCGGTAAACTCGCTGATAGCGACGGTCTCGACGTCACCGATCTCGACCGGTGGGTCGCGTTTCTGGGCCGCTCTGTGACGGTCCCGAGATTGCCGCTCGTCCGCGGAGCCACCGCGGATCCGTTTGACTACCCACGAGCCGATCACGAGGACGACGAGCAGGCCGATACCGAGCACCGCTTGATCGAGCATACTGAAACGGGCCGGCGCGTGGGGCTTCCATGTTCCGATTCCGCCGGTGCGTCGGTGACCGGGGGCGATCACCGCGTGTGGGAAACGCTTTTCGCCGACGGCGCGACGGACGAGCACGGCTCTCGAATCGCCGCTGCCCTTTTATCTCCCCGTCCGTTCGAATACGTCGTGACCTTCTCATTCAGCGGATCGACCGGTGACGGCAGCAGCGATCCATTACACATCGCCGTCATTCGCGCGGTTGCAGCGCACCGGAACGTGGATCCGATCGAATTGCCACCCCTCTACGACTGGATCAACCCCGATTCGCTGGATGCCCTCTTCGAGCCGACGCGACGCAACAGCCCCCGACGTGGTCGTCTCGAGTTCACCTACGACGGCCATGCGGTCGCCGTAGACTGCGCCGACGGCGTCACGATTTCGGTCGATGGCTCGCCGGCCGCCGAGTAGATCACGGCCGCATCCGACCGCGGGTCCCCCACCGGCGCGTAACTCGAGTTGTCGGTCATCCCCGCGTCTGACTGACGGACGACGGTTGTCACTTCGCACCGGAATCCGCCCGACTGGAATGGGTTTTTCCGCCGCGTGATTCGAGCCGAGCGCACCGCTTGGCTCGAGTGACCGACTGAACGACGACTGACGCTGCGTCCGTCACCGTACCGACGCGAGTTCGGCAGTGGGAACCCGTCGTCACCGGCCATCGTCGTCACCGGCCGTCGGTACTCCGGAGATCGACTAGGTCGACAGCGTCCGGAACCTGCTCGAGGACGCCCGCGGGCCATCCCCGATGTGCGAGCGTGAGCGCAGCGTCCGGATTCACCTCGACGAGCCGAGCGACGCCGTCGGCCGCGGCCTCGAGCGCCGCCCGATCGGTCCGCTTGGGGACTTCCGCGGTGAGGGGGTAGCTCCTCGAGAGCGCTCGGGGGAACGGCCCGAACGGCGCCTCGACGCGCCAGGAATCGTCGAACTCGTCGCTTCGCGGGGAATCCCCCTCCGTGAGCAGCAGGGAGTCGGGGACGGACAGCCGCTCGAGGCGCTCGTGGTGGCGGACGACTTCGGGGCGGCGCGCGCTCTCGTGGGAGGTGTAGAAAAATGAGCCCTTCGAGACGGGATCCGAGCGCTCGAGTTGGGCGGCGTGGTCGAGCAGCGTGCGGTAGCCGTCGAGCATCGTCGGGTGGGCGCGGGCGCGCTGCTCGACGAGTTCGAGCAGGTTGCCGGCGCGGATCGCCTCCTTGATCCGCCGGATTTCGGCGAAGGTGACGTGGAGGTTGTGCGCTGCCAGTTCCGACTCGCGTTCGTCGTCGGGGAGCGCGCGGAGTTCGTCGGGCGAGTACTCGGTACAGATGGCACACGAACAGGGGAGATACTCGAGGTCCGCGAGCTGGCGGGTGCCCCGAACCGTCAGATAGCGGTCGTCGCGGGCGTAGAGCGCGTAGGCCGCCGAATCGAACAGGTCACAGCCCATCGCGACGGCGAGCGCGAACATCATGGGGTGGCCGGCACCGAAGAGGTGGACCGGCGCGTCGGCACCGAGCCCGCGTTTCGCGGCGACGACGACGTCGATCATGTCGTCGTACCGGTAGTCGTTCAGCAGTGGAACGACCGCGCCGACCGGGAAGACGTCAAGATCGGTCCCGTCGGCGTGTCGGCCGGCCCGCTCGCGGAGGTCCGGATAGGTCGACCCCTGAACGGGCGCGCTGACGAGCATCTCACCGGTGTCGGCGGCCTCGGCGATCTCGAGTCGCTCCTGCGTGGTCTCGAGGTCGGCTTCAGCTCGTTCGTGGGAGACGTCCGGTGGGGTCGGAATGTCGACCGGCGTGGCGATATCGGAGCCGATCTCGCGCTGGAAGGCGAGGATCTCCTCGGTCGTCACGTCGATCTCGCCGTACTCCGAGAGCTGAAAGGAGCCGGAGTCGGTCATGATCGCACCCGGGAAATCCAGGAGGTCGTGCAGACCCTCCTCGAGGGCACGTTCTCGGAGGTCGTCGTCGCCGTGGATGATGTAGGAGTTCGTGATCAGGATCTCCGCGCCGAACTCCGTGGCGAGCCGGCGAGGGCTGATCGTATCCAGATTCGGATTAATCACCGGCAGCAGCGCCGGGGTCTCGACGGTGACGTCGGCACGGGGGACGGTGAGTTCCCCGATGCGACCGCCGGCGTCGGTGTCCCGGACTTCGAAAGACTCGCGCATTATCTGCGGGTTGGACCGTCGGACGTAAGTCGTGACGGTTTTTGCCTGGCTGACCGGAGCGGCGCGACTCGTTTCGGACCGTTTGCGCGAGGCTTCCGAGACGAAGATAGCCGAGAGCGATCCCGTGATCAGTGAGGAGGGGAGACGAAGGCGCTTTACGCTGCGGGCCGCTTTCGTCCCCTAATGAGTAAACCCACGCCCGAAGTCTACGAGCAGGGCAAGGGCATGGACGCCCACAATCAGGCGATGCGGGAGATCCGCTCTCGCAAGGAGGCCAGCTACGATCCCCACGAGCCCACGCGCGTCTGGCTCGACGAGGACAACACCCCTGACGGCGTCAAGACGAGTCTAACGATTATTCTCAACACCGGTGGCTGCCGGTGGGCCCGCGCCGGCGGCTGTACGATGTGTGGCTACGTCGCCGAGAGCGTCGACGGCGGCTCCGTGAGCCACGAGGCCCTGATGGACCAGATCGATATCTGTCTAGAACACGAGGAAGACAACGCCGACGAGACGGCCGATCTCATCAAAATCTACACCTCCGGATCCTTCCTCGACGAGCGCGAGGTCGGCGCGGAGAGCCGACGGGCGATCGCCGACACCTTCGCCGATCGGGAACGCATCGTCCTCGAGTCCCTGCCCGACTTCGTCGACCGCGAGAAGATCGGCGACTTCACGCAACATGGCATCCACACGGATATCGCGATCGGCCTCGAGACGGCCACCGACCGCGTGCGACACGACTGCGTGAACAAGTACTTCGACTTCACGGACTTTGAGGACGCCTGTGCGGAAGCCGCCGTTGCAGATGAGAACGCTGGCGGCGACACGGCGGCCGGGATCAAGGCCTACCTGCTGATGAAGCCGCCCTTCCTCACCGAGTCCGAAGCCGTCGCGGACATGATCTCGTCGGTCGAGCGCTGTGCCGATGTCGACGGCTGTCACACCGTCTCGATGAACCCGTGTAACGTCCAGCGCTACACGATGGTCGACGACCTCTACTTCAACGATGGGTACCGCCCGCCGTGGCTCTGGTCGGTGGCACACGTGCTCGAGGAGACGGCGGCCGTCGACGCCATCGTCGTCTCGGATCCAGTCGGCCACGGCTCCGATCGCGGCCCGCACAACTGCACGGAGTGCGACGACCGCGTCCAGAAGGCGATCAAGGACTTCGACCTGCGGCAGGATCCGTCGGTGTTCGAGCAGGTCTCCTGTGAGTGCGAACTGACGTGGGAGACCGTCATCGAGCGCGAGCGGAGCTTCAATCAGCCGCTGACTCGATAGCGAAAACACCGATAGTTGCCGACCTGATGGCTTCAGGTTGTGGAAGCCGGGTGCACTTATTTCACTCCCGTCCCGGTACCGTTGCGTATGGCACTCCCGTCGTTCTCGGACTACTGGAACGAGATCGAGCCCATGCTGTTGATCCTCGTCGGATTCCTCCTGTTCGTCTTTCCCGAGCCCGCGACCTCCGCGCTGGGTGCGGGGCTCATGCTACTCGGTGTCGGCTGGTGGTTCTACGAGTGGGGCCGCTGAGCCCTAATCGCCGGTCGCCGGCTCGTCCACTGCCGCCCGAACCGATTCCGTGTCGGCACGAGGCACCTCGAGCGTGACGACGGTGCCGCGAGGGTCGTTGTCCGCAAAGGAGAGTCGCCCGCCGGCCTGTCTGACGATCCAGTTGACCAGCCAGAGCCCGAGGCCACTCCCGTGGCGAAGCTGCGTGATCTCCCGGTCGCCCTCGAGCAGTTCTCGCTCCTCGCTTGGTATGCCGGGACCGTCGTCTGCGATCGACACCGTCACGATCTCGTCGTCCGGTCGATCCCGGAGCGTTACGTCGATCGTCGGTCGCGCCCGATCGCTGTGCTCGACGGCGTTTTCCAGGATCTGGAAGACGGCCGTCTGGAGGTATTCGTCGGCCCGAGCAAACGTTCGGTTCGGCAGCGAGCAGTCGATATCAACCTCGTGGGCGCGCTCGAGGCGGTCAGCTGCTCGTTCGACGGCCGCGGAGAGATCGATCGGTCCGGCCGGGGTCTCCTCGCGGTCGAGCACCCGCTCGACGGCGCGAGTCTTCTCCGCGAGGCCGGTGAGTTCGCTCGCACGATTTCGGATGGTCTCGACGTACTCGTGGTCCGCGCCGTCGATGCTGTCGGTGAGCATCTCGGCGCAGCCGTTGATGATGTTCATCCCGTTGCGCAGGTCGTGGCGGAGAACGCGATTGAGGATCTCGAGGCGCTTTTGGCGCTGCTTCTGGGCGGTAATATCGGTATAGAGCCCGAAGGCGCGATCCGACGATCCGTCCATCTCCATCGGAACGACGCGAAGCCTGAAGTCGCGCAGCCCGTTCGCGGTTCGCCGTTTGACCTCGGTGTCGCCGATCTCGCCTCGGCTTCCGCGGCGATTGAGCGTGTCGGCGTCAGCCGTTCTCTCGGTTGGAACGACGTACTGATCGAGCGGGCTACCGACGAGTTCATCCCCCTCATAGCCGAAGATTCGCTCGAACGCCGGGTTGACTTCCTCGACCACCGGGCCGTCCTCGAGCTGTGTAACGCTGACGACGCCGTCGGGGACATTTTCGAACAGCGCCGCGAACCGGTCGCGCTCCGCCCGGAGACGTCCCTCGAACGCGATCCGATCGAGCGAGTCGGTGACGTGCGAGAGCAACAGCTCCGCCAGTTCTTCGTCGGCCGGCGTGAACGCGTCCGGCTCCGTCGAGGCGGCCAGAAATACGCCGCGCTCGGTGATTGGAACGCACAGGACCGACTGGCAGTCATCCGCGTTCGGAATCGAGTCGGCCGCGTCGATCTCATCGATCCGTGCGGGTCGCTGTGTGCGGTAGGTCCTCCCGGCGACGGTATCGTCGAGCGGTATCCGCGCGTCGAGGTCGATCTCGAGGGTCGACGAAACTGCCTTCGGAACGAGTGATTCCCCTTGAGCCAGCGCGACCCAGCAGGCGTCGAAGTCGAGGACGTCTTCGGCCGCTTCGACAGTCAGGTCGTAGATATCCGCGCGGCTCTCGCAGCTGTCGAGACGGGAAGCAACGTTGTGGAGCCCCTCGATCTTCGACTTGCGATCGACGAGCTTCTGTTCCATGCGTTTGCGGTCGCTGATATCGCGTGCGATCCCGACCGTCCCCTCGACCTCGCCGTCGGAGCGCAACAGCGCCATGTTGACCTCGCTCGGGACCCGCTCATCGTCGGGGCCAGTCAACGTGACCTCGTAGGTCTCGACGCGTTGGGAATCGTCGGACAGGAGCGCTCGAGTGTGTCGTCTGCCGCGCTCGATGCTTGCGTCCGTGAGGATCTTCGAGACGTGCTCGCCGATCAGTTCGTCGCGCTCGTAGCCGGTCATGCCTATCATCGTCTCGTTGACGGTGACCAGATACCCCTCGCTGTCAAGTTGGTAGACGCAGTCGCCGACCGTCTCGACGACCGTCTTCGTCCGCTCGAGTTCGCGCTCGCGAGCCGCCCGGTCGAGCGCCGCTTCGGCGGTCGTGGCGAGGACGCGGATGAGGTGTCTCTCGGCGTCGTCGAGTTCGTCTCCGCCCGATGACGCCACCGCCAACATGCCGTGTTCCCCGAGCGGCTGGAGGACCGAGTTCCTGACCTCGGTCTCGATGTCGTAGGGGATGCGATCCGCCGAGGCGTTCTCGAGAACGGTCGTCTCTCCGTTGACATAGGCCTCCCAGATTCTGGAATTCGACGGTCCGATCGACGTGATGTCGCCGGTGTGCTCGTCGAGTGCCGCCGTTGTCCCGGCAAGTTCGAGCGTCTCCGTCTCCTCGTCGTAGAACCTGATCGCGGCCAGGGACTGATCGATCACGTCCTCGGCCGCCGTCATCACGATGTCGGCGATTTCGTCGGTCGATTCCGCTCGCAACAGCTCGTGAGTGGTCTCTTGGATCGACTCGAGCGCGTTCGCACGCTCACGCTCCGCGGTGACGTCCTGTCCGAACGAGAGGACGCCGACGATTTCCCCGCCCTCGACGAGCGGCGTATTGATCCACTCACAGGGTATCGGCGTCCCGTCCCTGTCGACGTTGTGACTCACTCGTCGGGAGGGCAGCCCGTCGGTGTCGCCGCTGGTGAGGGCGTCCCAGTACTCGAGTACGTCTCGACGCTCGTCGTCTCGAACGAGCAACTCCACTGCCGATTCGCCCCTGGCTTCGTCGGCGGTGTAGCCGAACAGCTCGGTCGCCGCGGGGTTCCAGTTGCGGACTTCGAACGCGAGGTTCCACTCGATGATCGCGAGCGGCGACTGCTTGACGAGTAGTTCGAGGCGGCTCGAGGGGTCTTCCGCCGGCTCCGGTGTCTGGATACCGACCGCGTCGGTGGTCGATCGTGTCCCGGATGACCGCTCGTCGAGTACCGCTTCCAGCCGCGTCACGAGCGTGTCGACGCCCTGGCTGCGAGGAACGTAGCCGTCGGCCCCCGCAGCGACGACCGCGCCCGCGAGCGCTTCGCTGCCGTCGGCGGGAAACACGACGATCGGTACGTCTGACCGCTCTCGGATCGACTGACAGCACTCGACGGGGTCAGCGTCGCGGGTGGATCCGGCGATCACGACGCAGTCGACGCTCTCGAGGCGCGCCAGACACGCGTCGGCCGACCGAACTGCTTCGGTCGCGACGCCGCGCTCCTCGAGGGCGCGTTCGACGGTGGCTCCCGCATCGGCAGTAGCGCCGATAATGCGGGCGCTCGGTCGGCTATCCCGTCCCATTCCCTGTATTCCAGTCGACTCTAACGAACGCCGACACTATTACTGTTCGACTCGACTCAGATTCTGAGTTGTCGTTCGCTACCTACGGTGTGTATCTCGAAAATAGGTTCCTTAGTGGTTCTCTACAGTGTTATGGAGATTCAAAACCCCGGAGGACTCCCTGCCCGTCGGTCAGACCGATGTCGGGAAGAGTCGCGCGCTCGGGGTGCGGCATCAACACTGCGACGGACTTGCGCTCGCCGAGGATGCCGGCGACGTTGTGCTTGGACCCGTTCGGGTTCACGTCGGGGCCCGTTTCTCCGTTTTCGTCGCAGTACCGAAAGAGGATCCGTCCCTCGTCCTCGAGTTCGGCCAGCCGATCGTCGTCGATTTCGTAGCGCCCCTCACCGTGGGCGATGGGAACCTCGATGACCTCGCCCTCGTCGTAGGCGGCGGTCCAGGGCGTGTCGTTGCGTTCGACGCGCAGGTAGACGTGTTCGCACTGGAAGCGAGCGCTCTCATTGGTCGTGAACGCTCCCTCGGTCAGGCCGGACTCGCAGCCGATCTGTGCGCCGTTACAGACGCCGAGTACGGGAACACCCTCGGCCGCGGCCTCGCGGACCTCGGCCATAATCGGCGAGCGGGCCGCCATCGCCCCCGCACGGAGGTAGTCGCCGTAGGAGAACCCGCCCGGAAGGACGATCCCCGTCGTGTCCGCAGGGAGACCGTCCTCGTGCCAGACGATCTCGGCGTCAATGTCGAGGTGTGCGAGGGCGCGTTCGGCGTCGCGGTCGCAGTTCGAGCCGCCGAACCGAAGTATTGTGACGGTCATCTACCGCTCGTCGACCTCCACGTCGTAATCGTGGATCGTCGGGTTCGCAAGCAGCCGTTCGGCCATCTCGTCCGCTCGCTCGCGCGCGCCGTCCGCCGAGTCGGCCTCGAGGTCGACCTCGAACCGGTCGGCCGCCCGCAACTCCTCGAGTTCGAAGCCCAGCCGCTCGAGGGCTTGCTTCGTGGTCTCGGCCTCGGGATCGAGAACGCCCCGTTTGAGTCGAACCGTCACCGTCGCGGTGTAGGCGGTCATTATCTGATACCCCGTAACCGTGCTCAAAAACGCTTTCGCCTTGGCACCGCAATGCACGTTCGTGGATACCGGTGAGCCGCTGACGGCGAACGGGCGGCGTCGCCGGTTTCCGGTCGGCAGTCGCCCGGCGGCCGATGGTAATCGCCCGACGGCCGAGTTACGTTGCTCGCGCGACGACGATGTCTCCCGTCGCGTGAACGGTGACCGTGTACGCGTCCAGTTGGAACGATACCTGTCCAGTGTTGCGGCCCGCGGTTCCGTTCGTCGGCTGGAAGAGCGTCTCGAGACTTTCCGGGTTGATCCGGTCGTAGAGCCGTTCGACCTCCGTCGGGTCGATTTCCGAAAGCTCCGCGACTGTCGAGACGATCGTGTTGGTAAGCGAGTCCGTTCCCGTCCAGTCGTGTGAGACGAACGCCGTCTCCCGGTCGCGATCGATACGTGATCGGCCGTGATCGTGTGGTGTTACCGTCATTGTGTTCACCCTTCGGCTGGCGACTGTCACTGTGAGTGACTGGAAAATCGTTCCACAGTAACCGGCATAAAACCCTGTCAGACATGTTACAGTCCGTTGTACGACAAAATAAACGAATTCAGGAGACGGGTGAGGGGCTGACAGCGACCGTCCGTCATACGTCTGACGAACGCGATGTCGTGACCGAGAACCGTGCCTCCCGCGGCGAGTCGTCCGGGGTGAACCGGTACGATGACCGGCCGCTAACCCGTGGTAGACAGCTGTTTTCGCTCTCGAACGACCGCAATCGGCTGCCGGCATCCTGACGACACGACGCTGGAGTCCGCGACATCCGCCGTCTCGCCGTCCGAAACCGGACCGACCGTCGGTGTCATGCGCTCTCCGCACTCTTCCGGATGGAGTCGTGTCGTCCGAAGCCCGCCTCGCGGGCGATTCTCACGGACCTCCACGGAAAGCAGGACTTTTAGCCGCTCGTGGACTGAGTTTCGTCGTGATGACGCGACACTCGCTCGAGCGGAGGTGGCAGCGGTGACGACCGACGTGACTGAAATCACGGTAATCGGAGACGACGACACCGGGCTCATTGCCCGGGTGACCAGCCTCCTGTTCGAGCGCGGGATCAACATCGAGGACCTCGATCAGGCGGTTCGCGACGACGTCTTTCGGATGTATCTCGCCGTCGACACCGCTGATATGGTCTGTACGGAGGACACGCTTCGGGACGACCTCCGCGACCTCGGCGACGACCTCGGACTCGACGTGCAGGTCCGATTCCCTGCCGACCGCGAGAACCAGCAGATCGCCGTCCTCGTCACGAAGGAGAGCCACTGCCTCGAGGCGCTGTTCGAGGCGTGGGCCAACGACGAACTCGGCGCGGACATCGGCGTCGTCATCGGCAACCACGACGACCTCCAGCCGCTGGCCGAGCACTACGACGTGCCGTTCCACGATATCGGCGACGAGGGCGGCCAGCAAAACGAAGACCAGTTGCTCGAACTCCTCGCGGAGTACGATGTCGACCTGATCGTGCTCGCGCGATACATGCGGATTCTCAGCCCGAACGTCGTCTTCCGCTACGAGGACCGAATCATCAACGTCCACCCCTCGCTACTGCCGGCGTTCCCCGGCGCGGAAGCCTACCGGCAGGCCGTCGAGGAGGGCGTCCGGGTCGCGGGCGTCACCGGCCACTACGTGACGACCGACCTCGATCAGGGGCCGATCATCACCCAGCGCGCGTTCGACGTCCCCGACGACGCCGACCTCGAGGAGATGAAACGCCGCGGCCAGCCCCTCGAGGCCGACGCCCTGCTCGAGGCCGTCCAGCTTCACCTGAACGGCGACGTCTCGGTCCACCGCGGCCGAACGTCGGTTCGAGAGAACGGCACCGACTACCAGCTCGGTCTCCCCGAGGAGATCGAGGATTTCACGCCCGACCGGCCGGTCGACGGGATCGGTAGCGTGGTCGCGAAGGATCAGTAGCTGAGCGGGGATACCGCCGGCCGTCCGCCGGTGTCCTGAATTTCTCTCCCGTTCTCTGCGACTGTTACGACGAGCGACGGCTGATCGTCTCGGGGCTCATCGATAGTCGCACACGAGGCGGATAGCTGATTACTCGAGTAGAGCGGTGATGAGGGCCGGAACGCTCGGTGTGGCTACTAGAGATGCGCTGATCCGATCGATCGCTCCGTCGGATCGTTATCGCCCGGCCTGCGCGTTCGATTTCTCCGATTGCGCGACGACACCCGAGGTGTTTGTCGGACCGACGGCGGTCGGAAGCGTAAAGAAGAACGTCGAGCCCGTTCCGGACTCCGAGTCGACCCCAATCTCCCCGCCGTGGCGCTCGACGATCCGTTTGCACAGCGCCAGCCCGATTCCCGAACCGGCTTGTTCTTCGGTCGAGTGACAGCGCTGGAAGAGCTCGAAAATTCGGTCGGTATCGTCGGCATCGATGCCGACGCCCTCGTCGCGAACCGAAATCGTCCACTCGGCCATCTCGCGTGCTGCCGACACGTGTATCCGCGGCGGTTCGTCACCGCTGTACTCGATCGCGTTGCCCAGCAGGTTCTGGAAGAGTTGCTGTAACTGGCGTTCGTCGCCGTCGACGGTGGGTAGGTCCTCCCGTGTAATTTCGGAATCGGTCTCGTCGATCTTGAACTGCAGGTCCGTGAGCACGTCGTCGAGAACGGCGTTCATATCGACGGTCTCGAACGGGTCCCCCTGCGTCTCGACCCGGGAGTACTCGAGCAGGCCGTCGATCATCCCTCTCATCCGGTCGGCACCGTCGACGGCGAACGCGATGAACTCCTCGCCGTCCTCGTCGAGTTCGTCGCCGTATCGATTCTCGAGCAACTGGAGGTAGCTCGTCACCATGCGGAGTGGCTCCTGCAGGTCGTGGGAGGCGGCGTACGCGAACTGCTCTAACCGTTCGTTCGACGCTTCCAGCTCGGTGACCGACTCCTCGAGGCGCTCTTCGGCTCGTTTCAACTCGTCGTTTTTCTCCTCGAGTAGTTCGGCCTGAATGAGGGCCTGGGCTTCGTAGACCCCGAGCCCGAGCCCCGCGATCGTGCCGATCGCGAGCAACACGGCCTGGGTTCCAAACGCGAAGTCGACGGTGACGCCGGGATGAAGCATGCGCAGGCCGAATACGATCGCCATGACGACGACACCACCGGCGACTCGCGTCACGATACGGGGATAGAACCTGGGCGGAATATCACTGCCAGGTAACCAGACCCAGATGTACAGTATCACGAGTCCGAGCGAGCCGATCAGAACGAAATCGAGTATCGCTTCCAGGAGAATGCCGTTACTGCCCACCGTGTGGACCGCCCTCCCAAGCGCGCCGAATAGAACCAGGAAACCCAGTGCGGGAATAACGTGGTGCCAGCGGTTCAGCTTCTGCAGGTACGATTCACAGACTGCAGCGAACTCGCTGGGTTTCCCAGCCACTGTCTCTCATACGAACGGCGAGGCTGTTGAGGACCGCTTTTTAGTATACAATCTATTTAAATAGTTTATTGCGGTGACTCCGCTAACCCGGGAAGCGTTCCCCCGAGAATTTGGTCGATTCCGCGTCGGAGGCGAGACGCGACGGCCTGTTGCGTAATGCCGAGTTCGGCGCCGAGTTCTTCCATCGTCACCTCGCGCGGCGAGTTGAAATACCCGCGCTCGTAGGCGAGTACCAGCGCCTCTCGCTGTGGATCCGTCAACGTCGCCTCGGTGTCCGTCTCGATGGGTGTGAGCGCGTGAAGCTTCGTCAGCGTGATCGGGATCTTCAGCTCTCGACAGCGCTTTTGAAAGGTCGCGATGTCGCTTCGATCGTCCGCGCGAACGTCGAACGTCCACTGCCGGTTCGTGCCCACGGCTTTGATGAGCGGGATCTCCGTCTCCGTTAACGTGCTCAACACGCCGTCGTACTCCAGCGTCCACTCGACGCGCAACAGATACTCGTCCTCGACGGAATCGACGAGTTCGATGCGTTTCACGCCCGGGTGATCGGTAAAGGCGCTCTCGACGTCGTCGATCGAAGTCCCTCGAACCCAGAAGTAGGGAACCACCACGTCTCGAGCCGGGATAATTCGCTCGAGTTCGATCGTCACGTCCGGAAGCCGTTCGAACACGTTCCCGAGCGGGAATTCGTTCGACGGCACCGTAAACGTCGCCTCGGTCGCCATTGGTCACCTATTACGTCCCAGCGGTAAAGCCCTGTTCGCGACACGCCGCTCGAGGGGACGTGAAACGGGGGACTCGGAATCGGCGTCCGAGGATCAGGCGCCGGACGACGCCTCCCAGATATCCCGGCAGTCGTCGCTACAGAAGTGTTTGTAGACGGTCGTCCCGTCTTCGATCGTCGTTATCACGCGCTGTTCGGCGGACGATCCAACGGAATCGCCGCAGTGTCGACATTCGGGTGTGTCCTCGTCCGTCGAGTCAGTCATCGGTTGACAGGTGGGACGTGACACACTTTAACGAATCCATTTCGGCCGTATCGGCCACGGGCGGCCAAATTTGCCGGTGCAGGTCCCGTGAGTGGATCCCGTCTGATCGCGCGGTTCGCTTTCGGCGTCGCGACGCGTTCTCTAGATCGATCGTCACGCTCTCGAACAGCGGATCAAGGTCGTCGTCGAGTTGCGATTTCAGATCCCGTAGCTCACCGTCGGTCAGCGCGACCGCAAGGGCGTCGGGGACCACGTCGGCGTACTGCGCCGCGTCGTCGGGGTTGACGTCCGTTCCGCGGAGCTATAGTAGCCACTGAAAGTCACTGCACACCTAATCGCACGGTCGCATTGCGATTAGTGTATAAATCGTTTCAGTGGCTACTATATTTTCGTTCCGTACTGTCGGTCGTTCGAGACTGTACAGGCGCTTGTAGTCGGTTCCGGGAGCAGTACGCTTATCGCCGGTAACGGCGTACATTGGTATGTTATGGCACAGCAAAACGTCGACCAGGAACTGTTCGTCGACCAGTACACGCTCGGCCTCGTCGGTCCCGATCAGGAATGGGCGGGGACCGTCGCGGACGGCGGGACGATCGAGACGTACACGCCGCCGGGTTGCTGGGGGCCGATGGTCACGCCCGAGTTCCACGGCGGTCACGAGGTCACTCGACCGATCCGCGTTGAGGGGGCGTCCGTCGGCGACGCCGTCGCGCTTCACATCCGGGACATGTCGGTGACGAGCATGGCGACGAGCACGGGTTCGATGGCCGAGCGGGAGGATGCGTTCGGCGACGACCCGTTCGTCGATCACCGCTGTCCGGAGTGTGGCACCGAGTGGCCCGAGACGATCGTCGAGGGCACGGGGGAAGACGCGATCAAGTGCGCCGAGTGCGGCGCGAACGCCTCCTCCTTCGGCTTCGAGTACGGCTACACCGTCGCCTTCGACGATGATCACACCGTCGGGATCACCCTCGACGAGGACGCTGCCCACGAACTCGCGAACGACGCCAGCGAGGTGATGGACATCCCCGAGAATTCCCGGCAACACCCCATCTTGCTGTACGAACCCGACGAGATGCCCGGCACGCTGGGACGGCTGCGCCCGTTCATCGGAAACATCGGAACGACCCCACCGGTCACGATGCCCGACTCGCACAACGCTGGCGACTTCGGCCAGTACCTCATCGGTGCCGAGCACGACTACGGCGTCGAGAGTGAGGCCGATCTCGAGGATCGAACCGACGGTCACATGGATATTCCACAGGTCCGACCGGGTGCGACACTGATCTGCCCGGTCAAAGTCGACGGAGCCGGCGTCTACGTCGGCGATCTGCACGCGAACCAGGGTGACGGCGAACTCTCCTTGCACACGACAGACGTGAGCGGGACCGTCACGATGGACGTCGAGGTCGTCAAGGGCCTCGAACTCGACGGGCCGGTCCTCCTTCCCAACGAGGACGAACTGCCGTTTATCAGCAAACCCTACAGCGACGAAGAGCGCGAGGCGGGCCGCGAACTCGGCGCGGAACACGGCGTCAATGTCGAGGATGATATGGCCCCGATTCAGGTCGTCGGCTCCGGTGCGACGGTCAACGACGCCACGCAGAACGCCTTCGACCGCGCGACGAAACTGCTCGACATGAGCGAGGGAGAAGTCCGATCACGGTGTACGTTCACCGGCGGCGTCCAGATCGGCCGTCTGCCGGGCGTCGTCCAACTCGACATGCTCGCGCCGATGGACGTTCTCGAGGACCGCGGTATCGACCATCTGGTGCGCGACCAGTACGATCTGTAGGTTCAGAACGTAACACGGTCCGACTTTCAATTGCGGTGGCGCGCGCTGTGGCGCGGTTCGCCGAGGGCGAACCGCGCAACGAACTTGCGCGAGGTTGTCGCGAGTGGAACGAGTGACAGCTTGGAAGACGCAAAGCGTCTTCCAGTGGATGAGCGATTGAGCGGAGTGAATGAGCGTTAGCGCGGGACCAGAGGTCCCGCGAACCATCCGAACGGGTGCGAAGCACCCGTGAGGAGAAATCGGCTGGGGAGGGCGTGGCGATTCACTGTTGCCACGATAGCAGCGAACTCGTTTCACGTCGTTCGCTGGACCGTTCACGACGACCCACATTCCCAGTCACAGCCAGTAGTGTCCCCCGTCGTTCGAGGGAGCAACGTCCTTCATCGGCTCTTCGATCCGCTGTGTAACAGACGGTTCTATATATCGCGTCCATCGTAGGCCGAGAGCAACTCCCGCAGATGTGTTTTCACCGCCGTTGCTCGAGCGGCCGTCTCACAGGGCAGTGCCGGTGGCGGATTGTACAGTTTCTCTCCGATCCACGAGAGTAATTTTCCCACGGCATCGTCCGGAAGCTCTCCCGGCTCCCAGGCGAGCGCGAGCACCGTCCCATCGTCCTCGAGCGTCGCCCGCTCGAGATTCGTCAGCCCGTAGCACGTCGTCTTCCGGCCGTCGAGCGTCTCGATGCAGAGCGACCCGCCCTGTATTCTCCACCGCCGATCCTCGGCGACCCACTCGAAGTAGGTCTCTGTGGGAACCAGACACGCATCGTGCCCATTCAGGCCGACGATTTCACCGGGCTGCATCTCCGCTCCGAGCAGCGTCGCATCGACTCCTGCATCCGAGTGATGGGGGATCGCCTCGAGTACGGGCGTTCCGCCGGCGTGGCACTCGAGTTGAAACACGAAGTGTGCGCCGACGATGCCGTCCATAAGCGACGCCAACTCGAACAGGACCGCTCGTCCGGCTTCGGTCGTCGTCGGAACGCGCCACGCGGTAGTCCCGTTTCGATCTGTTTCCGGGAGCCGTTCCAGTCGATCCCGAACGCCGTCCCACACTCGCCGACAGTCGTCGCCGTCCGGGTCCATCCCCATCTCCTCCTCTCGAACTCGGACGACCGCAGCCGTCGTGTCGGGAAGGACCAGCTCGAGGAGGGCTCGGAACTCCGCGGCGAAGTCCTCGCACTCGAGGTGGTGTGTTCGGCTCAGCTCGGCGGACATATCCTGACGTATATTTCCGGCTGAAATATGGCTTGTTCGGACTCTCGGTTCGTGTCTCCCCGCTCCGCAGACCCGCCCTGTACGGCAGGAACCAACGACAGCGATGCTCCCTCCGGAACCCGATCCTCGAACTCCGCGCGCTCGCCGTCGATCGAGACCCTGACGCTCGCTCGAATCTCCTCGCCGTCGTAGAGGTGGGGCTCCGCTCGCGGGTACGACTCGACGACGGCCGCGATGGCGTCGGCGACAGTGTCGCCCGACCACTCGAGGGTCACCGTCTTGTCGCCGGTCGCACTTCGGACGGGCCCGTACACGGTAACTATCGTCTCCATGGTTGATCGGCGGTACGACGAGAGAAGAACCTGACTACTGGGTCACCGTCGAGGGACGAAAAACGAGCCGCTCGAGACTCAGTCGTCGCTCGGTTCGTCACTGCGCGCGACGGTCGAGGCCGCGTCTTGGTCCCCGATCCACTCCGAGGAGTAAAGCGGTGCGACGGCGAACCCGATCAGCGCGAGCACGAACAGCGTCAGCACGACGCCTGCGACGGCCGCGATCCCGTTCGTGAGGGTGAATAGCACAATACTCGCTGTGATTCCGCCGGCGATAGCGGGGGTCATTTGTTGTCATTCGGTCGTAGCTCGGCCCCCAATATGAGGGTTACTCTGTCCGTCCGGTTTGTGGATCGATACCACCGTTCACGGTTTGACGGGGCCGGATTCGCGGTTCGAATCTCGACGGAGCGCGCATCACTCAGAGTCGGCGCACTGCACCGATCGCGCTCGAGAGCGGCGGCGCGTCGAAGCACTCCTGACCGGTGTAGGCGTTGGCACCGGCACAGTACAGGTCGCTGGCGGTCTCGAGGACGTCGTCCTCGAGCGGCTCGGGTGCCTCGTCACAGAGGGACTTCCAGTCAGCGACGTCTTCTTGCTTCGCTTGCGCCTTGGCGGCGTCGACGGCTTGCACCCACTCGGGCTGGGTTCGCTTGTGGTACTGGCGGAGCACCTCCTTCGAGAGTTGGGTACCCTCGTAGCTAAAGCGGTTCTCGTCGAAGGTGCCGACGACGTCGGCGACGCGGATCTCTCCCTGATAAAAGAGACACTCGATCTTGCCGTCCTCGTGGACCAGTCCGGCGGAGTCGGCCTGCTCGGTGACGATCCGATTGACCTCGCGGGCGAGCGACTCGAGGTCCTCGATCGACGCCGTCCCGGCGATCGAATCGGCTTCCTCGCGCTCGAGGTGGCGGTCTCCCTCCTCGTACTTCGTGGTGAACTCGACGATCGGATCGTCGAGGTCGACAGCCTCGTCGGGCCAGCTATCGAGCGCGAGGCCGTGATCGGTGGGCTCGGTCCGATTGCGCAGGCTCGAGCCGACGGGGACCCGGTTGCGGAAGACGATCTCGAGGGGGATCAGGTAGTTCTCGCCGGCCGCGTCGTGGTAGCGCTCGTAGTCGTACTCCCGACCCTCGTTGGGGAGGTCGGGCACCTGCGTGAGGTCGATGGCCATCTCCCAGGGCGGGTGGGTCGCGTCCTCGAGGTCGACGACATCACCGTTCTCGACCACGCCGCGGTAGTGAGTGGGAACGCCTTCGGCCTCGAGCAGTTCGAAGTTGAACGCGCCCATCGTACAGAGACTCGCGCCCTTCCGGGGAATCTGGTCGGGCATCTTCCCCCAGTCGAACACGGAGTAGTCGTCGGTGAAGACGAACGACCCGCGACCGAGCTCCTCGTCGGTCGCGTCTTCCTCGATGCGGAACTCTTTGACGCTCGTCACGCGAGACACCTCAGGACGTGTTCGCCGCCGTCGATCATACTCCAGTTGCCGTGTCCGGACCGTAAGAAGGTTTCAGTATCCGGTCGGTGCCTCGATCGGTGACGCGCTCGCTCGTTTCGACCGCTACTCTCGCGCGATCTCAACCGTCTTCGACGGTCGCGAGCAGTTCTTCGGCCTCCTGATGCAACGGCCCCTCGAGGGGCTCGTCGTGGACGAGTTCCCGGAGCGTCGAGTCGCACTGGGGCGTTGCTAACTCCTCCAGGGCCTGACGACGATACCGGTCGTCGACGCTCGTTTCGCGGACGATTGCCTCGAGTTCGTCGCACTCGTTGGCGGTTCTCAGTTCGCGAATCGCGCCCGCTCGCTTCTCCCCGGGGGCCTCCTCGTCGAGGGCGAGACCGACGCATTCCTCCGGCGTCCGTGAACTCATGCGTGATGGTTTGCGGTCCACGCGGATAATTCCGAGACCTGTGTTCGACGATATCCGTCAACTGGTGACCCACGGACGGTCACCGCTCGACCGCTATGGTCTCGCTCGAGCGAGCGCGGTGCGACGGGACGGCACCGCTTCACGGCGGCCGATTCCGCATTCACCATGCTTTTCTCGCTGTATGAGTATCGTTTCCTCGATGGAGCGACCGGTGACCGAGGCCGACTTGACGTTCGATCACGTTCCCGAGACCGACCAGTCGTTCGAGAACGCACTGACAAAGGCACGCGACGGCGACCGGCTCACGGTCGACGACGCGATCGAGTTACTCACGACGGGAACCGAGAGCGAGGGGATCGACCGAAAACGCAAGGAGCGCGTGCTCGAGGCGGCGGACCGACGCCGCGCCGAGCAGGTCGGCGAGGAGGTCACCTTCATCGCGAACCTGAACAACAACGTCACGACGGCCTGTAACGTGGGCTGTCTCTTCTGTAACTTCAAGGACGCCGCCCACACCTTCGAGCGCGAGACGGAGATCGAGACCGCCGGGTTCACGAAGACGCCCGCGGAGTCACGTGAGATCGTCGCTGACGCCGTCGATCGCGGTATTTACGAGGTTACGTCGGTCTCCGGGCTTCACCCTGCGTTCGCGCTCGACGAGGAACACCGGGAGATCCTCAACGACCACCCGAACCCGAAGGAAGTCAACTACAAGCCCCCCGAACTGTACGACACCGACCCGGGCACCTACACCGACCAGATTTCGGCGATGAGCGTCGACGGGGTGCACGTTCACTCGATGACGCCCGAGGAGGCCTACCACGCCCGCCGCGGTACCGACTGGTCCTACGAGGAGGTCTACCGGCGGCTGCAGGAGGCGGGCCTGGATACCGTTCCCGGAACCGCAGCGGAAATCCTCGTCGAGGAGGTCCGCGACGTGATCTGCCCCGGCAAGATCAGTACAGACGGCTGGCTCGAGGCCATGGAGGCGGCCGCGAACGTCGGCCTCAGGATGACGGCGACGATCATGTACGGCCACGTCGAGAACGAGGCCCACCGCGCGATGCACTTAGAGCGGATCCGGGAACTGCAGGATCGGACCGGAAACATCACCGAGTTCGTCCCGCTCTCCTTTATCCATCAGAACACGCCGCTGTTCGAACACGACGTCGTCTCGGGCGGCGCGAGCATCGACGAGGACGAACTGATGATCGCCGTCTCGAGGCTGTTCCTTGATAACATTGACCACATCCAGTCCTCGTGGGTCAAGTACGGCGACGAACAGGGGCTGAAGCTACTCAACTGCGGGGCTGACGACTACATGGGAACGATCCTCTCCGAGGAGATTACGACCCGTGCCGGCGGCGAGCACGGTGAGTTCCGCTCCTTTTCGGACTACGTCGAGATGATCTCCTCGATCGGTCGAGTCCCGGTCGAGCGCTCGACCGACTACGAGCAACGCCGCGTCATCGACCCCGACGACCCGCCGTTCGGCCCCCGACTCGGGCCGAAAGCCGACGGGACGGCGCTGCTGACTCGCGAAGAACAGGACGAACGCGATACCGTCCCCGCAGACGACTGATCGGAGATCCGCGTCGATTGGTCTCGAACTGCTCTCTGACGCTCTAGAGCCGTTGCTTCTGTACCGAAGAGCGAATTTAGCACGGCAGGGATCGGTGCAGACAAGCGGCGTATCGCTCGAGACTGATCAACCGCTATGCGGTGGCGCGCGCTGTCGCTCGTCCGAACGACAGTGAGGGCGGGCGTCGATGCCGTGCGAGGTCTTCGCGAACTTTGTGAGTGACGGCTTGGAAGACGCGAGCGTCTTCCAGTGGATGAGCGAGTGACCGGAGGGACCGAGCGTTAGCGCGGAACCGGAGGTTCCGCGAACCATGCGAACGGGCAGTGCGCGGCGCGTTGCGCCGCGACTGTCGGGACGGTGAAACCGTCCCGCAGCGCCCGTGAGCAGCAATCGGCTGGGGAGGGCGTGGCGATTCTGCGTTGCCACGATAGCAGGGCCTGCCTCCTGTTCACAGTTCCACTCGACTCATTCCTGAACCACTCGAGTCTTCGAACGACACGGAGGCGCGCTATTCGCTCACGACGCCAACGGCTCGAACCGGCGCGCCGTCGCTTGCGAGCGCCAGCGGATACGCCCGGAGCTCGAACCGGTCCCCGACCGCTCCGAGTCCGGTCAGGTTCTCGAGGATCAGCGACTCGTCGCCCAGCAGCGCGTGGTGGGCCTGAACCCCCTCCGGCTCGTCCGCACTCGCGTTTTCTGTCGGCGTCGGATCCGGATTGAGCGCGTCCACGGCGACGTCGAGGCCCCGGTCGGCACACGTTTCGGCCGCGGCCGGCGAGAGATAGGGGTGCTCGAGATACTGGTCAGTCCCCCAGTGGGCGTCCCAGCCGGTCCAGAACGCGACGAGATCGGCGTCACTGTCGGGCACTCGCGATGCGGGAATCGGCTCGCGAGCCTCGAGGTCGCGACAATCGACCCGGACGGCGTCGAAGACAAACCGCTCGAGGGGGTAGCCGTCGAGCGTCTTTCCGTCGGGTTCGGTGTGGGCGGGCGCGTCGACGTGGGTCCCGGTGTGGCTGCCGCACTCGAGGGCCGAGACGCGAGCCTCGTTCTCCTCGTCGGTCGCGTGGGGGCGGACGGCGACCTCGGGGTCGCCGGGATAGGTCTGCATCCCCGTCTCGATCGGCTGGGTGAGATCGACGTGCATACGTGATCGCCGTCGCCGGACGGACATAACGCTGTGCGAACGCGTTCACCGAGCGGCGACCGTTCCCTCCCCTGGACGGCCGAACGCGGGTCACCGGATCATATATCATGATTTATGCCACCGCTCGACAATGTATGGGCATGCGACTCAAAGGCAAGACAGCATTTATCACGGGTGCAGGGTCCGGCCTCGGCCGGGAAGCAGCGCAATTGTTCGCCGAGGAGGGTGCGACGATCGTCGCGGCCGATATCGACCTCGAGGGCGCCGAGGAGACGATCGACCGCGTCGAGGACGCGGGGCAAGCGGGCACCGCGCTCGAGTTGGATGTCCGCGACGCCGACGCGGTCCACGCGGCCGTCGACGAGGCGGTCTCGGAGTTCGGTCTCGATATCATGGTGAACAACGCGGGCGTGAGCCACGAGCGCGCGACGGTCGAGGAGATCGACGAGGGCGAGCGTGATCGAGTGATCGACGTCAACGTCAAGGGCGTCTGGAACGGCTGTCACGCCGTGATTCCCCACTTCAGGGAGCAGGGGTCGGGAGCCATCGTCAACACGGCGTCGCTGGCCGGCGTCATCGGCGCGCCGCAGTTGGGTGCCTACTCGCTGTCGAAGGGTGCAGTCGTCAACTTCACGCGGACGGTCGCGGCGGAGGTCGGGCCGGCCGGCGTTCGGGCGAACGCGGTCTGTCCGGGCGTGACGGACACCGCGATGCCCCGGCAGAACCGAACTGAGGAGGAGTGGGAGGCGACCAAAGCGGAGATGTCTCGCCACTATCCGCTGAAGCGTCTCGGGGAGCCCGAAGATATCGCGAACGCGATGTTGTTCTTGGCGAGCGACGAAGCCGACTGGATCACCGGCCAGGCGCTGGTCGTCGACGGCGGCTTCTCCTGTACGTAACGGTCGACCCCGTTTCCGGAGGGGAAGCGTTTCGGGACCGGCGGCCGAACGCCCGCCATGACTACTGACGAGTCCTCTGTGCGGCAGGCGATCGACCTCGCGGAATCGGCGGCCGCGAACGGCAACACCCCTTTCGGCTCCCTGCTCGTCGTCGACGACGCGGTCGTTCGGACGGCCGAGAACACCACGCTCACTGACGACGACATCGCGGCTCATCCCGAGTTAAAACTGGCTCGGTGGGCCGCGAGCGAACTCGAGCCAGACGAACTCGAGTCCTGTACCATGTACACGAGCACCGAGCCGTGTCCGATGTGTGCGAGCGCGATCGTCTACGCGGGGCTGGGCCGGGTCGTCTACAGCGTCCCCGTCGACTCGCTCGCGGACGTTCGGGACGACGTCGTGATCGAAATCCCCTGTGAGGAAGTTATTGATCGGACCGACGGGTCGACGATCGTGGAGGGACCGGTGCTCGAGGACGAGGGACTTGCGGTCCACGAGGACTACTTCTCGTCGTAACCTCGAGACGGATCGGGTCATCGGCTTTTCGCCAAGTTCCGCCATCCATCCTGTGGTTGTGCCGTCGCACCGGGTCGCCTCGAGCGCGAGTAACTGACTCGGTTGCCACCCCAAACATTTTATATCCTTAAATTTATATAAAAATAATGGCGGCCGATGGAGTAATACTCCGCCTCAACGTCATTATCGCACTACTGATCGTCCTACTGCTGGTATCTGTTCTCCCGATCGCAGTGGCGTTCGGTCCGCTCTTCATAATTGTGTTCATCAGCATTTCACCAGTGATCCTTCTGGCAATCGTGCAACTCTACGATTAGAACTCCGCAGCGACGTGCGGGATACTCCGACCCCACCCCGCGATATCGACCCTCGAGAGCAGTCCGATCGACAGTCGTCCGATAGCGTGCCGTTGACCGCGCTCAGCGGGGAGTGGTCGCCGTCTCGTCCCGAAGCACTGTCCGATAGCGCTCGCCGGCCGAGTCCTCAGCCTCGAGCGCGTCCCGAATCGTCGGCGAGATCCACTTCCGATCGCCGTCCGCGCCGTCGGCCAGCCGGCCGTCGAAGCCGTCGGTCCGGAGGTCGGACGGCAGGAACCGCTCGTAGACCGGCAGCCGCTCTCCCAGTGGAACGCCCGCGTGGGCCGCGATCTCCTCGAGTTCCCTGAGCGCGGGCCATTTGTATTCGGGATTGATGTGATCGTCGGTGACCGGCGAGACGCCGCCGAGGTCGTCGACGCCGCAGTCGATCAGGTCCTTGGCGGGGGCGAGGTTCGGCGGCACCTGAACAGAGATCTCCTCGGGCAGGGCGACGCGGGCCATCGCCGTGACCTGCCGCATGGTCGCGAGGTCGGGCGAGCCCCCCGACCAGCGTTCGTTCTCCACCACCGGCTGGACGATCACCTCCTGGATGTGGTCGTACCGATCGTGCAGTTCGCGGATCGCGAGCAGGCTCTCCGCGCGATCCCGCCAGTTCTCGCCGATTCCAACCAGAATTCCGGTCGTGAAGGCCACGTCCAGTTCGCCGGCGTTTTTCAGGGTCCGCAGCCGCTGGCCGGGCACCTTGCGCCGCGGACCGGCGTGGGCCCCAACTTCCGCGGTCGTCTCGAGCATCACGCCCATGCTGGCGTTGACGTCCGCGACGGTCGCCAGCTGCTCGCGGGTCTGATCGCCCGGATTGGCGTGCGGGAGGAGTCCCTCCTCAAGCGCCACTTCACAGGCCTCGCGCAGATAGGTATGAATCGAGTCGTGGCCCCACTCCTCGAGTTGCGCGTGAATCTCCGTGTAGCGGTCGTCGGGATCGTCGCCGAACGTGAACAGCGCTTCCGTACAGCCCGCGTCGGCCCCGCGCCGGCAGATATCGCGGATCTCCTCGAGCGAGAGCAGTTCGGCCTGCCCCGGCGGATCGAAGTAGGTACAGTAGGTACAGGTGTAGCGACAGGCCGTGGTGAGCGGGATGAACACGTTTCGCGAAAACGTCAGCGCCGGCGGTGCCTCGACATCGTTCGGGCTGACCTGCAGGAGCTCTTCGACGGCCCCGTCGTCGACCGCGATATCGACGCCGTACTCGCTCGCCCCGGGAAACATTACCTCTGGATGTCGTCCCTTGGCACATAAGGACTGCCTTCCTGTGCGGCGGGCTGGCGGGCAACCACTGCGTTACTTCGTTGTGACGCTCTCGTCGCGAACGATGTCGACGCGTCCGTCACGATCGTCGAGTTCGAACCCGAACGCCCGGAGACGGGCGGGTGCGCGATTCGTCTCGAGCCCGTGGACGAGTACCTCGACGAGATCCGTCGGTTCGTCGATGTCGGTCGCCAGTCGGAACGAGTCGACCGTCTCGAGGCTGGCACCGACGTCGCGAGCGATCTCGCGATGGTCGAGATAGGAGGCTCCGTGGTAATCCACAAGGAATTCGGGATGTCGAACGACGAGCGCGTTCGTCCCGCCGCCGCGCCCCGGCGCGATCGCGATAGTGGCCTCGGTAGAGAGGAGCGTCTCGAGCGCGTCGGGGGTCGCCAGCGCGAGGTCGGCCATGACGACGGCGACGGCGTCGGGAACGTCGTCCGCACGGTCGCGGCGCTCACTTCCCGGGAGTCGCGCGTTGACCGCGTCCGTCAGCGATCGATCGTCGACCGTACCCGATACCGACGCGGCGACCTCGCCCGGGAGATCGAACGCCTCGAGATCGAGTGGCGCAGTCGAGACGATCCTCGGTTCGTGTCCCGCGCCGACGATCGCACAGAGGACGTCTGCAAGCATGGCGCGGGAAAGCGCCCCGCGCTCGGCCGGCGTGAGTACGGACTCGAGGCGAGTCTTCGGCATCTCGGCGGCGAACGGGACCAGAACGCGCATCTGAATCTGGTTGCGGTAGTTCGGGCACGCTCAAAAACACGTCGGAGTGCACCCGTTCGCCGTCGAAAAATACACGCCGCGAACAGTCCGCACTGCGAGCGCGAATGTGCTCCCGGGCTCGTGCCCCCCGACACGAGTCCGTTCGCTCGCGATTTTCGAACGAACGACGGCCTAGAACAGCGGCTCGAGTTCGTCCTCGTCGTCCTCGACGAGTTCCTCGAGGTTCTCGCTGCTGTCTTGCTGGATGTCGTCGATGTTGTCCTGGGCCTCGATCGCGACCTGTTGCAGCCGTTTGATCCGCGGGACGTTCGTCACGCCGGAAAGCAAGATCGCCGCAGCCACTTCGGGCTCCCCGCGCGGGAAGTCGCCGCCGCGAACTTCCATGCTTCCCGTTTCCTCCTCGAGCCACTTCCGCCCGCGCTCGATGCCTTTCCGGTTCAGATACTCCGAGGGTCCGGAGAGCACGAGCAGGGCGCGCTCGGTGCCTTCGATCTCACACGGGAGCGTGAGGCGGCCGAGTGCGGCCTTGCGGACAAGGCTCGTGATTCGGTTCGTCGTGTTCGCGGCGTCGAGATTGTCGTCGCCGCCGTCGTCGCCGGTGAACCGAGAGAGCAGGCCGCCACTCGAGTTCACCTCGACGTCCTCCGAGGCGAAGCCGACGGTGGAGACACCACCGCCGGAGAGCGTGTTGATGATCTCGGAGGAGTCGACGACACTCTCGGCGACTTCCTGCCCCTCTCCGACCTCGCCGGCGCCGAAGAGGATGCCAAAGCGGCGGACGATTTCCTCGTTGATCTGGTCGTAGCCGCCTTCCATGGACTCGCCGGTCTGTCGCCACGAGTCGTTGTCGAAGACGAGCAGGTTGTCGACCTCGCGGACGAACGTCTGAAACGATCTGGCCGCGTTGAGCGTGTAGATCCCGCCTTCGTCCGTCCCCGGCAGGACGCCGAGGCCGTAGACCGGGATCGTATAGATTCGTTTGAGGTGTTTGGCGAGGACGGGCGCGCCACCGGAACCGGTGCCGCCGCCCATACCGGCGACGATCAGAAAGGCGTCGACCTCGTGGGTCGGGATCGAGTCGATGGCGTTCTGTACCTCGTCGATGTCCTCCTCGGCGACTTCCGCGCCGAGTTCGTTGTCAGCACCCACGCCGTGGCCCTTGACGCGGGCCTGGCCGATGAGTACGCGATTCTCCTGTGGTATATTATCGAGACCGATGAGGTCCGCCTTCGCGGAGTTGACGGCAATCGCCGCGCGGACGATTCCGCTACCCGTCCGATCGTCGTAATCGAGGAATCGATCGACGATTTTGCCACCGGCCTGTCCGAATCCGATCATCGCCAGCTTCATTGTTTGTTTGGGGGCTCCGTTGAATTGGTACCAGTGCAATGGAGGATATAAGTCTTGTGCTGAACTGAATTTCACGTCTTCTTTACTATTCCTCCATATCGGATGACTGGAGTGGTATTTGCGCCGATTCTCCGAACTCGAAAACGCCGCGTACTGCGTCTCGTACTGTTTTTTAAGTTAGGTGTTGTCTCGACCCCGATCGCGACGTAATCAGTTGCTATGGGCGACGACGACTCCGATCTGGAAGTCAGATCGTTTTCGCCGATCGTTCCTGACGGTCCGTCCCGTTGCGGCCGAGATACGCGCCGAGTGTCGTCATCGATGCCGGATCCCGGCCAAAGACGGTCACGTCGTTATCGTCGACGGTGTTGTCGAACTCGAGCGATCGAGCCTGATCGAGGCCGAACGGAACGAACGGCAGCGGACCGATCGCCCAGAGCCCGAGCTTGGCCAGTCCCATCGGGATCGTTCCAATTCTGACGTCTTTTCCTTCGGCGCCGTAAGCGAGCTCCGTCACGTCCGCGAGCGTGACGATCTGCGGGCCGGCGAGCTCGTAGGTCTCGCCGATGTGGGCGTCGTCTTCGAGCGCGTCGGCCAGCATGGGGACGAGATCACCGACCCAGATGGGTTGAAACCGCGTCTTTCCGCCACCCGGCAACGCCGTCAGGTACGGTGTCGTCAGCGTCTTCGTGAAACCGACGAACTCGTCGCCGTCGCCGAAAACGACCGACGGCCGAACGATCGTCCACTCGAGCGCGGAGTCGCGGACCACCGCCTCTGCCTCGCCCTTGGCGCGAATGAACGCGGTCGCGCCGTTCGGATCGGCCCCGAGCCCACTCATCTGTAGGAATCGGTCGACGCCGCCGGCTTCGGCGGCGCGAACGAGGTTCTCCGTGCCCCGGAGGTGGACTTCCCGGTGGCTCGTCCCGCGGGGCGGGTCGAACAGCGGCGAGAGCGAGACGAGGTTGACGACGGCGTCGTGGCTCGCGACGGTGTCGACGATCGAGTCGTAGGCGCCGACGTCGCCCAGCGCTGATTCGACGCCGTCGGGGAGTCGGTCATCGTCAACCGGTGACCGGGAGAGCGCCGTCACCTCGTGGCCGCGCTCGACCAGTTCCGCACACAGGTTCGTACCGATGAAGCCGGTGCCGCCGGCGACGAGGATCTTCATGGCCGAAACGTGACTTCGCAGCGATAAATAGATGGGCGGCGACACCGCGTGGCCCGTTCGACGCTCTCGACAGATTGTAGTACCCGTCACGAGGAGGGTCGACCATGCTCGTCACGCTCGAGGGACTGGACGGCAGCGGCAAGACGACGGTCTGGGAGGCCTTGCGCGAGCGCTACCCCGAGGCCACGTTCACGCGCGAACCCACGGACGATTCCTGGTACGGCGAGGCCGTCTATCGCTCCATCGAGGACGACGACGCCGACCCGCTGGCGGAACTCTTCCTCTACACTGCCGATCACGCCGATCACCTCTCTCGGGTGATCGAACCCGCCCTCGAGCGCGGCGACCTCGTGGTCTCCGATCGCTACTCCGACTCGCGCTTTGCCTATCAGGGCGCGACGCTTGCAGCAGCCGAGGGCTACGACCTCGAGGACCCACTCGAGTACGTCGTCGACGTCCATCGGCCGTTCTCGATCGATCCCGATCTGACGATCTACTTCGATATCGACCCCGAAACCGCCGCCGCTCGTGCGGGGACGACGAACAAGTTCGAACGCGCCGAGTACCTCGCGTCGGTTCGGGACAACTACGAGCGGCTGCTCGAGCGTGACCCCGATCGATTCGTCCGCGTCGACGCGACGCAGTCGCCCGAGGCGGTGCTCGAGGCGGTGACGGACGCGCTGGCCGAAGCGGTCGGCGAGTCGCGCTGACCTCGTCCATCGATTCGTCCGTCCGCCGTTCCACCGGAGCAATTCCCGTCGGAGACGGTGGCGTCGGGCAAAGGCTTTAGTCGTGCCAGAGTGTACCACACTGGCGATGGTCCACGCGTTCATCATGGTGAAGACCGCCGCCGGGAAGTCCGAGGGTCTGCTCGCGGAGATTGCCGATCTGGAGTCGGTCGCCGGCGCCCACATCGTCGCGGGCAACTACGACATCATCGCGGAGGTCGACGCGTCTGAGGTTTACGAGGTGCTTCAGGCCGTCTCCTCGAGCATGCAGGGACTCGACGGCGTCACCGAGACGAAGACGTACATCGCGATGGGCTAACGGTACCGGATCTGTTGCACATTCTCCGCAATCTCCGTTGTCTCGCGTGTTCTCGCGGACCCGTGTAGCCGCCGGACGCGACCGTCGTGGAAATTCACTCGTAGTCTCCGAACTCGAGCGTTACGCCGAACTCGAGCGTCGGTCGACTCTCGGTCGAACGAATACCGTGCTAGTCGGGGGCAAACTTATTCACCGGGGCGAGCGTACCCCTGTCCATGCGGTTCGTCATTATCGGGGCCGGACGGGTCGGGCTGCGGACGGCGCGCGTCCTGCGCGACGAGGACCACGAGGTAACGGTGGTCGAACGCGACGAGCCGACGCTCAGACGCGCACGCGATCAGGGGTTTCCCACCGTCGAGGGCGACGGCTCTCGCGAGGATATCCTCGAGGAGGCCGGTATCGCGGCGGCCGACGCCGTCGGTGCGCTGACCAGCGATCTCAACGTCAACTTCACCGCCTGCATGATCGCGAACCACTATGGCTGTCGGACCGTCATGCGGATCGACGAGGCCTACCGCGAGGGAATCTACCGCAAGTACGCCGATCAGGTTGACGAGATCATCTACCCCGAGCGGCTGGGCGCGATCGGCGCGAAAAACGCCCTGCTCGGCGGGACGATCCGCGCCATCGCCGACATCGCACCGCACCTGCAGGTCGTCGAACTCACGATCACCGACGCGGCCCCCGTCAACGGCTACACGATCAGCGAACTGCAACTGCCCGCGGACGCGACCGTCCTCGCCTTCGGCAAGCGCGATCAGGCGCTCGGGATCCCCGACGAGGACCTCTCGCTCGACGACGGCGACCGACTCGTCGTCCTCGCGGACTTCGACGTCCTGAGCGAGGTCCGCCAGCTTCTGGTCGGCGAGACGCCGAACCGGGCGGCTGCCAACGCCAACGGGGGCTCGAGTTCGGCGGCGACGAAGCTCCAGCGCGGGACGGAGACGGATTCGGATTCGGGAGGTGTCAACTGATGGTTACAGCATTCGTCATGATCAAAGCGAACACGGGCGAGGCGGATCGACTCAGAGACAGCATCGAATCGATCGACGGCGTTCGATCGGCCCACATCGTCGCCGGCGATGTCGACCTCATCGCGAAAGCGCAGGTCGAGTCTCCGGCCGCGGTCAAGGAAATCGCGGCGACCCGCATTCAGGCTATTGATGGAGTCGAAGACACGCAGACGTACATCGCGATGGACTAGAGCCCAGCTTTTACGCTGCGGTCTGCCGCACTGACGGTAGCATAGCTGCCGCGCAGTGCGGCGTCCCTCGGTAAAAGCTGGACCAAAAGCACTCCTCCTTCCCCTTCACTTCGTTGCGGGTCAGTCGTCGGCCCGCTCGCTCGTTTCACTCGCTCGCGGTCGTTCGTGTAACAGCCTGCCCTCCCCCGGGTCGCGCGGCTCTCGCCTCTGCTCGAGCCGCGCTCCCGGCCACCGCAGTCGCGTCTCTCTGGATGGGTGTGCTCGGATGCGATCGATATCGATCGAATTTATCACTCGAGTAGACTATCGGACGATATGGTCCAGAAACGACACAAGGCGATCATCGGGGTCGCGATGGTCCTCTTGGGACTCGTTCAGGCGGCCTCCTACGCCGTGCAAAGCGACTTGGTATTCGCGATCTTCGGACTTCTTTACTCCTGTCTCGGAATCGGGTATCTCTGGGCTGAAGTCTATGCGGTCGACCAGTAGTTGCGCGCGACAGACGGAAAAATGAGCCAGTTAACAATGGCCCACTCTTCGGCTGTCGCATCGGCGAACGAGCGGTTCAAAGAACGCGAGTGATGCCGTTCACCGAGCGCTCCGCGCTCGGGCCGACGACTGACCCGAAGGGGAAGGAGGAGTGTCTTCGTGAACGGAGTGAACGAAGGCTCGGAAGTCGCAGCTCGCGAACGAAGTGAGCAGGAACGTCTTCCGTTGCTTTTAATCGAATCTTTGCCGAGGGTGCGCCGCAGGCGCACCCGTGGTTCGAAAGGCGCGTAGCGCCTTTCGTCATCAAGCGAACGCTTCGCGTTCGCGGACATCGCGAATCTTCAATTCGCTCAGTCACGAGAGAGCGAAGCTCTCTCGAACGACAGCGCAAAACTTCGATCTACATCGGCATGCCGCCACTGTTCCCGTCTCCGTCCCCGTTCGCGGCCTGCTGGCCCCTGCTCTGGGCGTTCTCGAGCAGCGTCGCAGCCTCGCCGCGATAGTCGTAGCCGGGGATGATCCCCTGGGCGAAGGTGCCTTCGACGTACTCGATTAGCGCCTTGGCGTCGTCGGCACCCTCGCCGGCGTCCCACGCGGTGTACTCGAGGCGAACTCGGACCTCGTCGGCGTCACGTTCGATGATGGGGTCGTCGTGCGTGCTCGTGCGGGCGACCGTAAAGACGTCCTCGAGGCGGCGCTCGAGGGTCTCGAACCAGCCGTTTTCGACGGGGGCCGCGACGACCTCGTCGGCGACGGCGGCGTCGAGCGTGGGGAGGACGACGGTGACCAGAAAGCGGCCGTCGCGCTTTCCCTCGGCGTCGTCGGCCGCGACGGTCGTCTCGAAGACGGTCGTCGTGAGGTCGTAGCCGTCGTCGGTCCGGGCGAAGGCGTCATGGGACTCGAGTTCGCGTTCGACGGGAGTCGGGAGATCAGTCATTGTCCGTATCACGGGCGTGGCGGAAAAGGATGTTACGTTGTGGTGATCGCGCTGGCCGAACGAGAAGTCACTGTGGCAGTGCCCGGCGTCGGCGACTCCAGTAGTCGTCGCTGGAACCGTTTCACGGGAAGTAATCCGTTGTTATCGAAAATGAACTGCATAACTACAGGGGAAACCGGATACTGTCCGGGGTATGAGTCTGGATAAACACGCGGCAGAACGTCGTCGCTTCGCTCACCTCCTCGGAACGGACGGCGACCACGGCTCCGGCCTCCCGATCGGTGGCCGAGACGCCGACGACGAGTCCGAGGAGGATGACGATGACGACCGCGATCTCGAGCGCTCGAGCGACGGCGACGCTACGAAATCTCGCGCTCGTTCAGGAACACGTCCAATGCCGTCGCGACCTCTTCGAAGTCTTTGACCGTCAATCCGTCAGTGGTGACGAAGACGCCCTCGCTGTCGTTCGTCACGCGGATCAGAAAGCCGTTCTCGAACACGCGGATGGTGTAGTCGTAGGCACCGAGCTCCGAGCCCTCGTAGGCGGTTTGGGTGGTCTTGAACTCGCGCCACTCGTGGCCGATAAACGTCGAGAGGTCGGCGTCGCGCTCGAGGTCCTCGCGGAGGTAAACCTGCTCGTAGTCGTCGCGCGTGAAGTAGGTGACCGAACGGAGGCTGTCGCCGATGGCCGTTCGGCAGGTCGCGACGATCTGCTCCGACGCCTCTGACGTGAGTATTCCGGTCGGCATAGCTGACCAGTCGATCCCCGCGACCTTAACGACGAGGGATAGTCACGGCGAGGTGAAACCACCGGCGGTGACGGTCGGAGTCAGCGGCCCGGGACGGAGTCGTCATTGGTCTCAGACATCATCCGTCACAGTCGTCGTCTCCCGCAGTCGTGGCTGCCGCTGCCGGTCGAAGCCGGCTCGTCTACACCTGTTCGATCGCCCGATCGAGGTCCGCGATCACGTCGTCGACGTCCTCGATCCCGACCGAGAGGCGCACGAGGTCGTCGGTGACGCCGCCGGCCAACTTCTCCTCCTCGGTGAGCTGTTGGTGGGTCGTGCTCGCGGGGTGGATGATCAGCGTCTTCGCATCGCCCACGTTCGCCAGCAGGCTCGCGAGGTCGACCTCGTTACAGACCGTCTCGGCGGCGTCGTACCCGCCCTTGAGGCCGAACGTGATCATGCCGCCGTAGCCTCCCTCGAGGTACTTGCTGGCTTCCTCGTGGGTTTCGTGACTCTCGAGACCGGGGTAGTTGACCCAGTCGACCGCCGAATGTTCCTCGAGGTACTCCGCGACGGCCATCGCGTTGTCGCAGTGCTTTTCCATCCGCAGGGGCAGCGACTCGAGTTTCTGCAGGGTCGTCCAGGCGTCGAACGGCGACTGCTGGTTGCCCAGATCCCGAAGCCCGCGGGTCCGGGCGACGACCGAGAAGGCCATATCGCCGAACGTCTCGCGGAAGTTGACGCCGTGATAGGCCGGGTTCGGCTCGGTGATCTCGGGGTAGTCGCCCTCCTCCCAGGGGAACGAGCCGCCGTCGACGAGGATCCCGCCGACGGTCGAGCCCGCGCCGTGGATCCACTTCGTCGTCGAGTTCCAGACGAGGTCCGCGCCGTGCTCGAGCGGCCGGCACAGATACGGCGTCGCGAACGTGTTGTCGACGAACAACGGCACGTTGTGCTCGTGTGCGATATCGGCGATACGCTCGATGTCCGGCGTGATGAGCGCGGGGTTACCGATCGTCTCAAGGTGGACGAACGCGGTGTCGTCGTCGATGGCCTCGGCGTAGGCGTCGTAGTCGAGCGTGTCGACGAACTTCGTCTCGATGCCGCGCTTTGCGACGGTGTGGGTGAGGTAGGTGTAGGTGCCGCCGTACAGCGCCGACGAGGAGACGATGTTGTCGCCGACCTCCGCGAGGATGAAGGTCGCAAGGTCGAACGCGGCCATTCCCGACGAGGTCGCGAGCGCGCCGACGCCGCCCTCGAGCGTCGCGATGCGCTCCTCTAACATCGCGTTCGTCGGGTTCATGATCCGCGAGTAGATGTTGCCCATCTCCTCGAGGCCGAACAGCGCAGCGGCGTGGTCCGTGTCGTCGAAGACGTAGGACGTGGTCTGATAGATCGGCGGTGCGCGGGCTCCCGTGGCCGAGTCCGGTTCCTGGCCGGCGTGGACGCTGTTCGTGGCGAAGCGGTGCGTGTCCGAATCAGAATCGTCGCTCATACCGGGTATAGAAACCGGTATACGGTAAAGCTACTGGACGAACCGGTTCGGCGTACCTTCATTTAATGGGGGGCTTTGCGTCCCGACCAGCGAATCGGGCGATCGATCGAACGGACGAGGCCGATCGCTTTCGGCGTCTCGGCCGGTGTCTAACAGGAAGCCGATCGGGAGGCGTCAGCGGGACCGCGCGAGCAGGGCGGCCCCGAGAACGACTATCGCACCGATCGCCGATCCGGCGGCGAAGCCGGGAACCGGTTCCGACGAATCCGACCTATCGGTTCCGTCTGATCCATCGGATGCAGTCCCGTCCGCCGATTCGGTTCCCTCGTTCTGTGACGAGGCGGCTTTCGGTCCGTTCTCGCCGATGGTGAGCGTCCCCGACTCGAGCGCCGGCTCGATGCGACCACCGTCGTCGGCGTCGACCTGGGGCTCCGCCACTCGCAGCGTCGTCGAACCGGTCGCAGTCTCGGTGGCGTTCACCTCGACGGTCGCGAGGGTGACATCGGTCGCACCGGGCGTCACTTCGTCGGTGAGGTCGGCGGCCTCGACGGTCACCGATCGGCCGTCGGCGCTCGTGATCGGCTCGGTCGTTAGCCCGTACGCGTCGGGATAGCTGGCGTTCGAGACCGTCGCGGCGTCGCCGGACAGCTCGAGCGTGACCTCGAAGCCGGCGAGGCCGTCCGGCGCGTCGGTGAGCGTGATCCGGTGTGTCGCGGTGGTCCCAGGCTCGACGGTCGAATCGGTGACGACGAGCGTACTCTCGGCCGCTGCCGTCGCAGTGGTGTCCACACCGGAGACGGACGGCGCCCCCTCGCTCGCGGCCGCGATCGGAGCCGGAAGGGGTGCCAGACAGACCACGAGCCCGACGACGAGAGCTGTCACCGTCCGCCGCCGTGATCTCGGCCACCCGATCGAAGCCGACTCGTCAGTTCGGCTCCGCCGTGCGGTCGTGGCCGAATCGGCGTCCGGTCGTTCCATCCGCCTCACAGCTCGTCGTACAGTTCGTCGATGTCGTCGTAGTCGATGCGGCCGTTCTCGTTGAAGTCGTAGGCGTCGGCGTTGAGCGTCACCGAGTCGTCCTCGATGTGATCGAACAGCAAGACGACGTCGTTGTAGTCGAGTCGGCCGTTGCCGTTGCTGTCCTCGAATCGGCCGTCGCCGTCCGGATCGGTTGGTGCCCTGCCGGAACCGCCCGGCCCGCCACCGATCGGCGGTGGGCCGGTAACCACCACGCCGGGACGGCGCTGGGGTTCGATAGCGGCTCCGTCGTCGTCGTCCAGCGCCTGCACGTCGACCGTGATATCCGTCGTTCCGGTCCCGACACCCTCGAGTTCGACGCTCGCCAGCGTTACGTCCATTGCGCCGGGCTCGATCTCGTCGTCGAGATCGGCAAATTTGAACGCAACCGTCGATCCGTCGTCGCTGATCGTCGGGCCGGCGGTGAGTTCGATCGCGTCGTGGTACGTTGCACCCGTGATTTCGGCGACGTCGGTGTGCTCGAGGCTGACGGTGACGCGACCGCCGGCGAGGCCGTCCGGAACCGACGAGAGCGTCAGATCGACGGTTCCCGTCTCCCCCTGACCGACGGCGACGGAGTCGACGTGTAGCGACGTCGGCGGCTCGTAGACCCACATCGCGTCGTTGGGGTACGAGCGGCCGAAGCTTCCCTTGTCCTCACAGAGGAGGACGCGGCCGTCGTCCATCATCATGACGTTGTCGACGTTGATGAGCGAGACGTCTTTCAGGGATTCGGGGTCGCTGCCGTTCGGACCGACGACGACGGGCTCGAGCCGGGAGACGTCGTACCCGTCCTCGAGTTCGGCGCGATAGAGGACACCGCTCTCGACCTCGTCGAATCGGAGTTCGCCCTGCTCGTCGGTCATGTAGCCGCCGAGCGATGAGATGCCGAAGTAGATGAAGTCGCCGGGTTCTGCCTCGTCGTGGGAGTCGATCCCTTCGGCCTTGTTGAACTCGATGCTCGCACCGATCTCCTTGGCGGCCGCTCGGGTCTCGAGGAAGGGGACGCGGCGAAGCTCTTCGTCGACGCCGTCGGGACCGTGTTCCTCGTACTGAGCCGCCCACTCGACGATCTCCTCGTCGGTGATGTAGTCCCGGTTACCGTTGATCGCGACTTCCTCATCGGCTTCCGCGAGTGCGGTCTCGAGGTCGTCTTCCCAGTCGGTTTCGGCGTGAGTCTCGAGGTACTCGACCTGCGTGATGTCGTCGTAGTCGGCGATCCAGGACTCGACCTCGGCATTGCTCGCGGTGCCGAGTTCGAGCCACTCGACCTCGAGATCCGTCTCGGCGACCGGCCCCTCGCCGATCTCGCTCGCTTTCATAGCGAACAGCGTCCCGCGAACGTCCATTCGACTGTCGTACTCGGGGATCGGCTCGTCCGCGACGAACTTGTAGATCCCCTTCGCGCCGCCGTCGGAGGCGAGATAGACGGTCCGCTCGTCGGGCAGAACCTCCGGACACTCCCAGGCGGCCCGACCGAAGACGTGGTGTTTGACCGGCGTCGGCTCTTCGGCGGTCGGGTCGGCGATCTCGACGATCTTGCCGTAGCGATAGCGGTTGGGGAACTCGTCGTCGATGGGCGTTCGCGTGTTGCCCGCTTCCGTCCGGTCGACGGGCTCGGCACCGAGATAGTAGGCGAGCTTCTCGACGCCGCTGTTCGCCCAGAGCCCCATCGGCGACCAGGCGTCGTCGCCGAAGATGTCCTCGAGGGCGTCCCCCACCTCGGAGATGTTGGGGCGGTTGTAGAACTCGCTGCCTCCGCGCAGGCCGACGCCGCTGCCCTGCTCGACGATGTCGCTGACCGTCGCGAGCCCGTTGACGCGCGGATGGCCGTAGTCCTCTTCCGCGGAGAGGGGCGTCTCCCACGGACTCAGATCGCCGTAGCAGTTGATCTTCGTGCCGCCGATGTCGCGGAACGCTGCCTGGTTCTCGATCTCGGCCGCGTTCTCGAGATCGGCATCCCAGCTGCCGTCCGTCCGACTGATCGGCGTCCGCGTGATGGCACCGGGCGTAGTCTCGTTGTTCGTGAAGAGGTAGCCCTCGGTGCCGTCATCGGTCGTCGAGACGAAGAAGTTCATGTCGGGGTTGTGGCCAACGCCCTCGTAGCTCTCGCCGACGATATCGGCGATATCCGTTCCGTCGGGCGTCTCGGGATGGCCCCACTTCTCGGTGCCGCCGTTGATCGGGTCTCCCTCCTGGACGAGGTATGCGTACTCGCCACCCGCCGAGAGCACCTGCCCCTGTTCGCGCTCGGTGTGTGGCGGCTCGAGTTCGGCGAAGTCGTCGTTACTCCCGTTGAAGGTGAACTGGAACCCCTCGAAGACGCCGACTCCGGCCTGATCGAACGGTTCCGGGTTGTCACGACTCGGATGCTGAACGCTGTAGAGGAGTTCACCCGTCTCGAAGACGAACGGGCCCGTGACCTCCGCGCCTCGAGCCGTCGTCGAGAACCGCTTGATACTCCCCTCGATGTACGGTGCGTCCAGCGTCTCGTGCTCGTTGGGGCCGTCCTGTGCGCCGGCGACGCCGACCGCTCCAGTGCTGATGGCCGCCGCGACTGACGATGCCATCAAGTTCCGCCTGGTAAATTCGACCATGCAAGCGGAGCAACCCCTTATTAATTAATGAGATTTTATAATAGATACACGTAGAACAGTATAGAACCTAACAGTCTACTGCTGATACTATAGTCGATCGAGCGCTCTAACGACTATTGGTCGATATATAGGAAAACGGTGTGCACCGTTCGACGATGAGTCCGGCAGTCGGCCAAATCGATGGTGGATGGTCCGACAACTGATCGGTGAATCGATCGAATCGAGTGCAACGGTGGAGCGAAAAAGAGTCGTTCGTGACTGCGGACCGTCGCGGGCCTACTCGAGGCCTCGTTCGGCCGCCTCGGATCGGATCTCGGCGGCACGCTCGCGAACCCACGAGAGGTAGCGCTCGATCTCGGTTGGCGTGGCACCGTAAAACGAGGCGACCCAGTTCACATCCGACCAGGGACACGTGACGAGGTACGCGGCGAGGGTGTCCTTGCCGGCCTGGACGACCTCCGGCGGGACGCCGCGCTCACCGGTCCCCTCCTCGACGAAGCCGTTGACGTCGAAGTAGACGTCGGCGTAGAGGCGTGCCATCTCGAGGTCGTCGAACGCGATCTCGGTGTGGTCGGGCGCGTCGAATCGGTACCGCGGCCCGTCGTTGGCCGTCTCGGACTCGACGATGCGAACGCCGAGAACGTATGCGTCGACAACTGATTCGTCCGCGTCGGTGGTGGAAGTACTCTGGGACATCTGAAGCGGTTCGGACGGAACAACTCCGATTCGAATAGTGAATCTTCGTATGTGTGGTATATACCTCTCGAGACCCGTCCGGTCCGGTACCGAACTCCACGGTCGGTCGGCGACGACCGCGGTCGGACAGTGCGTATCGAGTACGAACCCGACGCCGCACCGCCGGATCAGATGGATCGGTCGTCCGACACCACCGCCTCGGAGCGATCCGCCGCTTTCGCTGACTGCCCGTCTGTGGCCCCCGGGAGGCGAACGGCGACGGTCGTCCCGTCCTCGTCCGTCTCAAACGTGAGCTCTCCGCCCAGCGCCGTGATAGCCCAGGAAACGATCCACAGTCCGAGCCCGCTGCCGTGTTCCAGCGACGTCTCCTCGCCGCGCTCGAGGACGGCGAGTTCGTGATCCGGGATTCCGGGTCCGTCGTCGCTGACGGCGAAAACGGCCGTTCGGTCCGGCCCGATACCGTCAAATCCGACTCGAACGCGGGGGTCTGCGGCGTCGCTGTGATCGATCCCGTTCTCGATGAGGTTCGCGAACGCGAGGACGAACAGGTCCTCGTTCGCCCGTACCGCGAGGTCTTCGGGGACGTCGATCTCGACGCGTCCCTCCCGCTCGGCCTCGAGGTCGGTTGCGATCGATTCGAGCACGTCGCGGACGGACAGCGATGGGGGCGAATGGCCCGTCGTCTCGATCGCCCGTTCGAAGCTGCGGGCCTTCTCGCTCGTTTCGATCACGCCGTTGACGGTGTTGCGAGCCGTTTCGAGCATGTCCGCGAGTTCGTCGTCGTCGGTCCGATCTGCGACGATGCCGACGTAGCCCCGGACGGCCGTTAGGTCGTTTCGGAGGTTGTGACGCAACACGCGGTTCAGGATCTCGAGGCGCTGTTCGCGTCGCCGCTGGTCGGTGATATCCTGCAGGATAACGGAGTGTCCCACGACCCGTCCCGACTCGTCTCGGAGCGGGGACGTCGAGACCGCGAGCTCCCGTCGGTCGCCGCGATCGCCGTGCGTGCGGACGGTCGTCTCCCCGTCGTCGATGGTCAAGCAGGTCGCGGACTCGAGCGGCTCCCCGAGGACAGCGGGTTCCGCCACGTCGAACAGGGCTTCCGCCGCCGGGTTACAGTCGACGATCCGCTCGTCCGGATCGACGACGAGAAATGGGTTCTCGAGGTCTTCGACGGCCGACTGGTCCGCCGTGCGCCGGACCGACGGGCTGTAGGTGAACATGCTGCCGCCGACGAACGCGTAGGCGTCGAGGACTACGTGGGGGAGGAATAAAACGGCGGAGAGGTTAAGCTGGGGAACGGGACCGAGTCCGAAGAACCAGACGAGCAAGGCGACGCCCGGCGGCAGCGTGCTGAGACCGACGGCGAGGGCCTCCCGTCGGTAGAGCGGGCCGTAGCTGACGACCGTATCGAACAGGAGCATGGTCCCCGACGCCGCGAAGACCGTTCCGATCATAATCGCGAAGAACGCCCACGCGTTGGGTTCGTACGCGACCGTCGCCGCACCGAAGACCGGGTCGATCCGAAACCCGCTCCAGACGAGTTCGTGCAGCGGGTTCGTGACGACCAGCCCCGTCGTGAGCGCCGGGACGAGTACCAGCAGGCCGAACCACGGGCTTCTGACGAGGCTCCCGCGACCGGTGTACTCGAGGCCGAAGGCCAGAAACGGCACGCCGGTCCAGACGATCCCGGTCCACGTCAGAACCTCGAAGACCCAACGGAGCGCGGGGTCGAAAACGAACAGTCCGATCCCGTAGGCGAAACACCACAGCGCCTGTGCGACGAGCGCCAGCAGAAACCAGTTCGCCCCGGGTTTCCCGCGGTGTTCGCGCAGATACCAGAGCAACAGCAGGGTTCCGATTCCCGACAGGAGAGAGCCGGCTGCCGGCCACGGAACCGTCCACATCTACTCGAGAGTACGAGTACAGCGCCTTCGGTGTTGTGGCCAGTCGGTTCCGCGATCCGCGCTCGTTTCGCGTCGAACCGGAACCGCTCAATGTGCCCGCTCCACGTACTCGAGCAACGATTCGCCGGTCATCTCGGGGGGCTGGTCGAGGTCGATCACCTCGAGCATCGTCGGCGCGATGTCTGCGAGGGTGCCTCCCTCGCGGATCGTCCGTCCTCCCGCAGTGCCGTCAGGAGCGACGTAAACCAGCGGAACCTCGTTGTACGTGTGCGCGGTGTGGGGGTCCTCCTCGGTTCCCATATCGTCGGCGTTGCCGTGGTCTGCGGTGATGAGGACGTGTGCGCCGGCGTCCTCGAGCGTCTCCACCAGGCGACCCAGTTGCGCGTCGACGGCCTCGACGGCCTCGATCGCGGCCTCGTAGTCCCCGGTGTGGCCGACCATATCCGGGTTGGCGTAGTTGAGGACGAGGACGTCGGGATCATCGCTCTGCTCGCGGGTCGTCCCTCCTTCCTCGCTTTCTCGAGGCGTTCGCTCCGCTCGCGCCTCGCCCTCGATCGTCTCGATCGCGGTGTCAGTCACCTCGGGCGCGCTCATCTCCGGCTGCAGGTCGTAGGTCGGCACGTCGGGGCTCTCGACAATTTTCCGGATCTCGCCGTCGAACTCGACCTCGCGGCCGCCGTTGAGGAAGTAGGTGACGTGGGCGTACTTCTCGGATTCGGCGATCCGGAGCTGGGTTCGGCCCGCGTCGGCCAGCACCTCTCCCAGCACCTGTTCGGGCTGGTTCGGCGGGTAGGCCACGGGGAGATCGAACGTCTCGTCGTACTGGGTCAGCATCACGACTTCTGCGTCCGGCGGGTTCGTCTCGAGTTGCTCGGCCCAGTCTTCGGGCCGAATGTCCGCCAGCATCCGAGTCAATTGCCGCGCCCGATCGGACCGGAAGTTGAACCAGACGACCGAATCGCCGTCCTCGAGCGCCGGTTGCCCGTCTATCGTGGTGGGCTCGACGAACTCGTCGGTCTCGCCGCGGTCGTACGACTCCTCGACGGCGTCGACGGCCGACTCGGCGGTCCACTCGGCCTCGCGGGACACGACTGCGTCGTAGGCCCGCTTCGTCCGCTCCCAGTTCTGGTCGCGGTCCATCGCGTAGTAGCGCCCCGAGACCGTCGCGACGTCACCGGTACCGTGTTCCGCAACGACGTCCTCGAGCGTCTCGAGATACTCTCGACCGCCGGTCGGCGAGGTGTCCCGCCCGTCGGTGATCGCGTGGGTGACCGCCTCGACCTCGCGGTCGGCCGCTAATTCGATCAGCGCGTGGAGGTGCTCGTGGTCGGAGTGGACGCCGCCGTCGCTGACGAGCCCGACGAAGTGGACGCGCCCGTTGTTCTCGCGAGCCCGCTCGAACGCCCCGTTTATCGTGTCGTTCTCCCGAAAGGACCCGTCCGCGATCGAGTCCGAGATTCGGGTGTACTCCTGATAGACGACGCGCCCCGCGCCAATGTTGAGGTGGCCGACTTCGCTGTTGCCCATCTGGCCCTCGGGCAGGCCGACGCGGCGGCCCGCGACCTCGAGCCGTCCGTACGCGCCCGATTCCGACAGTCGATCGAAGACCGGCGTCTCGGCCGCGGCGACCGCATCTCTGCCACCGTTACCGAGCCCCCAGCCGTCGAGGACGATCAGCGCAGCTTCCATGTCTGTTCGGATTCCGGCGCGGCCTAACTAGCTGTCGTTGTCCGCGAGATGGCAGTCAGTCGTTCTGGATGAACTCGCCCGAGCAGTCGTACTCGAGTAGTTCGTACTTCGCGATGTCCGGGTCTTCGGACGGGCCGGCTCGATCGGTCAGTCCGTAGATGGTCAGCCGATCGACGCCGGTCTCGTGGGTGGCGTTCCAGCGCCCGCACAGGTGGTTGGCGAAGTACGAGCGGTGGTTCTCGTTGCTGGTGTAGCGCATTGTCGCGATATACTTGCGCCACCGCGAGGTCTCGTAGGTCTCGTCGACCGACGGCGGTCTGTCCCAGTCGACGGCCGACCCGTGGAGGACGTCGGTTTCCGTCCCGTCCTCGAGTTCACCCGGTACGACGAGCCACCGGGCGTTGGAGATCGGGTTCGGGGCGAACATCCGCCAGCTCTGCTCGGCGTGGGCCGTCTCGAGGACCTGTTCGGCGGGGTCCGGGACCTCGGTGTAGTCGACCGCCTGCGCGTTGGCGAGGACGACGAGAACGAGGAAGAGCCACGGCACGACCGTCGAGAACAGGACCCGACCGCGAGACGTGATCGCGGCGGGGGAGGGGACGATCTCCCGAACCGATCTGAGCAGTGGGAGCGAGAACTGCGGGAAATCTCGCTGGAGCCGGATCAGGCCGCCGTGGAGTCGCGGCGTGATCCCGACTCGAGTCGCGATCGCGGTCAGGTCGTCCCAGACGGCGGACGGATAGAACAGGAGGAGTCCGGCGACGGAGATCAGTGGGAAGAGGCCGACCTGAATCGTGACGAACATGCCGAGGTGCATGCTGACGAAGAGCGACGCGAACACCGCCCGCCGGTAGCCGACCAGTACGATGAGCAAGGGCGAGAGCAGGATGAGTACCATCCAGAGGTGGGTGAACGCGCGCAACAGCGGCACCTGATCCGCGATGGCGTTGCCGAGCAAGATCGTGAACTGATCGGCCTGAAAGATTTCGACGACCGCGTTCCCCGACATCCACGCGTCGCTTCTGCTCTTGTGGATGGCGTTGGTCGCGTACATGAGCAACACCTGCGTGAGGACGGCCATCGTTCCGACCGAAGACACCGTCACCCGGTCCCGTTCGATCCGGCGAGCGTCGATCGACCACCGTTCTCCGAGCGGGAGGAAGACTCCCCAGAGGAGGAGCATTCGCAACATGATGTCGCCGCCGTTGAGGATCATCGGATTTCGGACGTGCAGCGAGATCAACAGGAGCCACGAGACGATCGTCGCGAGCCTGGTCCGATAGCCGACGAGCACGGCGAACGCGAACACGCCCGCGACGAAAAAGAGGAGAATCTGTGCCCACGCCTCACCGGAGATCGCGTGGAGGGAGTAGACCGACGAGTAATCGGAGAACAGCGCCTCTCGAGGAAGGACGCCGTTGTCGGTATAGAACGCCGTGAGGCTCCGTGAGCGCAACAACAGATCGACGATCAGCAGCGTCCCGACCGCGATCCGGAACGCGGCCAGCGCTCGGAGATCGATCTCGAATCGCTGCTCGATCGCACCTGCGGCCCGATCCAGTGTATCCGTCACTCGATCACGCGCGTTTGTAGAGGAGACCTGAGACATCGTCTGCTATTGACCGTTCGCTCTCGGGTCTCGTACCGACCGGCATAAGTTTGTTGTTAACTGAAACTTCGATTCTCGTCGCCGTCACGCTCGCCGCTGTCGGTCGAAGATCGAAAATAGTCCGGCCGCCGTGTTCCGTCAGTGCGATGACCGAGTCGCGTCCTCGTCGTGTTCGAACGTCGCACCGCAATCGCCACATGTCGTTCCGTTTCCGGGCTTTACTCGCTGTGCGAACACGCCACCGCACTCGTCACAGATCATGTACAGCCGGTGTTCCGGCGTGACGCCGGCTTCGAAGTCGGCGCGGATCCAGGCGTCGCGATTCCCTTCTTCGTAGAGAGTGACGCCGGAACTGTCCTGTCGCCAGTTGGTCGCGCGATCGTCGCGGGTGACGGCTGCCGGTTCTCGTTCGGACATCGAGATAGTTCCGGACTCGATGCGCCCATACATACGTTTTCTGATAGTAATTTACTCGGTATCGAGTTCCCGTTCGCTCGAGTGGCGACCACTGGCTTTTTGCGGGTCGGGTGGGAGCCACCTGTCATGACGCTCGATCCGGTCCACTTCGACGGCATCGCGCGGCTCGCAGGGCGGATCGATCACGGGACCGACGAGCGCGACCGCCGCGCATTCGCCGAGACGGTCTGGGCGGAGTTCCTCGACCCCCTAGTTTACAACGGACGGACGGTCCTTGAGCCAGTCGACGAGCAGGCGCGACGGCGGGTCGACTGCGAGGCGGTCGCATTGCGCGACCGCGAGTTCCCGACCGAACACGGCCTCGATGCGGGGACGATCAACCCGACAACGTTCAAGAACGGACTCGTCATCGACATCGCGCAGGCGGCGATGAGCACAACCCCGAGCGATCTCGACTGCCACCGGTCGCGAACGACCGTGATGACGGTCCACTCCAACGACGAGACGATGACCGTCGACGAGACGTGGGGGAAGTTCGACGAGGGGTATAGCCGGAGCCGCGCGGTCAAGATCCCGCCGCTGCCCCGCTTTGCCGAGGGCGTCGTCCACGCGCTGGCGCTGTACCTCGCTGAGAGCACCCACGCCCTCGATCACGCCGAAGCGGTCTCGGACCTGCTGGTCCTCGACGGCCCGCTGTACCCGCGGGGCCTGCTGCGCTGGGCGGACCAGCACCCCGACCTCGCCGACTTCCTCCTCGACGATCCGCGACCGACAACGGTCCTCGAGAACTACGTCCGGCTGGTCGAGGACTTCGTCGAACGCGGCGTCCCGCTCGTCGGCTTCGTCAAGAATCCCGCGACGCGCGTCCTCACGCGGACCCTGAAGTCCAAACGCGATATCGATGTTAGCGTCCCGTGGAGCGACGACTCGGCGCTTTTCACTCGCCTGCTCGAGCGCGGCGAGTACGTCGACGATATCGAGGGAGATCGCTGGGAGCGGGATACCTCGGCGCTGACGTATACGAACTGGTTCCGGTCTCGAGGCGGCGTCGACCGGCCGCTGTCGGCCGAAGGCGACGCGCTGGGCGTCGAGCGATGCCTCGAGCGCGAGGCCTACGAGGTCACCTTCTTCATCCTCTACGATCCACGCGACGATCTCTGCTATCGGATCGAGGCACCCTATGCGTTCACGAAGGATCCGGAGACGCGCGAGCGGCTGACGATGCAACTGTTACAGAACGTTGCCGTTGCCCACGGGCCACCGACGATCGTCGCGAAAGCCGACGAACTCGCTCGGATCAGCAACGCTGAGAAGGCGTCGCTCCGCGAGACGCTCGAGGAGCGCTTCGACGCGGCACAGGATCGGACCTACGACGATCATCGATGGGACGAACAGCCGTATTGAACGGCACAGATTTTGCTATCGGTGTTCAGTTCGATTCGACCGATTGAGTCCCGGAAAAGAGAACGGACGACTATAGTAGCTACTGAAACGATTCACACACCGATCGTACAGTAGTCGTACGATCGAGTGTGACGTGACTTTCAGTGGCTGCTATAGCGTGCTTCGAGCGCCGGCCGTCGATGCGGGTATCGAAGCCGGCGGACCGTCTTCGGGTGACCCAGTGGTCGGCCTGCTGGTCACTCCGCGGTCGGCCTGCTGGTCACTCCGCAGTTGGTTCGGGAACAAGCGGCCGAGAGTTGCGCCGATAGGTGTCGTACGTCGATTCCGCCCATTCGCGCGTTTCCGGTGCGTCGGTATCGATCAACGCCCGAACCGTCCCACTGTCGGGATTGTGGCCACTGATCCCGATTCGCTGATCGAAGAGAGCGATTCCGTACGGCGGCACGTCGTCGTGGACTCGAACCGCGAGATTCTCGCTCTCGAGCGGCTCGGAACAGTGCTCCGGGTAGGTCGAGAGGATGTGTCTGGCGGCACGCGGCGGATCGATGATCTCCGTTCGCATCCCGTCGACGATTTGCCGCGCGAGTTCGTCCTTACACGGCTCGAGCAACCCCCGGTCGAACCCGACGAACCGAAACCGGTCAGTCTCTCGGAGCAGCGACGCGAATCGATTCACCGGGCGGTACGGATCGTCGGTCCGGGCGGCCGTCACGACCGCATCGGACCCCATCTCGATCGAGAAACCGCTCGCCTCGACCGGCAGCCACTGCCAGACGTCGCGGAGCTTTCGCTCGGTCTCGAGTCGGTCGATCAGTTCCCGCAGTCCCGACGCGACGAACCCGCCCAGCTGTGTCGCCTCGTACTGGTGTCCCTCTCTCCTGATCCAGCGTCGCGCTTCGAATTCGCGGAGCGTTCGCCCGACCGTGGACCGCGAGACCCCGGTCAGCTCCCGGAGGTCGGTCCGGCTCTGTGGACGCGTGGCCAGTGCGTCGAGTGCGGTGACGCGGTGGTCCGAGCGCGCGAGGAACTCGATATCGTCGAGCGGCGAGTTTTCGCCTCTGCTAATCATGGTATTCATACGCATGCGAGTGGCATAGCTATGGCCCTCGATACGCAAGCGACGGTATCACTCTGGAACGCCACGCATCGCTCGAGGACGCCGCCAGGAGACGAAAACCGGACTCCACGGGCGAGTATTAGTCGTCGTTTTTCTCGACCTCGAGGGTGACATCGTCGGGGTCGATTCCGATTCGGGCGAACTGCGTCCGGACGTGTTCCTTGGCTCCCTCGACGGCGCGTTCGCGGGTGTCGAAGCCGCGGGGCATGGGTGACTCGAAGGCGAGATTCACCTCCCGGCCGTCGACCAGCTGGGTCGACCCCCCGCTGTCGACCTCGTAGAATTCGTCACAGACCCAGACGTACGCGGCGTCTTCGTCGGGTGCGCCGCGGAACGAGGGAGCTCGTTCGCCCCGTTCGTACAGCGTACCGGTGAGCTCCGTTCCGCCGGCACGACCGCGTATCATAAGCATATGTTAGTGTACGGCTCGCGGGCGCAAAAACACCGTGCTATCACTCGAGCGACGAGAATCATCGCGGCGGCCGAACGGCAGCACACACCCGTCGTACGATCAGTGTGTAAATCGTTTCAGTCGTTACTATCTGTGATCGGTGTCTCCAGCCGACAGCGAGGGTTCTACGGAGTAGCCGACCCGTGGTCGTTCGCTCGTTTCGGTCAGAACTCCCTCGGAACCGGTCACGGTGATCGAAGCACCCGACTATGCGCTCGGGTTTCCGATGGCGGTCGACGCCGAGGTGGTCGGTATACTGATCGTACTCTGAGGGTAGAAGACGACGGGAACGGTATTCCTAGTAGAAAAACAACTCATAAAATAGCGTTCACGTAACCAACAGCAATTTCCTCTATTTACTGTTGACGGGCAGTTCACTGCGTTACCCAGTTGTTAAGCGAGTAACAGTCGATTTTCCGACCCAAATTGTTTTGGAAAGGATCTTATCCCCATTGCAGAGGTTGGTAGGGTAATGAGTTCGGACGCACACCTCGGCGGCGACACCCTGCCCGATCCACTCTCTGACGTTCCGACGGAGTGTTACGAGATTCTTCGCCATCCCCGCCGACTTCGGATCCTCGAGGTCCTCGGGACCCGGGGAGCGCGGCTTTCCCTGCCGGAACTGACGACTGAACTGATCGACCGAACGGAACCCTCTCGCTCGAACGGACGGGCGCGACACGACGTTCGCATCAGCCTCGTCCACAATCACCTGCCGCGACTCGTGGACTACGAGATCGTCGACTGGGACGACGACGGCGTCGCGCTCGTGGACGAATCGCCGGTTCACCCCGCGGACCTCTCCGTCCTCCTCGAGCTATGCGAGACGGACCGCGCCGAGGGGCTGCTCGAGACGGTCGTCGACCCCGTCCAGATGCGCCTGCTGGCCGCCCTCGAGGACGACGGCCGCCCGCTCTCGATCGAGCAACTCGCGGCTCGTCTCAGCGCACACGATGGGGGGCCGTTTCCCGATCCCGATCGGGCGGCGGTCGCGCTGCACCACTCCCACCTCCCCGCGCTGTCGGACGTCGGCGTCGTCGACTACGATCACGAGTCGAAGCTAGTCACGCGGTCCGACGACGTCATCTCGATCGTTCAGTAGCCGTCGACTTCGGGAACCCCGACCGTTCGATCTTCTCCCTCTTTGACTCGAGCCGCCAGTCTGCACGCTGGTCGGGGGTCGGTCGCCAGAACGGTACAGTGTTCCCGTTCCCCCGCGTAGGAAGGATGCAAAATGGCTCCCGAAGGCGAGGCCAGTGACCGCGATCTCCCGACGAGCGTGGCTCGCATCGCTGTCAGTATCGGTCTCGCCGTCCTGCTCGTTCTCTCGATGACGGGCGTCGCGGGAACGGCCGCTGCGATCGATCAGGTCGCGATCCTCTCGCCGGAGCAGCGGACGGTCGAGACCGCGCCCGGCGAGACGATCGAGATCGACGTTATCCTCCGGAGTCAGGGCGGCCACGGTGGCGAGGGTGTTTCGGGAGTCGCGCTAGCCGCTCAGTACCATCCCGACTACGTCGCGATCACCGATGTCGAACGAGGCCCGTGGCTCGAGGGTGACGGGACCGAAATCCGGACGACGGAACGAATCGCTCACGAGCGGGGGACGGCGGTCCTCGAGCAGCGCCGCGAGCCGGCCGCGGGCGGGACGACCGGAGCGGGGACGATCGTGACCCTGTCCGTCCGGGTTGCCGACGACGCACCCGCCGGCGAGACGACGATTTCCTTCGACGAGACCGACGTAACTCTCACGGGCGACTGGCCGATCGCCGTCGTCGACGAATCCGTGACCGTCTCGATCGACGGCGGCGACGAACCGCTCGAGATGTTCGACCACCCCGATCCCGACGAACTGAACCTCGAGGCCGAGGGGGGTGGGAGTGAGAACGACTCGAGTGGCGGCGCTGAAGCGGCCGATAGCGGGGATGGTCTGCCCGTTCCCGGCTTTACGATCGGGATCACGCTGCTAGCCATTGCGCTCGCGGTGCTCCGGTTGACAGCCGCTCGTGACGGTCCCCCCAAATAAACACTCCGCCCAGCTGGAGGGAAACGGGTTTCAGTGATGGGCCGGATGAAGTCCATATGAGCGATCTGGGAGACTTCGGCGATTTCAACGGCGACGTCGACTCCGGAGACGGCGCGGCAGCCGACGGAGCCGGCTCGTCGACGTCGTCTTCGGGATCCGTAGAATCCGGAAGCACGAGTTCGACCGTCGACGAGACGGTCGACGAGTTCGAACCGACAACCGTCGAACCGAGCGGCGACGACGTCGGTATTGGCGCGATCTGCGTCTCCCAGGGGTTGCGCGTCGACGAGGACGGCGAGGAGACGACGTTGCGCGCCTACGTCACCCAGGGCAACCGCTCGTCGATTCGTATCGGAAGCTACCTGCTCGCATCCTACCCCGACGGTGAGACGTTGTTCTGTCGCATTACGGGCCTTGAGTATTCCCAGCAGTACCACGCCGACGACGCGACGGAGATCCACGCCCGACGGGCGATGCGTACCGACGAAATCGACGAATCCGATTACAAGTTCGTCGCGAGCCTCGAGCCCGTGGCAGTGCTCTACGACGATGATGGCGAACTCAAACGACGGATGACCGACCGCGTGCCGAAACCGAAGACGGTGATCCGGCAGGCCGACGACACCGAAGAGATCAAGACCGGGCTGAAGATGCCCGACGACGGCGTCTTTCTGGGCCACCTCTCTGTCGGCGGCGAGAAGGTGCGGACCGCGGCCACTCCGCCCACCATCGATTACCGGCTGAAAGACGATTACGACGCGGGCGATCCCCTCGTCTTCCGGCACTCCCTGATCGCCGGCGGGACCGGCTCGGGGAAGACCCACGGCGCGAAGAACATTCTCCGTCAATACCTCGACGACGAGCGGACCTATCCGATGGACGACGGCCGCGAGGTCACCCCCGCCGTCGTCCAGTTCGATCCGCAGGACGAGTACGCCCAGATGCACGACGACAACCCCGATCTGGACGACGAGTTCGCGCGTCGCCTCGAGCGCGAGGACATCGCCTACGGCGGCCACGACGACACGACCGCCTTCGTTCCGAAGGTCGGTTCGGCGTCGTACGCCGCGGGCCACCACCGCGCCCAGCAGGTCGAGTTCACGATTCCGTTCGCGATGGTCCACGACAATCCGTGGCTGGTCGCGGGTAGCGGGTTGAACGACAACCAGTACGGCGCGCTCGTCAGCGTGCTCCTGCCGCGGTTCCGCAAGCAGTACGGCCCCGAGGGAACGTACGAGGAGTTCACCACCTTCCTCGACGACCCCGCGCTGCGCGAGGAACTCGACGAGTCCGGTCGAGTCCACGAGGCGACCTTCGACGCGGTCCGGCGGCGCGTGCTCGGCTTCGGCCATGTCTTCGATCAGGACGCTCGGCCGATCACCGACCTGGTCCACGAGTTCGTCCGCCCCGGCGGGCTCACCGTGGTCCCGACCTACCATATTAACGACACTCGAGCCACGGAGGCCATCGTCCTCGCGGTCTCCTCGCTCATCATCGACCAGAAGCTCTCGAACGATCCGGACTATGACCGGATCAAGGAGACGCCGCTCGTCCTCGGGATGGACGAGGCTCACAACTTCCTGACCGACGCCGACTCCGTGCAGGCGGGGAAGGTCATTAACAAGTTCACCGAGGCCGCCAAACAGGGCCGGAAAGAGCGCCTCGGCCTCTTTCTCATCACCCAGGACCCGCAGGATATCCACGACGCCGTGTTCAAACAGATCAACACCACAGTCGTGTTGAACCTCGGCGACAAGGAGGCCATCAAGAGCGTGAATATTCCCAGCAACCTCGAGTCCAAAGTTCCTTACATGGAGAAGGGGCAGATGGTCGTCTACTCGCCCGATAACTCGGAACCGGTCGAACTGATCGGACTTCCGAAGTGTCTGACCCGGCACGGCCGGGACTGAGTGTGTCGGCGCTGTCGAGAGATCCTTTGGACGAACACTCTCCAAACGGCCGCTCACAACGGCTGCTCGTTGACAACCCAGCTTCAGCCCACTCCGAGATGTAGTCTCGGAGTAGCAAATACACCATCCAACTCTCGTGGACGCTCCCGTTTCGCTGGTCGATCAATATATGAATACCGTCAGAATGCTTTTCGCCGCCTGAATTGCATACGAGGATATGAATACGGACCCGAATCCCTCGTTATCGTCCAGCAATCGATCCCTCAGAGATATCGCGCTATCGGGGGCGGTAGCGCTCGTCCTGTCACTGCTTATCAACTGGCTCATCGTGTTCGGAGCGAACACCGGCGACATTGCCCCGGAGCTGATGGCACTGAATTACGCCCCCGTCTCGCTGTTTACTACCCTCGGCGTCGTCGGTGCGACCGTGACATACGGTGTCCTCACGCGAGTCGCCGACGATCCCGATCGACTGTTCGCAGCCGTCGCGGCGATCGTCCTTCTCCTCTCGCTGGTACCTGATTTCACCGTTATTCCCAGTGAGCCCGGTGGCAGCCTCGTTGCCGGTGCTATCCTCGGCGCGATGCACGTCGCGACGGCAGTCGTTTGCGTGGGAGTGCTAACCGATCTCCGGAACTGACGGTACTCTCACCGTTCACCCGCTCGAGTCGCTCTCCCGACTGCGGCTGCTACTACTACTCGAGCCAGGTCGCCACTCCCTCGAGGACGGGGAACAGCGTCCGGTAAGTGACCGGTCGTCGCGCCGTCACGCCGACTCGAGCAGCGTCCGCTCGAAAAAACCGCCGACTGCGCCCGCGATTTCGTCGTGCTCGCCGCCGAAGAAGTGATCGCCCGATAGCGCGGTGACCGCGTCGCCGCGCTCTCGCGCCCGTTCGACGATCGGTTCCCAGTCGACGGTCGCGTCCCGTTCGCCGTAGCAAACGTGGACAGGGGCCTCGAGCGACTCGAGTGCCGCGAGCGCGTCGAGGTCGTCGGCGAGTCGCGCGGTCGGCGCGAGGACGGCGACGGCGTCGGGGTCGGTGTCGGCCGCGGCGAGCAGAGCCAGCGACGCGCCGAAGCTGTAGCCGAAGAGTCCGACCGGAAGCCCGTCGTCGCCACCGTTGTACTCCTCGCGGGCCCACCGGACGGCGTTGCGAACGTCTTCCCGCTCGCCGTAGCCCTCGTCCCACGAACCGTAATCGAACCGCAGGCAGGCGATGCCCACCTCGGAAAGCGCCGCCGAGACCGCACGGAGCCGCCCGTCGCTCCGCGAGCCGCCCTGTTGGGGATGAGGCGGACAGGCGACGACGATCGCCCGCGGCTCGTCGGTCGGTTCCTCGAGCGTCCCCCGGACGTCGCGACCGCCGGGGAGCAGGACGTCGCTCATGTCTGGTCGTTCCGAACCGGCGCTAATCAATCCCCGCCGTCGGCGGCGGACTCGAGCCGGCGGTCCGAGCCGTGTTCAGGTCCGGACCCGAACGGTCGGGAACGACTCGCGCAAGCGGTGCCGTTCGTACTCGCCGAGGACGGCGTAGGCGACGAAGCCGGCGAGGAGAGCGAGGGCACCGAGCGTCTGGGTTCCGATCTCGAGGGATGCTCCGGCCCCGGTAAACCGGACGGTCACCGCGACGAGTCCGAGGCCGATCGCGATGCCGAGGCCGCCGGGACGCCGCTCGACGGCGTTCCAGCGGACTGCGACCCAGCCGCGCCAGCCAACCGCGATCGCGACCCCGGCGACCAGCAGGAGCGCAACGGCGGACCGGGACACGAAGATCGGCCCCAGGACGGCGACGGCGCCGCCGACGCAGGCTCCAAACGCGGCGCGTTGCGTTACGGCGAGTCGCCCGCCGCTACCAGCGGCCGATTGCGCTGCGTCGCTCTCGGCCGTGATATCGAGTGTGTCGTCCCGCTCCGGACTCGAGGCCCCGTCTGTCGGTTCGACGTGTGCGACGCGTTGGCCGGCCGTGAGGGACGTGCGGCCGGCGTCGGGGGCGTCCTCGAGTGGAGCGTTAGTAGTGTCGTCAGCCCTGCTGGGCTGCGGGTCGTCGATCGTCGCTTTCGCGCCCGGCCACTCGGCGTCGACGCCGTCGAAGGCGATCGGGAGCCCCGCCGCGAGTTCGAAGCGGGGGTGGTCCTGTAGCTGGAAATGGAGATGTGGCTCCGAGGAGTTCCCGGAGTGGCCACAGCGGCTGGTCTCCCGTCCGCGTTCGACGCGGTCCCCGGGGGAGACCGCCACGCTGCCGGGGACCAGATGGGCGAGACAGCTGTACTCGTCGGGGGCGTGCTGGATCACGACGTAGCTCCCGCGGATGTCCCGTTTCAGTGGATGGGAGAGGCCGCCGCCACGGGGCGACTCGACGTCGGTATCGAAGACGTCGACCACGACGCCGTCGGCGGGAGCGAGGATCGGTTCGTCGTAGCAGTAGTACGAGTCCACCGCCGATCCGGAGCCGGCAGGGGAGGTCCGCCCGTCCGCGTCGGTGATCACGAAGTCGTAGGCGTAGCGCTGGGTCACCGGGAACCACGAGTGGGAGTAGTCGTGGTCGTAGCTCCCGTTGACGACGGTCCAGGTGCCGTCGAACGGGAGCCGGTAGGACACCTGCTGATCGTAGCTTTCGACGTCGGGGAACGTCCCGCGGTGGCGGACGAACGCGACGGCGGTCCCGAGCCACTGCGAGAGGTCTTGGGCCAGCACGAGCGGGTTGAGAAACGCCAGTGGCATCGTCAGGAACCATGCCGCGTACTCCCGCCAACTCCCCATGTGGAGCCAGTCGGTCGGCTCCTCGCGCCCCTCGTCGGTCCCGCGTCGCAGCGCCAGATCCAGCAGCGGCGAGACGAACGGCCAGAGGAAAAAGAGGAAGAATACCTCAAAGACCTCGAGGACGGCCAGCGAGTCGAAGATGTAGCTAGGAAGGGCCAGCACCCCCAGTAGTGCGAGGTACATCGGCTCGAACGAGCGGAGGCGGCCCCGAAGCCGTGAGGCGAGCGTTGATTCGGCTATCGTCCTCCGTTCAGTCATTGATACGACCATGGGGCGAAAGGCACGTAATCGCTTTGTGAACTGTAGTTCACCAGCTATGTTAGCATACCTCTATTGTCGCACGCCTGTCCGGAACGGTCAATGGACTGTCGGGACTACGATAACGCATGGAACCGGACGACCGGACGGAGGCCGCAGTTCGGGAGGCGTTCTCGCTGCTCGACCACGAGATCCGTCTCGAGATCCTCCTGGCATTGCTCGAGGACTGGCACGCGGTGTACACGGCCCCGAAATCGTACGCGGAGCTGATGGACGCGGTCGGGATGCGTGACAGCGGGAAGTTCAACTACCACCTCGACAAGCTCCGCGGCGTGTACGTTCGGCAGGTCGAGGACGGCTACGTTCCGACGGCGAGCGTGACGGCGCTGTACCGGGCCGTGCTCGCGCATCGACCGACTGAACGCCTCGAGTACGAACCGACGGCGATCGACTCGACGTGTCCGCGGTGCGACTCGGCGGCGATCCTGCGGTACGACCGGGGATTTGTCTCCGTCGAGTGTACGGCGTGTGATGACTGGCCCGGCTTCACGTATCCGTTCCCGAAAAACGGGTTCGCGGGGCGAAGCGCTCGGGCAGTCGCTCGAGCGACTGCCCGCCGCGCCAGATACCATATCGGACTGGCTCGCGACGGACAGTGTCCGTTCTGTGCGGGAACGACGACCGTCGACGTTCCTCTCGACGACATTGCAGACGATACTCCGGTCGAGATCGCGTGCGACACCTGCACGTTTCTGGTCGGCGTGGAACCGCTCTCACCGTTGCTGTTCGAGGATCGCGTCGCCAGTGCACTCGGCGATATCGGCGTCGATCTCGAGCGTCCAGACTGGGAGTTGCCGACGCCGACGACGTGGGTCGAATCCCGGGACCCCGTTCGGCTCGCGCTCGAAGTCGAGGACGAAGCGGGAACGGCCACGATCGTCGTCGACGAGGCGCTTGCCGTTCGGTCGGTCGCCGTTGACCGATAACTAGAGTAGCCACTGAAACGATTCACACACTGATCGAAACGTAGCCGTGCGATTAGGTGTGCAGTGACTTTCAGTGGCTACTATATCACCGCGAGCGCGACGTGAGTCGCCAGCGTCTCAGGTGCCTCGGAGACGAGACCGGACCGGGACAGCGCCGGGCTCTCACTGCGGGGTTCGTTCCGTTCGTCGCGGACTGTTACCGAAGTGATGTTTTTAAGGCCGGGGAACGATACGTTGCGAGTATGGGCATCCTCTCTCGGACTTCCTACGTCATCCGGTCGAAGCTCAACTCGGTGCTCAACCGGGCGGAGGATCCGACCGAAACGCTCGACTACTCCTACGAGCAGATGCGCGACCAGCTCCAGCAGGTCAAACGGGGCATCGCCGATCTGACCACGCAGAAAAAGCGCCTCGAGATGCAAAAACGTCGCCTCGAGGAAAACGTCGAGAAACACAACGGACAGGCTCGAACGGCGGTCCAGCAGGGCCGGGAGGATCTGGCGCGACAGGCCCTCGAGAAGAAGAAGACGAAGATGAACCAGATCGAGGACCTGGAGCGCCAGATCTCGGACCTGCAGAACCAGCAAGACCGCCTGATCGAACAGAAAGACGAACTCCAGAGCCGCATCGAGGAGTTCCGGACGAAAAAGGAGACGATGAAAGCCCGCCACGAGGCCGCCAAGGCGAGTTCGACGGTTTCCGAGGCGATGACGGCTACCGGCGAGGAGTTCGAGGACGTTGGCCGCGCCATCGAGCGCGCCGAGGAGCAGACCGAGGACATGGAGGCCCGCGCCGCCGCGATGGACGAACTCCACGAGTCCGGCGCGTTCGAGGACGTCCTCTCCGACAAGGACACCATCGACCGCGAACTCGAGCAGCTCTCGACCGACAGCGGCGTCGAAGCCGAACTCGAGACGCTCAAATCCGAGGTCGGAGCGGGCGAGTCCGAAGCCGCCGGCGAGACCGACGCGGCGGTCGAATCCGAGGGTGGGTCCGACGCCGCGGCCGATTCCGATACCGGAGGAGAGGTCGACGAGGAGGAACTCACGGAACTCGAGGGCGAGGATCAGGAAGAGGTTGAGACCGAACTTGCGGAGTTACAGGACGAAGAAAACGCCTGAACGGGATTTATTGACGATACCGGGCCGCGAAGGGGCCAATCGATCCGCCGGACAGCGAGCGTACACGCGTTCCTGACGAGGAACTGCGTTCTGTCTCTCTGGGAGGGAGAGAAACGGTTACCATCGTTCATGATCTAGTGTGTACTATGAGCAACGAGTCGCCGTTCGAATCCGTCTCGCTGACCAATCAGGTAATCCTGCTCGCAGTCACCGAACTCGCCAGCGAGAACGAGACGCCGGTTCAGACGCACAAACTGCGACAGCACTGCCAGCGGCGCCTCCCCGAGGTCGACACGGAGGTCGTCGGGACGATCACCGAGGCCGACGTGATCCGATCGCTGTATCGTCTCGAGGACGAGGGCCTCGTCGATGAGGTCAGTCCGGCGGAAACGTCGCCGACGGGGAAGGGGCGACCAGCGTACACGCTCGCTGTCAGCGCCGAAATGGTCTACGAGGAAGTCGCCGACGAACTACTGAACGGGTCGCCCGAGTGATTCCGATTCGGCCCCCTCGTGTGCGATAGCTCAGAGGCCGTCCCGCTGTGGGCGACTCGAGGCCCGGCTCAGGGCCGTCAGGAGGGCGTTCCCAGAACGGTAATGTCGTAGCTGGCGACGTCTGACGGCGCCTCGAGGACGATCACCTGAAACTCCCAGGTCGAGCCGCCGTTGAGGTCGCCGGTGCTGGCGAGATAGCGGCCGAGCATGTTTCCGCCGTCGTCGTAGACGCGCGTTCGTACTTCGACGGTCTGGATCCGATCGGTTCCCGTGTTTTCGACAGTTCCCTGAATCGTCGAGCCGAGATAGCCGCTCTCGACGACGAACTCGTGGCTGCGCAGCGAGATTGGATTGAGCGGCGTCACCGCGCTGCTGGGCTGTTGTTGGGCGAGCGACGCTGCCGTGGACATCTCGCTCGCCGACCGATTGGAGACGTTGCTCTCGTTGATCCCGCTAACGGTGCCGTCCTCGTAGGTCGGTTGGCCGCCGAGACCGCCGTTACCGCCGAGACAGCCCGCGGCCGCGGCCGCGATACCTGACCCCAGTGTCGCGAGTACTCGCCGCCTGCTCGTCGGTTCCGCCCCGGTCATCGCCGCCGAGCGCTTGTCCGCGAGTTCGTTCCGTCACCGTGCATGTATCGGTTCGACACCGTGGACGCATTTCAGTGTAGGCCTTGAAGCGCTCGAGTCACCAGTCGTTGATACTGGGCCGGCCGTTCACGGCCACTGCGCGTCTCGTCTCGAGCCGACGAAGCGCGTCCCGCTGGCGGTGTCTGCAACGACGGCTCTTATTGTCGGGTCGGTTGAACGTGTCGCTATGGGGTCCTCCGAGACCGATGAGACGCTCGAGTCCTACGGTGCCGATATCGGGACGCAGTCGGGGTTGTTGACACGGTTCCGCGAGTGGTTTCTGGTCGAGGGCAATCGGTTAACTGTCGCGGCGACGGTTTTGATCGGTATCTTCGTTCTCCTCGTCGGGCTGTACGAACTCGGCGTCATCACCTTCGTCAACCCGAACTCCGTGACACGCGTCGCGAGCGGGATGATCGCGGGGACGTTCTCGCTCGTGACGCTGGTCGTCTCGGTCAACCAGCTCATCCTCTCTCAGGAGTTCAGCGCGGCGGGAAAGGCCCGCGAGCGACTCGACGCTGTCATCGAGTTCCGGCAGGCCGTTGCGGACGACGCGGCCGTTCCCGCGAGCCCAGCGTCGCCCACGCGGGTGCTCGAGTTGATCGTCGAATCGATCCATCACGACGCTACCGGGCTCGCCGACGCCGTCGCGACGCACGACGACGATGAGCTGCGCGAAACGGTCGTTCGGTACACGAACAGCGTTCAGGAACGGACGGATCGGATCGAGGACCGAATAGAGAACTCCAAATTCGACACGTTCTCGGCCGTTTCGGCAGCGATCACGTACGACGAGTCCTGGCATCTGTACGCCGGAACCCACCTGCGCGGCGAGTACGCGGACTCGCTGTCGCCGGCCGCGATGGCGCAACTCGACGACCTGATCGAGTCTCTGGAGCTGTTCCACGTGGCTCGAGAGCAGTTCAAAACGACCTACCTGCAACAGGAACTCACCCGGTTCTCGCAGCTCACGGTGTACTGTGGCGTGCCGTCGATCCTGTCGGCGATCCTCGTCGGTTTCCTCTACGCCGACGTGACCGGACCGAGCGTCAGCGCCGTCGTCCTCCCCTACGTCGTGAGCGCGCTGATTCTCATCGTGCTCTCGCCGCTCGCCTTGCTCGTCTCCTACATCCTCCGGACCGCGACCATCACGCGCCGGACCGCGTCGGTCGGCCCGATGGTCCCCCAGAAGGATCCCGATGAGGGGCCGTTCGACGTGAGTCACGGTGACCAGCGATAGCCGCTTTTCGGCCCGTCGCCGCTCGTGCGACACGCTTTTGTCCACCGTTGTGGTCGATGCCGATCGCCGGATGGATATTTCGGATTCGAACGTCGACGAGAGCGGCGGATCGAGCGAACACGATCAGTTGAACGGTCCGCGCCTCTATCTCCTGTTGCGTCTGAACCGATGGCTGTTCACGGGGATCGTGCTCGCGATCGTCTACGGCGTCCTCGTCGGACTCAGTCAGGTCGGCCTCACGCCGCTGCGCGTGATCGTCGCGTCCAGCAACGGCACCTTCTGGATCTTCTCGGCGTTTATCGGCGCGATCATCACCGGCACGTCGATCGTCGTCACGATCAATCAGCTGGTGCTCTCCCAGGAACTCGGCGCGGTCGGCGACCAGCGCGAGCGCATGGAGGAGGCGATGAAATTCCGCCGGGATACGGAGGACAAGCTCGAGGAGGACGTGACGCCGCCGGAACCCGCGGGATTCCTCTACGAACTCGTCGACGGCATCGAGGACGAAGCGACCGACTTCGAGTCGGCGGTGGCGGGCGACACCGACCTCAGCGACGAACTTCAGGAACGGATCCGCGACTACGCCGACGACGTGATCGGCAACGCCCGGACGGTCAAGGAGAACCTCGAGGACGCCCAGTTCGGAACCTTCGAGGTGATCTGGAACGCGCTCGCGTTCAACTACTCGCGGAAGATCTACGACGCCCGCCGGATCCGTGCTGATCACGGCGAGGTGCTCTCGGACGAAGCCGACGAGGAGATCGACGAGATGATCACCGTGCTCAAGCTCTTCGGCCCGGCGCGCGAGCACTTCAAGACGCTGTACTTCCAGTGGGAGCTGATCAACCTCTCGCGAGCGCTGCTGTACGTGGCGGTGCCGGCGCTGACGGTGATGGGGCTCATGCTGATGTACGTCGACGCCAACGCGCTCTCGGGGACGACGCTGGGGGTCGACAACCTCGTCTGGTTGACCAGCGCGGGCTTCGTCGTCGGCATCGCGCCCTTCGTGATCTTCATCGTCTACATTCTCCGGATCGCGACCGTCGCCAAGCGGACGCTCGCGATGGGGCCGTTCATTCTCCGGGAGTCCGCGCGCGACGATGATCTCGGGTGAGGCCGACGATCCGTATCGAGCACGCTTGCACACGGTAGCCCAGCGGCTATTCCCCTCCAGCCTCAATCGGCAGGTATGGCCACTTCATCCGAACAGACGAAGCGACAGCGGTGTTCGGTCTGCGGGACCGAAAACGATTCCTTCTACTCGTACTGCCGGCAGTGTCTCGCGGACCTCGAGGCCAAGACCACGGGTTCGTCGATCGTCTGAGGGTTCCGGGCGGTCTCTCCGCCGCGAATCCCACGACGGATATAGCCCCGGCCGCTACCGGCGTGCGTGATCGTCGCCATCTGCGGGCCGCCGGGGGCCGGAAAGACCACCGTCGCGACCCGCGTTCGCCGCCGACTCGAGGAGCGGGACAGCCCGGTTTGTCTCTTCCACTCCGACGACTTCTCGAGTCGGACCTACGAGCAACTGGCCGAACGAGTCGACGAGGCTCCCGCGGACGCGATCACGCTCGTCGACGGCACGTTCTACCGCCGGGAGTGGCAGACGCGGTTTCGGACGCTCGGTACCGTTCGGTTCGTCCTCATAACTGCGAGTCTCGAGACCTGCCTCGAGCGCAACCGGGAGCGGGCGGATGCGATCGACGAACAGGGCGTTCACGTCGTCTTCCGGGAGTTCGAGGAACCCGACCCCGACATCGAGATCGATACCGAGCGGTGCGGACCCGACGAGACTGTCGATCTGGTGATGGCCGGCCTCGAGTCGTGGCTTCACTGACGGCTCCTCGTGGCCGAGTGCGCCACCGCCTGCGTGAGTACGTTCGACGGCTCGCTGCGGTTCTCGACCGAGGATCACAGCCCGAGGTCGATGCCGAAGAGATCGGGCAGGGAGAATTCGTTGGGCGTCCGTTCGGGAACGAGTTCGTTCGGGAGCACGTCCCAGCCGAGTTCGTCCTCCCCGGGGACGGCGTCGGTGTCGAATCCGGGGTCGTCGGCGGGCGATAGATTGCGATCTTCTTGCGGGGGCGCGTCGTGTGCGTAGACGGTCTCGGGGTGGTCGACGGTCCAGACGTGGAGCATACAGGGCGTTCGACAGGGAAACTCGAGGTCGCCGTCCGCGAACTCGCGTTCGTAGGCCTGCTTGTAGTACCACCAGCCGAATCGCCCCGGAAGCCCGGTGTGGGCGTGCCACGGCGAACACCGGTCTGTGGACTCGTCCTCGCCGTAGGCCGCCGGCGGCTCGACCGGCTCTCCGCCGCGCGTCGCGATGAACATGACTCCCATCGAGCGCCACGATTCGTTGTCGACGAGGACCGATTCCGGCCGCTCCGGGTTCAGAAGGTCATCGTCACCGATAAAATCCGGACTGAGCCAGTGTGACCAGCTGTCGTCCCCCGTCTCGAGCGTGTCGAAGTACGGCTTGAACCCCGCATCGATCAGCGCGTTCACGTCGGGAAACCGGGTCTCGAGACTCTCGGCGACACCGGACCGGAGCTCGATCGTCGCCGGATGGTCGTCCGCACACCCTTCCATACTCGTCCCCTCGCAGTGGGTCATCCCGGGCTCGAGGGTCGCGTCCGGGCATCCCCGATCGAACCGCGGTGCGACCGCTGGCTCATCACCACCATCCCCACCGGCTTGTGCACTCCCAACCGCCGAGAGCCCCATTGTCCCGGCCGACGCCCGCAATAGCGCCCGACGGGATACGGGTCGATCGCCGTCGCTGTCGTGCATACCAGCACCTCCCACACCGACGACCGATATGAAACCCCGTTGGTGGTGGCGCTGACAGTCGTCGGCAGTGATTCCTCGATCGGTCTCGGTGGCGGACGCTCGAACACCGAACTCAGTCGAATTCGGACTCGAGGACGGCACCTGTCCCCGGTCGCTCGAGGCCGGCGAGATCGATCCGACCGTCGGGCAGCGGGACGCCGTCGGCGGGGTCGTCGGCCAGCAACAGCGAGCCGTCGAGGTCGGCGTAGTCCAGTAGCGGCGCGAGGTGACAGGCCGCCGCGATCGAGGCGTTGGATTCGGTCATACAGCCGCACATGACCTCGAGGCCGTGGGCGCGGGCCGCGTGAATCATCCGCTTGGCTTCCCCCAGCCCGCCACATTTCATCAGTTTCAGGTTCGCGATGTCACAGCGATCGGCGATCCGCGGAATATCCGCGAGCGTCACGCAGGACTCGTCGGCGGCGATCGGCAGCGCAGAGCGCTCGAAGACGAATTTCAGCCCGTCGGGGTTCTCCGCGGGAACCGGCTGCTCGACGAACGCGAGGTCGAACTCGGCGAGTCGGTCGATCTTCGCGACCGCCTCGCGTGGCGTCCAGGCCTCGTTTGCGTCGACGAACAGGTCGACATCGGGGGCGACCGACCGAACCGTCCGGACGATCTCGAGATCGCGGTCGGTGCCGAGTTTGACCTTCAGCGTGCCGTACCCGCGTTCGAGCGCCGTCTCGGTCTTCTCGCGCATCGTCTCGAGGTCGTCGAGGCCGATCGTGTACGATGTCTCGAGCGTCTCCGCCGGATCGAGTCCCCAGTATCGATACAGCGGTTCCTCGAGTCGTTTCGCAACGAGGTCGTGAAGTGCGATGCTCACCGCGGTGCGGGCCGACGGATTCCGCCGAACGGTCTCGCGCAGCTCCCGTTCGATCCGCTCGAGTTGGTGTGGATCGCCGACGTCCTCGACGACAGCCAGCAGGTCGGGCAGGACGGCTTCGACCGTCGCGGCGGTCTCGCCGTAGTGAGCGGACGGCGCGGCAGCGCCGATGCCAGTCAGGCCGTCGTCGGCCGCGTCTCCGATCCGAACGAAGACGATGTCGGTCTCGGTCGTCGTCCCGCGGGCGATCCCGAAGGGGTACTCGAGGGGGAGCGAGCGCCGTTCGAAGGCGGTCTCGAGGGCCATCTCAGAGTACCGCCTCGAGTAGCTCGTCGGTCCCGAAGCGGATCACGTCGGCCGCGGGCGCGTCGAGCGCGTCGGCGTACGCCGCGACCGCCTCGCGGGCGTCCTCGTCGTTCTCGAGACCGGCGGTGTTTATCGCACCGGCGACGACTCGACTTGCCGCGACCGGTTCGGCGACGCTTTCGTAGAGATCGACGTAAGTGGGAATCGACGGCAGCGAGAACGACTCGTAGCCGTGGATCGCCTCGCGATCGGCCTCGTGACAGAGCACGAGCGAATCCGCCATCGAGCCGTGGAGGATTCCCAGCGTGACCGGCGAGTACGCCGGGTGGACGATGCTACCCTGGCCCTCGACGAAGAGGTAGTCGTGGTCGTTGCCCTTCTCGAGGATCATCTCCTCGACCGCACCCGCGGTGAAGTCGCTGACGACGCGATCGACCGGGTTTCCCCAGCCCTCGATCATGATCCCGGTCTGGCCGGTCGGGATCACGGCTGCGTCGTGGCCGGCCGCGCGGGCGTCTCGAGCGAGTTCCATCGTCGTCGTCATCTTGCCGACCGAGCAGTCGGTGCCGACGGTGAGGATCACCTCGGCGTCGACCTCGCTCGCGACGCCCTGGCTGACCGCGAGATCCGCCGGCGGCTTCCGAACGTCTCGAATTTCGCAGTCGTTGTCGGCCGCCAACCGGGCGAACTCCTCGTCCTCGGCGAGGAAGGTGTGCAGTCCGGAAATCACGTCACAGCCGTCCTCGAGGGCCGTCCGAACGTCTTCGCGCCAGCTCTCGTCGAAGCCGCCGCCGATCGGGGCGATGCCGATCAGCAAGGCGTCGACGGCGCCGGACTCGAGGGCGGCCATGTCGGCGACGATCGGCGCGTCCTGGACGTCGGGGACGAAATCGCCGACCCGGTGACCGGCACCGTCTCGGTCGAGGACGGCGACGACGTCGTGGTCGGCGTATCGGAGGACGCCGAGGGCGGTCTTGGCCCGGTCGGGAAACTTCTCGTGGGCGAGGATCGCAACGCGCATACTCGGAAATGGACGACGGTGTACTTGAACTCCCGGTCGGGCCGTCGGTGGCGACGAGTCGTCTCGACGGACGGACGACCGTCACGGCGGCCAGACGATCGTCACTACTTACCCGTTCGCGTTCCAGGGACGGACGATGACGGATCGCTGGCTCGGCGCGTGGGGACTCGGTTCGGTCGCGTTCGGCGGCGCCTCCCTCCTGGTACCGCTCTACATCGTGGAGCTCGGTGCATCGCCGGTTCAACTGGGAGTGCTGGCGGCGATGGCCGCCGGCGTCGCCGCACCCGGGGCGATCGCGTTCGGCCGCCTCGCGAACCGGGTCGCTTACCGCCGACTGCTGGTGCTCGCGACCCTGATCGGCGTCGCGGTCTCGCTGGCCGCGGTCCCCTTTCTCACCTCGGTCTCGGCAGTTATCGCCGCAAACGCGGTCCTCTGGCTGTTCGCCTCGTCGATCGGGCCGGTTTTGACCGTGCTCGTCGTCGACGACGCCCCGGAATCCCGGTGGAGCGAACGGATCGGGCTCGTAAACAAATATCAGGGCTACGGCTGGGCCGGCGGCCTCGTCCTCGGGACGGTCTGGCCGGCCGTCGGAAGTCGACTGCTCGCTGCCGACGAGGTCACGCGGACGCTGTGCTGGGTGCTCGCGGGGTGTGCCGGTGCGAGTGCGATCCTCGCGGCGCGAACGCTCCCGCGGCCCGCGCCGTCGGCTCACGTCACGGACGAGCGCGCCGCTCGTCGGATCGGTCGGCTCCTCGCGAGCTCCAGCCGCGGCGTCAGGGGAGCCACGGTCGTATTCTCGCCGACCCGACTCTACTGGTCGACGCGCGGGATCGATCCCCGACGGCTCGCGACTCGCCTCGAGCCGTCGATGGCCGCGTACTTCGTCGCCGGAGCGTTCTTCTTCACCGGCTCGGCCGCCTTCTGGGCACCGCTCCCGCTGTTTCTGACCGACGCCGGCTTCGATTCGGGGCAGGTGTTCGCCCTCTATCTGGCCTCGAGCCTCGGCTCTGCGGTCTGTTACGAGGCCGCCGGACGGCTCTCGGGGCGATACGACGTTCGGCTCCTGCAGACGGGCGTCCTCGCCGCGAGGGGAGTGCTGTTCCCAGTGACCGTCGCCGTGGCGGGGCTGGCTGCGACCGTCGCCTTCGGCGCTACCGGGCTCGTTCTCGCACTCCTCGGGGTGACGTGGGCGGGGATCGCCGTCATCGGAACGGCGATCGTCACTCGGCTCGCGCCGCCGGGCCTCCGGGGGGAGGTACTCGGAGCCTACGTCGCACTGGGGGCGCTGGGCGGTGCGCTCGGCGGCGTCCTCGGGGGGTGGGCGGCCACCCTCGGCTACGCCGTCGCGTTCGGCGTCGCCGGCGGGCTCGTTATAATCGGCGCGGCGCTGGTCGTCTCTCTCGAGGCGCTTTCGGGCGGTGATCGCGCCGTGACAGCGCCGTCGGAACTGGGACCCGATTCCGAGACCGTCGATGCGGAGATTGCGGCGCAGGCAGCAAACCGCGACGAGTAGCGAGCGGATATCGGCCGCGCTACCGGTGATACGACTCGGTCACGCCGTAGCTCGCAGAAGAGGTGGCGCGTTCGTCGTCGGTTGGTTCGCCTCGAAAGCACGGGCCGGACTACGGAAACTGCGCCGGGCCGCGTCGGCGTCGGGGGATGCCGTGAACGCGTCGCCACACCGTTCGCAGGTGACGGTTTCGAAGTCGTGACTCGGTTCGAACGCTCGTTTTCAGTGGGAAACGCATCGGATCGATACGACGGGTTACACGTCGCGATCGCGATTCATCGGGCCGCTCTCGAGCGATCGCTTCGCCCTCGTTCCCTCTTGGCGGTACCGTTTCACTGCCCGCAACGACCACCGGTAGCCGACCGACCACGGTATACCGAAATCAACGGTCGGTGCGCTTATGCCACTGGACCGTGTCAACTCGTGTCATGCATGGCGTCCTGAACGAGACGACGAACAAGATCCACCGACACGAATCCGGCCGTTCAGACTTCCAAACGACCTGCGGGGCGACCTCTCACGTCGCTCATGATAACCTCCGACTGGTCCCCGTCGAGCAGGCGGTCAGTGACGCGGACGCGAACAGATGCGGTCGCTGTTTCGACGACGGCGGCAGCTACTGACGGGCCGATATCGTCCGAAGTGCGGACTCACAGCACCCGCATCTCCGTCGTCCAGAACGACCGGACAGCATCCGCGAGCGCCGCCTTTGGTTCGCCGGTTGCGTCGACGGCGGCCGTCGCGGTCGGCTCGAGCCCCGATTCGTCGACGAGCGCGTCGACGGTGCCGCGCTGGCCGACGAGGAAGAACGGCGTGTCGGCCCGCTCGCCCCCCGGTTCGTACGCCGTCAGCGCGTCGCGACAGCGCTCGAGGTGGTCGTCGATCTGTCCGTCGCGAATCCGCTCGAACCTGGCCTGCGAAAACCCGCCCTTCGAGTGGCTCCCCTTGACGTCGCTCTCGAAGCCACGATAATCGACGCGCTCGTCGCCCTCGTAGACCCCGACGGCAAACAGATCGGTCCGGACCAGCGCGACCGCGTGTCGGCCGGTCGGCAGGAACCACTCGCGCTCGAGGGCGAACCGGTCCCGCCAGGCCGTATCGACGTCCGGAGTGATCGGCGGCTCGAGCGTCACGGCGAGCAATCCGGCGTCGTCGACGCAACACAGACACGGCGCGGCCTCGTCGACGAGCGCGACCCGATCGCCGAGCACGTCGTCCAGATCCGCACGGACCGACTCGGGCACCGCGTCGTCCACGCTGGCGGTCAGCGCACCCTCGGCTCCCGTTCGGAGGGACGCCAGCCGGTCGAGGACCACCTCGAGCCGGGGGCCGCGCAGCTGGTCTCGGCGGCGAACTGTCAGCGCGCTTTCGTCCGCGTCCACTCGCTCGAGTTCACCCTCGAGTTGGGCGATCCGATCCTCGAGCCGGTTGACCCGCTCTTCGGCGTCCTGTCGTGCCGTAGCGGCGTCAGCTCGGCGCTCGGATTCGGCCTCGTAGCGCTTTTGCAACCGCTCGTTTTCCGCTTCGAGTTCGTCGATGCGCGCGTTGAGCGAGGCGCGGCCGAGCAACCTATCGAGCATCCGGCCGAAATCGGGAAGCGAGGCTACTTCTAGGTTCCGGCGTTCGACGGCTCGTCACCGGTCGGCCCTGCGTCGTCGGCTCGCAAGCCGCCGGCGAACGAGAGCAGCTGACGGGCGCGCTTGCGCCTGGCCAGAAACACCTCCCGGAGCGATGGCGGGTTCCGGACGTCGATCCCCTCGAGCATCGATTCCGGCAACGCGAGCGTGTTCGTCGGGACGGCGTCCGCCCCGTGAACCGGGAAGTGACTGGTCTCGAGTTTCATCACCAGCGGCGCGTCGAGTCGCTCGACGCCGTCGCCGGTGGCGTACACTTCCTCGTTGATGCGTTCGTGCTGGTCGCTGTGCATGAGTGCGTGCTCCCCGTTGGTCGGGGTCACGTAGAGACGTCCGAGATAATAGCTTCGCGAGAACACCTCGAACATGGTAATAGGTAACATGGGTCGAAGTGATATAACTGTTGGCAGGTGGGTTTATGTCGACGTGCTATCAGTGCGTTCGCCATTCGGCGGTCGCTCGGGCGATGTTCGGAACGATCGGTCGCGGATCGATCCGATTAGATCTCAGATATAGTAACAACTGAAACGATTCACACACTGATCGCACAGCCGTCGTGCGATCAGGTGTGCAGTGACTTTCAGTGGCTACTATAGTGTCTGGTCAGCGGCCGCTTCGCGTGAGTCCTCACCACAATGGGGGAGATGTCACGATTGCCCCCGTTGCAGTAGCGGTGATTGTGGCATCTCTCCGATTACGGTATCGGCGCTCATGACGCCTCGCCGGACGCAGTAGCGACCAATCGTGATGCACCTCTGACCGGAGTAGCAAGTGATTGATGCCTCGCTCTCCGAGTGAAACGATTTGAACCATCCGCAAAACCCCAGTGAAACGGGGCCCGCAAACCGTCGGCTGATCGAGTCTGCTGACGGGTACTGCAGCCGTCTTGAACGCTCAAAACGGATCTCAGCGCTCGGTCGGTGCGATTAAACGATTCGAACGAAGCTCCGTCTTTTTAGTACATTCACGCGAAGAAGAAAAACGATGAGACGCACGCGATCGGTCGCTCTCCTGGTGACCCTCTCCGTCGTCGGTCTGACTGTCGCGCTGCTCGCGAGCGGTGCCGTCGCGAGCACGTTCGCGGCTGCCGACGCCGGCGGTGCCCAGTCCGACTCGACGAACGCGTCCGTCGGGACGGTAATGCAGGCGAGCGCAGCCGATACGGAAAACGGGGTCGAGTCGGGGATGTTCGATGCGGCCTACGAGCGCGCCGACAACGAAAGTCGGGCAGCAGTCGTCAGCGAGCGGACTGACGCCCTCGAGGCGAAAGTAACTGCACTCGAGAACGAACGCGAGACGCTCGAGTCTCAACGCGAGGAGCTCTCCACTGGGGCCTACCGATCGCAAATGGCCCGGCTGACGGTTCAGATCGCTAGCCTCGAGCGGACGATCGAACGAACGGAGTCCCGTGCCGACGAGGCCGGCATCGGCAGGGATCGGCTCGCGGAACTACGAGGGAACGCGACTGCGATCCGCCAGGCCGCTTCGGAGCACGCCGGACCGGATGTCGCGGCGGTCGCTCGGGGAGTGGCCGGCGACGGACCCCCTGATGACGCAGGGCCACCGGCCGATCGCGGCGGCCCCGGTAACGACGAGTCGCCGGAACCCGGTGAGACGGCGACAGGAAACGGTTCGGGCGCGTCGAACGGTTCGGATGCGGGAACCGATCCCAACGGTCGCTCGTCGGGAAACGGCGCTGATGAGCGCTCGCCCGGCGCGCCGTCGACCGACCCTGACGAACCGGACGGCGAATCGAACGATGGGTCCGATACCGACTCAGGGACGCCCAGCGGGGCCGACACCGACGGCTGATCCACTTCACCCGGGCTCAAACCACGTCGATCCGTCGCGTATTGCGAGCAGACACGCTTTTCAGCGCCGATCACTAACGCTGTCTCGATGGATTCCGCCGCGCTGTTGGATTTACTCGGGAACGAAAACCGGAGGCGAATTCTCCAGTTACTCGCCCGGAAGCCGTGTTACGTCACTGAGATTTCTGAATACCTCGGCGTGAGTCCCAAGGCGGTCATCGAGCACCTGCGAAAACTCGAGGAGGCAGGGCTGATCGAGAGCCGCGTCGACGACCAGCGTCGGAAGTACTTCCACATCGCCCGGAACGTCCGACTCGAGGTGAACGTCTCGCCGTACGGTTTCGCGAGCAAGAGCGCCTATCCGGCCAACAGTAGTTTCGATATCACGACCTGTCGACACCTCTCTCTTGATATCTCGTGGGACGAAACCGAGAATCTCGACGAGTTACTCGCCGTGTTAGAAGATCTGGAACGGCTCGAAAACGAGCTGTCGCTGGCCCAGCGATGGGTGCAGGGACGGCTCTACGACGTGCTCGAGAACATCTCCGAGACCGTCGGTGCCGGCCCGGAGAGTCGAATCTACGCCGACCTGCTCGCCAGCGTCCGCTCGGAACCGAAATCGGTCGGCGAACTCAGCGAAGACATCGACGCTCCCCGCGAAGTCGTCGCTGACTTACTCGAGGTGATGGCCGACAACGGGGTCGTTCGCCGGACGGAACGCGGCTGGGAACTGACGACGAACGGCTAACTCAGTCGACATCCTGCGAGAGCCCGTCGCGGAGGTCGCGACCGAAGTAGTAGCCCACGACGGACGCGAGGAGTCCGACGGTCGCGCCGACAGCGATGAGCGGCTGTCCGGAGCCGACGGCGATGAGGACGGTGTTACTGATGACCGCCGCAACGCCGCCGACCGAGATGCCGGCCGCGCTCATCTCGAGATAGCGCCGCTTCGACGCGAGGAGCCCGATTATGAAGGCGACGGCGAACATGCCGATCATGCGGCCGGCAAACGGCAGGACGGTCGCCCCGGCCAGGACGCCGGCGCTGAGCACGCCGACGAGCGCGACGTACTCCTTCGGCGAGAAGTATCGCCCGAGCGAGAGTCGCGACGTGATCGGTGAGAGCCACGATCGCGACGAGTCGGTGTCGGACCCGGAGTCGGCTGTCCCGTCGCCTTCGAGGCCGGCGTCTTGCGCGGGATCGAACCCCGTGAGAGGATCCACGTCGGTGTCGCCGCCCGCTGTGCTCCCCGCGGTCTCGGACGGCCCGTCGTCGACGGTGGGGCCCGACTCCGAGAGCAGGCGATCCGTCTCCTCGAGGAGGTCGTCGGTCGCGGGGGCGTCCGGCTCCCGACTCTCGGTCACCTCGTCCGAACGGTCGCTCATACTCGAATCCAGGCCGGCCTCCATCATGGACCTTTCCCCGTCCGGACGCAGACTATTCCCTGCCCGGCCGCAGGCTATACGAGGGCAGCACCCCCATCGAGCCTATGACCTGGGCTGTGACAGCTACGTTCGGCCTCTGTTCCATCGGGGCCGGCGCGTTCATCTACGTGCTCGTGGCGAACCTCGAGCCCCAGCCCGAGTATCCGGCGCTCATGACGGACCTGCTTCGACTCCTGGGTCTCGCGATCGCGGTTGCGGCACTCGGGATCGGGCTGGTCTTTCTCGTCGCCGCCGGCTCTGCATACACGTGGTGACAGTACATGCACATGTGTCGACAGCATGCGTACACGTGGCGACAGCGTCGAACGCTGCTCGCCCGAAAAATCAGTGAACGCGACCGTTAGCGAACCGAGTCGAGCAGGAGCTTCTGTTCGACCCGCTTGACCTCGTGTTGGACATCGCGGACGGCGTCGATGTTCGCCGAGATCGAACTGATCCCTTCGTTGACGAGGAATCGGGCCATCTCGGGTTTAGAGCCGGCCTGTCCGCAGATGCTCGTATCGACATCGTGTTCGCGACACGTTTCGATGACGTTACTGATGAGTCGCAGGATGGCGGGGTGGAGTTCGTCGAAGCGGTCGGCGACGTGCTCGTTATTGCGGTCGACCGCGAGTGTGTACTGGGTCAGGTCGTTGGTCCCGAAGGAGGCGAAATCGATGCCTGCTTCGGCCATTCCCTCGACGGACAGCGCAGCGGCGGGCGTCTCGATCATGGCACCCCAGCGGCGCCTCTCGGGATCGATTCCCGCCTCCTTCATCAGCTCTTTGGTCTGGTAGATGTCCTCGGCGTCGTTGACCAGCGGGAGCATGATCTCGACGTTGTCGTAGCCCAGCTCGTAGAGGCGACGGAACGCCTCGAGCTCGTGGGCGAAGACATCCGGCCGGTCGAGCGAGCGGCGGATGCCCCGGTACCCGAGCATCGGATTGTGCTCGTCGGGCTCGTCTTCGCCGCCCTCGAGCTGGCGGAACTCGTCCGTCGGCGCGTCGAGCGTGCGGACGCGGACGGGCCGCGGATAGAACTCGTCGGCGACGCCGCGAATTCCCTCGACGAGTTCCGTAATGTAGGCGTCCTCGCCGTTCTCCGCGATGAATTTCGCGGGCGTCTGGTTCACCGAGAGGATCATATGCTCCATGCGGAGCAGGCCGACGCCGTCGGCACCTGTCGCGGCCGCTCGTTCGGCGGCTTCCGGGATGGAGACGTTGACCTTGACCTCCGTCGCGGTCATCGGTTTGACCGGCGACTGCGGACGAACCTCCTCGACCGGTTCGGTCTCCTCATCGGGTTCGACTTCGGATCCCTCGAGCACCGCGCCCTTGTCACCGTCGAGCGTGACGACCTGACCGTCCTCGAGGGTGGTCGTGGCGTTGGTCGTCCCGACAATGGCGGGGACGCCCAGTTCGCGCGAGACGATGGCGGCGTGGCTGGTCATGCCGCCCTCATCGGTGATGATGCCCGAGGCCCGCTTCATCGCGGGCACCATGTCGGGCATCGTCATCTCGGTGACGATGATGTCGCCCTCGCTGACCTTGTCGAGGTCGTCGAGCTTGATGACGATCCGCGCGGGACCGCTGACCGTCCCCGGACTCGAGCCGAGCCCGTCGACGAGCACGTCGCCGGTGCCACTCGAGTCGGTCCCGTCAGTACTGCCGCCCTCGGCGGCCTGCACGCTCCCGCTGCCGTCGGTCAGTCCCTTCGCGGCGTCGACGCTCCCGGTCGGATCCGCGACGTCGCTTCCGTCCTCGTCGATCGTCGTGATCGGCCGCGACTGGAGCATGTAGACGTCACCGTCGACGATCGCCCACTCGACGTCCTGGGGTTCGCCGTAGTGGTCCTCGACGCGCTCGCCGAGGTCCATGAGCGCGTCGATCTCGTTGTCGGAGACGACTCGCTGGGTCCGCTTGTCCTCGGGCACTTCGCGCTCGATGGTCTGGCCGGTCGCCTCGTCTTTCTCGTGCATCACCTTCTTCTCGGCGATGGTGACGTCCATGGACCGGTCATCGCGATCGATGACGTAGTTATCCGGCGAGACGGCACCGGAGACGACGGCCTCGCCCAGCCCCCACGCGGCCTCGATGATCATCGTCGCGTCGCCCGTCGAGGGGTGGCTCGTAAACATCACGCCCGACTTCTCGGCGTCGACCATCTGCTGGATGACGACCGCGATGTTCACTGCGGAGTGATCGAATCCCTGTTCTTGCCGGTAGTAGATCGCTCGCTGGGTGAACAGCGAGGCCCAACACTCCCGGACGCGGTCCAGCAGGGCTTCCTCGGTCACGTTGAGGAACGTCTCCTGTTGGCCCGCGAATGAGGCGTCCGGCAGGTCCTCGGCCGTCGCCGACGACCGAACGGCGACGAACGCCTCACCGTTGCCGACCTCGTGGTAGCTCTCGAGGATCTCCGTCTGCAACTCGTCGGGGAACGGCGTCTCGAGGATAAGTTCCTGTGCGCGGTCGGCCGCGTCGGCCAGCGCGGCCGAGTCGTCGACGTCGACGTCGACGGCCGCGAACAGCTCCTCGTCGATTTCGGCCTCTTCGATAAACGATCGATAGGTCCCAGCGGTGACGACGAATCCCGGTGGAACGGGCAGCCCCGCGCCGGTGAGCTCGCCCAGGGAGGCACCTTTACCGCCGACCGTCTCGAGGTCGCCGGCACTGATCTCGTCCAGCCAGAGTACAGCCATCTCTAGTGAGGTGGTCACTGGAACGAATAAAGAAGGTTGCGAACGGCCGCTATCAATTCTAACTCGAACCTGAATGATGTTTTCCCGTTTCTATCGTCAGACGGGCCGTTCCGATCAGGGTCGGCTGCTCGCGAACCGCTTGATTTTGCGAGATGGCGACCTCGTACATCGAGATTCGACCGTTACACTCCGGTACCGTCGACTGACCTGTTTCTTGTGGCGAATATGCGGTCTCGGAGACGGTCACCGCTGTCAGTCTCTCCGTCTCTCTGTTTCCCTGTCTGCCTGTGAAATCCGTTCCCGCAGCTACTCCGCTCCCGAGCGAGTATGGACTGGTGATCCGTCGCACGACCGAGGAGGCCGATATCAGGCCTCGAGAATCTCGTCCTCGGCGTCTTCGGGGACGACGATCGAACCGTCGAGGACGGTGACGCCCCGGCCGCCGACCCGTACCGCGTCGTCGAGCCGAACGCGAACCAGACCCGGCCGGTCGACGTAGTGGCCTTGCTCGAGCCGGAGTTCATCGGGCAGGTCGTCGTCGAACGCCCCGAAGCGATCGAGGTACGCACAGACGGCCCCGCTGGCGGTGCCGGTGACCGGATCTTCCGGGACGCCGGCTCCCGGCGCGAACATGCGACCGTGGAGCGTCGATTCGGGCTCGAGCGCGTCGAACGAAAAGAGGTAGACGCCCGCGGCGTCGACCGCGTCGGTGAGGTCCTCAATCGCGGCCATGTCGGGCTCTGCATTCCCGACGTCCGAGAGGTACGTGATCGGCGCGATCAGGAACGGGAGGCCGGTCGAGGACACCGCGAGCGGAATGTCGGCGCTCGCGCCCTCGAGCGCGGCCGCATCGACGCCCAGCGCGTTCGCGACGCGGTCGTAGCCCACGTCGACTTCGCGGATCGACGGCTCGTCCTGCGTCATCCAAACCGTTCCGTCCGCCGCGACCTCGATGTCGAGGACGCCGACGTTCGTCTCGAGCGTCGTCGATCCGGGTTCGAGGTCCTCGTCGTGAAGGTGAGCGAAGCTCCCGATCGTCGCGTGACCGCAGAGATCGACCTCCTGGGTGGGCGTAAAGTACCGCACGCGACGGTCGGCGTCCTCGCTCGAGCGGAGGAACGCCGTCTCGCTGACGGCCATTTCGGCGGCGATCGCTTGCATCTGGTCGTCCGAGAGCCCGTCCGCGTTCGGAACGACGCCCGCCGGGTTCCCGGTGAGCGGTTCGTCGGTGAAGGCGTCGACCTGCAAGACTCGAATCGTCTCCATACGACGTGCGTGGTGCGACCGGCGTATGAATCCTCGGTCCCGACGTCGGCGGACGGCCCACTCACAGCTCGCCGATCCACGCGGCGATGTCGTCGACGACCTCCTCAGCGACGTTGTTTCGAACGGCGTACGCGAACGCCAGCGACTCCCCTTCGCCCGGCATGAACAGGTGGTTGAGTCCCTCGTACGTCTCGAACGTCGTCGCCGACTTCCCGTCGAGTTCGCGCTCCCACCGCTCGAGGTCATCGGTCACGGTCACCTGAAAGTCGCGCTCGCCCTGCAGGAACCGGAACGGAACGTCGATCTCGGCCGCAGTCTGGACGTGGTCGTACGCCGTGATGCTGTCCCAGAAGGCCCCTGGTTTCCCGAGCAGCCGTTCGTCGGGCTCGTACTCGCCCTCTCGGACCCGATCGTTCTCGTCGACCCAGGTCTCGTACGTGGCGCGCAGATCTTCCCACTCGTGGCTTCCGACCGTCGCCTTGTGCTCGAGTTGCTCGAGGGTCAGTTCGCGATACGGCCGCGCCGGCGCGGCCAGCCCGACGACGCCGGCGAGATCACCGTCTCGAGCGGCGATCCTTGGCGCGGCTCGGCCGCCGAGTCCGTGCCCGACGACGACGATCCGATCCGGGTCGACGCCGTCGACGGCCCGGAGCCGCTCGATCGCGACCGCGGCGTCGTCGACGGTGACGCGATCGAGCGTGTACTCGTCGAGCGCGACCTCGCAGGCAGTATCGCGTTTGTCGTATCTGAGAGACGCAACGCCCCGCGTGGCGAGCCCCTCGGCGAGGTCCGCGAACGTTCTCGTGGCGCCTCGAGGAGTGTCCGCGGTCATCGGACCGTCGTCGTGAACGAGGACGACGCCGGGAACCCCGTCGCCGTCCGTGGGCGTCGCGACGGTCCCCGACAGCGAGCAGTCCGGAACCGAGAGCGAGACGTCCCGCTCGCCGAACGCGTTCGAATCGACGTACGCCGGCCGTTCGTACTCGTCGGCGATGCCACAGTTGCGGATCCGCGACTCGGTATCGACGATGACGCCGCAGTCGTGGTCGCCGCGGTCGAACGCCAGCGTCACGGTGACCACCTTGCCCCGGTTGCTCGCAGTCACGCTCGTCTCAACAACTTCCTCGAACGCGCCGCCGACCGTTTCGAAGGCCAGCCAGACTCGTTCGAGTCGACCGGGATCGCCGTACCGGTCCCGTCCGTTCTCCACGAATCGTTCACTGGCCTGTTCGAACCGCCCGTTCGCGAGGTCGTCGACGAACGCCGTCGCTACCTCGTCGGCGGACGTTGAGCCGTCGGTTTCGTCGTCAGCGCCGGTCCCGAGCAGATTGGTACAGCCGGCTGCCGCCGTCGCTGTCGCCGTCGATACCGCTGCCAGAACGGTCCGTCGTCGAGGTGCCATCGATACCGACTCGACCACGGTCTGTCAGATAAAGACGAGGTCGATTCTCTGTGACTGTGTTTGCGTTTGATATACGAAGGGGCCGCGGTGCGTGTGGCGCTCGATCAATCGTCGCTCGCTTCCTCGAGTGGATCGCCGTGCTCGTGGTCGGCCATCGGCGGCAGGTCGCCCGACTCGTGCGTTCCGACCGGTGGTCGGTTCACGTCCGCGGCGGGCGAGGACTCGAGGTCGGTCCGTTCCTCACCCTCGATCGCTTCCATCTCGCCAACATCACGCGTATCCTGATCGATCCGCATCGAGCAGAACTCCGCGCCGCACATCGAGCAAAAGCGGGCTTCCTTGTAGTTGTCCTCGGGCAGCGTCTGATCGTGGAACGACCGGGCGCGGTCGGGATCGAGCGCGAGGTCGAACTGCTCGCGCCAGTCGAACTCGTAGCGGGCTTCCGAGAGGGCATCGTCCCAGTCTCGAGCGCCGGGGCGTTCGTTTCCGACGTCGCCGGCGTGGGCGGCGATCCGGTAGGCCGCGAGGCCGTCCCGGACGTCTTCCTCCTCGGGAAGGCCGAGGTGTTCTTTCGGGGTGACGTAACACAACATCGCGGCACCGGCCTGGGCAGCCATCGCGGCTCCGATGGCACTGGTGATGTGGTCGTAGCCCGGCGCGATATCAGTGACGAGCGGCCCGAGCACGTAGAAGGGCGCGCCGTCGCAGACGTCCTGCTGGCGCTCGACGTTCTCTGCAACTCTGTGCATCGGAACGTGGCCCGGCCCTTCGACCATCACCTGGACGCCGCGGTCCCAGCCGATGCGAGTGAGTTCGCCCAGCGTGTCGAGTTCGGCGTACTGGGCTTCGTCGCAGGCGTCAGCCAGACAGCCGGGGCGCAGGCTGTCCCCGAGGCTGAAGGTAACGTCGTGCTCGGCGAAGATCTCGCAGAGTTCCGGGAATATCTGGTACAGCGGGTTCTGCTCGCCGTTCTCTTCCATCCACTTGGCCATGATCGAGCCGCCCCGCGAGACGATTCCCGTCTTCCGGCCGTCGGTCAGCGGCAGGTGCTCTGCGAGAATTCCCGCGTGGATCGTCATGTAGTCGACGCCCTGCTCGGCCTGCTTTGTGATGATCTCGAGCAGCAGTTCTTTCGTCACATCTTCGGGGCTCCCGGCCTGCTTGACCGCTTCGTACAGCGGCACCGTCCCGAGCGGGACCGGCGAGTGCTCGACGTGGGCTTCTCGGATCTCGTCGAGGTCGCTCCCGGTACCCAGATCCATCACCGTGTCCGCGCCGTAGTGGACCGCGGTGTGGAGCTTCTCGAGTTCCGTCTCGAGGTCGCTGGTCGTCTCGCTGTTGCCGATGTTGGCGTTGACTTTCGTCGCGAACTCGCGGCCGATGATCATCGCGTCGAGCGCGTCGTGGTTGACGTTCGCCGGAACGACGGCCTGCCCCTCGGCGACCTGCTCGCGGACGAACGCCGGATCGCGGTTCTCTCGTTCGGCGACGCGTTTCATCTCGGGCGTCACCGTCCCCTCGCGGGCGGCCTGAATCTGTGTCTGCGGCATCGATAACTAGGTTGTACTACTCGATTATAAATTGCCGGATGCCGGTCCCCCGCTATAGTAGCCACTGAAACGATTCACACTGATCGGACAGCTGTCGTTCGATCAGGCGTGCAATGACTTGCAGTGACTACTATAGTGACGGCGAGTTCGCTGGACGAGGACTCGCTCCCCTCGCTCGAGGCGTGCAAATCGTTTCAGCCGACTTAAGGGGGCCGCGCTCGAGAGACCGGGTAGGTGGCCATCAGATGTCCGACCTACCGGACGACTTCGACTGTACGATAACCAACTGGGAGTATATTTACGGCCTGTGTCGGGATGTCGCCGACGACGTGCGCGACGACGCGTTCGAGCCGGACGTCGTCGTCGCGCTGGCCCGGGGCGGCTGGTTCGCGGGGCGGTGTCTCTGTGACTTCCTCGGACTGAACGACCTGACGAGCCTGAAGATGGAACACTACGTCGGCGCCGCCGAGAAATCCGGCGAGCCGACCGTCCGCTATCCGATGCCCGAGGGGAGCGTCGAGGGGAAGGACGTCCTCATCATCGACGACATCGCCGACACCGGCGGCTCGATCGAGCGCGCATACGAGTACGTCGACGACCGCGACGCCGGCGAGGTCCGCACCGCGACCCTCCAGCTGCTCGGCACCAGCGAGTTCCAGCCCGACTACGTCGGCGAACGCCTCGAGGAGTGGACCTGGGTCGTCTACCCGTGGAACTTCATCGAGGATATGGTGGACCTGATCACCAGTGCGATGGAAAAGGCCGACCAGGAGCGCTTCACGAACGACGAGATCCGTCACTTCCTCACCGAACACCACGGTATCGAGCGCATCGAGATGGAGATCGCCCAGCCCGACCGGCTGTCGGAAGTCCTGAGCGAGATGGAACGCCGCGAGGTGCTCGAGTCGACCGTTTCGGACCAGTGGAGACTCGCCACTGAATAAGCGGACGGTCGCTCACGTCTACTCACGCTCGCATTCGTCGCGAGACGACGACTCGGTCTCCGTTTCCACCGGTTCCTCGAGTCGACCGGTGAGGTACAGCCAGTGTTCGTCTTCGCCGTGGTCGACGAGCGTCTCGGTACTCTGACGCTCGTCGACCACGGCGAATCCAGCCTCACGCAGCTGGGTTCGCGTGGCCGCCGCGACAGCCATGTCCCGCTGCATTTCGACGCCGGTCTCGAGCCAGTTCGGGTTCTCACCGGTCCACTCCACCGGTGCCTCGGAGAGCAGCACCCAGCCGCCGGGCCGCAGGACTCGAGCGAACTCGTCGAGGACTGCCCGGTGGTCATTGAGAGGGACGTGAATCAGCGAGTGGAAGGCGATCACGGCGTCGAAGACCCCATCGAAGAACGGCAGCGTCACCATATCCCCATGAACGAGAGCCGCCGCCGGGGCGTTCGCCGCCGCCAGCGCCAACTGTTTGCGCGAGAAATCCGTGCCGACCGCATTCCCAGCATCGCTCACCCGCCGCAGAACCGGTACCCCTTGGCCGCAACCGATATCGAGAACGGTCGGCGGGTCGGAAAACAACTCGAGTACCGCCTCGAGAGCGTCCATTTCGGTACCGTCCTCGGATCGTCCGCAGCGTACGTTTCCGCCACGGCGTCGTATCCCCGACGAACGACATCCTATCGACTATCGCTGAACGATACCGTGCCCTCGCTGTTCAATCTTCGTTCCGATTTCTATCAGCTGTGGTTCCTGCTCCCCGCCTGCGCCAGACCGAAACCGTGGCTGTTCTCGGTCCTCGGATTCGAACTGGACTTTACGGATAGAACTCCGGAGTACTTACACTCCCCTATCGTGTAGCCACTCCCACACGATGCCAGCCGAGGATAGCGAGGACGGGTTGTGGTATCCGTCGGTAGACGATATCTTGTTACTCCACGACGACATCGTCTCAGAAGACGCCGACGCCAGTACCGGTGTCAACGACGCGAACAGAATCGAGTTCGCTATCAATTACGTCAAACACGGGTATTTCGGAGAAGTTCCGGAAACCATCCACGAAAAGGCATTTCACCTGATGCGATTGCTCGCGTCAAACCACTGGTTCGTCGATGGCAACAAACGGACCGCACTCAATACCACTGAACTCTTCTACCTCGTCAATGGATACGAACTCGATTACGGCGAAGACGTTCGCTCGATGCTCAAATTGTTCTCGGTGAGGGAGTCACTGATCGATCGAGCAGTGGGCCCTATCTATCTCGCCGATCAGACGACACCGAACGAAATCGACGACGACCTCGATCCGTGGGCCGCTCTCGGCGTTCTCCTCGTCGCTGTTCTCGCGCGGCACCTCGATATTGACCCTGAAGAGCACCTTCCCGAAGACTATGACAGAGCTGCTATGCGCAAGGAATGGGGCCTAACCACGATATAGGTGCTGTTCAGATAAGGCTGAAGGAGTGAGGCGTGGCGTTTTCAAAGTGATCCATGCCCGAAAACGCACGCCTCAGTCCTAGTATCGGCCAGTTCGACTTGGATTTTGTGGAGCGAGAAGCAACAC